>OGEU01003130.1_pt1 | contig 10948 bp, 14 predicted proteins | sample 1570651 | NCBI WGS metagenome assembly OGEU01 (sample SAMEA2582129, study PRJEB24529) | metagenome | biome: Human gut stool | place: China | collected 2011
GTACGCGACTGGTTATATGTAGAGGATCATTGCAAGGCGATCGACGCCGTCATCCACCACGGACGTGTGGGAGAGGTTTACAACGTAGGCGGTCATAACGAGAAGCAGAACATCGAGATCGTAAAACTCACGATCCGGACGATCCATCAACTAATGACCGAACAACCGGAATATCGCCAAGTATTAAAGAAAAAAGAGGGGATTTGATAGTTGTGAGAGCAATGCCGATTCACTCCCGGGAAATGGGAGTGAGCGGCGAGTGTGATGTGGTGGAATTTCATAAGGTCAATGATGGAATCCATCTGGCAGGCAAGGAGGGATCTTATCAGGCGATTCCGGTAGAATACAAAAGAGGAAAGCCCAAAACAGATGATCCGGATATTCTTCAGCTGGCGGCACAGGCAATGTGTCTGGAGGAAATGCTATGTTGTACGATATCCTATGGATATATTTTTTACGGTGAGATAAGGCATCGCATGAAGGTGGAATTTACAGATGAAATCAGAGATAAGGTTCGGAGGATATTTGAGGAGATGCATAAATACTATGAGCAGCGTTACACGCCAAAGGTAAAAACAGGCACCCGATGCAATGCCTGTTCTCTGAAGGATATCTGTCTTCCGGTTCTGAACAAGAAGAAATCTGTTTCCGGATATATTGATAGGATCATTGCAGATGAGGAACAAGAATGAAAAGATTGTTAAATACATTGTATGTAACCACCGGCAACAGATATCTGTCACTGGATGGTGAAAATGTGGTCGTTCTGGAAGACCAAAAGGAAATCGGAAGAATTCCTTTGCATAATCTGCAGGCAATCGTTACATTTGGATATACCGGGGCCAGTCCGGCACTTATGGGAGCATGTGCACAGAGAAATATAAGCCTTTCTTTTATGTCCGGGAACGGAAGATTTCTTGCCAGAGTTACGGGTGAAGTAAAGGGAAATGTAACACTGAGAAAACAGCAATACCGAATCAGTGATAATAAAGATAAGAGCGTACATACTGCAACCATTTTGACATTATTTAATTTAACTCCAGGACCTGTTACTCTTACTTTTCTTTTCATAAATCCTTTCTCCTTTCAAAAATAAGGTAAAGACTAATGTCCTTACCTTATGATAGTTTTATTTCTGCTTGGAAGATATCTTCAGCACAACTTAATGTTGGTAAAGCTGTAGCAACTGCTTTTTCCCAAGTGCTTACAGGATCTAATCCTTCTTCATACATACAAGCAAAGATTTTTCCAACAGTTCTAACATCAATAGCAGGATTTCTTTGTAATCTTATTTCTTCTGCTGTTGGTCCATAAACTGTTTCTCCTAATGTTTCATTAGGAATCATAACAAATTTATTTTCTGGGAAATATCTATGTTTTGTATATGTACCATTCTTTTCTAATTTTCTATATTTTCTGTCATATGTATAAATGCTTGGTAGTCCTAGAGAATTTAAATATGTATTTAATTCCACAACACTTGCAATTCTTGTACTATCCTTTCCAAATAATGCATTTACAACATTTTTATTTGATAGAATTTTTGCAAGTACAGTATTTGAAGTTATTATTCTTCCTGGCATTTGATCTAATTTATTTGCCCATGAAATTATATCATTTACTGGGTTTGATGATTCTAATGACCAATCAACATTTGCAACTTTGTTTTCAGTTGGTACACCATAATCAATAGTAGCATTCAATTCGTTCTCATCTAATGTTATAACACCATTAGCAATAACATCCATTCTCATTTTTTCTACTCTTGCTCTTACTGATTCCACTAAATTATCAAAATCATTATAAACATCTTTCATTAAAGCTTGTCTTTCAGCATCATTTCTTGGACTTTCTAATGCAATAATTTCTTTTTCTTTTAATTGCATTTTTCTTTTGATTAAAGCTAATTCAACAGCTTTTTTCTCTGCTTCCCTTTGTCCTATTTCTGATTCTGTATCAAAACCATGAACACTTGCTATAACTGGTGTTTTACTTGCATTTGTTAAAACATCGAATTCAAGACTTTGTTTTTTTGTTTCTGGAAATAACTCCTCACCCATTAAAGCTGGGAATTTTCTTTCTTTTAAATAATTTAAAACTTCTTTTTGATTAAATAATTCTAATACACTTTTTGGCATATTAACACACTCTCCTTTTTTATTATTTTTTATCATTATATTTTATCTAAATTTAATTCCTGTCATTGTTGCTTTATCTTCTGAAGATACAACTGCAGGTAATCTTGCCTCTAAAACATATCCCTCAACCATTATTGCTGCAGGTTGTGGTCCATATGTTACATCAACATCGGCAAATACTAAACCTATTGCCTTTCCACCTTTTTTATACACTGTTCCTGCTTGAACTATTTTTCTACCTTTTTCATCCGCTTCTATACCTGTATCATCTACTTGCTCAGTAAAGTTTTGGTATTTTGCTGATGCTAAAAAATTTTTTTCTTTTACACTTTCTTTATTAACATACATAATTTTTACCTCCTAAAAAATTTAATTAAAAAATTGGCTTTTTGTATTTTGGCTTTCACTTTTATTAGCCTCTTTAGCAAAATTAGCAGCCATACTAATTTCACCATCATCATCTCCCTTATTTCCATCGGGATCAATTGGTTCATAACCACTTGCTTTTTTCTTTTCAAAGAAATGAGGTGCTTGCTTTTTATAATTATCTGTTAATTCTTTTAACCCAATTAAGGATTTCTTATCATCAGATAATTTGATTTTATCTTTATCTTTATTTATTAATGCAATAAACGCTTCTCTTGTAAGATTGTCTTTTAGCACTTTGGCATCATCTAGACCTTTGTTTAATAAATCATTATAAATATATTCTTCATTTTCTTTCTTGGCATTATCCTCTATTTCTTTAATCTTTTTGTCGTATTCATCTTTTGAAATACTATCCTTTTGTAAATCTGCAATTGCTTTTTCCTTATCTTCTTTTTCTTTTGTAATAACTTTCTTGTCATTCTCTAATTGTGATTTTTCAGATTGTAAGGTTGTAATCTGAGTATTTAGTGCAGCAACCTCTGCACCATTTTTAGCCATAACAGATTCTATTTGTTCATCTGTTAGGCCCATAGCTTTTAGTTCTTCTCTTTTCATGAGTTCTCCTTTCAATTCAGGCATTCGTGTTTTTATACGGAGCAACGCCTCCGACCTGGTGTTGTTATCGAACAACTTACAAAATCGTAATATATAAAAAATAAGTATGTAAACATACATACCTACTTTTATAACTTTGTTATGGTTGTTTAAGAATCCATTTAATCTGCCACTATAATTACAGACACCAAAAAAAGACATATAAAACTATATGCCTTTAAAATAAAATCGCCTTATATCCAATCCTAGTTGGTCGGTTTTTTCCTTATTTTTCAATATTTTCAAGTATTTTTATATTTTTTACTTCATTTTCAAATATTGAATAAGTTTTATTATCTTTTTCATTTCTAATACTTATTTCTTCAACTTCTGGTTCATTATCATGTGCTGGTACATATCCTATAACTATTCCTTCATATTCATTGCCACTAAATGTTTCTAACTTAATTTTTTTATCTAATAATTCTTCTAAATTTTTACCTTTCATTTCAATTGCCACCTTTCCTATATGGAACAATGTGTGTTCCAGTTTTGCTATAATGTATTTTAAAACTATTAGTCTTTATTTCTTCGTTTTTATTTTTTACAACTCCTATTTGTTCTTTTACTGTTATTATTTCTTTTTTATTCCATTTGCCACTATCACTAAATTCTAATGTACCTTTTCCAGCATATTGATTAATTAGTTCTTGAGCTTTTTCTTTAGATATAGTTAAATAACTTTTTCCTTCTGTATAATTGTTACTACCTATTATATGTTTATCTTGCTTTCCTTGATTTATAGTTTTATTTACGTTGCTAATATATGTTTTTGCTCTTTCTTCTGTTGTTATTCCTAATGCATCAGAATATTGTGCTTTTAAATTTTTCCATTCATCAATATTATTATACTTCATTTCTTGGAATTTATCAAATGTTTTAGGAACTTCATCTCCTAATGTTTCTTTATATCTATTGTACTGTGCATAATCAGAAGATTTATTTTTATTCATTTTTATATCTGTTTCAAATGCTTTTTTAGTCGCGGGGTCAGAGTAAACATATTTTTCTAGCCACTCATTATATGTAATATTACTTGGTATATAATATGTTTTTCCATTTGTATTTCTTGCTGCTCTTTCTCCAAATTCAAATTCATCTTCAAAATATGGAGCAGTTGTAGTTCTACATCTAATATGATAAGGTGGCGCAGTAACACCTATTTTATAGTCCTTCATATCAAATATAGTACCATCTATTTCTCTACATTCTTCAGATGTTTTTGAATCTAATGTTGCTATATTAATATATCTTTGTACCCATAATTCTTCAAAACACTTTTTTCTAGAGTCACTTGCAAAAAATGCAGATTCAGTCATTACAAGCCTACCAGCTTTGCCTTTTGATACATTAAAATCTTTTGAGATTTTTTCTATTACTTCTTCTGCATTACCTCTTAATGATTTTTCTAAATCTTTTTGTAAAGTATCTAATAAAGCCTTTTTATTCTTCCATATTCTGTCTGAGAATGTTTGCTCATCGCTTGTCCATGGTCTAGATATAATCTTTTGAATAACATCAACATTTAATGCTGCAAATTTAAATGCTACATTTGAACCTTTCTGTAATTCATATGCTGTTTTATAATAGTTATCTTTGTATGATTCAATAATAAATTCATTTGTATTTTGTTGTTCATTATAATATAGCTTTTCGATTTGTTGTTGGATTTGTATTTCTAAAGCCTCTAATCTTGAAATATGGACTTTTGCACTTGCATTTTCTAATTCTTTTTTCCAAATTAAATCTATACCATTTTCTTTGCCATATTTTATATATTCATCTATATCCCATTTTAATTCCTTTAATTCTTGAGTATTTAACCATTTTTTAGCTTCTTTCATAGTAATCTGATTATTTACTGCAAATCTTACTAACCAGTTATTTATTTCTTTTTTTACCGAACTTAATGTTCGTTCATATGCTTCTTGTAATTCAGTAACATATTTGGCATCATTTAATAATTGTGCTTTTTCAAGTTCTTCAAATCGTTTTATCCAATATTCTGCATTGCTACTCATTATTTACCACCAACTTTTGCACCATCATTTTTATTATTGAGTTCTTTTATCATCTTATCATATTCAGATTCTTGTTTTTTTGTTTCTTCTTCTTGTTCTGTTTCTAGTTTTTCTTTTTCATCTTCTACATCATTAACATATGGATGTCTTGATAATATTGTGTCTCTACTTAGTATTTCTATACTATTTACACAATTTTCTATTAATTCTTTTTCATTTACTGTCATTGTTTTATTAAATACAAATTCTATTTCTTTGTCTGTATAATCTTTACCAGTTGACATTTCAACCCAGTTATCATAGAAAAACATAAAATATTCTAAACTACTTTTAAATTCTGTTTCTATATTACTGCAGTCTAAATCCAAATCTGCATATAGTTGTTTTAAGGCCACACCAGACTCTTGTGTTCCAAATTTTTCACTTTGTGTATCAACTCCAGAACCACCCTCATAGATGTCTTTTCTCAATTGCTCTATAAAACTTTTAAATGCTTCAATATTTAAATTTATATCTTTTCTATCATAATCTCCATCTTCATCTAAAAATACAGTATTATATGTAGCAAGATTTTTTTGAAATGTACCAGCTTCTGCTTGATAATTTTTTACAACATTTACTCCATCTGGTGCTTCATAAATCGAATCTCCAGTTCTAGAACATAATTCATCGTAACAATCAATTAATGGCATTTCATCACCATTATATTTAAAGTAAACAAAAGGTATCTTTTTCCATTTATGTAATGTTTCTCCAATTTTAAAATGAGCTAAAATACTAACTCCTTCTGTATCTTTTCCGATTACCAAGTCACTTCTTTTTTCTACTTCTTCAATATCTTCTATTAATGAAGAACCATCATAAATATAATATCTAACTCCATCTAAATCCCAATATTCAACTTTTGTTTTCTTTTGTCTATCTGTTTCACTTGTATAAACTTCTACTTCATATGTCATTATTATTGCATCTAATATTTCATGTTCTTCATCTTGCCATAATGGAATTATTCTTGTTGCATATCTTAATCTGGCTTTTAAATCTCCATCATTATCAATATATATTTGCCACCAACTAATTCCTCTTTTTACTGCTTCTATTAGTGTATATTTAAGTCTTTTATGCATTTTATTATTAAATAAGTCTTTTAGAATTTCTTTATAATCTTCATCTTCTTTTTCATTTTTTCCTATTACTTGTTTTATAGTTGGTTTTTTTCTTAATAAATATCCAGCTTTTTGATTAATCATCTTATATAGTATAGGATGTTTTAAAATATAATTTTTAGCATGAGGTGCAACTTCTTCTACTCCATCTAGATTTATATATGTTCTTTTTTTATTTTCTATATCTCCTTCATTTTTAAAGTATTTACTTCCTTCTATCATTTCATTATATGTATCTGATTGCTTAAAATCATTTATTTGTAAATCAATGAATTTTGATAATGCCATTCCTTTTTTTGCACCTTCAGTAATTATCATCTTTATTTTATCCATTTCTGTTATCATTTTTCTTCTCTCCTTATCATACAAAATATGCTCCCCTCTTCTTGTTAGGGAATAGTGTTTGCAATAAGTATCTTAAAGCATCTAGTGCATGGTCGTTTTGTTTTATCGGTTTATCTTCGCCTTTTTCTTGTGCTTTTTCATCCCAAATATATGAATTAAATTCTCTAATAATATTTGGACATTTTTCTTCAACAATATGTATTCTTTCTTCATCTAGCCAATTTAAAACAAGATTTATTCCGTCTATAACACTATTATCAGCTTCTTTTACTGCTATTTTGTTTTGTTTGAATAAATTAATTAATGATGTTGCACTAGGATCTATAATTACTTTCCTAACATCAATATCTTTAATTAATTTCTTATAGTCTTTTAAAAACATATCATCCGTTTTTGTAATTTTTTCTTCTTGGCCACTTTTGTTCTTTTTAGTTCCTTTATTGTAATATTCATCTAATATCCATACATGAGGTTTTCCATTTATATATTTTATTCCACATAATAAAAACACCTGTGGATTTGTAATTCCATAATCAGATGTTACATAGAAATAATCAAATTTTTTAGGAATATCATCTTTCTTTATGCAATGTTTTATTTTATCAAAATTAGGATATATAATACCTTCAGCAAGTACCCATAACCCTAATATAAACCTTTGATAAAATACACCAACAAACATTCTTTTATATCTATCTTTGGTTTCTTCATCAAGACTTGGGTTGTCATCCATTGTAAAATGTAAATGTAATATATTCTTTTCTTTCTTCTTATCAATCCACTCTACTTTGAACCAGTGATTTGGTCCTTCTGGGTTGCAGTTAAACCAGTATTTAGAACCTTTTACAGAACATCTAGCAAGTGCTTGGTTTACAAATGATTGTGGCATCAATGCAACTTCATCTAAAAACACACCTGCAGCAGTAATTCCGTTGAACTAAATCTTGTGATCTTTCATCTTTACCACCAAAGATATAGAAATAGTTTATTATTTCTCCTTTTGATATTTCACACATGTTATCAGCACGTCTATCTTTAATTTTATAGCCTTGTGCTCTTAACATTAATTTCAGCCAAAAAAGAACATTTCTACGAAATGCTCCTACTGTTTTTCCCGCTAATATAAAATTCTGTCCGTTAAATTTTGTCATTGCCCATAAAACAAATGATAATGACATACATAATGTTTTTCCAGCTCTTATACTTCCATCTGCTATAATTCCATTTTTATCTTTTACTGGACTATTATCTGTCCACCAAGTTAATATTTTCTTTTGTTTTAAACTGAATGGTTTAAACTTGAATAATGTACCATTTTTTAACTTTTTTCTTAAAGTAATAGCATTTTGCATTACTTTCTTTCTTAGATTAGAAATTCTTTCATCAAAATCTTTACTATTCTTCTTCAGTGTAATCATTCCATGCACCTTCTGTAGAATCGTTTAGAGCTTTTATGAAACTATCATCTTTCATATCTTCTGTATTCGAACTGTCATCTCGTGCTGCTTCCATTTCTAATCTAATTAAATCTAATTCAAGTTTTCTATCATCAGTTTCTATCTTATGATAACTGTCTATATATCTTCTTTTTGCTTCTTGTACTCTGGTCAGAGCCTCCTCTAATCTTTGTACGATATTTAGGGTACTTTCTGCTTCAGTTGTCGTTAATGTTCCATTATCTCTATATGAGACATTATTTGATGAACTTTTTGACATTCTTACAATACTCATTTCTTTATTCGTCTTTCTCTAATTGATAATATTTTTATTTCTGATATTATTTGATATTTTTTATCGTCCAGTTCTATTTGTTTCAAAAGTGCTTTTTCTTCATCGGTAAGTAGATCGTCATATATTGTTTCATATTCTCCTGTCTTTAATGCTCTTGTATTTCTTTTTTCTGCTCCTGGACCACCTTTATTTCCTTTTGCATTTTGATTTCCTTTTTTTACTTTACTTAAATTACTTTCCCTTTTCCATTGTTTCTTTTTTACCAAATAAAGAACTTCATTATAAGTGACACCATGTTTTTCAGCAATTTGTTTATATGTCTTACCTGCCATATAGTCTTTCTTAATTCTCGAAATTTTGTTACTATCTTCAATCACATCATATCACCCACCTACCTTCTTTCTAGGATAGCCTCTTTATTTGTTAAACTCTCCCATCGTTTTACAATAACGTCACAATATTTTGGATCTAATTCCATAGTATAGCAATTTCTATTTAATTGTTCTGCAGCAATAATAGTACTACCACTACCCCCAAATAAATCCAATATTTTGTCATCTTCTTTACTCGAATTTTTTAATAATCTAGCCACTAAATCTATTGGTTTCATTGTAGGATGCAATGAGCTTTGTCTTGGTCTATCAAATTCTAATATTGTACTTTGTGTCCTATCATTAATAAAATGATGTGCTGCACCTTCTTTCCATCCATACAATATTGGTTCATGTTGCCATTGATAGTCTTGTCTTCCCATTACAAAGCAATCTTTTTTCCAAATTAAGCATTCTGCTAATTTGTATCCAGCATCTTTAAATGCTTTTCTAAAGTTAAGTCCTTCAGTATCTGCATGAAAAACATATATAGATGCTCCTTCTTTTGTAACACTATACATATTTTCAAATACTTTTTTCAAAAATTCGTAAAACTGATTATCACTCATATTGTCATTTTTTATTTTTAATGCTTCAGATGTTTTTCCAACATAGTAAACATTATATGGTGGATCTGTAAGAAGCATATCTGCATCTTGATTATTCATAAGACGCATAACATCTTCCTTTTGCACACTATCTCCACACATTAACCTATGTTTTCCTAATATCCAAACATCTCCTGGTTTAGTAATTGGTTCTTCTATTTCTTCATATGCAGAATCAACATCAAAGTCATCCTCTTTACTTCCATTAACATCTTTTAGTATTTCATCAACTTCATCAAAATCAAATCCAGTTAAGTTCGTATCAAAGTCCTCTAATTTTAATTCTTGTAATAATGCTTCTAATTTTTCTTCATCCCAGTCACCTTGTATTTTATTTAATGCAATATTCAATGCTTTTTCATTTGTTTTGTCTAAATCTACAATAATACATTCTACTTCTACAATTCCCATTTCTTTTAAAACTTTTAATCTTTGGTGCCCTCCAATAACAGTCATATCTTTGTTTATTACTAAAGGACTTACAAATCCAAATTTTTCTATACTATTCTTTATTTTTACATATTCAGCATCACTTGGTTTTAAATTCTTTCTTGGATTGTAAGTAGCTGGTATTAATTTATCAATTTTTATTTTTTGTATATTCATCTTCATCACCTCTTTGCATTTTATCTAATAATTGTACTTTTATTTGTTCTGCAATTTTTTTCATCATAATTGGTGGTACACTCATTCCACACACATATTGCACATTCATTCCCATAAAATCATAGTCTTGAGGAAATGTTTGTATTGTTATTATATCTTTATCACTCGCATATCCTGGTACATCATATCTTAATGGTGGACTTCCTCCTGCTGCTATTGTTGCTGGTGTTCTATCATCTTTTAAATATTGAGTATTAAAGCAACTTATTTTTCCTTTTTCTGTTCTTTTTATTGTATCGCTAAGTTTTACATCTCTTGCTATTCGCTTTTTCCATCTTTCATATGTTAATGTATCCTGGTTTAATAGTTTATAATTACTGTCCTTTATTTCTCCATATTTTATGGGACTTTCATTGAATTCCAATTTTATTTTTGAAACATTTATACTTTTATTAATTGCTATAAAAAATAATCTTTCCCTTCTTTGAGGTACTCCCATTCTTGCAGCATTTAATAAAAATAATTGTGTATTATATCCAATTTCATTTAATTTTTTTATTATTAGATTTACATAGCCTCTTGCATTCCCCTGCATCAGTCCTTTAACATTTTCAGCAACAATTATTTTTGGTTTCAGTATGTTTGCCAAGTCTATAAATTCAAAAAACAAGTCATCTAATATTTGACTTGTTTGACCTTCTCTAAATTTTTTATTTTTTCCCCAATTTTTTTCTCTTTCTCCACATAATGAAAATGTACTACATGGAGGGCTGCCATCTAATATATCTAAATTATATAATTCTTTAGGTAATTCTTTTAATTTATTCATTTCTTGAATTCCCATACAATAATTATATTTTGGATGATGATTTTTTACATAAATATCATTTATTTTTTTATCAATTCACCATTCCCATTATTTTTAGTTGGTAGCTTATA
>OGEU01003132.1_pt1 | contig 10942 bp, 12 predicted proteins | sample 1570651 | NCBI WGS metagenome assembly OGEU01 (sample SAMEA2582129, study PRJEB24529) | metagenome | biome: Human gut stool | place: China | collected 2011
TCGGTTTCTTCTATTCCAAGAGCAAAGGCTGGCTTCATGAGGACAGCGGCGAGATGATCGGCCGTAGAACCGTGAAAAAGACCATCCCTTCTTCGATTTCTGTGATCTGCTTTATCGCTATGAGCAAGGTCATGGGAGGAACCGGACAGACCACCGTGATGGCCCAGGGAATCGCAGGCGTTATGGGCGAGGCTTATGTGGCGCTTTCCCCGATCGTGGGACTCCTTGGCTCCTTTATGACCAGCTCCAACATGGCTTCCAACATCCTGTTTGGCAGCTTCCAGCTTGCTACTGCTAACTTCTTAGGCTTAAATCCAGCCCCGGTTCTTGGCGCACAGACTGCAGGAGGAGCCATCGGAGCCGCTATCTGCCCTGGAAACATCGTTCTTGGCTGTACGACCGCCGGAATCATGGGACAGGAAGGTAAGGTGCTTCAGAAGGTTCTTCCGATCACGTTGGCAGCAGCGGCGATCGTGGGCGTGATCATGTATGTGGCGTGTATTTTGTTGTAGGATCGATCGAATCAAAAATCCGGAGATGGAAGAGTACAAAAATTCCGTTGCCGGGCGAAAATAGGCGATGGGTACAGAAGATAGGAAATATATCTTTTGTACCCATTTTTTGTGTCATAAGAAACTTCATCCTATGACACAAAAACGCTCCGCGGGATACGCACTCACAGGAAGCGTTTCCACCATTTGCAAAACAGCCCCGTATGTAGTAAAATAATGATAACTGTAAACAGGGCAGTTATCAAAGAAACACAAAGGAGTTTTAGGAAAATGAAACAGAAAAAAACATTTACTGCGTATTTCATGGTCCATGGGGCGGTGATCGCAGCGATTTATGTGGTGCTGACCATATTGTTTGCGCCGATCAGTTTTGGCCCGGTGCAGTTTAGGATCTCGGAGGCGCTGTGTGTGCTGCCATATTTCACACCGGCGGCGGTGCCTGGGGTATTTTTAGGGTGTCTGCTGTCCAATCTGTTATGCGGAGCGGCGGCTCTGGATGTGATCTTTGGAAGTCTGGCGACTCTGATCGGAGCAGTTGGATCTTATGTTCTTAGAGATCACAAATGGGCGGTATGTGTGCCCCCGATCCTTTCTAATACCATTATCATTCCGTGGGTGCTTCGTTACGCCTATGGTTCTGAGGACATGATCCTCTTTGCCATGGTGACGGTGGGAATCGGAGAGGTGCTGGCGATCGGTGTTCTGGGCAATGGCCTGCGGGCGGTCCTGGAGCATTATCGTTATATTTTATTTGACCGGAAAGCGAATTTCACGGAGAAATAGGTCTGTCTGGAATTGACATTTTACCGAAAAAGAAGTACAAGTAAGTGAATGCTGGAAGACCAGCGCAGCAGCAGGATCAAAAGCCGGGCGGTGGAACATTGCCTGCATGAAAAAATAAAAGGGTGGATAACAGTATGTATCAGATAGATTTTAACAAACCAGAGCATGTGCATTTTATAGGGATTGGTGGCATCAGCATGAGCGGTCTGGCAGAGATTTTGATGGACGAGGGATTTACAGTATCCGGTTCTGATGCCCATAAGTCAGAGCTGACAGAGCATTTGGAGGCTAAGGGAGCGAAGATTTTCTATGGCCAGAAAGCGGAGAATATCATCGATGGCATCCATGTGGTGGTCTACACTGCAGCAGTACACCCGGATAACCCGGAGTTTGCGGCAGCAGTGGAAAAAGGGCTCCCGATTCTCACCAGGGCAGAGTTACTGGGGCAGATGATGAAGAATTACCAGTATGCAGTGGGTATCTCCGGAACCCATGGCAAGACCACGACCACATCCATGGTTACAGAGATTTTACTGGCGGCAGACGCAGACCCGACGATTTCCGTAGGCGGTATCTTAAATTCCATTGGAGGAAACATCCGGGTAGGCGGTTCGGAGCTTTTCGTGACAGAAGCCTGCGAGTATACCAACAGCTTTTTATCCTTCTTCCCGAACCGGGAAGTGATCTTGAATATTGAGGCGGATCACCTGGATTTCTTTAAAGATATTGATGATATCCGTCATTCCTTCCGCCTGTTTGCCCAGAAGCTTCCGAAGGATGGATTATTAGTTATCAACAGTGACATCGACCGTTATGAGGAAATTGTGGATGGACTGGAATGCCGGATCGTTACCTGTGGAAAACGTACCGACAGCAATTACCGGGCGGAAGACATCACTTACGACCATTTTGCCAGAGCAGCCTTCCGCCTGATGATCGATGGACAGGATGCCGGGGAGATCACCCTGGGCGTACCTGGAGAGCATAATGTATACAATGCGCTGGCAGCCATTGCCTTATGCCGGGATCTGGGAATTGATATGGAGCATATCCGCGCAGGACTTAAGAAGTTTACGGGAACCAACCGCCGTTTTGAGAAAAAGGGCGAGATCGGCGGCGTGACCATCATCGATGATTATGCCCATCATCCACAGGAGATCGCAGCAACACTGGCGGCGGCAAAGAATTATCCGCACCGTGAGATCTGGTGTGTCTTCCAGCCGCATACCTATTCGCGTACCCGTGCATTGCTTCCTGAATTTGCTAAAGCATTATCAAAAGCAGAACACATATTATTAGTAGATATTTATGCTGCACGAGAAAAAGATCCCGGAGATATCTCATCACGTACCCTGCAGGAAGAGATCAAAAAGCATGGCAAAGATGCTTTATATTTTCCTAGTTTTGAAGAAGCCGAAAAATATTTATCAGAAAAATGTATTGACGGTGACTTGTTAATAACTATGGGTGCCGGAAATATAGTAACTGTTGGCGAAGACCTGGTCAAAGAATAGTTATCCACATTATCCACAATGTGACTGTGCATATCTCTGCACAATCCGTTGTGGATATTTTTTACACAATTAACAGCAGATAAATGCTGAAAATCCGCAATCTTGATCATTTTGATACGAGTTATCCACATTATCCACAATTTAGTCCACAGCTTGAATGTGTATTTGTGTGCTATTTTCTTTCCAAAGAAACTGTGTTAAAATACAATTCGCACGGAAATATAACGTGTAATTTACTTTACATATACGGAGGCTGCAATGGATCATATATTACTTTGTACTAACCATATACCGCCGATCACAACGATATATAACAGCTTTATTGAAGATTATATGCCAGCTGCCAACGGCAGTTACGTTAAGGTGTATCTCTACATTGCGAAATGTCTGCAGGCAAAGGAAAGTAATTTTTCCATTTCCTCTCTTGCGGATCAATTAGAAAATACAGAAAAAGATATTTTGCGGGCGTTAATGTACTGGGAGAAAAAGGGGCTTATGTCCTTAAACCGCGACAAAGCAACCGGAGAGATTTTAGGACACGAAATGCTGATCCCCTTTGCGGAACGTGATTTCGACACTTATGAAAACACCGCAAAAGAATCTGCTGCATCGCTAGGTGTAGATTCTGATCTCTCGGAAACCGGTGCGCTCAATAGACGCAATTCTGATTTCTCAGAAACCGGTGCGCTCGATAGACGCAATTCTGATTTCTCGGAAACCGACGCAGCGAATACATCAACTTATGAATCGTCCGGAACCGACGCTCCTTCTAATATCAATTCCGATGTTCACAGAGCAAGCAATTCCGCACAGGAGAAGAATTCCTCTGCCGTGAAACCAATTCAAGTTTCTCCGGAACAGATTCAAGAATTATCCGCCAACGAGGATTTCGTATGGGTATGCAATGTTGTCGAAAGCTACCTTGAACGCCCAATGAAACCAACCGAAATACAGCTTATTACCGATACGGATCTTACGGGCAGGGTCTACCAACACATCCCACAGACGGAGTTCTTCGTTCAACTCACGCAATAAGAATACTTCAATACGAGCACCTGTCTTTTCTTTATTACCGTACAAACGAGCGGGGAACACCTTTGTATCGTTGAATATAAACACATCTTTATCATCAAAGTAGTCCAATACATCCTTGAACATCCTGTGTTCAATTTTACCTGTATTACGATGCAATACCATCAAACGCGACTCATCTCTATACTTCGTAGGATGCAAAGCGATTTTATCCTCGGGTAACTTAAATTTGAATTGTGATAGCTTCATATCTATTCCTTATTACGTTAATTATTTTCTTCATCATTTTCTATCTCCTGCCCGTCGATCCACTCTTTAAAAAGTGCGGGATCTAAACAGTCTTCCAAACGGACATCGCCTACACGGGTACGAATCAACCCTGTGAGATGAGCCCCGCTATGGAGCGCCTCGCCAATGTCGCGTGCCAGTGCGCGGATATAAGTCCCCTTGCTGCATATCACACGAATCCGAATCATCGGTTCCGGTTCTTCCAAACGGCATTCCAACAATTCAATCTCGTCGATAACAAGCTGTTTCGCCTTTAGTTCGACTTCCTCACCTTTACGTGCCAGCTCGTAAGCACGCTTGCCGTCCACCATACAGGCAGAGAAGGCAGGAGGTACCTGTTCTATCGTTCCGATAAAGTGCGTCAACACTTCTTCCACCAGTTCCCTCGTGATATGTCCGGTAGGGTAGGTGGCATCTATCTCATGCTCCAAATCATACGACGGGGTAGTAGCACCCAACCGGAGTGTCGCAACGTACTCCTTCGTGTGATATTGAAACTCTTCAATCCGCTTTGTAGCCTTGCCTGTGCATACAATCATCACCCCCGTTGCAAGAGGGTCCAACGTGCCGGCATGGCCGACCTTTAGTTTTTTCACCCCTATCCGGCGACAGATATGATAGCGGACGTGCCCTACCACCTTAAATGAAGTCCAGCCAAGAGGTTTATTAAAAAACAGTACTTCGCCTTTTTTAAAATTCATCAGCTCAATATAATCGTTACCAATCCTGCTATCGCACAATAGATTGCGAAATAGATCAGCTTTCCTTTCTTCACTATGTTTATCATCCACTTACAAGCCAGGCAACCGGCTATGAAAGCAGCCATAAAACCTACAATCAACGACAATGCAGGAATGTCTCCCACTACGTCCTCCCCTTTCATCATCTTCATACCGTCAAGCAATGCCTCACCCAGAATGGGCGGAATAACCATAAGGAAAGAGAATTGCGCCAACTTCGCTTTGTTGTCTCCCAACAGTAATCCCGTAGCGATGGTAGAACCCGAACGAGACAATCCCGGCATTACTGCACAAGCCTGGGCAATACCGATAATAAGCGCATCTTTCATCGAGATTTTTTCTTTTTGACGCGGCTTGTAATAATACGAGAAAGTCAGCAGGGCAGCCGTCAACAACAACATACAGCCCACAATCAGCAGTCCCGAGCCAAATATTTCTTCTACATAGTCTTTAAAGAATACTCCCACAATACCGATTGGTATCATTGAGATCAATATATTAATCACGTAGCGCGTCTCCTCGTTCATCCGGAACTTGAATAACCCGCGGAAAATCCAATCTATCTCTTTCCAAAGAATCACCAATGTACTGCATACCGTAGCCACATGCACTACAATTGTAAATGCCAAATTCTCTTCACCCTGTATCCCAAACAATGCCGACCCGATAGCCAAATGCCCACTGCTACTTACAGGCAAATATTCTGTCAATCCCTGAATCAGTCCAAGGATTAATGCTTCCAACCAACTCATAACTTATCTTTATTCTATTTTAGTTTTAGGTTTGCGCAATACCGCATAAATCATCGACAAGAAACCGAACAGGCAAACGACAGGCGCCACCTTAATTCTACGTGCACTGAAAATATCAGGTTCAAAGACCGTTTCGGACGACGAAGGTCCTGTCATCAATAGAAACCCGATAATAACAATCGCCATTCCTACCGCTAGCAAGATAAAGTTCACTTTATCAAAGGCAAATTTCTGCTTGTCAGACATAGTTTGTTTAATTATAAATTCAAAATTAAAGTCGCGAATCACAGTTCGCTATACCTATTTACTATCTATTCTCTACTAAATATAATACAAGGTATTGGCCCTCATTCTCAAGTATTTGTTAATGGAAATGTAGGCACACAGCCACGTAATCACCATTCCAAACACCAACACACTCGCACAAACGATAAGCATGACTTCGGGAGTGATTACCTGAAGCAATTCCTGCTCGTATGTCACTGCCCAATAGGCCGTCCCCATTAATATGGCATCGGCAACTACGGCAGCCAGCACGCCACTCCACACATTCCTTCGGAGAAACGGTCGCCGAATGAAGCTCCAGCTCGCCCCCACCAGTTTCATTGTATGGATGAGGAAGCGCTTGGAGTATATAGCAAGCCTTATCGTATTGTTTATCAAAGCAAAGGAGATAAAAGTAAGCACTACCGCCAAAGCCAGTAATACCAGACTGATATTCCGTATGTTATCATTCACAGCATCAATCAGCTCCTTCCGGTAGAGCACATCCTGTATATTACTGTTCCGTTTGACCATTTTCTCAATCTTCGCAATACTGTCGGAGTTAGCATAATCGGAATGGAGCTTTATTTCAATAGAAGCGGTGAAAGGATTATAACCCAGAAACTCTTCAGGATCAGTTCCCATAGCTTCGGTCTGCTCCTTCAATGCCTGTTTTTTAGAGATATATTCGGATTGTTTCACGAAAGGTTCCTGATTCAGCTTCTTCTGCAGTTTCAGGATATCCGCCTCTTTCATATCGTCGCTAATGAGAATGGAGAAACTGATATTCTCGCGGACATATACGGAAAGATTGTGCGCCGTAAGCACGAAGAACACAACCAGCCCCAACAGCAACAACACCAGCGTGGTACTGATACTCGACGTAATAAACTGCATATCGAAAATCGAACTTGACTTATATCTGCTTTTATTTCCCATCCTCTACCTCTTTTTCCGAAAAACGTAAATCATGGAACTGCTCCGCTCCTTCCGTCCCAAAGCGCTGAACCATGCCAATGTTCCGACATACATCCCTTTCAGGAAACTACATGAACTACCCCGATGTTTCTCACTTAGCATGGATACGTAAAAAGCGTCAAAAGGCATCGGGTGACGTGCCGCCATGATAAAGCCATGCCGGGAAGCCAACTGTTGGATAGTGCCCGGTGTGAAATGCCAAAGATGTCGCGGGACATCATAAGCCGCCCAATACTCGCCGTAACGTTGCGCATCATAAGAGGAACAGTTGGGCACTGCCACAATTAGCAGTCCTTTTTCCGTCAACATCTCGTGAAGCTGTTGCCACACCTCGCCGAGGTGTTCAAGATGTTCCATAACGTGCCAAAGGGTAATGACATCAAAACTGCCGGGAGCAAACTCTTGCAGAGCCGATTCGGGTTTCACCTCCAGTCCGAAATGTTCCTTTGCAAACTCACGTGCCTGCGGATTCTTCTCCACCGCCTCCACTTTCCAGCCACGACGCACCATCGTATCGGCAAAATAACCGGTGCCCGTACCTATATCGAGCAAACGCCCCGTCTTGCGATGCGCCTCCTTAGCTACCAGCCGCGCCTTGCGGCCCAGCATATAGGAACGTACATAGTGATAAACGGAATTCATCGCGCCTTTGCGCGTATCAGTGTGGGAGATATAATCAGGAGTCTCATAATACTTACCTATCTCAGCCTCTACGGGAACACCTTGCGTGAACGTAAATCCGCAATCTTCACACGAATACAGTTCAAACTGTTCGCCCGAAGCATAAAAATCCGTACAAGTCATGACGCGTTTCAAGTGCGTACTGCCACACACCGGACAAGCATTTATACTGAGTTTCTCCATTAATTTCTAAGCAAAATTAAGTGCTGCCTCAAACCACAAGACAACACTATACCCGAATTTGGTGCAAAGAAACAAATAAAAAGTGATGTAATGGGCTTTTGTTAAGGACTTTTAATAATACAAACTGACCTTGCTCTGATATAAGTTGTATAAACTAAAATCTATATAACAGAGCAAGACAGTTATTTACGTCAGGGTAGGACGCTTGCTTTAAGAAGTTTAAGAAGATTCTTTTCTTCATATCAACCAACCGAATTAAAAGATCCCCATCTTCTTTGCCATCCTCATTATACGAATATAAAAGAATAGAATCATCAAATATTTCGACTATGTAACCTACATAAAACTTGTCCATGTCATTATCAAAACTATGTCAAATGGTATCTTTACTTCAGGAACAAGATGACAAAAAGTAATGGCGTTGCGGTACCGCAACGCCATTACTTTAAAATCATTATAACTTATCACCAACCATTTTTTGCAACATTACCCACGATATAATCACCCTACAAACATTGCATACGCGCAGGTACACAAATTTAAAACTTACACTTCCTCCCCTTTCAACGTAGCCGAACTGGCTTCCGTGACACGCACGTTGACGAAATCACCGACACGATGCGTACCCCTATCGAACACTACGACGCGGTTTTGCTCCGTGCGACCGAACAGTTGGTCGCGCGAACGCTTGGAGACTCCTTCCACAAGCACTTCGTAAGTTTTTCCGATGCAACGCTGGTTGGACTCAGCCGACAGGCGATTCTGCAAAGCGATAATCTCATTCAGGCGGCGGACTTTCACATCTTCGGGCACATTGTCTTCGAGATGTTTGGAAGCATACGTTCCCGGACGTTCGGAATATTTGAACATGAAAGCAGCATCGTATCCGCACTCTTCCATCAGGGAGAGCGAGAGAGCGTGGTCTTCCTCCGTTTCGGAGTGGAAACCGGAGAATATATCCGTTGTCAGTCCGCAATCGGGAATGATACGTTTGATAGCGGCCACACGGTCCAGATACCATTCTCGGGTATATTTGCGGTTCATCAGTTTCAGGATACGGGAGCTGCCGCTTTGCACGGGTAGGTGGATATGCTTGCACACATTGGGCACTTGCGCGATCACTTCCAGCGTTTCGTCACTCATATCCTTCGGATGAGAGGTAGTGAAACGGATGCGTACTCCCGGAGCAGCTTCGGCCACCGTGCGGAGCAACATCGGGAAGGTGACGATTTCACCTGTCGGCTTCTCAAAACGGTAGGAATTGACATTCTGCCCCAAAAGTGTGACTTCCTTGTAGCCTTTTGCCACCAAGTCCGACACTTCGTTGAGGATACTTTCCACGTCACGGCTGCGCTCGCGTCCACGGGTGTAGGGCACGATACAGTAGGTACAGAAATTGTTACAGCCACGCATGATAGACACGAATCCGGAGATATGATTGCCGCAGATACGTGAAGGAATCACATCCCGATAGGTTTCGGTGGTGGAAAGTTCAACGTTGATTGCCTTCTCGCCGGCTTCTACGGCGGCAATCAGATCGGGCAACGTCAAGTAAGCGTCCGGACCGACCACAAGATCGACATGATGATTCGTTATCAGATCATCCTTCACTCGCTCGGCCATGCAGCCCAGTACCCCCACGATGAGACGCTTCTTCTTTTTCTTCAGCGAGTGGAAAAACTCCAGGCGGTTCAGAATCTTCTGTTCCGCATTGTCGCGGATCGAACAGGTGTTCATAAACACGGCATCAGCCTCCTCCAGCGTTTCAGCTACGGAGTACCCCGCCATTTGCATCACTGAGGCGATCACCTCACTGTCGGCCACATTCATCTGGCAGCCGTAGGTTTCGATAAACAACTTCTTGTTGTCATCAGCAGTTGCGGATTTAAAGTCCGCTCCCGTTAATTCGTTCATATTCAAATCTTATTTAAAAATTCGACTGCAAAGATACGGCTTCGGTTTTTAATAAGTGGTGAATTGATACAAAAATAACGCAAAAACTTATAGTCTGGCGGGCTAACTTGTAATTAATGTTAAGAGAATAAACATTTTCCAGTCAGTTTCTTGGCAAATTTAATTTTATTTTTCACATTTGTGCAATGAAAGAAACATTAGATTTTTTCATAGTTAAGGTTTAGGTTAAAAAAATTAAGGGGAGCTGTGAAGCTGCCCTTTTTTCATAACTAAATGTTAGCTCAAACCAGATAAAATGCCTACCTTTGGCGGACAACTATTTAGAAGTGAAGCAAAATGGAAGATTTTTTGAAATTTCTCTTGATAGCAGGTGTCATTCTCGTGGGAATATTCAAAGAGGTGAATAAAAATAGCAAATCGAAGAAAGCTAAAAATAACCGCCCCGTCCCGCCGACACCCTCTCCCGTCGAAGTAGCTCCCGACGCCACTCCTATGCCCGAAGCCTGGGGCAGACCCAGGTCGCTGGAAGAACTGTTTCAGCCGATTCCCGCAGAGCAGCGGACGCGCAAACCGAAAGTAAGGCAGCAGGAGTCGAAACCGAAAAAGAAAAAAGAAGAAGTATCCGTTGCCGCCTCTATCGCCAACAGTGCCGCACAGGATGAACGAAACAGCCGGCAAGGTGCCCACTATAACACTTCCCACGATTCACATGACAACAAAGAAGACTTCACCATTCATTCTGCTGAAGAAGCCCGGCGCGCTATTATCTGGGGAGAAATCCTTCAACGGAAGTATTGACAAGTGTCAGGTGTAAAGTATTAGATATCAACTGTGTCAGGTATTAAACATTGAGCATTACGATTCGAGTATCAGGTTCCGCCCTGAATGTCAACATATTGAGCGAATTATTAACCAATTAAATATCAACTGTATTTAACACGAAATTGTACTATTTATGTCATTCAATCGTATTTCAGCAGCAGAAGCTGCAAGCCTTATCAAACATGGCTACAATATCGGCCTGAGCGGATTTACTCCCGCCGGAACGGCCAAGGCTGTCACAGCCGAGCTAGCAAAAATAGCTGAAGCAGAACATGCCAAGGGAAACCCTTTTCAGGTAGGTATCTTTACAGGTGCATCGACCGGTGAATCTTGTGACGGCGTACTGGCACGTGCCAAAGCCATTCGTTACCGTGCTCCTTACACTACCAATTCCGATTTCCGCAAAGCTGTCAACAACGGAGAAATTGCCTACAACGACATACACCTCTCACAAATGGCACAGGAAGTGCGTTACGGCT
>OGEU01003136.1_pt1 | contig 10935 bp, 8 predicted proteins | sample 1570651 | NCBI WGS metagenome assembly OGEU01 (sample SAMEA2582129, study PRJEB24529) | metagenome | biome: Human gut stool | place: China | collected 2011
GCTTCATGAGCTGGTTGTACAGGTCGTTGTCGTCCCAATCCTTGAGCATGACCGGTTCCTTTTTGGGCAGGCCGGCACGCATCTCGAACAGGGTCTTGGGCAGATTCAACGTACTGTCGTACTGCGATTTGTTCTTAGCCAATGGTTTACACTCTCCTCTATTTTTGCGTTGGGTGCCTTACTCGCTGAACTTGACGCCCTGAAAAGCATCATAGTCCGGCTCGTCCGGCTTCATATCAGCAGGAGGCGGGTCCAGCTTGAGCTGGCTTTCGTCCTTTGCCCAGAAATCCTCGCTGCTGTCAGCCGCCTTGTCGTCATCGGCAGGGGCGGCAGGTTCGGTGGTTTTGGTCGTTTCGGCAGGCTGCTCGGCCGGAGCTGCTGCAGCGTCGGCTGCGGGGGCAGCATCAGGCTGTGCGGCGGGCTGCTCTGCGGCAGTCTCCTGCGCAGGCTCTGCGTCCTGTGCGGGGGCGTCCTGTGCAGCTTCCTTGGTTTCCTTCTGGAACTCCGGCAGACGGCTCAAAGACTCCACATGACTGCGGTACAAATTGAGCACATCGGCCTTGAAGCGGGTGACCTCCAGACGGACGCGGTCGTACTCCCGCTCCTCCGCCATACGCTTCTCGTTGGCTTCGTTCTCGATCTCGTCTGCGCGGTCACTTGCCTTCTGCAGCAACTCGTTGGCATCGTGGATGATATCGTCGCCCCGCAGATTTGCGCGGTGGATGATCTCCTCAGCCTTCTGGTTTGCTTCGCGGATCACGTTTTCGCCCATGCGCTGAGCATTGATCAGCGCACTCTTGAGCATATCGCCGTCAGCCTCAAAGCTTTGCAGCTCGCCCTTGAGCTTCTGGTTCTCTGCGGTCAGATCTGCGATCTGCTTGCGCAGCTGCTCTGCCTGCGCATCGTTCTGCTGCAGCTGCTCCTCGACCTTGTCCAGAAAACGGTCCACGTCCTCTGTACGGTAGCCGCGGAGGTTTTTTTCAAATTGTACAGAGCGGACATCCTGCGGAGTCAGCATAGTCATTTCCTCCCATAGCTTTTAATATTGAAAGAACTCAATGATCGAACGATCTTTTTTACTTTTCCCGGGCAATGCAGTCAGCCGGAAGCGGCCCTTGCCGCGCACGGTGAACACATCCTGCTCGTATACGGGGGCATGGGGCTTTTCTACCGGCAGATGGTTGATCTCTACCCTGCCCGCTTCGATCAGCTCCGCAGCAGTACCGCGGCTGACGTGCAACATGGCAGAAAGCACCGCGTCCAGCCGCAGGGAGGACACGGTGGCAGTGAGCAGCTGCCGCTCCGGCGCCGGGAAAGCAGGGATCTCTTCCGGCTCCAAAAGACGGGTGGACACCTCGGTGCGTCCCGCCTGACACAGCTCCCGGCAGATGAGCTTTGCCGCCGGCTCCAGCGCGAACACATAGGCTGTGCCCGGCGCATCGGCGGGCAGCAGGATATCGCCCAGTGCTTCGCGCTTGAGGGCAAGCCCCATCAGGCTGCCCAGATAGTCCTTGTGCGCCGGAAGCGCCGCACCGGGCAGCGCCCGGCACTGCAGCTGTACGCAGCGCACCGGACACTCGCCGTAGCTGTACTCCGGCTCCAGACAAAGCACCCGGCGCTCGGCTTCGGGCCAGCCGCCGTCAAAACGCCAGCCGTCCCGCACACCGGCACGCCCCAGTGCCGCCCGGGCAAGATCCTGTTCCCGGTCGCTGAGGAACGCGGAGTACCGGGCTATGCCGCGGGAAAAAGCCGCATCGGCAAGATCCTCGATATGCCGCATGAGATAGCGTTCCTCATCGTTGCGGGCGGGCACAAAGCCGCGCACCGCACCGGCTGCCGGATCAATAGAATGCGCCATTGTTCTCCAGCTCGTCCAGCAGGTCACCCATGATATCCACGTTGTAAGGGGTAATGATAAAGGTGCTGTTGGCTACGCGCTTGATCTGACCGTTGTTGGCATAGGCCACGCCGGACAAAAAGTCCACCAGACGGCGGGAGACCTCCTTGTTGGTGGACTCCAGATTCAGCACCACGGTACGCTTGTTGTTCAGATGGTCGGCAATGGTGCTGGCATCCTCGAACCGCTCGGGCTTGACCAGAACCACCTTGAGCTGGGTGGTAGCGTGGATATTGACCACCTTGTTCTTTTTGCTGGTGCCCTCGGCAGGCTCTTCGGTCTCTTCATCCATCCCGATGCCGACGCCGCTGTTGTTGTTCACCATCTGGGGGCCGTCATCGATGTACTGATCCTCGTACTCGTCCCCTTCACCCATCAGGCCCTTTTTAATGCTATCCAGCAAAGACATAATTATCTGCTCCTTTCATTCGGGCAGCGCCCGGCTGCCTGGCGTTCTTTGCAAAAAGAATGCAAATAGCTTTTACTATTATCTGATTTTTTGCAGCAGATGTCAATAACTACAAAAGTTTTCCGTCATATAAATTTTGTCCCGAGACGATTATTTCGTCATAAAGCCTTACCTGACTGACGGAACCGTCCGTTCCCTTGGGCAAAACAAGGATGTAATCCCCTTCTGTGACCAGCGGATGGTCAGCATCCACGGGGTCGATCTTACAGAAGCGGGCAATGTTGCCGTACTTGACATACACGCCGGGGATATAGTTTTCGCCCTGCGTCTCGGCCTCGGTGCCGTCCTCCTTCAGGTAGTGCACCGCTGCAGCAGGCACCCGCAGACCGGTGCTCTCCCCGGTGCTGATACGGGCACGGGCGTGGTTGAGACACAGCACGTCGCCGTTGATGGAATTGCAGCGCAGCACAAAGCGGGCAACATCCTTTTCTGCATCAACGGTCACCTCGGTGACGGTAGCGCGCAAGGCGGCATCGCTCTGGCCGGGAAAGCTGATCTCCACTGCCGTGCGCAAGGGCTTGCCGTCCAAACCCAGCAGCTTTTCGGCCTGCTTTGCCGAGCACACACCGGCATACTGCCAGCTGAACCCGGCCACCAGCTTGCCTACGCAGCCATCCAGCGGCATCTCGGGGTCAGAGTCCAGATAGGCCTTGAGCTGCTCCGGGCTCTGCGCCAGAATGTCCGCAGCACCGGCGTTCAGCCGTCCGCTGCTGGCAGCCCGGACAAAGTAGCCGGTGGTGGGGGCGAGGATCTGGGTGGGGTTGCCCAGCTGCGCCTGCACAGTCTGTGCCTGCTGGGCAAGCAGCGCGATCTGATCTGCAAAGCCGGCGGTATCGCCGGTGGTGATCCAGAGCTTGTTCTGCGCCAGCAGATAGGCATCGGCACTGCTGTCCACATCGCTGTAGCGGTCGGTGTCCAGTGCATCCAGCAGATCGTACAGCGCACCGGAGCGCTCCTTGAGCAGACCGTCCAGCTGGGTGGCTGCGGTGTTCTGGGAGCGCTGCAACAGGTCGATCTGGCTGGTGAGCTGGGTCAGCTGCTGGCGCAGCACTGCCTGATTGGCGTCGGTGTACAGCTCTGCAACGGCAGTGCCTGCCGACACCCGCTCGCCATCCGAGACAAGGTAGCCCAGATTGCCGCTGCCGGAAATGCAGGTCTCGTCAAACAGCAGCACGCCGTCCGCTTCAATGGTATCGGAGATGGTGATGGGCAGCGCCGTTTCGTAGACGTTCTGGGGGAAAAGGATGTGCGCCGCCTGCCAGCAGACATACGCTGCCGCCTGCCAGCAGACATACGCTGCCGCCGCCAGCAAAAAGGTGGCCAGCACGACCGCCAGCGTGGTAAGCGCAGAGAACTTGTGGCGCGGTTCCTGAGGGGTTTCCGGCATAAGGATCATCCTTTCGATAAAAAGTCTTGGGTCAGGCGCAGGGCGGTCCGCCGCACGTCCTCAGCCCCGGCATCCAGCCATGTGACCCCGTCCATGTGGCGGAACCATGTCAGCTGGCGCTTGGCGTAGTTGCGGGAAGCCTGTTTGAGTTTTTCAGTGCAGGCATCCAGCGCTGCAGTCTGCTCAAAATACGGAAAAAATTCTTTATAACCGATGGCCTGTGCGGCGGTGCGGAAGGCTTCGCGGTTGCGCCAGACGTATTCCGCCTCGGCTAAAAGCCCGGCTTCCAGCATTTTGTCCACCCGCAGGTCGATGCGGCGGTACAGCGCTGCACGGTCCGGGAAATCCAGCCCCAGCACAAGGCTGCGGTAGGGGCGCTCCGGCGGCAGCGAATCGGCCTTTTGTTCGCTGAGACGCTTGCCGGTGGCGTGGTAGTGCTCCAGCGCCCGCAGCACCCGCACCTTATTATTGGGGTGGATGGCAGCGGCGGCTTCCGGGTCCACGGCTTGCAGTTTTGCGTACATGGCTTCCGGGCCGATGGCTTCCAACTCGGCGGTCAGCTGCTCGCGCAGGCCGTCCGGGGCTTTTTCGGCGGTGAAGCGCACCCCGTACAAAAGGCTCTGCACATACAGTCCGGTGCCGCCTACCAGCAGCGGCAGATGCCCCCGGGCGGTGATATCCTGAATATACTCCCCTGCCAGCGCGGTGAAATCCGCCACGCTGAAGGTCTTTTCCGGGGTGAGGATGTCCACGCCGTGGTGCGGGATGCCGCAGGTCTCCTGCGGGGTGATCTTGGCAGTGCCCACATCCAAACCTCTATAGATCTGCATGGAGTCGGCGCTGATGACCTCGCCGGAGAACCGCTGCGCCAGCGCAACGCCCAGCGCGGTCTTGCCGGTGGCGGTGGGGCCTACCACAGCCACCACGGCAGCTTTTGCATTACACGATGCGTCCAAACTGCTTTTCCAACTCCTTTCGGGTAAGTTTGAGCACGCAGGGACGACCATGGGGGCAGAAAGGCGGCACCTCGCCGGAGAGGATCTTCTCGGCCAGTGCCATAAGCTCCTGCGGGGAGGACTTGTCCCCCGCCTTGATGGCGGCGCGGCAGGAGATGGAGTGCAGCACCCACTCGGTGTGCTCGTTCAGCGCGTCCCGGCTGCCCTTGAGCAGGCGGTCGGCGATCTCCACCAGCAAGTCCTCGGCGTTCTGCGGCTCTACGTCCGCAGGCACGGCGCGCAGCAGCACGGTGCTGCCGCCAAAGTCCGCCACATCCAGCCCGGCGTTTTCCAGCAGGGGCTGGTTTTCCAGCAGCGCCTGCTTTTCCTCTGCGGAAAGGTCGATGGCGGCGGGCTGCAGCAGCAGCTGGCTGGGCACGTTGCCGTAGTTGGCAGCAAGTTTTTCGTACAGCTGGCGCTCATGGGCGGCGTGCTTGTCGATCAGGCACAGCTCGTCTCCCCGCTCTGCCAGAATATAGGTGCGGAAAACTTCGCCCACATACCGCAGCGGCTCTTCTCCCTGCGGTACATCAAAGCCCAGCTGCTCCGGCTGTTCCGGCTGTTCGGGTTCTTCCGGCTGATAGGGCACCGTGGCGGCTTCGATCTCCGGGGCGGCGGGTACGGTGTTCCATGCCGCCATGTGATCCAGCGGCGGGTCGGCTGCGGTGTCCGTTTCCGGGTGCACATCCAGCTGCGCTTCACCGGCAGCTGCCCGGAAGGGCTGCGGCGCGGGCTGGACTTCGGTTGCATCCGGTTTTTCCGGGCTGTGGAGGGTGACCACCGGATCCAGAATGTCCTCTGCGGGGCCAGCCTGCCGCCACGAGGGCACAGCAGCAGCCGCGCGGGCAGGCTGTGCGGGCTGTACCGGCGGGGTATCTGCCGTAAAAGCCGGGGTTTTCACCGGTGCAGCAGCGGGGCGCTGCTGCGGCGGGGCTTCCCAGCGCTGCGCGGGCAGCGTACCGGGGTCTGCCTGACCCGGAATCACGGCGGAAAGTCCCGTAAAGTAATTATTCTTTACAGAATTTTCGTTCTTTGTATCATTTTCTTTTTCGGATTTCTCATTTTTGTCCGCTTCAAAGGTAAAGCGGCGTTCCCCGGTGCCGGGCTGTGCCAGTGCCAGCTTGACCGCATGATAAACGACATCGAACACGTCGTTTTCCCGGGCAAAGCGGGCTTCGATCTTTGCTGGGTGGACATTGACGTCCACAAGGTCTGTGGGCATTTCCAGCAGCAGGATGCCGCCCGGGAACTTACCCTGCATGGTCGTGCCCTTAAAGGCCATTTCCATACCCGCCATGATGGTGCGGTTGCGCACATAGCGGCCGTTGATGTAGAAATGCTGCATACTGCGGCTGGCGCGGCAGCTTTTGGGCGGGGTGATCAGACCAGTGACACGGTACAACCCTTCCTCGGAGTGCACCTCGATGAGGTCGCGGCTGAACTCCCGGCCAAGCACCGCATAGGCGGCGCTGCGCAGCTGACCATCGCCGGGGGTGACATATTGCAGCTTGCCCTCCCGGATGAATTTGACGCTGACCTCCGGGTGGCTGAGTGCGACATGGCCTACGTTATCTGCCACAAAGGTGCCCTCGCTGGAGTCCTTTTTGAGGAACTTCATGCGGGCGGGGGTGTTGTAGAACAGGTCCTGCACCCGGATGGTGGTGCCCACGGCGCGGGCGGCAGGCTCCCTGCCCTGCTCCTCGCCGCCGGCGATGCGGTAGCAGGTGGCAAACTCGTCCACCTCGGTGCGGGTGAGCAGCTCTACCCGCGCCACGCTGGCAATGGAAGCCAGTGCTTCGCCGCGGAAGCCCAGCGTATGGATGCTGTTCAGGTCGTCCGGCTTTTCGATTTTGCTGGTGGCGTGGCGGATGAAGGCCGTCGGGATATACTCAGCATCAATGCCGGTGCCGTTATCGCTGATTTCGATCAGCTTTACGCCGCCGGACTCGATGCTGACGGTGACCTGCGTTGCACCGGCGTCGATAGAGTTTTCCAAAAGCTCCTTGACCACCGATGCCGGGCGCTCCACCACCTCACCGGCGGCGATCAGCTCAGCGGTATGCTTATCCAGAACATGGATGACTGCCATGGTATTTTCCCTCCCCTGTGGTTGATTTTATGGTCAGCCGTTCAGGCTGCCCTTGAGGGTCTTTTTCAGCTCGTACAAAAAGTTCAGTGCTTCAATGGGAGTAAGTGTTTCCACATCCACGGTCTCCAGCTTTTCCATCATCTCGCTGGGCACTGCCGGGGAATTGTACTCCTGCAAGGCATCAAAATCCATCTGCTCCACCTTGTTTTTGGGGGCAGATGCTTCCAGCGTGCGCAGCACTTCGTGGGCGCGGCGGGTCACGCTGCCGGGCAGACCAGCCAGCTTTGCCACCTCGATGCCGTAGCTATCGTCGGCGGGGCCGCGCACGATGCGCCGCAGGAAGGGGGTGTCCTCGCCGCGCTTTTTGACCGCAATATTGTAGTTTTTTACGCCCTCTACGGTGCCTTCCAGCTCGGTCAGCTCGTGGTAGTGGGTGGCGAATAGGGTCTTGCAGCCCAGCCCCTTGGCGGGGTCTGCGATATGCTCCACCACAGCGCGGGCAATGCTCATGCCGTCAAAGGTGGAGGTGCCGCGGCCGATCTCGTCCAGCACCACAAGGCTCTTAGCGGTGGCGTTTTTCAAAATTTCGGCCACCTCGGTCATCTCCACCATAAAGGTAGACTGACCTGCGGCAAGGTCGTCCGAGGCGCCGATGCGGGTGAAGATGGCGTCCACCACGCCCACATGACAGCTGGCAGCCGGCACAAAGGAGCCGATCTGTGCCATCAGCGCAATGAGGGCATTCTGACGCATATAGGTAGATTTGCCCGCCATGTTGGGGCCGGTGATGATGAGGCAGCGGTCGGTGGTGCAGTTGAGGGTGGTATCGTTGGGCACGAACATACTGCCCTTGAGCACCTGCTCCACCACCGGGTGACGTCCCTCGGTGATGGTCAGCACATCGCTGTCGTCCACCACGGGGCGGCAGTAGTTATTTTCCGCAGCGACCTGTGCCAGCGACGCCAGCACATCCAGCTGGGCAATGGCGTTGGCGGTGCGTTGGATACGGTCCAGCTGGGCACCGATGCTTTCCAGCAGTTCGTCAAACAGGCGGCGCTCCAGCGAGATGAGCCGCTCGTGTGCGCCAAGGATCTTGCTTTCCAGCTCCTTCAGCTCCTGTGTGATGTAACGCTCGCCGGAGGTGAGGGTCTGCTTGCGGATATAGGTCTCCGGCACAAGGTTTTTGTAGGAGTTGCTCACCTCGATGAAGTAGCCGAACACATGGTTATAGCCGATCTTCAGCTTGGGGATGCCTGTCTCCTGCCGCAGGCGGGCTTCCAGCTGCGCCAGCACCCCCTTGGTGTTGTCGCGGATGGAGCGCAGCTCGTCCACCTCGGCATGGTAACCCTTGGCAATGACGCCGCCATCCTTGAGGGTGGAGGGGGCGTCCGGGTCTACTGCGGCATAAATGCGCGCCTTGATATCCTCCAGCGGGTCGATGCTGGTGGCAAGCTCGGAAAGCTCCGGGCAGCTGCAGCCCTCTGCCTGCTTGCGTAGGCCGGGCAGACGGTCGCAGGTCTGGGCAAGGGTGTAGATCTCCTTGGGGGTGGCAGAGCCGTACACCGTGCGGGTCATCAGGCGCTCCAGATCCGCGATGTAATGCAGTTCCTCGGTCAAATCGCCGCGCACCATGGTCTGGCGCACCAGTGCCTCCACGGCGTTCAGGCGGTGGTTGATGAGCTGGCTGGAAATAAGCGGCTGCTCGATCCAGCTGCGCAGCATCCGCTTGCCCATGGCAGTGCTGGTCTTATCCAGCACCCACAGCAGGGTGCCGCGCTTTTCGCGTCCGCGCAGGGTCTCGGTCAGCTCAAGGTTTGCCCGGGTGACCGGTGAAAGCCGCATGAACTGGGCTTCGTTGTAAGTAATGACGTTCTTTAGCCGCTCCACGCCCTTGATCTGGGTATCGTGCAGATATTCCAGCAGCGCGGCCATGGCAAAGCGCACCAGACCCTCGGCAGCTATGCCGGTGGTCTGCGGCCAGTCGCGGCCAAACTGCTCTTCCAGCGCAGACGCCACCAGCCCCGGCGCATAGCGCTCGTCCTCGACCAGCTCCACCGAGCAGTTCATATTCTTCTTGATGTAAGCGGTCACCTCGCGGCAGTCCAGCAGACCGGGGTTCAGCAGTACCTCGCTGGGGTGGTAGCGGCACAGCTCGGTAATGACCGCCGGGGCGATCTTATCCGCCGTCAGTTCGGTGATATGCGCCGTACCGGTGGAAACATCCGCAAAGCACAGACCGGCCTTTTTGCCCTTGAGGTACAGGCTGGCAATGTAGTTGTTGCGGTCGTCCTGCAGCATACTGCTTTCAATGACCGTACCGGGGGTGACCACCCGGATGATGTCCCGCTTGACAAGCCCCTTGGCCTTGGCGGGATCCTCTACCTGCTCGCAGATGGCCACCTTATAGCCCTTGGCGATCAGGCGCGCCACATAGCCCTCGTAGCTGTGGAAGGGCACGCCGCACATGGGGGCGCGCTCCGCAAGGCCGCACTGCTTGCCGGTAAGGGTAAGATCCAGCTCCCGGGACGCCGTGACGGCATCATCGAAGAACATCTCGTAAAAATCGCCGATGCGGTAAAAAAGAATTTCGTCCTTGTGTTGATTTTTGATCTCAAGATACTGCTGCATCATGGGCGAAAGCTCTGCCATGGTTTTTCCTCTTTCCCTTGTATGGTTCCGTCAGCCGGTTTGCGGGCTGTAACCGCCGGTGCAAACAAAACGCGGTCTGTGTTGCACAGCCGCGTTCCGATGAAAACTCTGCTCAGTGGCAGCCGCCGCAGGTGGAGCAGCTGCCGGTGCAGGAGGCAGAAGGCTCCTGCACGGTCATGGGGTCGCCGCCGTTCATGGCGGTGTTGATGATGGCGTCGATATAGTTGACCAAATTCTCGCACTCGCGCTTGGCCTCGTTATATGCCACCATACCCTCGTTGCCCATGATCTGACCGTAAAGGCTGTTCACCTTCTCGTTCAGCTCAGCGATGCGGGCGTCGTCGCGCTCGTTCTTGCCGATCTCGTTGTTCAGATCCATGCGGGCCAGATTGAACTCGCCGATCAGGTTCTGCAGCTCCTCATCCTTATCGTTTGCCTTGCGGGCCTGATCCAGAATGACGTAGCGGGGGTCGGTCTGCAGTGCCATAGCGGCACGCTTGAAAAGATCAATGCAATCCATAATTGGGTTCTCCTTGTTGTTTTTATTCTTTCTGGGGCAGTTTGCCCCGGAATCACGTTTTTATGCTTCCACTTCGCCCAGCAGCACAGTGGCGCGGGCACCGGTAAGATGTACGGTCGCGTAGCTGCCCAGCAGTGCCGGGTCGGCGGCAAACTCCACGGTCAGGTTGTTGTCCAGCCGGCCGGAAAGGGTGCCCTCGTTGCGGCCGTAACCTTCCACCAGCACCCGGACAGTCTGCCCTACCTGCGCCTTGACCAGCGCCATGGCGATCTCGTCCTGCGTAGCCAGCAGGCGGGTCATGCGGTCGGTCTTTTCCTTGCGGGGGGTGGGGTCCGGCATTTCGGCAGCCTTGGTGCCGGTACGCTTGGAGTAAATAAAGGTGAACAGCTGCATATAACCCACCTTGCGCACCAGTTCCAGCGTTTTTACAAAGTCCTCCTCGGTCTCGCCGGGGAAGCCCACGATGATATCGCTGGAAAAAGTGATGCCGGGCACGGTCTTGCGGGCGTATTCGATGAGCTCCAGATACTGCTCCACCGTATAGTGGCGGTTCATCTGCTGCAAAAGCCGGTCGGAACCGCACTGCACCGGCAGATGCAGGTGCTTGCACAGCTTCGGCTGGGCGGCGATGGTATCAATGAGCTTATGGCTGGCGTCCTTGGGGTGGCTGGTCATAAAGCGGATGTGATAATCGCCGGGCACGGTGCACAGCAGGTTGAGCAGATCGGAGAAATCGATCTGCTCTTCCAGACCCTTGCCATAGCTGTTCACGTTCTGACCCAGCAGGGTGATCTCCTTATAGCCCGCTTCCACAAGGCTGCGGAACTCCGCAAGGATATCGCCGGGCTTGCGGCTCTTCTCGCGGCCGCGGACGTAGGGCACGATGCAGTAGGTGCAGAAGTTGTCGCAGCCGTACATGATGGGCAGCC
>OGEU01003137.1_pt1 | contig 10928 bp, 6 predicted proteins | sample 1570651 | NCBI WGS metagenome assembly OGEU01 (sample SAMEA2582129, study PRJEB24529) | metagenome | biome: Human gut stool | place: China | collected 2011
TCAGGGTCACTGTGGCAGTGATGTTCTTGCCGTTGCCCACACTGGCATCGTCAAAGCTGGCGGTCACGGTGTAGTCTGTGCCTCGGTTCAAGGTTACGCTACCCTCGAAGGTCACGCTGGAGATGTCCGCGTTTGTCGTGCCATCATAGGTCTTATCTTTTACCGCAACTGAAAAATTCAGTGGGTACTTAGAAATTTCCGGTACCACGGAATCTGTTAATGTCCTATCGTATGAAGCACTTGAATCTGTCGGTGTAAATTTCACGGTATAAGCCTTGTTATCTTCTACATTCGGATAAATACCAGATGCTGAACTACTATTTTCCGGTTCCCAGTTCCAGGTTCCGGCTACCAGTTGATTTGCACCATTATACACACCATAACCAGAAGCCAGGGAAACCGGAATCTGAGCAAGTGAAACCCCATAAGTCCCCTTCGCATCCCACTTTGGTGTTCCGTTTCCTACAATTCTCAGTGTATCCTTGGTAGACACATTAAGCGGTGCCGTTCTCTCAGAAGCAAATGCATTCTCTTTCGCCTTTATTCTGCCGGTTACCTGATATCCATGTGCCGGATATAATCCCTGAATTTTCGTACCGTCAATCCATGTAAATGCTCCGTCTGAATCTGCATCACGGTATCCATACTCAATGTCATTTTCCGGATTCGTTCTGTTTATGGTAATCGTCGTACCGGTTATATCCACCTCACCCTCAGTTATTGCAGCCGGTGCTGCCGTTCTTTTAAGAATCGTGATACTTTCAGGTTTTCCGGCAAATTTCTTATCCGTGTTGCTTGCAGCATACCGATAATAAACCGTACTCTCATGATCGGAAGAAATGATGTCTGTAATCGAAATTCCTGATCCGCTGCCCATTTTTGCAGATGTCCAGTTTGGAGAGGTATTGGTTCCGTTTACAATCACATACTGTAAAGATGAGGAAATTGTGATTTCTTCCTTCCGATAATCAATATTCGGCTTGTTCGATTCTTCCGGAATCGCCTGTGTTTGCAAATCCGCCACCAAAACCGCTTCACTGGCTGACATGGACGAGGATGCTTTCTTGCGAATATAGACTGGTACAGACCCACCATTTTCACGAATGTTATTCAGCAGCCCTGTCAGACGAACCTTACCACCCTGTCTTATAGTTGTCCATGACTGTGCATCCTTAGAAGCAGCATACTCCAGATCGCAGGAAGCTTTATTCTCTAAAGTCTCCTGTTCGTAATTGATAGAAACATCAGCAGCATTAGGTGCCTCCTGCCGCATTTTTTCTGTCTGGAAATTTACATAGGTTACATCAAGAGATAATTTACCATCCTTTTTAATCATCAGTCTGACATGATATTCTGTGTCCGGAGCTAAATCCGTAATAGTATACTCATAGTTTCCGGAAGGACTTTCCTTAAGTAACGTTCCTTTCGAGAACATATCATCTAATGTCCCTGTCTGCTCATCCTCGCCGGGGGTTAAGAAAAACTTAACCTCTGCTCCGGGAGTTCCTGTTGCCTTAAGTGTAGCAGTCGCTTTTGTGTCAGAAATCGTCTTAATATCCGTGACAGCTGCGGAAGTGATACTTGCCGCCTTATTATTAGAATATGTCTGAGTAGCTGGATCATAATATACCGTCTTACTGTACTTGCGGAAATGCGGGTAATCCTCCGTTCCGATCACCTGTCCCCACGTACCATCTGATCGATCACCGTTTAATTTATAGGCAATTTCTCCGGATTTCAGTTTTTCTTCGCTTATAGTAGTAATTCCACCCAAAGAACTAAAATCACCCTTTGTTGTCTCATAACAGTTCGTAAAAGTAGTCCTACGATCATTCGGGGTCTTAGTTCCTTCCAGTTTTCCTGATACAGCCAAGCAATTAGTCACCGTTCCTTTAGTCGACACTCCGTCTATAGAACTATATAAAAAATCTGTTCCTACTACAAAACAATTCTGAATTTTGACATCATACATAGCGGTACGACACAACCCGCAAGTCCAATTACCTTCCAACACCAGCCCTATATTTTGTACACTCCCATGTTTAATCTTTGCCACCAGTCCCCACTTATTTGTATCGTCCTTAGCAGGTCGCAGTCCAGAAATTACATGGTAATTTCCCTCAATAGTCCCCTCGAAAGACCAAGTATTAGATTTGTCTCTAATGCTTGTCCAGTCATGTCCGTCCGGGATCTCAATATCCTTCATCAGCTTCAGATTGCTGTTATTAGAGATTTTACTATCATTAACCTGCTTTGCAAACCAGAAAAGCTGACCGGCATTATAAATCTCATAATATTCCCCCGACTGTATTGCCTTCTGATATGCACCACATGCTTCACAAAATCCATCTGCATTATAGTACTCATGACTACAAACGGTATCATCATGAAACATCTCGATTTCATTTGGTGTTGTTGTCGAAATTGTCTTACCTGATACTGTGATCGGATTGCCGTCATTTAAGCCCGGTACCGTCACCGAAATCTCTGTTTTATTCTTATTTTCCGGCAGATATACCGTCAGATGTCCCGTGTTCGCTTCATCATACGAAATCTGCATGGAAGGAATGACCATGGCTGCACTTTGACCTTCTTTATTGATCAACGGTTCACCATCCTGCCTGACCGTGATATCGGTTGCCTGTAATATCTGATCGCTCGTGATCGCCGTGGAAACAAATTTTAATCTTGTCTCATAAAGAGGAATTGCGGCCTTCAAAGTGATCGTTGCATTCTCATCATCAACGTCAGCAACGTCAGCTTCCATCCGATAAACATAGTCTCCAACCTTCACCGTTACCGTTACCGGTGTCCCTGGCGTTAATGGCTTCAGATAATTGGATGCCTTAAGTGTACCTTGATAATCGCTCACCTTCATCGTCCCTGCATTCCAGGTAATCTCTCCCACGCTGATTGTCACCGGATAAGTGCTTTCGATGAATCGTACGTCCGCAATCGTGCCCTGAATGGTATAGTTTTTCAGTCCGGGATTTTCACTTTTCGGGAAATAATCGCCGCCATTTAAGTTTACTGTTGCTTCATTACTGATGGAAATGGAGCCCTCCAAGGTACTACCCTCCGGCAGCGCTTGACCGGGCTTCATTGCGACACCGATCGCATATACTTCATTATGATATGCAATGGCTGAAACCGTTCCGCCCTTGATCACAATCTCACCATACTTGTATCCACTTTCTACCGGTTTTGCTCCACCGCCGCCAGTGCCGATTGCGGCTCCGGGGCGTCTTCCTGCGTTCGTAACATATCCTCCACAGGCTGTCACATTGCCACCATTGATCTCAATCTTATCCACGCAGCCGAACGGTCCACCGCCAATTCCTGCTCCACCGTATACATGATTAATATCCTTGGGGTAGTTTCCATATCCGCCCTTGGCATACACAGTTCCGCCGTTGATGACAATGGTACCGATGCCGCCCTCTAAACCGCCGCCAATACCTGCTGCCATCCCGCTGCCATAAGCTTCGATATTGCCTCCGTTGATCTCAATCGTCCCCAAGGAACCCTTTCTCATGCTCGACGCACCAATTCCGGCGCCTACTCCACCGGTTGCTTTTAAGCTTCCCTCTCCGCGGATCGTCAGGGTACAGCCTTCCGGCACATCAATAGCCGCACACATATCACCGCCCTTGAGTGTATTTTTTCCCTCCAGAATCAGATTCAGTTTTGCACCATTTGCCAGTCGGATCGCCGGTATCCAGTTACTTGCTGTCGTAGCGTTATTGTCGATCGGAATCTGGATATCCAGATTCGAAATCGTGATTGTAGCCTCCACACCATTAACCAGAATATTATGGGTCGTACTGCTTCCCGTGATAGTCGCATGATTATACTGTTCCAATGTGTTGCTGTTGATGACGATACCGCCATTCGCAATATCATAAGTATCTGTTGATGCCAGCAAAGCGATTCCGCCGTCCATGCTGACCTCGATCTCCGGAAGCTCCACGCCCTCTGCCAAAATATACTCTTTCGGAAGAACCGGAAGATAATAATAGAAACCACTTTCATCTTCCCGGTTCTCATCCGGCTCCCAAGTAACGCTGATATCCGTCAGCACCGGGATATCTTCTGAGATTTCCTCATCTTCAAACTCATCATCCTCGAGAAAATCCCCGGCATTGCTGTCGGTAGCGATCAGAAACGTACCCTGCTGGTCTTTCTGCTGGTCTTTCTCCTGAACTTCCTGTTTAGCTGCTTCCTCCTCATCATTGCTATCCGGCATGTTTTCTGAATTTTCTGTTTCCGGAGTTTCCTCCTCATTCAGATTTTCTTTCTTTGTATTACTGCCGGTAGCAATTTCCGAGTCTTCTTTCTTATCACTGTCGTCTGCTGCCGCTTTCTCATCTTCCGCGCCCTTATCGCGATCCGCATTATTTTTCTGATGATCCACGTTCTTATATTCCACCACCGAAGCCTCGATCGTCTCCGGGAAATTCAGATAATCCTCAAAGTTTTCTCCGGCATCCGCAGGAATCTGAATATGCGCGACCTCCTCCGGTAATTCCGTAAATCCCGTGATCACTTTCAACTTTTTTGTAGGGACTGCAGCAAACGTTGCAGACGGTATGCATAACTGCATCGCTATCATTGCCGCCAATGCTGCAGATACGATCTGCCATTTCTTCTTTTTATACCTCATATCCATTTCCTCCTGTTATCATTATTTTCTATATAGCGTGACGGTTTTGTTCTCTCCGGTAATATTTTTTATTCATACGTTTCCTCCTCACCTGATTCATTACTTCCCCTTTTTCCCTAAAGCAGCCGGGATACTGCCTCCCGCAGCTGATATTCCGTCACAGGCTTCACCAAAAAGGTGTCCGCCTGCATCCTGCGGCTTTGGGGTTCAAACTCTGCCTGGTTGCTGATCCACAGGAGCGGGACATCCTTGCTGTACCCTCGTATGCTCATGCAGAAATTCATCCCCCTGGCTCCGTCCTCCATGACCACCACAGCATCATAAGGCCCATCCCGCTGCATGGCATAGGTACAAAACACGCCGTTATCAAAGCGGTCTACTTTGCCCAGCTTCATCAGCAAAGCGGTTTCTTTTTCTTTCTGGCTATAACTGCACAGCGCAATTCGCATGTTCGCACCTCCATTTCATGATGGGTTTTATCGCCTCATATAGCTCCTGATCGGAGCAGTCTGCCGGAAGAAACACAGGGATACGCAGGTGATACGCGATCAGGGCAAAGTTTTCATCATCACTCCACCAGACAAGCGGTACTTCCGGTGCCAGCCGCTTCGCCTGTATGGCCGCCTCCAGTCCCTTTGCTCCGGTCATGGCGATGACAACCGCATGGTAGCGGCTTCGCCGGAGTGCCTGAGCAAGCTGGTTCTCATTCCACAATTCGTCAATCGCAAGCTGCCCATCCCCATCAAAAAGGGAGCGCAGCCTGCTTTCAAACCATTCCACATTTCTCAGCTCCGTACAAAGTGCGATTTTCATGCTGAGCCTCCTTTCCTGAAAAGAAAAATAAAAAAACCAGACCTTCTCATCGGAAAGTCTGGTAGTATAATTAGGGTAGCATCTTGTCAAGAGAAATGCAACCGACTTTGTTTAAGACGCAGGTTTCCTGTTTAAGACGCAAGTTTTTCCTGCGGTTTTATGTTATACTAATATTGGATTATTGTGCAAAGGAGATGGCACGATGCAGATTGCGATTGTGGATGACAGAGCAGAGGACAGAGAAGAACTGTCTGCCTGCCTGGAAAAATATATGAAAAAGCATCAGCTGGACTATACGCTGACAGAATTTGAGGACGGCGAGAATTTTCTGAAAGCTGCCGCCCAGGTCGATTTTCAGCTTGTCTTTATGGACATCTATATGGAGAACATGGATGGAATGGAGGCCGCCAGAAGGCTGCGCCAGAAAAACAGGCTCTGTAAGATCGTTTTTCTGACCATTACAGAAGATTATGCCCGGATGGGGTACAGCCTGTCCGCCAGCTATTATCTGCTGAAGCCGCTTTCGCTCCATCAGGCAGATTTTGAAGAAGCGATGGAGCTGTGCCAGCTAAAACCGCCCTATGAAGTGATGACACTTTCGGTTATGGCTGACCGTCAAAAGCTGGAACTTCCCACAGAGAAGATTCTATACATAGATTATCAAAACCGTATGACACGGATTCATACGGCGGAACGCGTGATACCGGTAAGCGGAGGCTTTCAGGAGGTCACTGCCGCATTGCAGAAGGACAAGCGTTTTTTGCCCTGCTACCGGGGTGTGTTAATCAACATGGATTATATCAGCCATGTTGACAGCCAAACCTTCCGTTTGATAAACGGGGAGGCACTTCCGATTGCTCTCCGCAATGGAAAACAGCTGCGGGAAACCTACCGTCAGTATGTTTTCTCTGGAATGGGGCGTATCGTATGAGAATGAAACAAATACGCAGGCGTATTCTTGGGGGCTGTCTGGCCTGCCTCCTCTGCCTGACCGGCAGTATCCCCGCATTTGCCGCTGGAACTGCAACCCCAGCCAATGCCGATGGAATAACAGGAAATCCGCCAGGTTTAGAAAGTGAGGCTTCGGAGACACTGGAGAGCGGAACCCCGGAAACACCGGAAGCACCGGAAGAAATACCCCTCGTCCTTGTCACGGAAATACAAAATGAAGGCGAACTGCTCTCCCTGCCGGCTTTTACCCTGCCTCTTAGAACCACACCGTCTGATGATGACCTGGAGGAAATTTATCAGCTGGTCCTTCAGTATCAGACCGTTTGCGCCACTGTAACAGCCGGTGAAGAAATCCGGCAGGAAACATTTTCTGTCGCATGGGATTTTTCAGCCATTGACCAGACCACTCCGGGAGAATATGCCGCAGCAGGCCGGATTGAACTGCCGGAGGGGTATGCCTTTGGTGAAGCTGTATTGCAGGAGCTGCAGATTCCCGTCCGGGTAGAAGAAATGACGCCTGCTGTCATTACTTCCATAGAGCAATGGTATCCTTATACAAATGCATTTGCGCTCCCACAGGGCAGCGAAGTTGAAGCGTTGGAAGAATTATTCGCCACCTCCCCGTATTATCTGGAATGCTATGCGGAAAACGGAACCAGCTACACCGCTGTGGTGGAATGGGATTTTTCCGGTATTGATCTGAATACTGTGGGACTGTACCATGCCATTGGAAAGCTGACCGCACCAGCAAATACTGCGTTTGCAGAGGGAATTGCTTTCCCTGAAATCTCAATTCCTGTTTCTGTACAGGCTCCAGGCAGACCGGACATTAACTGCTTTCTGTCCGCCAGAGGAAACCTTCATTTTCCCTGGGTCACACCGCCGGGGGAACTGGATGAGATCAGCGTATGGCTGTCCGAAAACAACGGTTCATGGAATCAGCTGGGAAATGGCATTTACGTGGGACGGGAAATGCTCTCGATTGCCACCCGTCTGCTGACGCCGGGCAGCGGTTACCGTCTTCAGGTTGATTATGACGGCGGACAGACCGGCATCCTGTCCTTTACCTACGCAGATGAAATTGTCCTTGAAGGGTATCACGATGGCGACCGGGATGGAGGGGATGCAGGTGGAAATCCACCCGATACCATCATTCAGCCGCCTCCTGAAGATACCGACGATCAGGATGACGGTTTCGCAGACAGGCCCTCCACGAAGCCTTTAAGACCGCCTGTAACAAATGACGGTGGAATGGATTCCGATGATTCTGAAAAAGCACCACCGGTCAGCGGGGAAAATGATCCTGCGGATCACAAGCCTTCCGAGCCATCCTGGGATGGAAAGGATGATTCCATAGATATCGATAAAGACGATTTCCCATCGGAACAGGCAAACGGTGATACAGAGGAAGATGCGGATTCCCAAAGCCCTGCTTTTTCAGAGTTCTTCGATGAAACCACTGACCGGATTTCCGGCACACGCTTTCTGATGATGCTGCAAACAGGGGAGCAAAGAGCCGTCTTTTCCAAACAGGGAATCACCATCAGCATACCCAAAGACGCCTTGCCGGAGGGTATCCAAAACGAAGATCAGATTGAAGTCATCATCCAAAAGGATACGGATGGCGGTTTTTCTTTTTCGTTTTCCATCAATGGAACTGTGCTCAACTCCCTGCCGGATGTTTCTGTCATGCTGCCCTATCCAAATGACCCGGCAGCCGGCACATTGTTCCTTTGTGATGAAAGCGGCGTGGAAATCCCCATGACCGGTTACGACGATACGGCGAAAGCCGCTTCCTTTCAGATCAGCCATACAGGGACTTACACCATTGTGGGAAAGGAAGATACCGCTTCCCTGGCACATGCTGCCGACACAGAGCACAGCTGGCCGCCCATATTCTTTTTCATTCCGGTCTGTCTGGTTCTTCTGTCTGCCGGTGAATTTTTCCTAAGGAGGAGGCGAAAATAAGATGGTATCTTCTGTGGTAAAAAAATATGCTGCCTTATGTATGGTCTGCCTGTGCTCATCCCTGTTTTTTCTTGGCCTGTATCAGTTTAATAATAAATATAGCCAGGACACAATCCAGGCGGCAAATGGGATTCTGGCGCTTTCTGAGGAAGAACTTCAAAAGTCACCGGTGCGCTTTCTGGTATCCGGCTGGGCATTTTATCCTGACGCGCTTTTGACCCCGGAAGAAATACGGGATGAAAGCCATTATATGCGCTACCTTTCCATCGGAGAGCAGACCAATTTTTCCAGTCCTGCAAGCCCTTCTCCCTATGGCTGCGGGACTTACCAGATGACATTCTTTCTGCCGGAACGGAAGGAAGTGTATGCACTGGAAATCCCGGAAGTGTTTTCTGCTTACAACCTTTATCTGGATCAAGACCTGATCCTGCAAATGGGGGAACCTGCACATGGGACACCATTGGTTCAAAACCGCATGGTCACTTTTCATGGCGGAAAACCGGTCACACTCACCATAGCGGTCAGCAACTATGACCACTTTTACGGAGGGATTGTTTATCCGCCTGCTTTCGGAACGATGCTGGCGGTCAATACAACCAGAGGAATCCGGTTTGCATTCTGCCTGTTTGGCTGTACAGTTACCTTTGTCTGTGCGCTGCTGTCCTTTTATTTCAGCCGCCGGATGAAACAGAAAAATACATTCCTGTTCGGACTGATCTGCCTTGCCATGTGCGGCCTGTCATCCTATCCTGTGCTTCATATGCTGGCTGCGGTTCCCGTATTCCCCTGGTATACGATGGAACTGTTCTGTATCTATCTGGTTACCTGGCTGATTGTGGTTCTGCAAAACCGGATATGCAGGCCGGGCTTCCTGCCTGCGGCCATCAGTAATGGAGTGGGCGCTGCCTTCCTGGTATATGCGTTTGTGTATGGCATGATGGCTTCCCATCTCTCCCTTGGAGCCATTCGCTTTTTCTCTGCATCGGTCTTTTGTTATAAGGCGGCATCTGCGCTCTATCTGCTTATCATCGCTGTGCTTGCCATTCACAGAGGAGAAAAACGGAGTAGGCCGATCTTCTATGCTGTGGCAGCCGCAACCTGCGCCTTTATATGGGATCGCCTTCTGCCGGTTTATGAGCCGGTTATCGGCGGTTGGTTTGTGGAATGGGGCAGCTTTTTCATAGCAGCAGCCATCGGTTATTCCCTCTGGCGCGATGTGATAGAAGGGTATGGAAACAGCCTGATTTTCCAGGAAGAACGCAAGCAGGTCATCCGTCAGCTTTCTATGCAGACCGAATACAGCCGTCAGGTTTCTGAAGCAGCAGCGGAAAACAGAAGGCTGATTCACGACATCAAACACCATCTGCGCACCATAGACCGCATGGCCTCCGAACGTGGGCAGACGGAGATCTGCTCCTTCCTGTTACAGGTAGAGGAACAGGTTTCGGCATCATCGGGCCACTCCCATGTTGCGTTCTGCAAAAATCCCGCCGTAAATGCGCTGATTGAATACTACTACGGCATGGCGCAGATACAAGGGACAGAATTTCAGGTGCGGCTCGATCTTCCTGATCAGATGCCGCTTACCGATGTGGAACTGTGTACGGTGCTGGGCAATCTTTTGGACAATGCCGTTGAGGCGTGCAGCCGCCAAAAGCAAGGAGTGCGCCGCATTTTAGTTGCCGGCGAAACCAAAGGCAATATGTATTTTTTGAAGATTGAAAACACTTACGACGGGCTGGCCTTGCAGGAGGGAAAAACATTCCTCTCCCGAAAGGGTACATCTGATGCTCATGGAATCGGGCTTTCCTCTGTCCGAAAAATCATTGAAGGCCATGGCGGTGATCTCGATCTTGTTCCCGGTGAGAAATCCTTTCTTGCTGGAATTACAATACAGATGTAAAAACTGTTTTTTGAGGCGCATTCAGATAACATAGGCAACTTCGGCGTATTCGCTGTTTTGAAGGTTTTGCATCATTTGAACAATATAGTAATCCCTGCGAACCGCATCAACAGGAACTCCTATATAATCTGCTGCAATGGCAATCAATTCTTCAAATTTTTCTTTATGCTCGTGCAGGTTCATAGAATTCCTTCATTTCTGGAATTGCATACGATGAGAGGGCTGATAAAAACTGGTGCAATGTGTTTTCAACACCAAGATAATTCAGAAAGCGCTCCAGAAATGCAATCGTAGATTTCTTATACTTCCGATTTTTCAGGACAAAAACCGACGAAAATGCCTCCTATAATCGCTTTCATTAGTCGCTCTGTGGCAGAACCAGCATTCATCTGTTCCCTTGCCGTTGTTTCTATATCATCCATGCTTGGCTGCAATTTATTTGACGGATGGTTATGAACCAGCATGATTGCAGATCGGGTTGCGTTACATAGTTTTCACTTTCAAAAAATTAAAAAATTTATGTTTTTGAAAGCGACATCTATGTAACAGGCTCTAATGCTTTCCTGTTGAGTGCGGATCTGGCAACTCTGTTTACCGGACGCTATATTGAAATTCATGTGTTTCCTTTCA
>OGEU01003139.1_pt1 | contig 10925 bp, 6 predicted proteins | sample 1570651 | NCBI WGS metagenome assembly OGEU01 (sample SAMEA2582129, study PRJEB24529) | metagenome | biome: Human gut stool | place: China | collected 2011
TTTCTTAGACTTATTGTCTAATTCCCTATTGTTTTTTGCTTGTGCCGGTTAGCGAATCGGCTGTTTTCAGCACTTAATTCTGTGAGGTTTTTCCATTCTTATTTATAATTACTTTTAGAATTTCTTCTGATAGGTTGTCATTACCTTAATCGGTATATCTGTTCCATAAAATGGTATGGAGGTTCTATTCCATGGATATTGCCCCTGCTGTTACTACGAATTTTCTATTTTTTGCTTGTATTTTGCAATTTTAAGATATACGAATCGGCTACTTTTGGCTAACAAAGTAATGCATCTGTTAATTTTTAAATTTAATAAAATGAAGAGACGAAATTGTATATTTAAGTATTCGCTTTGCTTATTGTTCATTCAGATCTTATTCTTGGAAAGTGCTTGTGCCGATAGCCGTGAATTTTCTGCCGGTGAGTGGACGGTTCGTTTTAAAGACGAGACAAAGCAAATTGATTTGTTGAAGAATGGAGAGCTCATTTTGAGCGATGTGTTTGTTCGGTTCAATAATTCTTCGAATTACTATAATAGTTCCGAATATACAGATGTGAAGTTTACAAAGGATGAGATTACCGATGAGTTCGGTCCGGCTCAAAAATGTACGATACAGTATAAGAAAGAGGGTGCTCCTACCATCGAACAGATTTTTTATCTTTATTCTTCCAAAGATTTTTTTCTGACGGAAGTTTATCTTACTTCTGTGGATGGAAAGGTGTTGGTAACCAATTATATCTCTCCGATTTATACGACGGCAACCAATCAATTCTTACCTCAGGATACTGACAATCGTCTATTGTTTGTCCCTTTTGATAATGATGGTTTTATAACTTACGGTTCGTTACCGTTGTCGCAATCAAAATCGGCAAGCGCCATACACGCTTCCGGACCGTTGGCTCGCGATACGATTTCATTCGAAGTGACTTCCATCTTTAACGGTGGTAGCCAGAATGGTCTTGTGATTGGTTCCGTAGAGCATGATACCTGGAAGTCGGCTATACGTATGGTAGGATCCCGTGATAACCGGAGTATCACTAAATTGGAATGTTATAGCGGTGCCAGCCATTCTGCTACACGTGATGATAAGGTGCACGGTTCTATAAAAAGCACAACGGTGAAGTCATCCAGAATGTTTGTGGGTTTCTTTGATGATTGGAGGCTGGGTATGGAAACGTTTGGAGAAGCGAATGCAGCCGTTGTTCCTAAACGGGAGTGGACCAAGGGAACTCCGTTCGGTTGGAATAGCTGGGGGGGTATGAGTACGCATGTGAATTATGAAGGAGTGCTTTCCGCTTCTGATTTTGTGAAAGAGTATTTGCAGGGGAAAGGCGGTTTTGGCGCAAGCGGAGTTGTTTTTGTCGGTTTGGATTCTTATTGGGATAACTTGAATTGGGAGCAACTGGAAGATTTTGCTCGGCATTGTATTGCCAATGGGCAGGTGCCGGGTATTTACTGGACTCCGTTCAATGACTGGTTTCCGGACAATGAACGTGATATTGAAGGGAATAATGGCTATAAATACAGCCAATCACACTTAAAGGTGAACGGTCAGAAACGGAAATTATATGGTGCCGGCTGTATGGACCCTACAGCCCCGGCTACACTGTCGAGAATTAATTATTTCATTGATAAATTTAAAGCAGCCGGTTTTAAATATCTCAAACTGGATTTTCTTACTGCCGGTATGGTTGAGGCAGACAAATGGTATAATAAGGATATAACAACAGGTACCCAAGCCTTTAACTACGGGATGAAATATCTGCGTGAACGCTGTGGAGACGAAATGTTTATTGTCGAATCGATCGCTCCCCTTTTCCCTTATCAGTATGCGAATGCCCGTCGTATCAGCTGTGATGCCTGGGGAGAAATGTGGCACACCAATTACATGATGAACAGTTTGTCTTTCGGATGGTGGCTGGATCGCGTATATGCTTATAATGATCCTGACCATCTTGTGATGGGAGACCGGAGCGAAGCGGAAAATATGTCTCGTATCACAAGTGGAGCTGTGACGGGTTATTTCATGATTGGCGATAACTTATCGACTAAAGGAAATTATATCGGAACAGAGGTGTCAGGAAAAGGTGAAGAAATTCGCTGTTAACGACCGGATCAATGCAGTTGTCAATCTTGGTAAAACGTTCAGACCGGCTTATGGTCATAAAGTATTCGGTTCTAACCGCTCGGTCGACCTGTTTACTTTAGAAACGGAAGACGCTTATTACATTGCTTATTTTAATTATGACGAAGGTGTGAAGAGTGGTGAACTGACTCTTCAGGATCTTGGGATCACTCCGGAGAAAGTTTCCGGTGGTATAGAGTGTTGGTCGGGAAATAACGTACAGATTCAAGAGGGCAAGCTTTCTTACAATCTACCTAAGCATCAGGCCGAAATTTACCATTTGTATAAAAAATGAGATTCATGGAATTAAATAACTATATTATGAAAAAGAGTAACAGATTTAGAATTTTCACATCTTTGTTGATGGGCTTCCTTATTGCAGGATTCTCTTCTTGTAAAGATGATGAAAGCCAAAAGAATGAACACGATCCCAACAAGCCGATTGTGTTGACGGATTTTTATCCGAAAGAAGGTGGTATTGCTACTAAAATGGTCTTTAGTGGGGAAAATTTCGGTACGGATGTGAGTAAAATCAATGTGTATTTTAATGACACAAAAGCAGCTGTAGTTCGAAGTACCGGCGAAAAAATGTATGTAATTACCCCGCGTAAACCGGGCGAAGACTGTACTATTACAGTTTCTGTAGGTGATAATAAAGTGGCGTTTGACGAACATTTTACTTATCATATTCAAACTACGGTAACTACGCTTTGCGGTATGAAAGGAACTCCCGGAGCGCAAGTGGGAAATCTTGCCGAAACTCAATTCCCGAAGGTTACTTATTTGGCAATTGATACTGACCATAATATATTTGTTTGTTGCCGGGAATTGGATAGTTATTATGATAACAACAAAGTGATGCTGGTAAATGAATTGGAAGATAAGAGTCAGATTCTTATCCCCAATACCGGTGCACCGCTCAATCAGCCTTGTATAGCCGATGATGGACAAACGGTGTATATTCCGTCAGATGCAGGAATGGAGTATTGGGTACTTTCGTCAGAGAACATGTGGATCCCCCGTAAATCATCTTTGCGTAAAGATCCCTCCAGTGATGATTTTGATATTAAATTTAAACACTCATTTGCAATGTGCAAATATGATGGATTTATGTATACACGCGCAAAGGATGGCACATTATTACGGTTTGATCCGTCAACGGGATATACAATGGCTGTTTCAACACAGACGAAATTGATGGCCGAGAGCGACTCTTATATAGTATTTAGTCCGATTAAAGGGGAAGAACATATTTTATATTTGGCATATACTAACTCTCATTGTATCTATACATACAATCTAAAAACAGGTGAACATAAATTGTATGCCGGTATGACGAATCGTTCGGGATATGCAGATGGCCCTTGTGAGTATGCTATGTTTAACGAACCTCGTCAGATGATAGTAAGTGCGGATAATGAGTTGTATTTGGCCGATACGAATAATCATGTGATCAGAAAGATTTCACAAGATGGAATTGTCAGTACGGTAATCGGACTTGCCGGTCAATCGGGATTTATGGATGGAACTCCGGAAGAAGCATTGTTTGACAAACCTTTTGGTGTAGCATTAGATACCGATGGAACTATCTATATTGGTGATAGTGAAAATCAGTGTGTACGCCGACTTGCTATTGAATGATAATTGAGACTTTTAAGATAATACAGTATGAAGAAATATATATTTTTATTGTTCTTGTTGTGTGGCTGTGTTGCTGTGTTTGCACAACAAAAAAGTACATTTACAGTGTCCGGACAAGTGTTTGATGATTTGGATATGCCGGTTCCTGGAGCCAGTGTTTTTATTAAGAATTCTCCGGGAGTGGGAGCTGTCACGGATATTGACGGTAAATTTTCTTTGAAAGCTCAGAAAAATGATGTGATTGTTGTTTCATTTTTGGGATATAAGCAGGAAGAGTATTTGGTGACGAAATCGGAGAGTAATATTTCTATTAAATTGAAACAGGATTCGCAAGTACTTGAAGAAACGGTTATTGTAGGTATGGGTACGCAGCGTAAAGTGAGCGTTGTAGGTGCTATCACCAATGTCGATATAGCAGACATACAAACTCCGGCAACGAATATCAACAATATGTTGGGTGGACGTATTCCGGGTGTTATTTCACTTCAGCGTAGTGGTGAACCCGGAAAAAATATCTCAGAGTTTTGGATTCGCGGTATCGGTACTTTCGGTGCCAACAGCAGTGCTTTGGTGTTGATTGACGGTTTGGAGGGTAATTTGAGCGAGATAGATCCCTCGGATATCGAGAGTTTTTCGGTATTGAAAGATGCGTCTGCAACAGCAGTGTATGGTGTTCGTGGTGCAAACGGTGTTGTTTTGGTAACTACTAAGAGAGGTACGGCAGATAAATTGCAGATTACAGCCCGCGCCAATTGGACTATTTCTCATATGGTAAATATGCCCGAATATCTGGAGGCTTATGATTATGCAAAATTGGCGAATGAGGCTCTTAGAGTCAGAGGAAACACGCCTTTGTATTCAGACATGGAATTGGACTTGATCAAATATCAGTTAGACCCGGACTTGTATCCGAATGTAAACTGGCAGAAAGAGGTTTTGAATCGTAATGCTTTGCAGCAGACTTATTATATAAATGCAAAAGGCGGTGGTAGCCTTGCACGTTATTATCTGAGTTTGGGCATGTCTAATGAATCTTCTGCCTACAAACAGGAAAAATCTTCTAAGTATTCCACAAAAGTCGGATATCGCACCTACAATTATCGCGTCAATTTAGATATTAATCTGACTAAAACAACTACGGTTTACTTTGGGTCCGATGGTTTTATTTCAGAAAAGGCAGAGCCCGGTAATGCCGATACGGATGCTTTATGGGCCACACAGCGCAATTTGACACCGTTGACTATTCCAAGAGTTTATTCTACCGGACAATTACCGGCTTATGGAGCAGATAATGCTTATTCCCCTTATGTCATGCTGAATTACACCGGTATGAGTAATACACGTCATTTCCGTGGAAAATCGACTGTAGAGTTGAAGCAAGATCTTTCTATGGTTACTAAAGGTTTGAGTGCCCGGGCACAGATAGCTTATGATACGGAGTTGAACTTGAAGGAGAAACGTTATGTGCGTCCCGAGATGTATTACGCAGATCGCCGTCGTTATACCGGAGAATTGGGACTATATAAGAAGTTAGACAGCGAACCGGTGAAGTACACTCATGAAGACGAGCAATATTATAAAGTACATTTCGAATCGATGTTGAATTATGAAAGGACTTTTGCCGAACAACACCGCCTGAGTGGGCTGTTGTACTACTATATGAGTAGTGAGCAGAAGATGAATAAGGATATTGATGATAAAGATGAAAGTTTAAGGAGCATGTATGCTATTCCTATCCGTTATCAGGGTCTGTCAGGACGAATCACTTACGGATTGCGTGATACTTATTTTTTGGATTTGAATTTTGGCTATACCGGTTCGGCCAACTTTGCATAGGGAGATCGTTTCGGATTTTTTCCGGCAGTAGCTGTGGGATGGGTTCCTACCGGATATGATTGGGTACGGGAGAAATTGCCATGGTTGGACTTTTTGAAAATCCGTGGATCATACGGTACGGTAGGTAACGACCGTTTGACAAATACTCGTTTCCCTTATCTGACGCTATTGAAAACTGGTGATGGTGGTGGTTGGGGAAGTACCAACGGATATATCACAGAAGAGACGATAGGCGCTGATAACTTGAAATGGGAAATTGCCAAGAAAACGGATATTGGTATTGAAGGTAAACTGTTTGGAGAACGTTTAAATTTTGTAGTAGATGTTTTCTATGATAAACGTGACGGTATCTATCAGGAACGTCAACAAATCCCTGACTATGCTGGTTTACAGAAAATGCCTTTCGGTAATGTCGGAAAGATGGTAAGTTATGGTTCAGACGGTAATATTTCATTTACTCAGAATATCAATAAAAATATGTCGTTTACATTGCGCGGAAACTTTACTTATTCGGCCAATGAAGTGAAAAATTGGGAACAGGCTGTACAAAAGTATGATTATCAAAACTATTCAGGTTATGTAAACAATGCATTCCGTGGATATATTGCTTTGGGGCTTTTCCGTGACGAAGCGGACATAGCCGCCAGTCCGAAGCAGACGTTCGGAGATTATTTGCCGGGAGATATCAAATATAAAGATGTAAATGGGGATGGTGTGATTAATGATGATGACAAAGTGCCTTTATCTTATCCGAACTATCCGCGTCTGATGTATGGTTTTGGTGGAGAATTCCGGTATAAGAATTTGACTTTAGGGGTCTTGTTTAAAGGAACTGGAAAGACAGACTACTATTTTGTAGATGACAACGGATATTGGGATAAAGGAAAGAATGGTGAAGGGTATATACCGTTTTATGGTGGAAAAACCGGTAATGTGCTGAAGATTGTTGCTGACCAAAGTAACCGTTGGACTCCGGCATCTTATTCCGGTGATCCTTCGACAGAGAATCCGAATGCAAGATTCCCACGTCTTAGCTATGGTAAGAATGAGAATAATACTCAGTTCTCGTCATTCTGGTATCAAAATGCACGCTATCTGAGATTGCAGGAAATTAGTGTTAACTATAATTTACCGGGTGGTAGATTACTGAAATATTTGGGAGTACGTTCTCTTGATTTACAGTTTGTTGCATCTGACCTGTGTATCTGGAGCCCGATGAAATTGTGGGATGCAGAGCAGGCCGATCACAATGGTGGAGCTTATCCGATTCCACAGCGTTTTGCTTTCCAGATGTATGTGAATTTTTAAGAATTGTTTTTTGATTTAAAATAGAATGAGTATGAAATTCATAAATAAGAGTGTTTGGTTAATCCCATGTTTGGTATTGGGATTAATGAGCTCATGCGATTTTTTGAGTGTTGACAAATATTTTGATGATACATTGAAATATGACTCGGTATTTGCCAACCGGGTAAATTTGGAGAAATATTTATGGGGAACGGCAGGAGAGTTGCCGGATGAGAGTAAGATATTTGGAAATGACGAAACTCCCGGTATTACGGCTGCCGATGATATATTTACGTTGATGGGCTATGACTTGTTCCATGGAAAAGCATTGACTTTAGGACTTGTTTCTGCTGCCAATACTCAGGGATTAGGAGTATGGAGTACCTGTTATAAGGTAATTCGTAAAGCGAATCTTATTTTGAACAGAATGGACGAATGTACGAATATTACGCCTTTGCAAAAACAGGAGTTATTGGGTTACACTCATTTTCTTCGTGGGTATGCTTATTATTATATTCTGATGAATTATGGTCCGGCAGTACTCTTGGGTGATGGAAACGAATGAAGAGGCGGAGTATTATGATCGGGCTCGTGCCACGTATGATGAGACAGTGGAATACATTTGTTCCGAACTGGAAATAGCTGCTAAATACATTCCAGCGGATGTTTCTGTCGTAAATTATGGCCGTCCTTCAAAGGGGGCAGCTTACGCAATTATAGCCCGCGTACGTTTACAGGCGGCTAGTCCGGCATTTAATGGAGGAACGGCAGCTTATCGCTATTTTGGAAACTGGAAACGTGGTACGGATGGAGTACAATATGTATCCCAAACCTATGATGAAAGAAAATGGGCATTGGCAGCTGCTGCTGCCAAGCGTGTAATGGATATGGATGGCGGACAACGCTATACATTGCATACGGTAGGAGCCTCAAGTTCCGGCGCATATGTTACCCCTGAGTTGCCGGAAGGTGTTCCTACGGAAACTTTTCCGAATGGCGCCGGAGGAATCGACCCTTTGAAATCTTATACGGATATGTTTAATGGAGAAACTTATTCGACACAAAATAAAGAATTGATCTGGGCGCGTAATTCAGGAGAAGTGGCAGAGTATACCCGTCAATCTTTCCCAGCAGTTATGGGAGGATATAGCGGTATGTGCCTGACACAGAAATTAGTGGATGCTTATAAGACGCGTAACGGAAAAACAATTCAGGAAGCTGCTCCCGATGAATATTCGGAAGAAGGTAATACGACAAGGGTTCAGACATTCTCTGGTTATCGCTTAAATAGAGGTACTTATAATATGTACAGTAATCGTGAGATGCGATTCTATGCTTGTGTAGGATTTAGTGGTTGTTATTGGCCGGGAACTTCTTGTAGTAATAGCGGTTCTTTCAATTTGACGGTGAATTATTATATGAATGGTAATGCAGGAAAGAATATGGCTACCGGAGACCATAAGGATAGAAATTATGCTGTAACCGGATATGTATTGAAGAAATATATTCATCCTTCAGACAATTGGTATAATGGTAACGGCTCTGCTCGTGTAGCCAAAGCCTTTCCGATTATTCGTTACGCTGAAATTCTTTTGTCTTATGCGGAAGCCATCAATCATTTAAATTCTACGCATACGGTAACCATGGAGAGTGGCGAAACTTATGAACTCTCGAGAGCCGGTAATTTGCAGGATATGATCACAGCGTTCAATATGATTCGCTATAGAGCAGGCTTGCCGGGATTACGGGCACAGGATTATGCAACTGAGGAGGATATGGATGCACAGATCGTGACAGAACGTATGGTTGAGTTTTTAGGTGAAGGACGTCGTTTCTATGATATTCGCCGTTGGGGTATTTATGAAGAGGAAGAAAGCAAACCTATCGAGGGTATGAATATAGACGGACTTGAAAACGAATTTTTCCAGCGTACAGTTGTCAATCATGCGGACTATCGTAACCGGGTGGTTGATAAAAAAACAGTGTTTTTGCCTATTCCCCGGAATGAAGTGAGAAAAGCTCCTAAGTTGGATCAGAATCCGGGATGGGATGATTAATATAAACCTATGTATTTAAGGAAAAGAACATGAAAACAAGTCGTATATTATTGGCAGCTGCTGTAACTTTTTGCATGACAGCTTGTAATGAAGATGCACAGTTTGATAAGGAATTGTACAAGAAAGTGATAAATGTCTTAAGCGATGATAACCTGGTTTTTTCAGTGAACCATGATCTGAATAAGCAAGAGTCCACCGGATATATAAGTATCGGATGTGGAGGAACCAAGCATATAGATACGGATGTATTGGTGGAACTGGAACCGGATAATGAAGCGCTGGCAGAGTATAACCGATTGAATTTTGATATTGATGAGTCGAAGTTTGCCCACGCACTCGACCCACAGCGGTACGATATACCTGATATGACCACCGTATTAAAAGCGGAGAGTGAAGATAATTATGGTACTATTCCGGTACATGTACGTCCGGAAGGTTTGTCTCCCGATTCTATTTATCTGATTCCTCTTCGAATTAAAAGTGTATCGGCTTATGAAATTAATCCGGATAAACGTACGGTTCTATACCGCGTTTTGCTGAAAAATGATTATGCTCTTCAATCGCCTTCAACTACTTACTCGACGGTAGGTATGGATATATTCTATAAGGAAAATGGAGAAGATATCGACCGGTATAGTTCGTTCTCATTGACACGTCCGGTTGTTCCCTTGACAAAGAATTCGATTCGTTGTTTTGCCGGTATGAATACGTATGATGTTTCTAAATTGACGAAAGAGGATATTCAGAAATATGCGATACGTATAACAGTGAATGAGGATGCGACTTTGACAATAACTTCGGTGGGTACCATGCAGGTTGAAATGGTAGATAGCAGTGAAAGCAATTTATATGTAGAGACGAAGACCAATTTGGATAGAATTCAAAGGTTCTATTTACATTACCGGTATCGTCTGTTGAAAGACGGATGTGACGGTAGTAATGGCGATGCCGATTATGACGTTTGGCACGATATAGAAGAAACGATGACAAAGAAAGAACCTTTGATCAATTCGTAAGGTAAAAAGGTATTGTTTTCAGTGATTTTTTGAATACAGGTCTCATGGATAGAGATGTACAACCAATCGTTCCATGGGACCTGTTTTTATTAAGGTAGCATTTTTTTACAGACGTAATACTTATGGTAAATACTATAATTCGGAAAATACTTATTTTATTGTTGGTTGCAGGAACGACGGGTATCACAAAACTGGAAGCTGCTTCGGCGAAAGCTCCGGTCGATTATGTGAATCCATATATGGGGAATATCAGTCATTTGCTGGTTCCTACCTATCCGATCGTACATCTGCCCAACAGTATGTTAAGAGTTTATCCGCAGCGTGGTGATTATACTTCGGATAAAATTCATGGGCTCCCATTGATACAGATCAGCCATCGCGGTTCTTTTGCTTTTAACCTGTCGCCTTTTCAGGGGGATGCATCCGGATTGTCCCGGGTAATCAATTTTGAGTATGATAACGAGGTGACCAAACCTTATCACTATCAGGTGGATTTATGCAATCAGCAGTTACATGTAGAGTTTGCACCTTCGCACCAATCGGCAATTTATCATTTTGATTATAAGGAAGATAAAACTCCTTATCTCATATTAAATGCCGGAAATGGTGAATTGGAGGTTAGCGGTAACGTGATTTCCGGTTATCAGAATATGTGGAATAACCTGCGGGTATATATCTATATGGAGACGGATACGGAGCCGATGAAGACGGGTACTCTCCAATCTGATAAATGGGAGGAAGGAAAACGCAAGGCAAAAGGGGATAATACCTGCGTGGTGGTCGGCTGGAATGCCGCTCCGCTTTCGTTGAATGTCCGTTATGGAGTTTCGTATATCAGTGTGGAGCAAGCGAAAAGGAACTTACGAAGAGAGATCAAAGACTTTGATCTGAAAAAGGTAACGTCGGCAGGACGCAAAATCTGGAACGAAGAACTTGGAAAAATCAGTGTTTCCGGTGGAA
>OGEU01003143.1_pt1 | contig 10909 bp, 10 predicted proteins | sample 1570651 | NCBI WGS metagenome assembly OGEU01 (sample SAMEA2582129, study PRJEB24529) | metagenome | biome: Human gut stool | place: China | collected 2011
CAGAATCCGTAAGAAGATTCTTGATCCGACCATGAGAAAGAGAGCATTCATCAGAAAACAGCAGATGGCAAATAATTAATTTATATAAGGGCAGAGAGATCTGCCCTGTTTTAATATCAGAAAAGGAGGTTTTATTATGAAATATCAGGCATATTTATTTGTACATTTTATTGGAGAAGGAGAAAACGGGGAACAGATTTATTTTTCAGTCAGCAGGGACGGACTGCACTGGAAGGATCTGAATAACGGAAAGCCGGTAATTGTAAGCCAGGTTGGGGAGAAAGGGCTGAGAGATCCTTTCATACTGAGAAACCGCCTGGACGGAAAATTCTATATCATAGCAACCGACCTTTGTATACACGCAGGCAAGGGATGGGGAATTGCACAGTACGAAGGCAGCAGAAATCTTATGGTCATGTCATCGGAGAACCTGACGGACTGGAGCAGTCCGGAAGCCGTAGAACTTGCGATTCCACAGGCAGGATGTCTGTGGGCACCGGAAGCTGTCTATGATGAAAAGACAGGAAATTATCTCACTTACTGGGCATCCATGGTAAAATGCGAAGGTGAGGAAGAGGCAAAGCAGAGAATCTATGCGGCAAGAACAAAGGATTTTAAGCAGTTTACAGAACCTTTTGTATATCTGGAGCGTAAAAACCATGTCATCGATACGACCATGATCGAAAATGACGGAGTTTATTACCGTTTTTCCAAAGATGAAACTACTAAAAACATCATAGCGGATAAGAGCCGGGATGTGGGAAGTCTCGATTTTGAAGAATTGCCTGTGCCGGAAGTGAATAAATTAAAAGGAGTGGAAGGACCGCTCTGCTTCCCGTTCAATGACAGGGAAGAATACTGCCTGATGGTGGATCAGTTTGCAACGGACGCAGGATATCTGCCGATCGTAACAAGTGATATGGCATCCGGAGTGTTCCGTGTGCTGGACAAATCCGAGTATGATATGGGACAGACAAAGAAAAGACATGGAAGTGTCCTGAATATCACGGAAGAAGAATACCAGAAGCTTTGTGAAAAATTTTTATAAAAATTTGAAAAAAGTTGTTCTAAAATTCATTTTTTATGCATATGATTATAAAGAGAAATAATTAAAACACCGGCCTGCTTAAACATTGATTGCAGAATTATGGTGAGAGAGTCAGGAAACCTGATATCCTGATGATAAGGGTCATATTAAGAAGGGAGAAAATACCAATGGTAGAGAAGGTAATTGAGAACAACAGGGTCAGTATTGTAGGTGAGATTGTATCGGATTTCAGATATAGCCACCAGGTTTATGGAGAGGGTTTCTACATAGTAGATGTGGCAGTCAGCAGACTGAGCGAGTTATCCGATGTGATACCGCTTATGGTTTCTGAACGTCTGGTAGATGTGACGGAAAGCTGCATCGGCCGTCTGGTGGAAACATCCGGACAGTTCCGTTCCTATAACCGGCATGAGGGATTGAAGAATAAGCTTGTGCTGTCCGTATTCGTGCGGGAGTGGGAATTCGTCGATGAGAATCCGGAGGCTGGAAAGACGAACCAGATCTATCTGGACGGCTTCATCTGCAAAGAGCCTGTTTACAGGAAAACACCGCTTGGGAGGGAGATTGCCGATTTGCTGATCGCAGTCAACCGTCCATATGGAAAGAGTGATTATATTCCATGCATTGCATGGGGCAGAAATGCAAGATTTGCCTCCACCTTTGAAGTCGGCGGAAAGATTCAGGTGTGGGGACGGGTGCAGAGCCGGGAATATGTGAAAAAAATCAGCGAGGAAGAGATAGAAAAGCATATCGCATATGAAGTATCTGTGTCAAAGCTGGAATATGATATATAATTCCGGAAATCCGGTATAAAGTCTTGACAAAGGTATCTAATAGTGCTAACATAAATTTAATTAAAGAATAGAAATAGAGGTTGCATTTTTTAAGAGTAATATCCCGGATGCGGGCAGTGCAGAAGAAAGGATAAGAAAGGGAAAAATGCCGAAGGGATCAGATTTTCCTGCCGTTTTGTATCCCTGGGCATGCAGTGAAGAACTGTATGACTGTCATCTGATGGGAAATCCCTGGATGGAGAGCTATGAACATTTTATGAAATGCTGTTAGTATGTAATAAAAGGGCTGACCATCTGGTCAGCCTTTATGTTTTTATAGAAAATTCTTAAAAAACAGCCAACAGCCAAAGGCAAAAAGGAGGATATCATGTCAATATTTACAGGAGCAGGTGTAGCGATTATTACACCAATGAAGGAAAATGGGGATGTAAACTTTGAAAAATTCGGAGAAATCGTAGAAGAGCAGATTGCCGGAAACACGGATGCCATCATTGTCTGCGGAACAACAGGAGAAGCTTCCACATTGACACACGAAGAACATTTAGCATGTATTAAGTTCGTGGTTGAGAAGGTCAATAAGAGAATCCCGGTCATTGCAGGAACCGGTTCAAACTGCACAAAGACAGCAGTATATTTATCACAGGAAGCTGAGAAATTAGGTGCGGACGGAGTCCTTCTGGTATCTCCATATTATAATAAAGCAACACAGAACGGACTGAAGAATCATTTTGTGACTATTGCAAAATCCATTCATATCCCTGTTATTTTATATAATATCCAGGGAAGAACCGGTGTAAATATTCTTCCGTCTACCATCGCAGCGATTGCAGAAGAAGCAGAGAATGTAGTAGCAGTAAAAGAAGCAAGCGGCAATATTTCCCAGGTAGCAGAGATTGCAAAGCAGACAAAAGGAAAGCTCGATATTTATTCCGGAAATGATGATCAGATTATTCCGATCCTTTCCCTGGGTGGAAAAGGTGTTATCTCCGTATTATCTAATGTTGCGCCAAAGCAGACACATCAGATGTGCGAGGAATACTTTAAAGGAAATGTTGAGAAGGCAAAGGATATGCAGTTAGAGGCACTGGATTTAATCCATGCACTGTTCTGTGAGGTAAATCCGATTCCGGTTAAGGCTGCCATGAACCTTATGGGAAAAGAAGTTGGTTCTCTCCGTGCACCGCTTACCGAGATGGAAGATGCAAATAAGGAAAGATTAAGAAAAGCCATGCAGGAATATGGTATTCTTTAAGGATAAGCACACAGATTAGAAAAAGAGGTATAAGATGACAAGAATTATTATGGTCGGCTGCGGCGGAAAGATGGGTCAGGTTATTTCCGGCATTGTAGAAGCCGATGAAGATGCACAGATTGTAGCCGGGGTAGATATTGCAAAGGCAGAGTGCGGATATCCGGTATATCCGTCCATTGCAGAAGTAAAAGAAGAAGCAGATGCGATTATCGATTTCTCACATCCGTCACTCTTAGACGGAATCCTTGCATATGCAGTGGAGAAGCAGGTTCCGGCGGTACTCTGTACGACAGGCTACAGCAATGAGGACATTGAGAAAATCAATCAGGCAGCAGAAAAAGTGGCTCTGCTCCGTTCTGCGAATATGTCACTGGGAATCAACACCATGATGAAGGTGCTTGAAACTGTGACAAAGACACTGGCAGATGCGGGATTCGATATCGAGATCGTGGAGAAGCATCACAACCAGAAGCTGGATGCACCGAGCGGAACAGCACTTGCACTGGCAGATACGATTAACAATGAACTGAATCAGGAATATGATTATAAATATGACAGAAGCACACTCAGAGAGAAACGCCCGAAGAAAGAGATTGGAATCAGTGCCGTAAGAGGCGGAACGATTGTCGGAGAACACGAGATTATCTTTGCAGGTACGGATGAAGTGATTGAATTTAAGCACACGGCTTATTCAAAAGCAATCTTTGGAAAAGGAGCAGTTTCCGCAGCAAAATTCCTCAAAGGGAAAGCGGCAGGACTCTATAATATGAAGCATGTAATCGGCTAGATTACAAAGAAGTGTGGAATCCCGGACATCAGCTCCGGGATTTTGTGATTTTATTGTGAAATACATGAAAAAAACATGGAAATATGTAAAACTTTATGTTAGAATGTACAAGTTAGGCATAAAAGGTGTAATAAAGAATGGAGTATGACTTCATGGAATAAAGGAGGAAGTACCGTTGATAGAGGTAAAAAACTTAGTTAAGAAATATGGCGATCATCTTGCCGTAAATGATCTTAGCTTCACAATTGAACCGGGTAAGATCTATGGATTTCTTGGCCCGAATGGTGCAGGAAAATCAACCACGATGAATATTATAACAGGGTATCTTGCAGCGACAGAAGGACAGGTGCTGATTAATGGACATGATATCACCGAAGAGCCGGAAGAAGCAAAGAAATGCATCGGATACCTTCCGGAGATACCGCCATTGTATATGGATATGACACCGAAGGAATATCTTGAGTTTGCAGCCGATTTAAAAGGCATTCCGAAGGCGAAGAGGAAGGAAAGCATTGACCAGGTTGTAAAGATGGCAGGCATTGAAGATGTGTTCCTGCGTCTGATCAAGAACCTTTCCAAAGGTTATAAGCAGAGAGTCGGTCTTGCCCAGGCAATTCTCGGATTTCCGGAGATTATTATTCTCGACGAACCGACTGTCGGACTGGATCCGAAGCAGATCGTGGAAATCAGGGAAGTGATTAAGAAACTCGGAAAGCATCATACGGTTATCCTGAGTACCCATATCATGCAGGAGGTCAGTGCTGTCTGTGACGAAGTTCTGATTATTTCAAAGGGACAGTTAGTGGCGAAGGACACACCGGATAATCTCGGAAAACATGTGGAAGGTTCTAATAATCTCGAAGTGCTGGTTGCTGCACCGGATTACAAGGTAAAGGCGATCTTAAACAAGCTGGATAAGATTCATAAATTTGAAGTATTAAATGCAACCGAACAGGGCTGTACGCGTGCACTTATCACAACCGGAATGGAATATGACGTGCGCCAGGATTTATTCTATGCGTGTGCAGCGGCAAAATGTCCGATTGTAGGAATGCAGAATTCCAATATGTCACTGGAAGATGTATTTATTAAAGTTACAGGAAATGACGGAAAGAAGAGCCGTTAATGGTGGGAAAGGAAAAAGAAGATGTTAGCGATTTATAAAAAAGAAGTAAAATCCTACTTTACGACAATGACAGGATATGTCTTTATAGCATTCCTGGAACTGGTAGTTGGGTATGCCTTTTATATGACTAATGTAAAGAGCAGTTATGCATGGATCGGTAAAACATTGGAGTACTCCTATGTATCCATTGTCTTTATGATCCTCGTACCTGTTATGACAATGAAAGTATTTGCGGATGAAAGGCATACAAAGACAGACCAGATGCTGTTTACTGCACCGGTTACGGTCGGACAGATCGTGTGGGGCAAATATCTTGCCATACTTACTGTATTTCTGGTAAATGTCCTGATTATCTGCATGTATCCGCTGTTTATGGCAGATTATGGTGAGATTCCGTTCCTGGCATCCTACAGTGCCATTGGCGGATTCTTCCTGATGGGTGCGGTATATTTTTCCGTAGGACTGTTCATATCATCCATTACAGAGAACCAGATTATCTCTGCAGTCGTTACATTTGCGGTAATCCTGCTGTCATTCATGATGCAGTATATGACCGGAATTGTGCCGAGCAAGCCTATGCCGACCGCAGTTGTGACCGCCGTATTTTTTGTTATTCTGGCAGTTCTCTACTATATATTGTTCCGAAACAATGTTCACAATGCATTGCTGATTTCTGGAATTATCGGAGTTATTGGAATAATTGGAGTTATTATAGCATATTTAATTAATTCGTCCATGTTTGAAGGATTTTTAGAGCAGGTAATGCTTCATTTATCCGTCAGCTATATGTACAGCTATTTCTTTGAAACAGAAGTGCTGGATTTGAATGGAATTGTATATTTCGTGTCACTGATTGGATTATTCGTATTCCTTACTGTACAGTCAGTACAGAAGAGACGCTGGAGCTAAGGAGGTGTTACTGTGAGCGAAAAGGATAATAAAAAAGAAAAGAAAGCAAAGAAAAAAGCCAGAAGCCAGGCAAGCATGAGAAAAGCATCCAATGCAAATTACATGGCAGGAGTTACCGTACTTGCAGTAGTATTTGTCATTATCATCAACCTGATATCAAATGCACTCAGCACCAATATCACACAGATTGATTTAAGCAGAAAAGATATCTTTACCCTCACTGATACTTCGGTGAATTACCTGAAGAATCTGGATCAGGATATTACGATCATTACACTGGCAAGCTCAGGCTCCGAATATGCGGACTTGCAGCGGCTGCTGAACGACTATGCTGCACACAGCAGCCATATCAAACTGGAAACAAAAGATCCTGCAAAAAGCCCTGACATTGTATCAAAGTACAATGCAAACATGACACAGGGAAGTATCGTCGTGGTATGTGGGGATAGATATAAGGCAATCGACCTGACAGACATGGTTATATCAACCTCTGTGGACAGTGAAGATACTTCATCGTCATCCTCATCGTCATCGTCATCCTCATCTTCCAGCGGATATGTATATTATCAGTACGACATGGAAGGTCAGATTACCAATGCCATCGATTATGTAACATCCGAGAAAACCATGAAAGCATATGTATTGACCGGTTCCGGAAAATCAGTGCTTGGAACGGTGGAATCCGATATTCAGAAACAGAACATCGACGTCGAGGATCTGAACCTGGAGAACGAAGGGGCAATTCCGGAAGATGCGGATTTCCTCATCATCAACAGCATGACCGGTGATTTTACCGACAAGGAATACCGGTGTATCTCCGATTATCTGGATAACGGCGGTTCTCTCTTTATAGCAGAAGAATATAAGATGGTAAAGACCGATGCGGTTCTTCCGAACTTTGATGCGATTCTGGAAAGATACGGGCTCAGTGTAAACCATGTGACCGTACTGGAACAGAACAATGCTTATTATTATACCAGTGATAATGGTGATTATAACTTTATGGTAAAACCGGTTCTGAGAAGCCATGAAATCACACAGGATCTTATTGATGCAGGGGCAAGTCTTCTGCTGATCGCTTCTGACAAAGTGGATATCGAAGAGAAAGATGGCGTTACGGTTGTACCATTGTTAGAATCATCCGGAACAGCATATTATAAATCAAAATCGGACAGCTCCTATGCGAAGTTAAATACAGATCCGTCCGGTACTTATACCTATGCGGTTGCAGCCACACAGACACTGGATGATGGAAAAGAATCAAAACTGGTTTATAGTGGTTCCTATTCCGTACTGGCAAGGGAAGGTGTCGCAAATATCAACGATACACTTGCCGAAGCAAATACAAAATTTGTAATCAACAGTATGAAGTGGATAACCGGACAGGAAGATACCGTATATGTGGATAAGAAGTCAAAATCTTATAATCGTCTGGTTTATGTGCATGATGTAGATGTAAAGATTGGTTATCTGACCGTAGGCATACCGGCAGCAATCCTGATTGTCGGAGGCATTATCTGGTACAGGAGAAGAAAGAAGTAATATATGAAAGCAAAGAGAACAAGAAATTTAATCATAATGGGTGTTGTACTGGTATTGCTCATCGGTGTTCTGGTTCTGATTCAGATTGGAAATAAAAAGGACAAAAAAGATGACGGTACGGATACCGTTACCTATACCGAAGCACTGACCTCGTTTAAGGAAAGTGAGATTTCAAAAGTATCTTATCAGTACCGTGATGGGGAAAAGCTGAATTATAAGCTGATTAAGGATATCTGGTATAATGCGGATGATGAAGATTTTCCATTATCCTCCACAGCTTTCTCCAATAATTTTGTAACAAAATTTGTGGCAGCCCGGACAAGCCGTGAAGTAGAAGATGCAGATAGTGATGACAAATATGGATTAGACGATCCTTACCTCACCCTCGAAGTCGAGAATCTTGGCGGTATAAAAGAAACTTTCTATATTGGTGATTATAATTCCATGCTTCAGGAATACTATCTGAAGATAGAAGGAAAAGATAAGATTTATACTGTGAACACGGATTTGCTCTACGTCTGCCGTGAAGATATGTACGATTATGCAAATGTGGAATCATTCCCGGCTTTTGCGACCGATACCCTCAACGATATCACCATCAATAATGATGGTCTTACCGTAAAAATGGTATACATGGAAAACGGATCGGAAACCGACCTGATCGGTACCTGTAAATGGTTCTTCAGTACCCCGTTTTTAACCTACCGTTCCGCAGAAACAAACAAGATTGATGATTTACAATCGGATACCCTTGATAAATTACAATTTTCAAAGCTGGTAAATTATAAGGCGACAAAGGAAGACCTCGATGCTTATGGACTGACGGATTCCAAACGTCAGTATATCATCAATTACCGTGATACCGATGCCAATACCGGCGTAACCCAGAATGCGTCTAAAACCGTTGATTTTGGTGCATATGACGAAGCTACCGGCTGTTACTATGCACGAATCACAAAGACGGTGGGAAATGCCAAAGAAGTATCAGGGAATGTTTATCTGATTTCCAAAGCATCTGCCGAAGCAGTGCTGGGTATCGATCCGCTCGACTATATTTACAAACAGGTGATCTATATCAAACTTTCCGATATCGCGGCAAAACCTGCAACTTCCACCGAAGAAGCACATGATGCCGGAAGTATTGTATTTACCACTCCGGACGGCGAATATACCCTGTTAAACAAGACCACCTATACTTCTGAGGGAAAGACGGAGCAGAACCTGTATGAAATCAATGGAAAAGAAGTCGATGAAGAGGCTCTGGAAGATTTTTATTTTGATATTCTTTCCAAATGCGGTGTGGAGCGTATTATCTACGATCAGTCCACGGTTGTAACGGATCAGGATCCTGTATACACCATCGTTTATAACAGACAGCTCGATGATTACTATGGAAACGTAACTGTACAATATACAACCTACGATTCCAACTATTATCAGGCAACCGTCAATGGTAAAACAGATATTCTTGTGAATAAGCGTATTATGGATGAAACCATGGCACAGCTTGCTGAGATGACAAAATAAAATAAATGAATAAAATCAAATCTCCCGGTCATACTAAGAGGGAAACAACTTTTAGTATGAAGGGAGATTTTTTATGTGTAAAATGAGAAAAATCGCAATCTGTATGGTAACTCTTATGATGATGACAGGACTCGCAGCCTGCTCTGCCGATAATAACACGGACAGCAATGTAAACAGTGTGACCGATGAGAGCGGAAACAGCAGTAACAGTGATAACGGCAAAAACACGGATAACAGTCTGGAAAAAGATATGGATCATATTGGGGATGACATCAAAGACGGTGTGGAAGATGTCGGGGACGATATCAAAGACGGTGTGGATGATCTGGGCGGAAATGAGAAAAATGCCACAGGTTCATCAAATACTTCCGGCACGGCAAGATAATATGTCACACACCCGGGCGATGTTCATATAATAAATAAAACGCATTTTATCCTGTGACAGGATAGAAACGGGGATTATATGGCATACAGGATTGTGATCGATCCCGGTCATGGCGGAAGTGACTGGGGAGCAAGTTATGAGGGACGTAAGGAGAAGGATGATAATCTGAACCTTGCACTGGCAGTCGGACGGATTCTTCAGAATAATGGTGTGGATATTGAATACACAAGGACAGACGATGTATACAATACACCATTGGAGAAAGCAATGATGGGAAATAATGCCGATGCGGATTTCTTTATTTCTTTTCACAGAAATGCAACGGGTGTGCCTGAAAAATCAACCGGGATAGAAACACTGGTATTTCAGGACAGCGGAATAAAAGCGGAAATGGCACGCAACATAAACAGAGAGATGGCAAATCTTGGTTTTGAAGACCGCGGAGTAATCGAACGACCGAATCTTGTGGTGCTGAAAAGGACAAAAATGCCGGCATTACTTATAGAGGCAGGATTTATTGACAATGAAAAGGACAACGCTAAATTTGATGCAGAATTTGATCAGATTGCAGAGGCTATCGCACAGGGCATACTCGAAACCCTTGACATGGGAACGCTTACTGAGATGCCTCTGTATAAAGTTCAGGTCGGGGCTTATGAGGATAAAAATGATGCTGACCAATTGGTAAGCACCCTGCAGAACCGGGGATTTGATCCGTATGTCATTTTCCAGAACGGATTATATAAAGTACAAATAGGAGCATTTTCCAGACTGTCCAATGCGGCGGCGATGGAGAACAGGATAAGGGATGAGGGATTCCCGACCTTCATTACCACCTGAGAAAAAAACAGCCTCGGCATGAGGCTGTTTTTTGAATTACATACGTTCCGGTGCACTGAATCCCAGTAAATCAATGCAAGTTTCCAGGGTATGCCTGGTCAGCTTCAGGAGAGCAATAAATCCTGACTGACGTACGGCATCACTTTCACCCATGATATTATTCTCGTGGTAGAATTTGTTAAATGCATCGGATAAGCTGTAAATATAAGCACAAATCTTATGCGGGGCAAGTTCACAGTAAGCGGATTCAAATACGGAATTGAATCTGACTAATTCCGTCATAAGCTGTTTTTCCGTAGCACTCTGTGTCCGGTTCATCTCATTGCAGTTCTCACAGGAACCGAACTCCTGTGCGTATCTGGCAAGAATGGATTTGATACGGACGATCGTGTACAGGATATATGGACCGGTATTTCCTTCAAAAGAGGAGAAACGGTCAATATCAAAGACATAGTCCTTGGATGCCTGGTTGGACAGATCACCATATTTTAAGGCGGAGAGTCCTACGATGGAAGCAACCTGTCTTGCCTCATCTTCTGGTAAAGTACGGTTGTCCATGATTTTTGCGTAGACCGCATCATTGATGGAAGCAATCAGGTTTTCCAGACGCATGACACCGCCTTCACGGGTTTTAAACGGTCGTCCGTCTTTTCCGTTCATCGTACCGAAGCCCTGGAAAGTAAGCGCTGTCTGATCACA
>OGEU01003145.1_pt1 | contig 10903 bp, 4 predicted proteins | sample 1570651 | NCBI WGS metagenome assembly OGEU01 (sample SAMEA2582129, study PRJEB24529) | metagenome | biome: Human gut stool | place: China | collected 2011
ATAAAGTGCCGTATGAAACCCATCCGGCAGACCGCTTGCGACAATGCGTGTTCGGCGGTTCTTCCAATACGATGGACTTTCTGCCCCTTGACCGAAGCGGCAACCGTAGATTTCTGCCTATCATGGTACACCCCGAAAATGCAGAGGTTCACATTTTGGAAGATGAAGCCGCATCCAGAGCGTTCATTGATATGATGTGGGCAGAAGCCATGTTCATCTATCAGAACTTTCCTCTAAAGCTGACCTTATCAAAGGATATGGACAAGGAGCTGAAAGAATTGCAAAAGCAGTTTATGCCGGAGGACACGAAAGCAGGACTGATTCAGTCTTTTCTTGATAACTTCAAGGGTACACAGGTCTGCTCCAAGCTGATCTATGGATTTAGTTAAAGTCCAACAAATACACAATCAGTATCGTATCTTTCGACAAGATATGTATAATGAGTGGGAAGAGTATGCTTACTTGAATCATTGCATAAGAAAGCCGACTAAAGAACCTTTTGAGTTTAATAGCCTATTAAGTGACAGTGTATTGCATAAAACTATTGTTGATGCTGGCGGAATGCAAACTAGGTTTTTGAGCGGTGGCAATTCAAGAAGTCATTTCATCAATTCTGTTGGGCGGTTTGAAGTATATATTTCCTCTTTAGCTAAGGTTGTGTTTATAGACTATCCTCAAAAGATGAAGGGATCTGATTCTGAAACCGAAACCTCTAAGGCATTCCAATTGATTTTAAGTTGTAGCACGCGTGACGAAATGATTGACACGCTTGCTGAAGAAAAGGTCCGAAGTATTTTCTATGGAAACCCTGCTGATGTGTTTTTGAAAGATAAGTGCAAATTAGAGTTGGGAACACTTTTTTCTTCCAAATACCGTTTAGCCATTTCTCTATATAGTGAGATTTTAGGAAGACGAAATGCCATAATCCATAATTCCGGTAGAGTTGACAAGAAATATATAAGAGAAAATCCTCAAAGTACTCTTTTGGAAGGCAAAAAGATTATTATTTCTGAAAATTATCTACGCGGAACTATTGGCTTATTGGTTGGAATCGCTGCTGAAACCACAAGTAACGTTGTGGAGAATATTTATAAAGGAAATGTTCAAGGAATATTAGGCCGCGCCACAAATTCGTTTGAGAATTGCTATGAAATCGACTGGTATAAGAGATTGTTGCAAAATTCCGACTAAATCCTTTTAATTTTACTAATTTATTGGAAATCACGATACATCCGAACGCTATTTTCCTGAGAGCGGCCTTTACAAAGGTCGCTCTTTTTATATCCTAAAATCGAAAGGAGGAACGCAATGCCAAATAAAACGCAAGAATACCTCAACCTTGCCCAGCAAACGGCAAAGGAACTGACCCGGTATTGGGAAAACTGGACGGACTACCTGACCACAGCATCCCGGCTGTACAAGTACAACTTTGCCGACCAGCTTATGATTTACGCCCAGCGGCCTGATGCCACCGCCTGCGCCAGTTTCGACCTCTGGAATGACCGCATGAACCGCTATGTCCGGCGTGGCTCCAAAGGCATCGCTCTGTTAGACCAGTCCAGCAGTGTTCCGCGTCTGCACTACGTTTTCGATGTGAGCGACACTGGAGTACGGCGTAATTCGCGTGATCCGGAAGTATGGCAGCTCGGCCCCGATCTGGTTCAGCCTGTGTCGGAAATGCTCGCTAGAGAGTACGGCATCCGGCATGAACGAATCACCCAGCAAATCGCAGACATTTGCGGCAAACTGGTGGATTCCTATTGGGATAACAACAGCGGTGACATTCTCGACATCGTTGACGGCTCTCTTCTGATGGATTATGATGAAGCCGGACAGGAGTTCCAGTTCAAAAGTGCCGCTGCAATCAGCATCACCTATGCTGTCCTTGAACGATGCGGTTTTGAGCCGGAAGGACATTTTGACCGGGACGATTTTCAGGCCATCTTCTCCTTTTCCACTCCTGCCGCCGTGTATGCGTTGGGCACCGCAGTCAGCGAGTGCAGCCGGGATGTGCTGCGCAACATCGAAAGAACCGTAAAGACGACAATCCGCCGCCGCAATGTAGAAAGGAGCCAGTATGAATATGAACAGCAGGAACGTGACCTACTCGACCATCGGGGATTATCAGCTCCCGAACCTGACCCTGCCCCGGCAGGAGAAAACACTGGGCAAGTACGGGCGACTGCGCCGGACTTACCTGATGAAGCATCGCCCGGTGCTGTACAACTCGATGCTTCTGTCGGGAACTCTGCATCCGCACCTGTTGGAGGTGGAGCAAACCGCAGAGAGCCGGATGCGGCAGACCATGCAGGAGTTGCTGAAACAGAACCCGGCTCCGAACAAGGAGCAGTATCAGATGGAGTGGGTGCAGCACATGAACAGCCTGAAAGCACAGGCCGAGGAACTGGTGATGAACGAGCTGATTTACAGCTAAGTTTCTTCGATGCACACATTCCCACCGAAGCTGAACAAATTGAATCCATCGACCAAGCGGAGAGCGAAAAATCGCCCTCCGCTTTCTCTTTGTCACAGGCTGAGATCGAAAACGCGCTGCGGAGAGGTTCTAACTTTGAAAACAGCAAACTTCGCATCTGGAAAATTTATCAGCTCCAGCCTGACCGAAAACTCCGGGCAAAAGCTCTTGCGAAAGAATATGCCCCAAACGGACCCGGCGGCTCCTCGCACACCTATCTGGACGGAAGCAATGGTTGGCTCGATCATGACAGCAAGGGGCTGACGTTTGAACACTATCCAGACCATCAGAAAGTGCTTCTCCGCTGGAATCAGGTCGAAAAATATATCGACCTGATGATTCAGTCTGACCGCTATCTGTCGGATAAAGAGAAAAGAACCATTGACTTCCCCCTTGAGCTGAACGCCGCCAGTGCTGCCGAATACACGGCATTAAAGGAACAGTACCCGGACACTCTCGTTGGATTTGAAGCAGGTGGCAATTTTATGTTTTATGGAGAAGATGCCGCTAAAGTTACCAAAATCATCAACAGTGCTTTGTTCACGAGAGACACCGCGCTGGGCGAAGCTCAGGTCACAGGCTTTTCTCCTCGCTTATGGGCAAGAAAGTCAAAAGAATTATGGTCTGCGGGCAATAATGTCTATCTTGCCGGGTTAAACGAAGATGGCACTCACCATCAGACCAAGCATCTGCGCAAAGAGGACTATCTTCCCATTGGTTCCATTATCAATATGGATAGCCGTGAATTTCGGATTGATAGGGTGGACTTTGATAAGGGCAAAGTTTCTTTGCAGGATATGGCACTGGCCGATATGCGGGTGCCGATTTTTCGGGAAGAACCGCTGTCTGTTGTCCGGGAATTGTACGAACAGCAAGACGAAGCTCTTGACACCGCTCCCGAAAAAGCAGTCGATTATAAGGTCGGGGATGATGTCGTTGTTGAACTGCCTACCCGAACCATCGAGGGAAAGGTCGGCTATGTTGGTGAAACCGATGTGCGCATCGACACCAGTGCGCAGGGCTATTCGTGGAGCAACGAGGTGTTGAACAAACAGCAGTTCGAGGACAGTCTGCGACGGGATGAGCCTACGTCTGATGAATCACTGGACAAGCTGCCTATTTCTGTGGAGGTCAACGGCGAATGGCAGACATTCCCGGATGCAGCCGCCGCAGACGAAGCCCTGAATGCCGAACCTGTGCCGGAAGCTGCTGGAAATTTCTGCATTACGGACGATCATCTGGGCGAGGGCGGTGCAAAACAGAAATACGCCCGGAACATTGCAGCTATCCGCACCCTGTTCCAGTTGGAGCAGGAACACCGTGGAGCCACCATCGAAGAGCAGGAAATTCTATCACAGTATGTCGGCTGGGGCGGTCTGCCGGATGCCTTTGACCCGGACAAGGGCAACTGGGCAAAAGAGTACGCCGAACTGAAAGGACTGCTCTCCGAAGATGAGTACGCCGCCGCCCGTGGCTCCGTCCTGAACGCCCACTACACCAGCCCCACCGTGATTCGTGCCATCTATGATGCTGTGGAGCGCATGGGCTTCCGCAGCGGCAATATTTTGGAGCCGAGCATGGGCATTGGCAACTTTTTTGGTATGCTGCCGGACACCATGCAGGATAGCCGCCTGTACGGTGTGGAACTGGACAGCATCACAGGCCGCATTGCGCAAAAACTCTACCCAGAAGCCAGCATTAAAGTTGCCGGATTTGAAACCACCGACCGCCGCGATTTCTATGACCTTGCCGTGGGTAATGTTCCTTTTGGCCAGTACCGGGTAAACGACATGGCGTACAACAAATTCGGTTTCAGTATCCACAACTATTTCTTCGCCAAGGCCATCGACCAAGTGCGTCCGGGCGGCATCGTGGCCTTCGTCACCAGCCGCTACACGCTGGACAGCAAGGATTCTTCTGCCCGAAAGCACATTGCCGAACGTGCTGATCTGCTGGGTGCTATCCGGCTACCGAATACTGCGTTCAAGGCAAATGCAGGAACAGATGTCGTCAGCGACATTATCTTCCTGCAAAAACGTGACCGCCCCATCGACCATGAGCCGGACTGGATACAGCTCGGCAAAACGGAAGATGGCTTTACCATCAACAGCTATTTTGTAGACCACCCGGAGATGGTGCTGGGCGAACTGACCACCGAAAGCACCCAGTATGGCCGTGAGGAATGCACCGTGCGCCCCATTGAGGGTGCAGTGCTGGCAGACCAGCTTGCCGAAGCTATCCAGCATATTGAGGGACTGTACACGGAAGTTGAGGTCGAAACACCAGATATTGCGGATGCAGAAAATGAGCGACACATTCTCCCTGCTGACCCGGATGTGAAGAACTTCTCCTACACCGTGGTTGACGGTGAAGTGTATTACCGCGAAAATTCTGTTATGACACAGGTGGAGCTTTCCGACACCGCCAAAGGCCGTGTGACCGGGATGGTGGAGCTGCGGCAAATCGTCAATGAGTTGATCGACCAGCAGCTGAACGACTACCCGGATGCCGACATTAAAGCAACGCAGGAAAAGCTGAACACTGCCTACGATGCTTTTTCCGCCAAATATGGCTTGTTGAATGACCGCAAAAACGGCAGATTATTTGAGCAGGATTCTTCTTACTATCTGCTGTGTTCTCTGGAAAATCTGGACGATCAGGGGCAGCTCAAAAGCAAGGCGGCGATGTTCACCAAACGCACCATTCGCCCGGAACGTACTGTCACCAGCGTGGACACTCCCACGGAAGCACTTGCAATTTCCATCGGAGAGCGTGGCCGGGTGGATTTGCCCTATATGGCAGAGCTGCTCGGCACTCCCGGCGACTATGAGCGAATCACCAGCGAACTATCCGGCGTAATTTTCAAAGACCCCGGCACAGACCCTACTGACCCAGAAGCGGGCTGGCAAATGGCGGATGAATACTTGTCCGGCAATGTCCGGGCAAAACTGCGCATGGCACAGCTTGCCGCCGAAACCAACCCGGAGTTTGCAGTCAACGTCACCGCATTGGAAAAGGCGCAGCCGAAAGACCTTGAAGCATCTGAGATTGATGTATGTCTGGGTGCAACATGGCTTTCGCCGGAGATCATCCAAAAGTTTATGGCAGAAACTTTCCAGATTCCCTACTATCTGCGTCATGCAGTTAAAGTGAGATATTCTCCCTATACCGCAGAATGGCGCATTGAGGGCAAGTCGGCTATGGGCAGAGGCGACATTACCTCCACCGAAACCTATGGCACATCCCGCGCCAATGCCTACAAGATTCTGGAAGATACGCTCAACTTGAAAGATGTGCGCATCTATGATGCCATTGAAGATGAAGAAGGCAGACCGAAGCGCGTCCTGAACAAAACGGACACCATGCTGGCGCAGCAGAAACAGCAGGTAATCAAAGATGCTTTCGCCAACTGGATCTGGCAAGACCCCCAGCGGCGCATTGCACTGGTGAAGCAGTACAACGAACTGTTCAACAGCAACAGACCGCGCGAATACGATGGTTCCCACATCCACTTTGTCGGTATGAACCCGGAAATTTCGCTCCGGGAACACCAGCGTAACGCCATCGCTCATGTGCTTTATGGTGGTAATACGCTGCTTGCACACGAAGTGGGAGCCGGAAAGACGTTTGAGATGGCAGCATCCGCAATGGAAGCCAAACGGCTGGGGCTGTGTCAGAAAAGTCTTTTTGTGGTGCCAAATCATCTGACGGAGCAATGGGCGGCAGAGTTTTTGCACCTATACCCCAATGCCAAGCTGCTGGTGGCTCGAGAAAAGGACTTTGAAACCGCCAACCGCAAAAAATTCTGTGCTAGAATTGCGACTGGGGACTACGATGCGGTCATCATCGGTCATTCACAGTTTGAGCGCATCCCGTTGTCCTATGAGCGGCAAGAACGCATTATTCAGGAGCAGATTGATGAAACGCTTGCCGCCATCAACGAACTGAAAGCCACTGCTGGCGAAAATTTCAGCATCAAGCAGATGGAAAAGACACGCAAAACGCTGGAAATCAAGCTGGAAAAGCTACGCTCCGATGCGAGAAAGGATGATGTTATCACCTTTGAGCAGTTGGGCGTGGATAGGCTTTTTGTGGATGAGAGCCATTTTTACAAGAACCTTTTCCTCACGACAAAAATGCGCAATGTCGCTGGTTTGTCTACAAGTGAAGCGCAAAAATCGAGCGATATGTTCGGAAAGTGCCGCTACTTGGATGAGATCACAGGTGGGCGCGGCGTGGTGTTTGCTACGGGAACGCCCGTGAGCAACTCCATGTCGGAGCTGTACACGGTCATGCGCTATCTGCAATATGGCACACTCCAGCAAAAAGGGCTGACACACTTCGACTGCTGGGCATCTACTTTTGGTGAAACCACCACCGCCATTGAACTTGCCCCGGAGGGTACGGGCTATCGTGCGCGCACTCGATTTGCGAAGTTTTTCAACCTCCCGGAACTGATGTCGATGTTCAAAGAGGTTGCCGACATTAAAACCAGCGATCAGCTTCATCTGCCTGTGCCGGATGCAAAGTTTGAAACCGTGGTAGCGAAACCGTCCGAGATTCAGAAAGAAATGGTGCAGGAGCTGAGCAGACGCGCTGCGAAAATCCACTCCGGCACGGTGGATGCGTCCGAGGACAATATGCTGTGCGTCACCAACGATGGCCGAAAGATCGGTCTGGATGTTCGCCTGATGAACCCCATCCTGCCGGACGACCCCAACAGCAAGCTGAACACCTGTGTTCGGAACGTGCTGCAAATCTGGGCGGATGGCAAGGAGCAAAAGCTGACGCAGCTTCTATTCTGCGACCTCTCGACACCAAAGAACGATGGCAACTTTAATGTCTACGATGATATTCGCAAGAAATTGGTCGCCGCCGGGGTGCCGGAAAGTGAAGTTGAGTTCATCCACAATGCCGACACCGAAGCAAAAAAGGCCGCATTGTTCTCCAAAGTGCGCTCCGGCGATGTGCGGATTCTGCTCGGCAGCACCGCAAAAATGGGAGCCGGAACAAACGTCCAACAGCGGCTTGCGGCGGTGCATCACTTGGATGTCGGCTGGAAGCCCAGCGACATGACCCAGCGCAACGGACGCATTATCCGGCAGGGCAATATGAATAAGGAAGTCAAGGTGTTCAACTACGTCACAGAGGGAACTTTTGACAGCTACTTGTTCCAAACTTTGGAGAATAAACAGCGATTCATCAGCCAAATCATGACTTCAAAATCCCCGGTACGCTCTTGCGATGATGTGGACGAACAGGCTTTGTCTTATGCAGAGATCAAGGCATTGTGTGCTGGAAATCCGCTCATCAAGGAAAAGATGGATTTGGATGTGCAGGTGGCGAAACTGAAAGTGCTGAAAGCCGACCACCAAAGCCAGAAGTTCCGTCTGGAAGATAAGCTGCTCACAAAGTTCCCGGCTGACATTCAGGAAACCACCGCCTATATTGCTGGCGTGAAATCGGATGCCGAACTTGCCGCCGCACACCCACAGGTGCAAGAGGGATTCTGCGGCATGACCATCAGGGGCGTGGCCTACGATGAAAAAAAGACTGCTGGCGAGCGGCTTCTTCTCGCTTGCTCCGAGCTGCCTAACAGTGAGGAAAAAGTGATCGGCAGTTATCGCGGCTTTGAACTGTCGTTGCGGTTCGACACCTACCACAGCGAATATCAGGCTCTTTTGAAAGGTCAGCGGAAATACCCGGTAGCACTGGGCAAAGACCCTCTTGGCTGTATCATCCGTCTGGATCATTCTCTGAACGATTTCCCGGAACGCATCACTTCTGCTGAATATGAACTGGCCACGCTGAAACAGCAGCAAGCGGCGGCGCAGATCGAAGTGGAAAAGCCGTTCCCGCAGGAAGAAGAACTGGCTGAAAAGTCGGCTCGTCTTGCCGAACTGAATGCCCAGTTAGATGTGGACGAAAAGCACCATGAGCCGGAGCAGGATGAGGAAGAAAGGGAGGATGAACCTCGCCGCCCCTCGGTGCTGGCAGCTCTGGAAGAAAAGGCAGACAAAACAGAAATCGTCAAGCCGTTCAAGAGCTATCTCGACAAGGATGGTGATGCCCGATGAATGACCGCCGCGACCAGCAGCTTCATTTCCGGGTCAGCAAGCAGGAGCTGGAACGGATTCGGAAGAAGATGGAATCCAGCGGCATTTTAAGCATCGGTTCTTATCTGCGCAAGATGGCACTGGATGGCTACTGTTTGCATCTCGATTTGCAGGAGCTGCGCCGCATGGCCTATCTCCTGCAAATGTGCAGCAACAATCTCAACCAGTATGCCAAAGCCGCCAATGAAAACGGTCAGGTCTATGCCGCCGATTTGGAGGATTTGCGCACTCGGTTGGATGAACTGATTGATATTGGCAAGCAGATTCTTTCCCGGCTGGCTGACCTCTGATTTTTTGCCCTGCGGCTTCGGCTGTGGGGCTACATATTATAAAGATAAAACTGTGGGAGGTGGTGGACATGGCCGCAACACGTTTGATTGCGCTGCACAAAAATAAGGGGAAAACCGTTGTGGCCTGCTTGAAAAGCCGCACGGACTATGCGCAGAATCCAGACAAAACCAAGCGGGGCGAATTGGTCAGCAGCTACGAGTGCAGCCCTCTAACAGTAGATGAAGAATTTATGCTGTCCAAGCGGCAGTATGAACTTGCCACGGGTCGTAGGCAGAAAAGTGATGTGATCGCCTATCAGATTCGGCAATCTTTCAAGCCCGGTGAGATCACCGCCGAGGAAGCCAACAAGGTGGGCTACGAACTTGCGATGCGGTTTACCAAAGGCAAATATGCTTTTATCGTTGCCACCCATACAGACCGGGAGCATATTCATAACCACATTATCTACAACTCCACTGCACTGGACAGCACCCGGAAATTCCGGGATTTTTTATTGTCCGGGCTGGCCGTGCAGCGATTGAGCGACTTGATCTGCTTGGAGCATCAGCTTTCTGTCATTGAAACAAAGCCCTACCGGGAACGGCAAAAGCGGACACTCTACCCGCCCAAAGAAAGCAATCGTGACCGTCTATGCAGCGTGATCGACACCATTCTGGCCGGCAAGCCTAAAGGCTACGAAGATTTTCTGCAAAAGCTGGAGCAGCAGGGCTATGAAGTCAAACGCGGAAAATATACTTCCGTCAAGGGAAAGCGGCAGAAACGCTTCATCCGCTTCAAAACGCTGGGTGCAGGATACAGCGAAGAAGAAATGAAAGCTGTGATTGCTGGAGAAGCCGAACATCGTCCGCGCCAGAAGCAGACGGTGAAAGAAAAACCGTTCAATCTTCTGGTGGATGTGCAGGCAAAGCTGGCCGAGGGCAAGAGCTGCGGCTATGCGCAGTGGGCGAAAAAGTACAATCTGAAAGAAATGTCCAAGACGCTGATTTTCTTGCAGGAGAAGAAAATCGGCAGCGTAGCGGAAATGCAGGAGCGCGTGAACGCTGCTACTGCCCGCTATCACGAGCTGGGCGGTTCCATCAAGACGGCAGAAACACGCATGGCAGAAATTGCGGTGCTGAAAGCGCACATTGTCAACTATGCCAAGACCCGGCCTGCTTATGATGCCTACCGCAAGGCCGGATACAGCAAGCGGTTTCTGGAAAGCCATCGTGCGGAGATCACACTGCACAAGGCCGCAAAAGCGGCTTTCAATGAAGCCGACCTGAAAAAGCTCCCCAAAGTGAAAGAACTGGACGCAGAATATTCCAAGCTGCTGACAGAGAAGAAAGCAGCCTACCCGGATTACCGTAAAGCGAAAGACGAGATGCAGGAACTTCTTCGTGCGCAGCGTAACGTAGATTTGTTCTTTGCCGAAGAAAAGAACCCCACCGAAAAAGCACAGTCCCGATAAACGATGACAGCCTAGGATTCTTCCTTGTGGGAGAGTCCTAGGCTGTCCTTTTTGTTATAGAAGTGTTTGGAACAAACGCGCAGCCTGCATCGGCACGATGCAGATCGAAAGGGGTTTGGGCACAGCCCAACAAGCATTTTGAATTTAGATTTGAAAAATCCGATTCAAAAATCGCAAGTTGGTACCAACTTGCCCTGCTTGCTATCGAAACCCTACCTTCTATTTCTCCCTCTACTAATACTACAATCTGGAAAGGGTAAAATGGCTGTATCCGCAAAGAAAAACAGAAAAAGGCCACGGCTGAACCTCCATTCATGGTGTGATCCATCATGGCTCTGGCTACACAAGGAATACAAATTGACTTTTCCGGGTTGGTGTTGTAAACTGTTATTAGCTTTAGCTAACCATAAGGAGGGCGCTCATACATGACAAATCAATACATGAATAATCTTTATCGTGATCTGCTCTCTAATTCACCGCAGACGATCACCATAGATATTCCGACAGACATGGGAACCGGTCAGATTTCGCAGATCGTCACGAAACAGGGAGCAGTTGTTTCAGACTGGAGAA
>OGEU01003146.1_pt1 | contig 10903 bp, 9 predicted proteins | sample 1570651 | NCBI WGS metagenome assembly OGEU01 (sample SAMEA2582129, study PRJEB24529) | metagenome | biome: Human gut stool | place: China | collected 2011
GCACTTGGAATGGATTTGATAATGACCGCATCAAAGTATTACTTGGACCACATGCTCCATATACTTGTCCAGATGCTTACATGGAAAAGGTTATCGCCTTATCTCATGAATTAAATTGTGGCATTCATATGCACTTGTCTGAAACTAAAGGGGAAGTGGAGAATGTTATGAAAGCTACTGGTAAAACACCAATTGCTCATATGCATGATCTAGGTCTATTTTGGAATACTACCTTAGCGGCACACTGCGTTCATGTTACAGACGAAGATATGGAGATTATGGCTGAAAACAATGTAGCGGTAGCACATAATCCGCAATCTAACCTTAAATTAGCTAGTGGTATTGCACCTGTTCCTGAAATGATTGCTAAAGGTATTACTGTTGGGCTTGGTACAGATGGCTCCGCTTCTAATAATAATGCAGATATGCTTGAAGAAGTACGTCTTGCAGCTACATTACATAAAGCACGACTCTATGATCCTAAAGCCATTCCTGCTCAAGCAGCATGGAACATGGGGACTGTAGAAGGTGCGAAAGCATTGGGCTATACAGACCTTGGTGTATTAGCGAAAGGCTATCGTGCAGATATCGTGTTATATGACGTATCTGGTATGCACTGGATGCCTCGATACAACGATTTAGCGGCACTTGTATACTCTGCAAATAGTTCTGATGTAAACACTACAATTGTAGGTGGCAAAGTTCTTATGAAAGACAAAGAATTGCTTACTATTGATGAAGAAAAACTTCGCGCAGAAATCACTAAGGCTCAAGCGTATTTCAGTAACTAATATATTAGAAAAAAACTATATCTGTAATTGATTAACTTCTTGTTGTCTATTGTAGTACTATTTAGGTTTGTATTCATATAATATAAGTTTGTATGCGAGGTACTGCTATGCTAAAAAGAATACTTCAATACCTTTCACTCTGTATCGTGCTAGTTAGTTTATTTATATTAGCTGGTTGTAGTAGTAATAGTGCGTCTTCTCAGTCTAAAGGACCTGAAGGGGAATGGATTGCTTACTCAGGCTATACCGTTCAAAATGTAGTGAGTGCTGTAGACACACCAATTTTTATCCTTAATGTAAAGGCTCGTAACGATAGTAAGACGATTTATACAGCAGATATGAAAGCCTATAACTATCAATATACAACACCTGAAAAGAGACCTGTTATTGAATCTACCCAAATGGTAGGTGATAAAAAAGAAGCTCGTATGAAGTATATGACAGCACTCACAAAGGTAATGAGTGTTAAGCAAGTATCTGGTACAGCAGATGGTTCTAATGTAAATAAAATTCATATGGACATAACTGGTACTCCAAATACAGAACTTATCTATGATTCTAAAACGGATACCATTAAATTTATGGATCAAACATTTAAACGTGTAAGTAGTACCAATAATTTACAAAAGTTAGCAGATACATATAAGAAAGATCTTCAAACAGCCTCTAATAAATATTTAGAAGACTTAGGAAATTCATCAACCCCTAAAACAAAATTTATAGTAACCTATAGCTTTGATGACTCTATTTTAAAGTAGACTAGAAACGTAAATGGAAAACCCACTCATGATATATCATTGAGTGGGTTTTGTGTTATATAATATGTAAAATTATTTAATTACTTTCACCAAGAACATTGGCACAGGAATATAAAATTCGTCTTCTTCATTGTAAATACGAGGTCCTACTGTGGAATCAATGGTGACAGAGCTAGCACCTAATTTTGTGAGCAGGTCCCTATCCCATTGAGGACGTGTAAAGGATGAAATTTCAAGCATATGATAAATGGTATGACATCGTTCTTTTAATTCCTTACTAACATGTTCGTGAGCATGATGAACGGATTGTGGTACATCATGGTGATTACGAGCATGTTCCGCATCATAATTAAGAATTAAACCACCAGGACGAATGACACGTAACCATTCAGCATAGGCTTTATCTGGATGAGGTAAGTTCCACGTTACATTACGAGCTACAACGATATCAAAGGTATGAGTATCAAAGCTTAAATTTTCTGCATCCATTACGGAGAAGGTTGCATCACAATTTAAGGACTCTGCTAGTTGATTTGCTTCATCTATCATATTGGGTGTAATATCAATGCCATGCACCGTATGACCTAGTTGAGATAGAATGATGCTGAAAAAACCGGCTCCACATCCAATATCCAATATACGTAAAGATCTATCAGAATCAAATATATGACTTGTTAATTCATCTATCCATAATTTTAGCTTTGGACTTTCCAATTCTTTAGCGCGCAAAGCACCAAAATTTTTAGCCCGATCTGTCCAATAGGATGTAATAAATTCTTTATCATCCTTCATAGGATGATTGCGTTCAAAAATATCATTCATACTTCACTTCTCCTCATATTCTATAGTATTTATAGTACCATAAAATAATGATGAACTATACAGCAAAAATCACATTAACTCCATAAATACTAACTATGAGGTATGATATAATACTTCTATGTTTTTGTTTTAATGAAAGGGCAGGGCTATGATATTACAGACTGGACAACGTACAGATATTCCTGCTTTTTATGGACAATGGCTAATTAATCGTGTTCGTGAAGGGTTTGTGGATGTTCGTAATCCATATAATCCGCTACAGGTGACTCGGTATCCTATTAACCACGAGGTAGTAGATGGTATTGCATTTTGTACTAAGAATCCTTTACCATTTATTCCACTACTAAATGAAATTGTTGACTATAGACAATACTGGCATATGACAATAACGCCTTATGGAACTGATATTGAGCCCTATGTACCACCTTATGCTTCTGTTATAGAGGGATTTAAACACATATCCAAACTGCTTACTCCACAATCTATGGTATGGCGCTATGATCCTATCATTTTAACCAATGAGTATACAGTAGATTTTCATTTTGAAAGCTTTTATATAATGGCCAAGTCCCTTAAAGATTATACAGATACAGTTGTTGTTAGCTTTTTAGATATATTTGATAAGGTGGCTCAAAATTTCCCAGAAGGGTACAGACCGAGTTTAGATGTTCAAAATAAGATCATTAAAGAATTTCTATCCATAGCTCGTTTTCATCATATGACTCTCAAAACCTGTGGAGAAGGGCATATCTTTAAAGAAATTGGTGCTGATACGGAGGGGTGCCTTACTTTAGATTGTTATGAAAGGGCCTGGAATATAAAATTAAAAGCACCAAAACGTACGTCAGCACGACCAGAATGTAATTGTTATTTACATGGTGATATTGGGGCTTATGATAGCTGTAGTCATTTTTGTCGATATTGTTATGCCAATACTAATCAAGCGGCAGTTCGATATAATCGTTTACATCATGATCCAAATTCTAGCTTACTTATTGGAAAACTTTCAAAAAGAGAAATTATTAAAGAAAGTACAGAGAAGAGCTGGATTGTAGAGGAAACTATAACACAAGATAGCTTGTTTTAAGCAGAATTACAAGGAATTACTAAATTAAATGAATTGACTTATCGTGTAAAATAGATACCAAAGGGGTTGTCAAGAAGGAATCTCAGGAATATAAGAGAGTGTAAATGTATTTTTTGTTTAATTTAAAAGGAGGTGCATTTTATGATAACGTATAAGAAAGATAGTAAAGATAATTTACAATTATCTGACTCATCTATGCCCGTGTTAGCAATGTGTTACGACTTTGATAAGACTTTAACCCCTGACGATATGCAGGCACAAGGATTTATTCAATCGGTAGGTTATAACGAGGAGCAAATCAAACAATTTTGGCATGAATCAAATCAGTTGGCTAAAAAACATGATATGGATAATAATTTAGCCTATATGTATAAAATGATTCAAGAAGCAGTAGGCCATTTCTATGTAACAAAAGATAAGCTCATGGAATACGGCAATCAAGTAGAATTATACGAAGGGGTACGGACTTGGTTTGAACGTATTCGCGAATATGGCTTAGAACAAGGCGTTAAGATTGAACATTACATTATTTCATCTGGCTTAAAAGAGATGATCGAAGGCACTGAAATGGCAAAAGAGGGAGCTTTTACCAAAATTTATGCCAGTGCATTTATGTTCGATGATAAAGGTGTAGCTGTTTGGCCTGCACAAGCCATTAACTATACGAATAAGACACAATTTTTGTTCCGTATTCAAAAAGGAATTCTCGATATTAATGATACTGGTGTTAATGATTACATTAAGCCTGAAAATCAACGAGTGCCGTTCCGTAACATGATTTATATTGGGGATAGCGATACAGATATTCCTTGTATGAGTCTTGTGAACGCTAATGGGGGTCATTCTATAGGTGTATATGATCCATTTAAGAAAGATAAAGAAAAGGTATATAAGATGATGCGTCATCATCGTATCCGTTATTATGCACCTGCAGACTATACAAATGGTTCTAAACTAGATACATTAGTAAAGCAAATCATACGTAAAACCGCAGCCTACGAAGTATTAGAAGGCGAATATATTCATTGTAAATACGAAGCCGAGGAGTAATATGGAACAATCTAAATTAACTAGTGAATGGATTCAAATCTTTAACCGATTAGGTTCTGAAGGTAAATTAAAACCTACTGTACCATATCATGATTTATTTAACCGAAAAGAGTTAAAAGGATTTCCGTTACATACATTACCCATGTGGACGGTAAACTTCCCAACAGGGCATATTACATGTTGTGATCCTTTAGTTTCATTGCCGAGTAAGCCTGATACGTATCTTAGAACGGTAGAGCCAGGCACATATCTATTAGAGACTAAGATTATCGAAATGGAACCAAATGAATATCGTTATGTAGCTAGTCGAGTTGTTTTTAGCGGTAATGAGCCTGTATATTACGAATTAGCATTAAAAGGGACTGAAGACTTAACCGATTTAGATGATGGGGATACCTATATTGGATTTCCTGTAGATTCGGGTTTAGCTACAATAGTAGATGCACAAACTATTGAGACATATAACAAATTTTATGAACAATGGCATATAAACTACCCTGAAAAAAATATTTACGATGATTATTATAGTGATTTATTCCAATTGAATGCTATGGCATATCCACAATACCAACGTTCTAAAGGTGATTGGATTAACTTTACAATTCCTGATACAGAATTGACCGTACCGATGATTCAATCAGGCTTTGGAGATGGTTTATATCCAGTATACTGGGCATTTGATAAAGATGGTCAGATCTGCCAAATTATTATGGAATACATTGATTGTAGCGAAGCATATGAATAATGTATTGAATATAGTTAAGGAAATAATTATATATAACTTAATATATATAAATAAGGCGCTTAGATAACTAAGCGCCTTTTAATATGATCGTATTATATTTTGAGATTTAAATACCAAAACTCCAGTTTACTAATACGCGAATAATACTTAAACCAAGAATAATTTCAGCAAGAAATCTTAAAGAACTCTCCATGCCATTACCTAAATGTTTTAAACCGCCAATTTTGGCTTTACTTACAATATCACACCAGCACATATAATTCCTCCATAATAGTATGAGTAAATTAGATAATTTATATTACTATTTTACAATCTAATTCTAAAAATTTCAATATACAGTATTGGTTTAATAGTAAGTTTTTATTAGACAGTTATAATATGTAAGCGTATATAAAGGAATCGTTTAATTAAAAGAGTTAAATATGGTATTATAAAATTAATTATTATTGTGTTGTATAATATTATGGAGAGATATATGAGAAAATTTATATTAGGATTAGCTATAGCATTGGCTGCATGTAATATAACATCTGCAAAAGAATATATTACATTAGAATCCCCAACTGGTAATACTATCGTCGATGAAAAAGGGACTTGGATACTTGGTCCTTATGATAATTTACATGTAGAATATATAGACGAATATAATAATAAATACGTATATGGATCATTTTATGAAAATGGACAAAAGCGGTATGTAAACTTAGTTGAATTAGCCTATTTACCAGCAGGCTATGAATATCAATTTGATTATGATTTGGCTAAGGCATTGACTAATGGAGGGTTTAAACTAGTTAATTCCAATGGTACCTATGCTATTAATGATGTAGTAAATCAATATAGTACGATAAATGAAAATTTAATATTGGGAAAGAAAGGTGACTATTGGTATCTATATAATAAAACTAATGGTGTTCAAATTATGGGAAATCCTATAAAGGATGGTTGGGATAATATTGAATTTTACTGGTCAAAAAATGACAAGAAAAATTTATTTGAAATACATACTGCGGATGATTATATTAAATTTGTTACTGAAGAGGGCATTTTACTGACTGAAAATGAAGCACTAAATCTTATTCATACACATGACTATGAAAAGTCAACAACAGGGGCTGGACAAGGGACGAATGGATATTCAGATGAAAGTCTATATAGTAGAAAACCATCAGATACTTATCAATCATTTACTCAAGTAGATAAAAAAGGAAATACTTTGTATGGATTGAGAACGAGTGAGAATGAAATAGTAATTCCTGCGAAATATAAATCTATACAACATCTAGGTAAAGAATTTTCTTATTTTATTGTATCTAATGAAAAAAATAAGTATGGTATTATTGATTCCTTAAATCAAACTGTAGTTGCAATGAACTATGATTCTTATGAAAGATTAAGTGATCGTAGTTTTGTATTAAAGGATTCGATTGGAAGCCATATATTTAATGCTGAGACGGGTGTTTTATTTGATGTGGTGTATGATAGTATAGATACATCTAAGCCTAATTATGTATTAAATAAAGTTACGACAGCAACTTATGATAAGACAAAATATGTGATTGCCACAAATTCAGGTTATAAACTATTCGAATTACCACATTTTGATGACGATATAACCTCATTTTATAAAGACTTATTTGTTTATAAGTCTGATAGTAAATATGGTCTAATGGATTATAAAGGCCATATAGTCGTTGAACCTAAATTTGATAAGATCACCATAGATGAACCATTATTAGCTGCATATATTAAAAAAATAGAATCCGTTGATAAATAATGAGTATGTATCTGGTTATTTTTAGAAGTAACTTACATAAACTAGCTTATAGAAATATATGGGCTAGTTTTTCTTTTTATTATAATTACTTCCGATAACGATATATTATCGGAAGTAATTTAATGTCAAAAATTGGGCCTAAATGGCCCAATCCCTTGTGTTATATAGTTTTTTGCTTATTTACGTTTAAATGTGTATGGTTCGTATTCTACATCATTATGGCGGTTAGTCCACCAGTTCCAGCCGATTCTTGCTAACTTCCAGGCAATGAATCCTACGATGATTCCTAATACTAAACCAGTTAATACATCTGTTGGATAATGTGCAAATAAGTAAACTCTAGAGAATGCTACTACTATTGAACCTAACAATGCTAAAATCCCTAAATAACGCTTCTGAGGCGCTATTTGAGTTAAGCCTAGGTAAATCGTCATAGATGATGCAAATGAACCAAAACTGTGGCCTGATGGGAATGAATAGCTTGTAGCTTTTGGTAGTGCAGATTCCAACGGCACCGTTACATTTGGAAAATCAACAAATGGTCTTAATCTCGCTACATTTGGTTTTAAACCTTGGTCGCCAATTATAAATACAAATCCTAAAGCAATAATAATTGCCACGCCTAAAACGCGGTATTTTTTTTGTAGCATTAATAATAATGCTATAATAATCCATAATGCGCCATTGCTTGTAATTTTTGAGATAAATGCCATAATTGGTGTTAAAAAACTATATACAAAATGTTCATGTACATAGAAGATTAAAGAGTGATCAAATTGTAAAATTGTGTCCATAAATTCCTCTTCTATTCTACTTTTACCTAAATGATAATTATTGAGAATGTCTTATTATGCTTTTTATTTTAATAATTAATCTATACTAATTTATTTACGTATATAATGATTTCTCATTTACAGCCCAAATAATAGCCTAAACTATTTATATACAATGGTCAATAGTTTAGGCTATATTTCATAAAAGCTATAGTTATGATTTCTTTTTATCTGTTTTCTTAGGTGGCGCTTCAGGTGTTGCAGGTATTGTAATAATCGTATCTACAGGGTCATATACAGACTCAAAGGAATCAGTTTGAGTAACCCAGTTACCATATGTAATGGTTCTATACGTATTCATTTTCAAGCCTACATGGCCCTCTTGTACCTCTTTTTCTTTTAAAGATGGATCTACCTTAGTTATTGTTTTATTTGGAATCTCACCATAATCGCCTACAGAGATAGATACATTTTTTGGTTTATCTTCAGCTGTACCTATAATGTAAATAGTTAACGTACCATTATTCATAACACTTAAGATATAAATAGAATGTTGGTACGGATTTCTAAACTTAAAGTCTAAATAGCCCCAAGCTACCGTAGCATCTCTACCAGCTTGAATATATCCAACTGGTTCAAAATGAGGTGTACGTTCAACAATATTCATACCAGATAATAAAGCTGTATTAAAAATAGTAGAACTTACTTGACAAATACCGCCACCAATGCCTGGAACTAATTTGCCATCAATCATAACAGGCGCATCATCATAGCCAGCTTCTGCAGTACGTTCGCCTACAACATCGTTAAAAGAGAATTGTGCACCGGGCTTAATGAGTGTACCATTTATCTTATCAGAAGCTAATTGGATATTATGTGTTCTGCTTTCATTACTTGGATTATACTCCGTTGTGAAAGATGCTAATACAGTATTTAAAGGTTTTAGATCAGTATCAGTAACTTTTACCGTATTCTGCGTAGTAAATACCATAGAAAGAGAATTTATACTATCGCTAATCTGTAGATCATCTTTTAGCTTTTTCAAGGTAGCATCGATATCAATACGTTTGCCTTCTTTTGACGGATGTATTACTACTTGTCCATTTTCAACAGTAAGATAGGCATCATGGCCAGGTGTATCTATTGTTTTTGCTAACTCAGTGAGATATGTTTTACCCTTTACTTCGTCTAACTTATATTGTGGTTTAAAATGATGACCATAAAATAAACCATTAAATCTATGTGACAATACTGTCCACATATCATCCTCATAGCCGTATGTGGAAATAGCTTTTACCATAGCCTCTGTATCGAATTGAATACCTAAATCATGATATGTGGCTTGTTGTTTTTTATTATTTCCCATATCGATAGATATAGTCTGAGGTATCTTATCATTCACCTCTTGTAAACGTGCCTGTAATTCGTTCTTTGGTGTATTTGATAGATCTGTATCATTATAATATACACCATAGGAAATATTTTCTGTTGGAATATATGAACAACCGCTTGTACCTAGTATAACAAGCATGGTTCCTACTAATATGTATTTCTTTGTCATGTATTTGTGAACACTCCCGAATTATTTATTATATTCTCTAATTATAGCATATAAAGACATAATCTATGGTACAATTATATTGATATTTTAGGGGTAAGGGTGAATTATGTCAGAGTCTAAGAAACAACAAAAACATTTCTATTTGCGCAATAACGATGCGCTTATGAATAGTACAAAGTTGTCTATGAAAGCAAAACAAAGCATATTGTTATCTAAGGCTGAAAACACTGTTGATGCTTACGAATCGGATTGGGACGATTTCGTAGATTGGTGTACGTATCAAAAAGTTTCTTACTTTCCAGCTACACCAGAAACAATAGTGAATTATATTAACGATCTAGCAGATTATGCAAAGGCAAATACAATTTCACGTCGTATTAGTGCTATATCTGAAAATTTTAATGCTTCTGGCCAAAGAGATAATCCATGTATGGCTCCTATCGTTAAACAGGCCTTACGTGGTATTAGACGATTAAAAGGAACATTCCAACAAGGAAAAACCCCAATTTTGTTAGAAGATATTGAAGATATTATAGACTGTATGACTAAGCTAGATGTGCCGGAACTTCAATTATTGCGCGATAAAGCTATTCTTTTGATTGGCTTTATGGGTGCTTTCCGGCGCAGTGAGATTGCAGCTATTACAGTAGAAAATCTTCAATTTTCACCACAAGGTGTTGAAATCTTTGTAGCATCCTCTAAGGCCGATCAAGAAGGTCAAGGTGCCGTAGTAGCTATCCCACACTTATCTGGTTCTCCGTTAGATGCAGTACGTGCCTTACAACAATGGTTACGCGCCTCTGGTATTACGGAAGGTCCTGTATTTAGAGGTTTTACTAAAAATATGTCACTTCGCAAAACAGCCATATCCGATAAAATGATTGCAGAAATTGTAAAGAAATATATTTCTTATATTGGTCTTGATCCATCTATGTATGGAGCCCATAGTTTACGTCATGGTTTTGCGACAACTGCAGCCGCTTATGGTGTGGAAGAACGTAACATTATGAGACAAACACGTCATCATAGTGTTAACATGGTTCGTCGTTATATTAATGAAGCAAATAAATTTGTAGACAATCCTATTTCAACAATCTTTGAAAAACGATTTAGATAACAATAAGCAGCTAACTCAATGATATGTACCCATTTTCCTGGACACATATTAGTTACTAGCCTAAACACATGGATGCTTCCCTGTATTTTACAGGTGCATCCATTTTGTTTTTTTCTGGATCCTTCTGTTGTTGTAATAGTTAATGTATTCTTCTATCGCTACTGCAAAAGCATTAAATGATGCATATTCTTTTTCAAAACCATAATATATTTCTGTTTTCAATCTACCAAAAAAGGTTTCTATCACAGAGTTATCATAACAATTTCCTTTTCTAGACATAGACTGAATAATGCCATGTTCTTTAAGTGCTTGTCTAAAATAGTTATGTTGGTATTGCCATCCTTGATCAGAGTGGAAGATTAATCCCGAAAGATTAGTAAACTTCTTGAATGCCTTCTCTAACATACGAGAAATTTGTTCTA
>OGEU01003147.1_pt1 | contig 10897 bp, 9 predicted proteins | sample 1570651 | NCBI WGS metagenome assembly OGEU01 (sample SAMEA2582129, study PRJEB24529) | metagenome | biome: Human gut stool | place: China | collected 2011
ACTCAGGATAGTAAGTCCGCCATATCCGGAGTCGAATACACCGATAGGGCCGGGAATAGTAGGTAATTCTTGTTTCATACTGGAAAAGCTTAGTACACGTTGCAAAGATAATGTAAATCGAATGCAGAACTTTCATGCTTGCATGAAAAAGTTCTGCTGAGATGCAGCTTATCTTCTTTAAAGATAGAAAAAGGCGTGAACTGCATACAGTCCACGCCTTTTTCTATCTTTAAATGATTAGTCTTCTTATTTGATGCCCAACTGAGTTTTTACTTTAGCAGTAACATCTACACTTTCTGAACCTACATAAGGTATCGGAGTACGAGCCAAGTCGAAGATGTAGATTACACCTTCTGCTTTACCTACAGCTTGAATAGCTTCATCCAATTTCTTATAGATAGGCACTAAAGCATCTTGCTGTGCTTTCTGCATGTTTTGATAAGCGTCTTGCTGGAACTCTTCTTGTCTTTGAGCCATGTCCTGCAATTCTTTTTGGCGTCTTTCTGCAATATTCTTCGGCAGAGAGTCTGCTTGTTGCTGAAATTCCTGAACTTTCTTATTGAATTCAGTTTGAGAACGCTGCATTTCTTCCTGATACTGTTTTGACATAGCGTCGAGGTCAGCTTGTGCTTTAGTATATTCCGGCATAGCAACAATAACCTCCTGAGAGTTCATGTGAGCAAATTTTTGTGCCATCGCTCCTAACGGAAGAGCGAATAGTACTACGAGTAGTGCGATTTTTTTAAGCATAATGTTTATTGTTTATTTTAATAATTAGTCGTTGTTTGGTGCAAATATAATGCAAAGCAAATGTAAAACAAAATAAGCCAGCTTATTTTTAATACTGAGATGCCGCCTATATTCGACTAGCAAATGTATGAAATTAATTTGAATATCCTAACTTCTCAAGCACTTCATTGCTGATGTCAATACGCGGAGAAGCAAAAATAATGCTTGTTGCGGATGCCCGGTCTACAACTACCGAATATCCTTTCTGCTCCGATATTTCTTTAACCGCATTATAAATCTCATCCTGAATGGGTTGCATCAGACTTTCACGTTTCTTGAATAATTCCCCTTCAGGTCCAAAATAAGTGCGGCGAAGTTCAGCGGCTTCTTTCTCCTTAGCGACAATCGCTTCCTCTTTCTTTCCTTTTTGTTCTTCAGAAAGGAAGACGGCTTCCGATTGATAGTTCTTGTACAACGTTTTAGCTTCCTCGGCAACTTTTTCTACTTCACTTTGCCATTTCTTGGAAGCTTGGTTCAACTGTTCGTTAGCACGTTCGTATGCCGGAATATTTTTCAGAATATACTCCATGTCAATCAAGGCAAACTTTTGTGCACTGGCTGTCATGCCTACGGCAAACAGCAAGATCATTAATAAAACAGACTTTCTCATAACGTTTGGTTTTTGTGATACAATTAGAATTCCTGTCCTAAGATAAAGTGGAACTGACTGCCACCGTAATCTTTCGAACCACGTATTTTATCGAAACCATAAGCCCAGTCAATACCCATCATACCGATCATCGGCAGGAAGATACGGACACCAACACCTGCAGAACGTTTCAATTCGAACGGATTGAAGTTCTTTACATCGTGCCATGCATTACCGGCTTCTACAAAACCTAACGCATAAATACTGGTACTTGTTTCCAGCATCAGCGGATATCTTAACTCAAGTCCGAGACGGGTATAAGCATAACCTTCGTAGCCGTAAGGGGTCAATGAACTGTTTTCATAACCACGAAGAGCGATACTTTCCGTAGCGTAGCTGGAGTAGCCGGTCATACCGTCACCACCCACATCGAACGTTTCGAACGGAGACTTCTTATACTTGTTGTAATGTCCTAACAAACCGAATTCAACACGGCCCATCAATACCGGAGTACGTTTAACTGCTACTGGGTCCATCAATGGAATGTATACTTTGGATTTGAATTTCCATTTGTGGTATTCAATCCATTTGTGCATCTTGTTCATATCATCCTGATTGCTGGTACTGTATTTGCTGTAATCAGTTCCATCGAACAGTGAGTACGGTGGAGTCAATTGTACAGACAATGAGAATTCAGAACCTGAACGAGGATAAATCGGGTTATCGATAGAACTACGAGACAATGTCAAGTTGATGCTGAGGTTATTACACTTACCATTTGTTACTGGGAAGTATTGCCAGTCGCTCAGGATATAGCGTTGGTAGGATAACTCAGCAGTGAACTGGAAGTAGTCATCCGGCCATTTCAAACGCTTACCGAACATAGCGGCTACACCGAACATCTTGATAGATTTATCAGGGTCATAATAGTTTTCATAACTATTGTAGTTGCCATAGTTGTACATACCGTAACCATACATACCGCTATACATACTGTTGTAGTAGCTGTTCATGTATGCTGAGTTGTAGTAACGGCTGCTGATGTCTGTCTGTACAGAATAGAATGCTGACAGAGAGAATGCATTCGGACGTTTACCACCGAACCATGGATCGTAGAATGAAATACTATAGGATTGATAATACTTGGCATTGGTTTGTCCACTGACAGTCAAGGTCTGACCATCACCCTGCGGCAGGATACCACGATAGTTTTCACCCGGATGCAGTAAGTTTGCAAGTGAGAAGTTGGTGAACTTCAAACTCAGCTTACCGATGATACCGGTTTGTCCCCAACCGGCAGAGAATTCCACCTGGTCGTTAGCTTTGGATACCAGATCGTAACCTATATCCACTGTTCCGTCTTCCGGTCTTGGCTGGATATCCGGTTTAATTTGTTCCGGGTCGAAATGTCCCATCTGCTGGATTTCACGCATAGAACGCATCAGGTCTTCACGGCTGAACAGGTCACCTGGACGGGTACGGAGTTCACGACGAACAACGTTTTCGTACAAACGGTCGTTACCATTGATGCTAACCTTATTGATAGTAGCCTGACGGCCTTCATAAATACGCATTTCCAAGTCGATAGAGTCTCCTACGATATTTACTTCTACGGGCTCAAGGCTGTAGAACAAATAACCGTTGTTGTAGTAGAGGTTACCGATAGCATCTTCGTCTGACATGGTACGTTCTTCCAGCAATTTCTGGTTGTATACGTCACCTTTCTTCATACGAAGCATAAAGTTCAACTGTTCGGAAGGATACAGAGTATTACCTACCCACGTTACATTACGCAGATAATATTTCTCTCCTTCATCAATCTTCATGAAGATATCCACGGTGCGATCATCATACGGCTTGATGCTGTCTTCTACGATCATAGCATCGCGATAGCCTAATTCGTTGTACTTATCGATGATCAACTGCTTGTCTGCCTCGAAGTTTTCTTCCACGAACTTCTTGGTACGGAACAGATTGAGCAATTTATTCTTTTCGTTGGTTTTCTTCATGATGCGTTTCAACTTCTTGGTTGCGATCGCTTCATTACCAACGATGGTGATTTCATGCACTTTTACCTTCTCTTTTTTGTCGATGTTAATATCCACGATTACTTGGTTTTCGTTGGATACATCGTCTTTCTGTGAGATGATAACTTCTGCGTTCTTAAAGCCTTTATCGTCAAAGTAACGTTTGATAAGAGTCTTGGCACGGTCGATGACATTGGGTGTCACCTGTCCGCCCTTGATCATACCGATCCGGCTCTCGATATCTTCACGCTCTGATTTCTTCACTCCGTGGTAACGAATTTCAGAGACACGAGGGCGTTGAGTCAGATGGATTGTTAGCCAAATCTTGTCACCTTCTATCTTGTCTGCGGTGATTTGGACGTTGGAGAATAAACCATGCTTCCAGTAACGCTTACAAGCCTGAGTGACTTCCTCACCCGGTATTGTAATTGTTTGTCCTACAGACAAACCGGATAGTCCGATGAGTACATAGTCCTCATAGTTCTTTACTCCTTCTACTTTAATTTCTGCAATTTCATACTTTTTGGGTGCTCCCGAGTAGAGAATAACCGGTTTTGCTGCATCGTCATCGGTGCCATTGGCATCTTGAGCCGCGCTTGTCAATACACAACCAAAGAGGCAGATAAACGCTGTGAGTATAGAGAAAATACGATAGTGCATTTATGTTTTGGATTAAATATGTTTGAGTTTAACTGATTTGTTCACTGATTTTGCCGAATCTGCGTTCCCGTCTCTGGTAGTCGCAAATGGCTTTACGAAGTTCTTCCTCCCGAAAATCGGGCCAATAGGTTTCGCAAAAGTAAAGTTCCGAATACGCGCATTGCCAAAGTAGGTAATTGCTCAGGCGGATTTCTCCACCGGTGCGTATCAACAAGTCGGGGTCAGGCATGAAGCTGGTTGTCAGGTGCTTTGACATTAAATCGCAGTTGATTTGTTCGGGTGTCAATTCTCCTTTCTGTACCAAGACAGCTATTTGCCGGCTGGCTTCTGTTATTTCCCAACGTGAAGAGTAACTAAGGGCAAGTACCAGACACATGCCTGTATTCTTAGATGTATTTTCTACGCAATTGTATAAACGGGTTTGTACATTTGCGGGTAACTTTTCTATATCTCCGATAATCCGGAAGCTAATGTTGTTCTTCATGAACGTATCTTCTTCGATGGAATCGAAAAGAAGGCTCATCAGAGCAGCAACTTCGTCTGTAGGACGATTCCAGTTTTCGGTTGAGAACGTATATAGGGTCAGATATCTGATGCCCAGCCTGGCGGCTTCTTCGGCTATCACATGAACGGTTTCTGCACCGACCTGATGTCCGTAGCTGCGCTCGTGTCCGCGCTGCTTCGCCCATCGTCCGTTGCCATCCATGATAATCGCCACATGCTGGGGTATCCGGCTCAAATCAATTTGTTCTTTATATTGCATCTTTTTTTAGTTGTTACATTCCTTACATCTTGGGAAGAGGTCGTAGGTGATGAAAAAGACAGTAAATGCGTAACTATCTTTATTCTTCCAACCTTTTCCTTTTATCTGGTACGGGTCTTCCAGTTGCAAGCCTTTCCGTTGGGTAACATCCAACTGGTCGCTAAGACTGAACCGCATCGTAAACTCACATCCTATATTGATGCGCGGGGTTGCTTTGTATTTCACTCCCACTCCAATGGGAATGTTCATAGTGAAGACCGTTTTTACAGGTTTTGGTGCAAACGTAAAACCTAATCCACCTAATATATAAGGTGTAAACCGACGGTCACCCCGGTACGTGTTACCGATACCATATCCCAAAAAGTTATATTCAAATTGCGCTCCTAAATCGAATATCGTCCGTTTGAAAGTGGCGTATTCTTCATTTGGATATACATTTTTGAAATCTCTCGTGTCGCCGGAAATCCTGCCGGCTGTCAGGTTGCCTTTTATCGCCATGTGTGGATTCAGTAAGTATCGGGCTATGAAACCTCCCGCTATTCCTGTGTTCTTAAACGGGGTACTGCTATTCGCATCTCCCATATAAAAACTTCCTCCAATGGCTCCTCCCAGTTCCCAAGTATATTCCTCTTGCGCAATGGCGCAACAGAAGGGAAACATGAGCAGAAAAAACACTATCTTTATATTCCTTGCAATAGTCATACCGTTCTCTTTTTACTCCTTATTTATTAAGGAAACGGAAAATTGACTATTTTATTATTGTATCTTGAAACCCAGTTTGTTTAGACGACCTCGCCATACACTACCGTCGTTCCATACAATCCAAATATAATGATTCTTATCAATAGTCAAAGAATAATCTCCTTTGTCCTTGAAGAGGCTTTCGTATGTAACTTCTTCTTCGTCGTCATCATCTTCACTCTCTCCCGGAATTTCTTTCATTGCATATTTGAATTTATCAGCAGATTCATTCCAGGCGATACCTACACGTGAAGAGTAGATCGTTTCAAATTTTCCACCCATCATGTGGAACAAACCTCCATAATACATGATGGCTGGATTCTCCATAGCCGGACAATAGAAATCACTAGGGGAACTCATGTCAGCCCATGTCAATCCATCCATTGTGAACCAGGGGACTACTGCTTTGGCAGACGTTTCCGTTTTACCCACTACTACTGTTTGCTTGATGCCGCTTGCATTCGTAAATACGGTAGCATATATGTCTTTTACCGGGAAATCATTGGATACTGTTTCTTTGCCTCTTGTCCAGTTTTTACCGTCAGTACTTATGCAGAAGTATTTCTGACCTCCATCCAGAAGAATACCAATCAACGTTTCCTCTGATATGCCTGTTAGTGCATCAGCTTCAAGTGTAGCAACCAGGGTACTCATTTGCATGGATTGCACCTCTTTGCTCTCTTTAACTTCCTGTATGCCGGCATTTACCCATACATTGCCATTCTCTGAACAGAACACTTCTCCACTTGGAGTAGCTACAAAAAGTTGGTTTTTGAAGCTTACAATAGATCCCAAATCTGTATTGGCAGGCATGCCCGTAACTCCGATGGGAGTCCAAGATAAATGTGCTGGATTTCCTAATGAACTGCGGTATGCTGATGTTGTAGAAGTATATACATATAGATTTTCTTCTTCGGCATCATTTTTAAGAATTACTGATTTCTGCTTGTTGGCGGCAGGTGAAGTAGGTAATGATGACGCTTCTCTCCAGATTAGTGAATCCGGATCCTGCGTGTGAACATTTACTGTAATTTTATACTCACGGGTAGTAACCCCGTCGGCTGCATGTACTTTCAGGGTGATCGGTTCTCTAAAGTCAACGGAGTCAGTTAGGTTGTTGAATAGTGTATCTTGTAAACCGGATGTAACCCAACCTGTGATATCGAGTGTGTCAATCAATATCTTGTCTATGATAGTGTCTGATCCAACAGGAAGTGAGTCAACATTATAAATTTCTCTTTTCAGTTGGTCAATCGTAAACTTATAATATATACCTTTTTTTATGGTGTCAAGACCAAAGGCACGTATCGTTGCGTCGGAACTGTATTCATAATTATCATCTGAGTTAAGGCACGAACTTATGGCAATCGACATAAGAAGAAAACTCATGATTACGGATAAAAACTTTATTCTCATTTCTAAAGATAGTGTTTATTTACAAGTTGCAAAAATAGGAACATTTTTCTCGATAAACAGCATAACAGGCAAGTTTTATATAAAATTATAGATAATATGCCCGTTTTTCTCGATAAAAAAGCATCAAAATGAGGTGATTCGCACTATTTTGTCGTAGTGTAATGCCGTATACTTCTACCGAAATATTGTTCGTTGACATAACTATTTTTATCGTTCATTTTAGGTGCATTAACACCAGATATCAAATGAATGGGGCTCTCTTCGACAAATGCTTCATCCCAGAGATTGGTATCAATGAAAGATTGCAGTAAGGTACTCCCGCCTTCTACTAAAAGGGATTGGAGGTTGCGCTCGTACAGAACTTGCATGATTTGGGGTAATATATCTTGTTCGAAGTTTATTGGAAGATATTCTACGTTGGGTAGGGGCTTATGGGAATGTTCGGTAAATACGAGTGTCGGCACGCTGCCATCAAACAAATGGAGTGTCGCTGGCAGGCTCAGTTTCCGATCGATAACAAGGCGTACAGGAGGACGTCCATACCAGTTTCGTACATTAAGGGAAGGATTGTCCAGTTCGGCTGTACGTGTACCTACAAGTATGGCAGCATGTTCTGCACGTTTTTTATGTACCAGCATGGAAGTCAATGGGTTGGATAGGATAACAGGATTGCCTTCGTTCCTGAATAAATCAATGAAGCCGTCTGCGGACTCCGCCCATTTTAGGGTGATATACGGGCGATGTAAGGTATGGAAAGTGATGAAACGTCTGATGAGGTATCTGCATTCATTCTCCAATACTCCTACGGTCACTTCCCGTCCGGCATTCTTTAGCTTTTGTATACCTCGTCCGGCAACTTTAGAAAAAGGATCCTGGCAACCGATGACAATACGGGGAATTCGTTTCTCAATAATCAAATCAGCACAGGGCGGTGTTTTTCCATGATGAGAACAAGGCTCAAGGCTGACGTAAATTGTTGAATGTTTCAATAATGAAGTGTCTTTTACGGAACGAATGGCGTTTACTTCAGCATGCGCTTCTCCGCAGCGTACATGATACCCTTCTCCGATAATTTTTCCATCACATACGATGACTGCCCCTACCATTGGATTAGGGGCTGCGTTGCAAAATCCGTTCTGTGCCAGCTGTATACAGCGACGCATATATTTTTCTTCTTCCATGTGTGTTATCTTTCTACGATAATTCTTACTTTTGCACTCCAAAATGGATTCTTCGTTGTTTGGGATACAGGTTTCCCGGTGATATACCCGATACCTGTCCGGTGTCTACCAAGTCCGTACCATCTCCGTATCTATACGCTTGGACTTGACACGGACTTGGTACGGACTTGATACGGACCGGGTCTCATCTTGGTTCGGTAATAGAACTGACGAAGAATCCCCAAAATATCCATTTATGAATATTACTGCCTCTTATATCCGCCGTGAACTGCAGGATTATTATACACCGCAGGAAGCCGGAAATTTGTCCAGACTTATCTGTTGCGAGATTCTGGGGCAGCCGGTTGTGGATTATTATTTGGGCAAAGATATAACTTTATCTGCAAAAGCAGAACAGGAATTGCAAAGCCTTCTCAGGCGTTTACGGAATTTTGAACCAATACAATATATTTTAGGAGAAGCTCGTTTCCTGGGGAGAGCATTTCAGGTAGCTTCCGGTGTTCTCATTCCACGTCCTGAAACGGAAGAACTGGTGGAAATAATGTTGAAAGAGATTTCTTCTACTTCTCGTATTTTAGATATTGGGACAGGCAGTGGTTGTATTGCTGTCACCTTGGCAAAGGAATTGCCCGGAACACAGGTTACTGCCTGGGATGTGTCTGAAGAAGCTTTGGCTATTGCTGCTGCTAACAGTCTGGCTTTACAAGTGCCTGTCTGTTTTGAACGGCGTGATGTACTGACTTATACTCCCGGTGTAACAGAACGTTATGATGTGATAGTGAGTAATCCGCCTTATGTTACTGAAGCAGAGAAACAAGATATGGAACGGAATGTGCTGGACTGGGAACCCTCTTTGGCACTGTTTGTACCAGATACAGATCCTTTGCGTTTCTATCGTCGTATAGCCGTGCTTGGGCTTGAAATGCTTGAACCTGACGGAAAACTTTATTTTGAAATTAACCGTACTTTTGGAGAAGACATCGTGCTTATGATGCGTGAATTAGGATATCACTTTGTTCGTCTTCAAGAGGATATTTCCCATAATGATCGATTTGTAATAGCGCAAAAATGACAAATATTACTGAAACAGAGGCTTTAAGTAAAGTTGCAGGCTATTGCTCCACAGCGGAGCATTGCCGTGCAGAGATTTCCGAGAAACTACAACGTTGGGGATTGCCGTATGACGCCATTGATCGTATCCTTAAACGGCTGGAAGATGAAAAGTATATTGATGAAGAACGATTTTGTCGGGCTTTTGTCAATGACAAGTATCGCTTTGCGAAATGGGGGAAAGTGAAAATAGCCCAGGCACTCCAACTGAAAAAGGTTTCTTATAATGTATGCCGGCGTTTTCTGAATGAGATAGATGAGGAGGAATACCTATCTATTTTAGATAGCCTTTTGGCTGCAAAACGTAAAAGTGTACATGCGGAGAATGAATATGAGTTGAATGGAAAGTTAATGCGTTTTGCTCTGAGTCGTGGGTTCGAAATGAAAGATATTCGTCATTGTATACAACTTTCTGACGAAAATGATGACTTTGAGTGAAAAATCTCTTTATTCTTTTTTTTATTCTCATTCAGTTTCCGTATTTTTGTGCCATATTTACTATAAATAGCTAATTTAGTTATGAGAACTTTAGAAAAACTATTCGCAGAGAAGTTGCTGAAGATAAAAGCGATTAAACTACAACCGGCTAATCCCTTTACTTGGGCTTCCGGATGGAAATCTCCTTTTTACTGTGATAACCGCAAAACTCTTTCCTATCCTTCCTTGCGTAATTTTGTAAAGATTGAAATTATGCGTGACAGCAAATATCTTCTGCCGGATAACGCAGAAACGATAAAAGCGACAGAAATTCTTGCAAAGGAAGGTTTTGTCGTTATGCCATATATGTATCCTGATCTCAATGTAGCAAGAGATCTTCAGAATGCCGGAGCTGCAGCTGTTATGCCACTTGCCGCACCGATCGGAACAAACAAGGGACTTTGTACGAAAGAATTTATCAAAATCCTGATTGATGAGATAGATTTACCGATCATTGTAGATGCCGGGATCGGATGTCCTTCACAGGCCTGTGAAGCAATGGAAATGGGAGCTGCTGCCGTGATGGCAAATACAGCGATCGCAACAGCCGGTGATATTGTACAGATGGCAGAAGCATTCAAGCTTGCGATCAATGCAGGCCGCCAGGCATATTTATCAGGTCTTGGAAGAGTGATGGAGAAAGGAGCAAGTGCTTCTTCCCCATTGACAGGATTCTTACGCTGATAAGATGATTGCTGACAAAACGAATCCGTTTATAGAAAACTTTAGCAAAAGTATAGGATTTTACTTAATTAGAAAAAGTATTGAAGTTTACTTAAACGGATAGATTCCTGTAAGTATATAAGAAGTAATAAAAAATGTAACCTACTCTCGGAATCTTCTTTCTGAGAGTACATTGTAATAGAAATGAGGAAATTTTATGGAAATCAAAGAAGATAAACCGGAAAATCGTATTGATCATATGACATACCTTCCTGATATGGAGGTATTAGAGTCTGACGTGCAAAGAAAAGTGATCGAACGCATGGAACAATACGATTATGATAAATATACCGCAAAAGATGTAAAAGCAGCTTTAAAAGAAGTTAAGATGGCTCTCTTAGAGGCTGATGTAAACTTCAAGGTTGTAAAGAATTTTGTCAAGACTGTTCAGGAAAGAGCTGTCGGACAAGATGTTTTAAAT
>OGEU01003149.1_pt1 | contig 10868 bp, 21 predicted proteins | sample 1570651 | NCBI WGS metagenome assembly OGEU01 (sample SAMEA2582129, study PRJEB24529) | metagenome | biome: Human gut stool | place: China | collected 2011
TATAAACAACATTATGACGTACTCAATGTTTGCGGCAGGCATGGAGGCAAACAAGACGGCAAAGGGAACCTTGACCATCACTGACGAGGTTGAAGTTGAGAGCCTTGAAGATTTGGAGACGATGGAGTTTAAGATTCAAGTTCTGGACGATACCACATATCAAGAACTTTTACTTACCGAACCTATCACCCTTAATTTTGATTTGAGTGAGTAAAGGTGGTGCTTATGGCAAAGACTATAAAATGCCCTAACTGTGGGGCAAGTATAAAGGGGAATGCGAAATCTTGTGAGTTTTGTGGCACTCAGTTCTCGGCAGAGGTGCTAAAAGAGAACGAGAAAGCAAATAAAGCAGGGTGTCCAAAGTGTGGTAGTACAAATGTAACTTTTAGCCGTGAGAAGCAACGCGAGATCACAGCAGGAAAGAACACTGTAGCGATCAGATCAACCGTGGGAGTGTGCAAAGATTGCGGCTATACATGGGATGCAAGTGCAGGTGCGCAACAGCCGAAGGAAAAGAAAAGAACTTGGCTTTGGGTTTTGGGATGGCTTTTTATCTTTCCAGTACCTTTAACAATTTTACTTTTACGTCCAACCACTCAAATGGACAGTAAAGCCAGATGCGGCATCATCGTTGCTGTGCTGATAATCGGTGGATCAGCTGCCAACAACAAGAATGCAGATCAGCCACCACAAACAGCGATAGAAACACAAGCAGAGCTTACAACTGAATAAAAAAAATAAATTGAGCTTACCAAACGGTAGGCTCTTTTTTATGCGCAAAATTATCGTTTCTGCATCGTGTATCTTTCAAAGCCTTTGTGCGATGATATGAGCAGGAGGAATGAGAGCATGTATAAAAAGTATAATCCAAATCCAGAAGCCGCCAGAGTAGGAGATTGCACGGTAAGAGCATTGTGCAAAGCTCTCAACCAAGACTGGGACAAAACTTACCTACAGCTATGTATACAAGGCTTGCTAATGGCAGATATGCCATCTGCTAACGCTGTGTGGGGTGCATTTTTGAGCCAGAACGGTTTTAAACGTGGCATAGTTTCGGAATCATGTCCAGTATGCTACACTGTCGCAGATTTTGCAGCTGAACACCCTCACGGGGTATATGTGATTGCGTTAGGCAGCCATGTTGTAACGGTAGTGGATGGAAATTATTTTGATACATGGGACTCAGGGCAGGAAATCCCCCTCTACTTTTGGGAAAGGAGTGATGAGAAGTGAGTTACCCCTACTATGGCTATCAAAATTTTGGGCAACCGTATAGCCCACCCGTGCCAGATCAGCTAGCACAGATGAGAATGCAGCAGAGTCCGCAGATGCAGGGCTATCAGAATTTTACACAACAGCAGCCTCAGCCCTCAGCTGATGACCGTATTTGGGTTCAAGGGCAGAATGCAGCAGAAGCCTATCTTGTAGCTGCTAATGGATTTGTGAGACTGTGGGATAGTAGCCGCCAAGTTTTCTATGAAAAGCGAGCTGACAGCTCTGGACGACCTTACATGGAAACATATGAGTATCAGCGCAAGGGTGCGGAATCGCCCAACGTAGGCACTGAGACGCAGAAGCAAGCTGTTGACTACTCGAAAGAGATAAGCGGCTTAAAGCAGCGTTTAGCGGCTCTGGAAGCACACTTTAAAAACGGAGGTAGTGTAGATGATGCAATTTCAAAATCCAATGCAGATGATACAGCAATTCCAACAGTTTAAAAAAGCATTTACTGGTGATCCCAAAGCAGAGGTTCAGAAGCTTCTTACCTCTGGGAAAATCAATCAGCAACAGCTCAATCAGTTGCAAGCAATGGCGCAACAGTTTCAAGGGTTGTTAAATAGCAATGGTAAGTAAATCACGCAAAATGCGTTGATTATACAAAAAAACTCAGAAAGGAGAAAAATTTATGAGTTTAACAAGTGAAAGTATGACTCCTGCCGATATCGCAGCCGTAACAGGTAATAACGGTAACGGAATGTGGGGTGATGGTGGTGCATGGTGGATCATCATTCTTTTCCTCTTCGTGTTCTGCGGTTGGGGAAACGGTAACGGATGGGGAAACAATGGAGGTGCAGGCGCGGCTGATAACTACGTTTTAGCAAGCGATTTTGCAACCTTACAGCGACAGATTGATAGCTCTACAGCATCGCTAGAGCGCAAATCCGATGCAATCAACAGCGGCTTATGTGATGGATTCTATGCCCAGAACACTACCGCGTTGAATGGATTCTCAAACGTAAACCAGAACCTTTGTAATGGCTTTGCACAGGCTGAGTTATCCAGAGCCAACGGGCAGATGAACCTCATGCAGCAGATGAACGCAAACAATATCACAGCTATGCAGAATGCAAATGCTTTGCAGTCTCAGCTTGCACAGTGCTGTTGTGATAACCGAGAAGCCATAGCAGGTATAAATTACAACATGGCGATGAATACGAATGCTTTGCAGCACAGTGTAGAATCTGGATTCTGCCAGACAAACTACAACAACGCTTCCAACACACGCGATATCATCGACAATCAGAACAGCAACGCAAGAGCTATCCTTGATGCACTGAACGCACAGCAGCTTGCAGCGAAAGACGCGAAGATTGCCGAGCAGAATCAGCAGATTTTCGGCTTGCAGTTGGCAGCATCACAGCAGGCGCAGAACAATTACCTGGTTCAGACACTTAAACCTGCACCAGTTCCGAGTTTCCCAGCTAGCCAGTTATACGGCTACATGGGCGGTTGCTGCAATCCGTGCAACACATGCTCCTAAAAGGGGGTGTGCGTATGGCTGAGTATACTTTAACTACCCCTACGGCTGTAGCCGTGGGCGGTACAGTGCCTTATAACAACACGATCATGAGAGGGTGTTGCAACATTCGCAAGCGATCTGGCTCTGGACAGATTACCGTAAAAGGTGGGACGTGTTGCAACCCTGCTAGATACATGGTGTACTTTCACGGCAACGTAACTGGTGTTGCAGGTGCAATCCAACTTGCACTATACCTTGATGGTGAGCAGTTGCCAGAAACCTTGATGTCAGTCGTTCCGGCAGCTGCATCCGATGTTTGGTCGGTGTGCGCTAAGACTGAGTTTTGCGTAGATTGTTGCTGTGGCACGGTATCAGCTAGAGTTGTAACTGGCGATACCGTCACAGTACAAAATGCAGCGATCATCGTTAAAAAGGAGGTGTGAGAGAATGGAAAAGACTATGGAAAATTTAAAGGATATGATTTGTACAGAGCTTGAAGAAATCGCCAAAAAGGGCGAGATGTCCGCAGGTGATCTTGATACAGTATATAAGCTCATCGTATCGAAGGAAAAGCTTCTGCGCATTGACGAGCTTGAAGAAAAGCTTGGCTATAGCGAAGACGGCAGAAAATGGAGATACAGCAGAGACGGAGAGCCAGATGGCGGTAGCAGCTATGGACGGCATTATGTGAGAGCACACTACAGCAGAGACGGTAGAGGACGCTACAGCATGGATGACGGACGCACGATGCTTGCAGATCAGATAAGAGATAGGATTGATAACAGTGATCTGAGCCAGAATCAGAAAGGCGCACTCAGAAAGGCAATGGAAGCTTTGCAGGAGTGATGATGGAAAGGGGGTAGAGCGATGCTTGATATGGACGAGATAAAAAGTGAGATTGCACGGCTTGAAAATGGAAATATCACCTTTTCAACTGTGGAAAAGCTTGCTATGCTCTACATAGTACAAGAGCGCAACTCCCCTACACCAGAACCAGAGCCAATTGAGATACAGCAAATGCCAAGATATGCGTATGCAGCAGAACCAACTGCCCCTAAATCTGATTTTTTAGAGGCGGTTGGAAAAGTACCGATAGAAAAAGCCTTAGATGTACTGGATGAGCATATGGAAGCAATAAAGCTGCTATATCCTAAGGAGTACAAGGCTGTGATCAACAAAATACTGACATAAAAAGAAGAGGGGAGCTGCGTGCCCTCCTCTTTTTTAATTTTTCTTATTGACTTTTAGCTTATTTAGAGATAATATGGAGTTGAGATAGAAATCTCATTCATGCTTGCAAAAGCATGTGGATAAAAAAAACTGAAGACAATAAGTCTAAAGAGAAAGCGGGGGAAATTCCACCGCCTTTTCTTTGTTTTTTACCTTAATCCCAAATGTGCGATCTGCAAGCCTCATCCCATTCTTCCTCCATTTCACGGAGTACAAGGGCAGGTTCTTCACCGTTGATGATTCTTTCCTTTGCTTTCCTTCCTGCGGATGCCTTTTCAAAATTTGCAGCGTATGCCCAAGCGTCAGCCTTGATGTAAGCGGCGGCACGTGGGTATTTTTCCGACATAGCCTTTAAATCATAGTTCGGTTTTGATCTAACCCCTAATCCGCCTACATCATCAAATGACTTTTCAAATTCTTTGTGCCAGCTTGCGAGGTCAGCTCTGGCAGCTTTCAATTCCTTGAGTCCTTCGATTGCATCAATTTTTGCTTGTCGCTCCTCGGCGGCTTTGATTTCTGCATTGCGGCGATCAACCAGATAATTGTATATTTCTGGTTTACGTGCTCTGATAATTTCCATAGCATTGTCGCTCTTAAGCTTTCTGGTTTCCAGAGCATAGATTGCACCTGTTAGTACCTCCTTTCCATTCTTGTATTCAGTTTTCAACCCAATATCATATCGCTTAATTAGTGCTGCGATAGATGCGTTCTGTGCGTCAAATTTCATTTTGTGATTCCTCCTTTTTGATTTTCTCAAGCCCGTACAGCTCATATAAATATTCACTGACTTTTGCATGTTCTTTTTGTGGCTTATAGTAGCGCACTGGTATCAAAAAATCATCCATGCCCCTGCAGACGCCCCCATCCATACATGCTAAACATTTTAAATGAGCCGTCTTCCAATTCTATGATGTAGTGACGCGGCAGGAGTGGGGTTTCATACAATTGCTTTACTTTCATTTCTTTGCTCCTTTCTTTTACAGTTAGCTTTCACTTAGCAATTTTTCAATTTCCGATAGACGTTTCAGCAACTTTTCTTTTTCTGTTTCAAGTGCCTGAAAATCTTCTTTTACCATTCGTTCCAGTGCCAATCTAAAATAAATTGGGCACTTATTTACTCCCAGTTCCCAGTTCTGGAGTGTGCGCTTGGGGATTGAGTATAAATCCCCAAACTTTTGTTGGTTTAATCCAGTCAGCTCTCGAAGCTCCTTAACTTCCATATTGTTTTAGTTCCTTTCCTTTTTCTGACGCCAATTGTAAATTATCTTTGCGTTCTTGGAATAATGTTGACCATACTCAGGTCTTTCTCTTGGTAGATATGCACGGACACTTGATAAGCTTAACTTTACTGCCTTGGAAATATCTTCAACCCCCACCCCTTGGCTATACAATTCAAGAATCCTTGCATGTGCTGCATTTAATACATATCCATGAGTGGCTAGACACTTGGTTATTTTGTGATGAGAACAACCAGTTTGAATTGAAATAGGCTTAACTGCTCCATACTGCTTCCACAAATCAATTATAGCTTTGTCTGTCTTGCTGATTTGATCACCCATCATTGTTCCTCTCTACACTCGGCACTATAGATGAGTTCCATATCTTTTCCAGCTTCGATATAGGAGTTGCAATCTGTCAGCTCACAATATGTTATTTCACCACTTACAGAATTAAACCATGCCTCCACGTAACCGTTATATGTTGCTTTCTTTGCCATTGCTCTTGCATGTGCTGCAATTCTACTTTTATCTGTCTTGCTGAGCACGAATCTGTTATTTTCTTTCTTCATTTCCCTTTACCTTACTACCTTTGGCAGTTCCTTTCTTTGTTATGACTATAGTATAGCACCGATTCAGTGCCTTGTAAAGTATATATTTGCACTTAATCAGTGCTTTTTATTGATATTTTTTACTATTATGTTACCATGACAAGTGACAAGGTTACATAATAGCAAAAAAATAAGTAATAAAAAATTGCACAAAAAACTTTATACAAAGTATACCTTGTCAACCGCTCTTCCTTTGATCTCAATCCTTCGGACTACTCTGTGCCAAAAATCTCTCTTTCCGTCTCTGGATAATTGCTCGTAGACTTCTTTCCAGTTATCTGGCATCTGGCTAACTGGTTGTACTGGTGTAGCCAATCGCTCAAGATCTTCGAGCTGTGCTTTCAGCTCTTTTGTTTTCTCAAGATACTCAGCCCTCTTCATGTCACCGTCAAGGTACACGTCTTTCAAGCGTTCCAATCTTCCCTTGATCTTTTCAATCTTGCTTTCGTTGCTTTTGGCTTTCTCCGCAAGTTTTTGTATGCTTGCGTTGTAACCTGCAATCAAGTCCTCCATATGGTCAATCAGATACTCTTCCAGATTATGCTCCATGATAAACGCAGCCTTTTTGCATTCACCTCTCCGCACTGTTTTCATACGACATTGATAGTATAGCTTTTCTTTTTGCTCACCATAGCTTGTATAGCGACAGCACTTCGAACCCATCCTTGCACCGCAACTGGCGCAGAAGATCAGCCCAGTAAAGATATATGTTCTGTCTGCTTTTGGCTGTCTAGGGTAATGCTGCCGTGCTTGCTGTATAAGCTCGTGCTGTGCTTGCGTGATGTAACCTGGCACTGATACACCATAGTAAGTGCCGTAATATGGCTCTTTATCAAGCAAAAAATGAGCGGTTTTCCGAGACATTTTCAAGCCCTTTTCGGCAGCTGCATCCATGGCTTGCACTGGGCTGTATGTGTTTAAGTAGGTGTCAAAAAAGGTTTGCATAGCATCCTTAGTCTTTGGATCAAAGTCTATGGTAGATGCTGATGTGCGGATATATCCGAGCGGCATCTTACCTACTATGATATATCCCTGCGATTTGCGATACTCGTTAACCGCTCTGATACGCTCTGAGGTGCGGTCAGACTCGGCTTGTGCGATAGAAAGCATGATGTTAACTTTAAACACACCTGCGGACGTTTCGGTCTCGTAGTCCTCCCAGATAGCTCTCCATGGTACTTTTGCGGAATCAAGCTGACTCTGTACCTCATAGTAGTCCGCAACGGAGCGAAACCATCTATCGAGCTTTGTAAAAAGGATGATATCAATTTTGTGATCTTTGCAATCCTGTATAAGCTGTAGCAGCGCAGGACGTGCTTTGTACTTCTTTCTCGCACTAATGCCTGCATCGTTGTAGATGCCTGCGACTTCCAGACCGTTCTCGCGGCAGTACTTTTGCAGCGCATCAATCTGGCTATCTACTGATAAGCCGTGATCTCTTTGTTCTGCGGTTGATACGCGGACATATATAGCCGCCCTTTTCTTTCCTTCCATTTCCTTTTCTGTATCCTTTCTTGTGTTACGTTTACATGATTAGTCATGTAAAAAGTGTTAAAAAAAGTATTATATCGCTTTCTTCTTTGTGTTAGCATGGAAACATCTTTTTTTTAAGGAGGTGCATCATATGGATAGAAAGGAGCTTATAAAAAAGATATCTAACCTGCTGCAAACCTTTGATCTTGTCACACTGTTAGCCATTTACCGCACGCTTAAACGCGTACAGAAAGGAGCCGTAAATGAAAAAGATGCTGATTAAAAAGATAACTGATATGTTGCAAACACAAAACGAAGATGTGTTGCTGTTGATTTATGAAATTTTACTTAGGATGTAGCTTGTTTGAGTGCTTTGAGGTTGCCCAGTATGTCCCCGAAGATTTCTGCTTGATCTTCCGAGAGCTGCAAAACATACTGTACAGCCTCAATTGCAACTTGGTAACGCTCTGAATCCGAGTCGAGCTGTCGCAGTTGGCTTGCAATGTTGGAGATTTCCGCGCATGATGCAGCCTGCATTTCGCCTTTTCCAGTCCGCAACCACTCCTCACGAATGCCGAATCTCTCGCAGATCAGGGTGATACTCTGCGCACTTGGCTTGCTTTTTCCATTGCATATCTTTGAGACAGATGCGTTAGAGAGATTCAACGTCCTTGCCAGTCCTGCTTGCTTAATCCCCTTCAACCTTAGCACTTCTTGCAATCTATCATGCAATTCCATTTCTTTTCACCTCCCTTCTTTCTTATATTATAGCACAAAGTATTTCCAAAGTAAACAGCATTATTTCATATGTTAAACAAAACACCAAAAGAAAAGGAAACCAGATTATTCTGGCTTCCTAAATACGGAGAATTATTGAGTTCTTTTCACACAACGCCCCTCGTGCCGAAAGGTAAACACGAGGGGCAGACAGAAAGGATAAAGGTACTTGCCTTTTGTGGTTATCCCACATAGAGAAAAGTATAAAAGATGTATGAACCCTTTACAACCCTAACTATAAGTGCGATGAATAAAAAAAGCAAGGACTTTTTTTGAGTCCCTGCTTTCTTTTTTTACCTTTTTACTGAGTGCGGTAATATGCTGCGGAAATGCAGCGTTTTTTTACTTTTCCCCCTTACTGATCGCAGCATTAAGCTTGCGGATCATATCCAATACAGCTTGCATTTGGGTTTCGTCCAGCTGCAAAAGAGTTTTGTTTAATGCAACTAAAAAGTTGTATGTCTCCGGGTCGGTTTCTTCCTTGCGAAAAAGTTGTGCTGTGATAGCAGCTATTTCTTCTTGTTTTGATGTGGGTGCATACATTTCCCCTTCACCAGTGCGAAACCAATTCTCATTTATTCGAAACTCCCTGCAAATGTCTTTTATAACACGGTCTGCAATTGGGTTTCTACCTGCCTCCATTAGATATATATAGTTCTTAGTCAGGTTTATTCGCTTTGCAAATTCATCTTGCGTAAGCTTTGCGGCTTTCCTTATTTGCTTTAGTCTCTCTTCCATGCAAAAGCCCTCCTTTCTACTTCATTATAAAGCATACTCTTAAAAGTGTAAAGAGTAAAAATCTTAATTTTTCACACTTTTTTATCTAAAACCTATTGACAAGTCTTAAAAATTAAGATATACTAGTCTTAGAAGTTAAGATAAAGCTTCACAGAAAGGAAAACAAAGATATGAGAACATGGAAGGATGAAACAATCAAGAGAGAACTGAACAGACTTGCAGAGGGATTGCAGGAGGTTGACAAGACAATTATTTCCTATGTGAGAATCAGCATGGGAAACTTCTCCAATACCAGAACCGTTACAGTTTATACCGATTTTGCAAAGAATGAGTGGTTATTTAAAGCAACCTTCGATTTTGACGTTAACACAATGACACTTGAGTGTAGAGGTGTAGAGCCATGCACAAATCGAATCTCATCTTTGAAAAGCAGCGTTAATGCTTGCATAGAAACTTTTAACTGCACATTTGATGAGTTTGAATATTACTACGGAGTGCCTTATAAGCATTATCTTCCAACCACTGAGGCAGAAGAGATTGCAGAGCAGTCAGTACAGCAGGAAGGAAGAACACTTACAGTTACACTCCATCCAGAGGATGAAGAGGAAGAAATAACCATCACATATGAAGATGCTAAAGGCTTCCACCATGTAGTAGGTCAGGAGGCACTTGAAATCGAAAAGAGCACAGACGGAATCAGCATTGACAAAGATCATGTATATATCGTGATTGAGTTTCTTGACGGAAGTGAAGCTACATTCCGACGAAGCAGCGTTGTTAGGATAGCAGAAGAGGGACACGTATTACTTGAGCGTGATCCTGAGCCAACTCCAGAGGAAGCCGACAGAGAAGTAACGTATACCGACTTTAAGCCAGAGCAGGACTACGAGGAAGAAAGACCACCTCACGCAGCGTTTGAACAGTTGAGAAGAGACAGCATTGAACCCCCTAAGATTTGGAGTTGCAAAGCACTTAAAGTGCAAGAAATCCTCCAGAAGATCTACGAGGGTAAGACAAAAACGTCAGGCGAACGGCTTGATGCTTACTACAATCATTGTTATAACTTGATTCTTGCCTCCAGAATATTTTTGCCAGAGTGCATGTATCACTATCTGGAACGCAAACTATCAAATGAAATGGTAATCGCAGGAGTGTGTCCTGCAGTAATTGAAGAGGCTTTTGGATATAAGAAGACTCGCCGTAAATGGTATTGGAAACTATAACATCAACGCTGACCTAACGGCATGACGGGGAGGAGGATATAAAAATTATGGCTAATATTTTAGAATGTGGTGGCTTTGTAGCCGTTCATAAGCCATTGGCAGACAGTACTCTAAAAGGTATGAGAAAAGAAGAACTGATTCGTCTTATCAGAATCTTAGAAAGCAACTATGAGGTTGCCAACGAGCGTATTGAAAACCAGTTGAAGCATATTGAGGCTCTAAAACGAGAGATTGTAAACGATAAAAAAACAAGAACCATTTTAAATAATTCTAGTGTATGGAGGGGAAATGAGCAAAGAGACAGAAAACAGACTGAAAACCGAGCTTGATAAGCTTGATGAGCTTGCAGCAGAGGGTGTACACCTGCTTGGAGAATACATGAATGACCCAGAGAGCGAGGTAAAGAAGAGTGCATATCATGAAACATGCATGATGATCAATAATCAGTTTACAGATTGTGCAGTCCTTCTCAGAGATTGTGGATATGCTCCAGATTTTGAAAAAGCTGTCAAGCTGTTGAGAAGCGTGGGCGCGCATAGACTTTCTATGGCAGTTTGATAGTTCAATGCAGGGAGGTGAGGAAATGTTTTATATCAAAGGGCAGGAAGTCAACAGCTTGGGAGATTTGCCAGAGGACAGCCGTAAAGAGGCGGCACATGACATCCTCACCGAGCTGTACAAGATATGGTGCAGAGAGCATGGACAGGAGCTAGAGAGCATCGAGGTAAACAGAAAGAGAAAGGGGGATGTGGGTGCATAAATACACGGTACATTTTTACGTAGATTGGCAATTGGTAGCAGGCTGCATCATTGAAACCTATGACAAGGATAGTGCAGAAAAACTAGCAACTGCCAAATT
>OGEU01003150.1_pt1 | contig 10867 bp, 8 predicted proteins | sample 1570651 | NCBI WGS metagenome assembly OGEU01 (sample SAMEA2582129, study PRJEB24529) | metagenome | biome: Human gut stool | place: China | collected 2011
CTGACTCAAACGGTATTCATTGGAATGGTGGTCGAAACACGACAATCACCATCACGGCTTCAGGAACAACGCCGAATGTGACTATCGTTTCGAACTCTAATAAACTGTTTCCAAATGTGACAGTAGGTCAATCAAGCGGTTCAAATGCTAATGTCACTATCATTTCACAAGGAAATCAACAAAATAACTCAGGTTACCAAATCATCACAGGCGAGACCAAGCCAAGTGTTGATTCAAACAATGCCAAGTCTTCATTTGTCCGTGTAGGCGAAAATCAATGGTATTATTACGACCAATATGGCCAAAAGGTCAAAGGTGAAAAGGTTATCGATGGTAAGGCTTATTACTTCCTTGAAAATGGTCTTCAAGCTCGTGACTCACTTGTTAAAGGTAGCGATGGCTACACTTATTATTACGATAAAAATGGTGTGAAAGCTATCAACGGTTTCTACGATTTTGCAGGTTATCGTAAGGATGTCCGCTATTTTGACTGTTATGGTCACATGGCTACTGGTCTCCTTGAAATGGGTAGCACAACCTTCTACTTTGATACACAAACAGGTATCCAAGCTAAAGACAAGTTTATTCGCTTCTCAGATGGCCGTATCCGTTACTTCATCCCTGATACTGGTAACATGGCTGTAAATACTTTTGTTCAAAATAAAGAAAACCAAGCTTGGTACTATCTTGATGAACATGGTTACGCTGTGACAGGAAAACGTATCATCAATGGTAAAGAATACTGCTTTGACTCAGAAGGCCGTCAAATCAAAGGTCAGATGATGCAACAAGGCAACAAGCAATACTACATTTCAGCTCAAACAGGTGAAATGGCTGTTTCACGCTTTATCTTTGAAAACAACAACTGGTATTATGCGGATGCTTTTGGTTGCCTCGTTCAAGGTGCAAAAGTGATTGATGGTAAACTCTATTACTTCAATAAAGATCATAGCCAATTAAAAGGTGGCTGGGCTGAAGGACGCTATTATGATGCCGTTACTGGCCAAGCAGTCATCAACCAATTCATTCAAATCGTGGCTAACCAATGGGCTTACCTTAACCAAGATGGTCACAAAGTAACAGGTCTTCAAAACATTAACAATAAAGTTTACTACTTTGGTAGCAACGGTGCTCAAGTCAAAGGTAAATTGCTCACTGTCCAAGGTAAGAAATGCTACTTTGATGCCCACACTGGTGAGCAAGTGGTAAACCGCTTTGTTGAAGCTGGACGTGGCTGCTGGTATTACTTCAACCCAGCAGGTCAAGCAGTGACTGGAAAACAGGTCATCAATGGCAAACAACTTTACTTCGACGGTTCAGGTCGTCAAGTGAAAGGACGTTATGTCTATGTTGGTGGTAAACGCCTCTTCTGCGATGCCAAAACTGGTGAATTGAGACAGCGTCGTTAATTAAGATGTACTTTAAAAATCTAGAGCGAATTTTTCCTTTTCCTATATAAATTACTATTATTATTTTCCTATCAGAACTCTAGATGCTTAATAGACAAAAAAGCCAGCGTTTGCTGGTTTTTTGAATGAGGATAACGTTTTACTGTTTGTTTAGGTGGTTTTTCCACGCTTAAATCCTAATAATTTTGTCCCTCTCATATTCAAAAGAAGGAGCCATAGCCGTGTTATAATGGGTATTATATTTGTATGTAGAAAATAGAGTTAGGGGTAGTTATGGGGAACTATCTTCGTTAAACTCAAGGTGTAACTGGCTTTTTAGAGGAGGAAAATCATGCTTATCTTGGCTTGGATTATCATTGTCATATTATTTCTTTTAATTTCGAATTATTACATTTATAAAACAGACTTCAGACCACGAAAAAAAGCATTCCTCTATGCCATTATTAAAACCATAGGTGCATTTTTCACTAGTAGGTGGTAGTAAATAGAAAGTGAGTAAAAACACCAATCAAGAGTTTTTCGGACTACCAAACATGGAAAGCAGCGCAACCTCCTAACCCATTAGCCACACATACTTTCACAGTCATTCGCTAATACCTCCCACAAAGCCTTTATTTAATCTTAGAAATGAAGGTTTTTTTATTTAAAAATAAATTAAGATTGTTGTATTACGACGGATGCTTGGAGGGTCCATAGCTTAATGATACCGTTAGTTCCCAATCACTCCTTTACCCATCCTCTCATCGAAGCCTGATTTCTGAGAAAACTAGGGGCCATTCATTAAGCTGATATTATATTTGTGTAATTGTATTCTCTTGTCAAATAGCTTATGATAGAAATAATATAAGGGAAAAAGGTATATAATATGGAACAAAAAGTACGCTTTAAAATGCATAAAGTGAAGAAGAATTGGGTGACAATTGGGGTAACAGCACTCTCAATGGTTACTGTTGCTGGTGGAACCTTGTTGGCGGATCAACAGGTTCAGGCCGATGAGCAAAATCCTGCGAATCAGTCGGGTGATAGCAGTCAGGATTTGCTTCAAGAACCCCCTGCCACAACTAATGATGCAGCAACTACGGTAGCACCAACTATCGCGGCAGATGCCAATACTGCTAGCGTCAACATCCCTTTTGCCGATGCTACTAGCACGACAACGAATGTCGCAGATAGGGCAGCATCACCTACTGCAAACGCAGCGACAGTTGATACCAACTCAGATCAAGCAGCACCAAGCACAAATGTGCAACCAGCTGCAGCTGATACGAGTGCTACAACTACAGATACAAATACTAATGCTGCTACAACAGACCGTGCAGCAACAACGGATACGGCAAATACAGAAGCTCATACACGCAGTCGTCGTGCCTTGGCAGAAACTCGTGAAGCCAACACAAACACATCGACTGGTATCCAATGGATTAACGGCAAACAATACTATGTCAATAGTGACGGTAGTGTGCGTAAGAACTTTGTCTTTGAGCAAGATGGTAAGTCTTATTACTTTGATGCTGAAACAGGGGCTCTTGCGACTAAGTCACAGGATGAATTTTCAACAGAACCTATCAAGGCAACCGTAGATTTTTCATCTGGAAACCAGCTCTACAAAAACGATGACAAATCTTTAGACCAACTCGACACCTTCATCACAGCGGATGCTTGGTACCGTCCAAAGAGCATTCTCAAGGATGGTAAGACTTGGACGGCTTCAACTGAGGCTGACAAACGTCCACTCTTGATGGTTTGGTGGCCTGACAAGTCTACTCAGGTCAACTACCTTAACTACATGCAAAATCAAGGTCTTGGAGCAGGGTCATTTTCAACCAACTCTAGCCAGGAAAGTCTAGACCAAGCTGCCAAGATGGTTCAGACTAAGATTGAAGAACGTATCGCTCGTGAAGGCAACACAAACTGGTTGCGTACAAGTATCGACCAGTTCATCAAGACTCAGCCAGGTTGGAATAGTAGCACTGAAAATAGTTCATATGACCACTTGCAAGGTGGACAGTTGCTCTTTAACAACAGTAAGGGTGATACTGGCAACCGTACCAGCCACGCCAACTCTGACTATCGTTTGCTTAACCGCACACCGACTAACCAGACGGGTACACGTAAGTACTTCAAGGACAATTCTATCGGTGGTCTTGAGTTCTTGCTTGCCAACGATATTGATAACTCAAACCCAGCTGTTCAGGCAGAGCAACTTAACTGGCTCCACTTTATGATGAATATTGGAAGCATCATGGCCAATGACCCAACAGCTAACTTTGATGGTTTGCGTGTCGATGCCTTGGACAATGTGGATGCCGACCTTCTCCAAATCGCATCAGACTACTTTAAAGCAGCCTATGGTGTTGACAAGTCTGAAGCCAATGCCATCAAACACTTATCATATTTGGAAGCTTGGTCTGCCAACGACCCATACTACAACAAGGACACTAAGGGAGCACAACTTCCGATTGATAATGCCCTTCGTAACGCCCTTACCAACCTCTTGATGCGTGATAAAAATACACGTATGCAGCTTGGGGACATGACTGCTTTCATCAATAGCAGTTTGAATCCACGTGGTGTCAACGATAAAAACGGTGAACGTATGGCTAACTATATTTTCACTCGTGCCCATGATACAGAAGCTCAAACGATTATTCAACGTATCATCCGTGATCGTATTAACCCAAATTTATTTGGTTACAATTTCACTCGTGATGAAATCAAGAAAGCCTTCGAGATTTACAATGAGGATATTGATAAGGCTCACAAGACTTATGCGTCATACAACTTACCATCTGTCTATGCCCTCATGTTGACCAACAAGGACTCTGTAACACGTGTTTATTACGGAGACCTCTATCGTGAAGATGGTCACTACATGGCTAAGAAGACGCCTTACTTTGATGCCATCGACACCCTCTTGCGTGCTCGTATCAAGTATGTAGCTGGTGGTCAAGACATGGAAGTTAAGAAAGTCGGAAATGACGGACTCTTGACATCTGTTCGTTATGGTAAAGGTGCCAATAACAGAACTGATTTGGGAACTTCAGAAACTCGTACGCAAGGTATGGGTGTCATCATGACCAACAACTATGATTTCCGATTGGGTAGCAATGAAACTGTAACGATGAACATGGGTAGAGCACACCGTAATCAGCTTTATCGCCCATTGCTTTTGACGACAAAGGATGGTATAGCAACCTACCTCAACGATTCTGATGTGCCTAAAAACCTTCTGAAACGTACTGACTGGAATGGGAACTTGACCTTCAATGCCAACGATGTTTTCGGTGTTGAAAATGTCCAAGTCTCAGGTTACCTCGGTGTCTGGGTACCAGTCGGAGCTAAGGCTAATCAAGACGCACGTACACAGCCAAGTAACCGTACAAATAGTGACGGTCAAGTTTACAAGTCTTCAGCAGCCCTTGATTCTCAAGTTATGTATGAAGCCTTCTCAAACTTCCAAGCCTTTGCGGACGATCAACCAGAACTTTACATGAACCGTGTCTTGGCTAAGAACACTGACTTGCTCAAAGCTTGGGGGATCACGTCAGTCGGACTTCCACCACAGTACGTTTCAAGTAAGGATGGTACCTTCCTTGACTCAACAATTGATAATGGTTATGCCTTTGATGACCGTTACGATATGGCCTTGAGTCAAAATAACAAGTACGGCTCACTTGAGGATCTCCTTAACGTCCTTCGTGCCCTCCACAAAGACGGTATTCAAGCCATTGCTGACTGGGTGCCAGACCAAATCTATAACCTCCCAGGAAAAGAAGTGGTAAATGCGACACGTGTTAACGGTTATGGTAACCACCAAATAGGCTACCAAATCATTGACCAAGCCTATGTGGCTAATACTCGTACAGATGGTACAGACTATCAAGGTAAATATGGTGGTGCCTTCCTTGATGAGCTTAAAGCTAAGTACCCATCTATTTTCAACCGTGTGCAAATCTCAAATGGAAAACAGTTGCCTACGAATGAAAAGATTACTAAATGGTCTGCTAAGTACTTCAATGGAACTAACATCCTTGGACGAGGCATCAACTATGTCCTTCGTGATGACAAGACCAACCAGTACTTTAATACCTCAGCCAACAGCCAACTCTTGCCAACACCACTTCGTGATACTGGTGCCATCACAAGCACTCAAGTCTTCCAACGTCGTGGACAAGATGTTTACTTCCTTCGTGATAACCAAACCGTTAAGAATGAATTTGTTCAAGATGGTAACGGCAACTGGTATTACTTCGGTGGTGACGGTAAGATGACCAAGGGTGCCCAAAACATCAATAACAAGGATTACTATTTCTTTGACAATGGTATCCAATTGCGTAACGCCCTTCGTCGTGCTAGCAACGGCTATACCTACTATTACGGTCTAGACGGCGCAATGGTTAAGAATGCCTTCGTTGATTTTGATGATAAACATAAGCAGGTTCGTGCCTTTACGACTCAAGGAACAATGGTAGTGGGTAACCTTCATTGGAGTGGCCACCATTTCTACTTTGACCGTGAAACTGGCATTCAGGCCAAGGATCGTATTGTCCGTACAGATGATGGCAAATTGCATTACTATGTTGCAGAAACTGGTGACATGGGACGCAATGTCTTTGCGACAGATAGCAGCACAGGTAAACGTTATTACTTTGACGCTGATGGTAACACTGTGACTGGTTCACGTGTCATTGACGGTAAGACTTATTACTTTAACCAAGATGGTAGTGTCGGTACGGCCTACAGCAACCGAGCTGATTCTATTATCTTTGAAAATGGTAAGGCCCGTTACATCACACCAGCAGGCGAAATCGGACGTAGCATCTTTGTCTACAATCCAGCGACTAAGGCTTGGAACTACTTTGATAAAGAGGGGAACCGTGTCACTGGACGTCAATACATTGATGGTCACCTTTATTACTTCAAGGAAGATGGTAGCCAAGCTAAGGGTGAAATTATCGAGGAAAACGGCATCAAGTATTACTATGAGCCAGATTCAGGTATTCTCGCTAGCGGACGCTACCTCCAAGTTGGTGATGACCAGTGGATGTACTTCAAACAAGACGGTTCACTGGCTATCGGCCAAGTTCGTGCTGATCATGGATACCTTAAGTACTTTGATAAAAATGGTATCCAAGTTAAGGGGAAAACTGTTGTCGAAGATGGTAAGACTTATTACTATGATGCCCACAGTGGAGCTCTTGTCACAAGCAGCTTTGCTGAGATTGCACCAAACCAATGGTCTTACTTCAATACTGATGGCCAAGCCCTTAAAGGCAAGTGGACTATCAATGGCAAGGAATACTACTTTGACGAAAATGGTATCCAATACAAAGGCAAGGCCATTAAGGTCGGCAGTCGTTACAAGTACTATGACGAAAACGACGGTCAACCTGTAACCAACCGCTTCGCTCAAATCGAGCCTAACGTCTGGGCTTACTTCGGAGCAGATGGCTATGCCGTAACAGGAGAGCAAGTCATCAATGGCCAACACCTTTACTTTGACCAATCAGGTCGCCAAGTTAAAGGAGCCTACGTCACAGTCAATGGCCAACGCCGTTACTACGATGCCAACACTGGCGAATATGTCCCAGGAAGATAAGCAGTAGTAGCTCATGTGACTGACCGGAGAACACACAGCCGAGAATGAGGGAAAATTCTCAAGAAGAAAGATCGTGAAAACGGTCTTTTTTTGTATCTCTATTTCGATTTTTTTCGAAATAGAATTGACTGTAGTCTATGAAAAGCGTATAATCTATTTCGAAAAGTATAGAAATAGGTATTCTCACCAAGATAGTATTCTTATTCCGTCTCAATGAAAGGATAAATCAAATGGAAACACTCCTTTTTATGACAATTCTTGCCATGTTAGTTATCGCCATCATAAGTTTTATCGTCCTGAGGAAAAGATGGAAGTTTTCGCTCAAGCTCTTTTTAGTGGGACTGATTGGCTTTGCCTTACCAGTCATGATGATTGAAGGACCTATCAATGCCCTAGTTCTTTCAAGCTTTGGTCACTCTTCTAAATGGTTTACCATTATTTATGGAGGGCTTATGGCTGGCCTTGTTGAAGAAACCACTCGCTATTTGGTTTTTAAGGTACTTGCAAAGAAAAGAAGTTTGATAACGTCTGATATTGTAGCCTACGGTTTTGGACATGGCCTTAGTGAATTTATCTTGCTTGGAGTGATGGGCTTACTCACTAACATCATTGTTTTGCAGGCCATCCATTCAGGTCAGGCCAGTCAGTTACCTTCAACTCTTGTAAGTCAGGTCAACCAATTAACGGGCTTTGCTGTGGTTATGTCTCTCTTTGAAAGACTAGTTGCCTTGGTGTTACAAATCTTGCTTACAGCTTGGGATTTTCTAGCAGTCACTAAGCAAAAGCTTTCATTCTATTTCTGGGCGATAATACTCCATGCTGCCATTGATTTTTTGGCAGGTGCTTATCAGCTAGGGATAGTCAGCAATCTCTTACTAATCGAACTTATTTTAGCTATTTATGTGTTAGGTATTGGACTTCTGACACGTCGGATTTGGAGAAAGGAGGGAACTCATGGGCTTATCTGAAACCTTAAAAGCCATCTCTGCCCCTGTGAGGAGAGAAATTTTAGACTATCTAAAGTCTGGACCAAAGTCCGCTGGTGAAATCAGCCAGCAGTTTGACTTGGCTCCCGCAACAGTTTCCCATCATTTGTCTACCTTGAGAAAAGCGGGACTTATTGAAGAAGAAAAGCAGAAGAATTTTATTTACTATAGTTTGAACTTGACCGTTTTTGAAGAAATTCTAACCTGGATTCAGTCACTTGGAGGAAAAGAAGATGAAAAATAATATGCAAAGAGTCATTGGTAATATAGTGATACTTACACCGGTTATTGTCGGACTAGTCTTTTACAAACAACTACCAAATCAGATTGCAATCACTATAATGTAGAAGAGCAAGCCAATGGCTTTATGAATCGCAATTTAGCAATTGTTGCTCTACCTTTTCTTGCGTTAATCATGTATAATCTCTGTTTTTCATTCTTTAAACAAATAACGATCCCATTCTTAAAAGAGTTTATGCTATGGTTAGTCCCAATTTCTGCTGTGCTTATCCAAGGTCTTATATTGATTGTTGCCTTAGGAGGCCATATTCAAGTTCGATTGACTGTTATCTGGTTGGTGGCACTCATTTTTCTAGTGATTGGAAATTATCTTCCTAAAAGTATTGGCCTGGCTACAAAAAATCATAACCAGAGCAGTAAATCAGTAGTGAGAAAGTTGGGATACCTAATGATTGGAATAAGTCTTGCCTTGCTAATAAGTCTCTGCTTTAATCCCTATACTACAATTATGGTTTTAGGCATTTTTATAGTTCTTATCTTGAGTATCTTGTTACCCAATTTTCGCTGTTTAAGAAAATAAAAAGAAGTAATCGTCTGATTACTTCAATCTGAGCTGAGAAATTCATCTCAGCTTTCTTTGTGATAGTCAAAGCGAATGACTTGCTCCGTTGCATCTACATACGCGTGGACTCCAAAGGGAACAATCGCTCTTGGTGTGGCATGGCCGACATTCAGATTATAGACAATCGGGATATTGCTATCAATGATGTCCATTAAAGCCTCCTTATAGTCGTCATAGAAGGTTTCATCCATAGGTTTCCCGACCAAGAGTCCACTGATGACCTCAAATATCCTAGTTTCTTTTAAAGTTTGCAACATTTTTTTGAAATCATCAGGTTCAGGCTTTTCTTCACTTGTTTCTAGCAATAGAATCTTTCCTTCCCAGTCGGATAAGTCAGGGAAAAGTTTGTATTTTTGGCAGAGGTCTGTGCTATCTGCGTGTAGAGAGTTGTCAAAAATATCATAGAGAGACTCAAGACAACCACCGAGGATTTCTCCCTCAAACTGAGCATTGCCTTGTAACAAGTCAAAACCTGTATTTGCATGGCTGACACGAGGTGTTCCCAAGGCTTTGGGACTAAAATCAGTCCGTTCCTCATACCAAACGTTACTAGGGCGAATTTCTGAGATTTTTCCAGTCTCAATCAATTCTTTAAAGTAGTGAAAGCTATAGGGCAACATCTCCTTGTCTAATTCACAAATGTCTGCTAGAAAGGATTGCCCATAAAAAGTCTTGATTCCTAGTTTATGCAACATGAGATGGTTCATGGTCGTATCCGAGAAGCCAAGAAAAATCTTTTGTTTGATAAACTTTTGTAGTTGGTCATTTTCAAAAAGATAAGGTAGCAAGCGATAGGTATCGTCTCCACCGATGGCGCATAGGATCATGTCGATGCTATCATCAGAAAAGGCATGAATCAAATCCTCTGCACGAGCTTCAGGATGTTCTTTGATAAAATCTAAGCCTTTTAGTGAATGGGGCAAAAAGATAGGATTGAGTCCCAGGTCCTTGAGACGTTGAATACCCAAGTCCACTTCGTGCTTGACAAAGTCTTCACCGATAATTCCACTAGATAAGCTCACAATACCAATAGTAGAAACCATATCTCATCCTCCTAGAAATAAATTGATGCTATTGTATCATAAAGAATGATAGAAAAATATAAGGAATAGCGTTAGACATATGCTTTTATGTCAATAAAGCAATAGAAAAATAACCGCTCGATGTGCTTACTTCAGAAAATAGGCAAGCCCTTTTAAAAGTTGGTTACCACGTAGTTAAATCTCTTAGGAATATTGATGTAATGGAATTTATAAGAGTTTTTCACTTTATATTCTAAAAGAAACAGATTGAAGAAAGTTGCCTAAAATGGACTTTTTCTTCAATCTGAAATAAGTAATCGTTTGATTACTTATTTTTATCTGTTTGTGCTAAATTTGGACCATTTGTGGCAGAAGGATATTTTTAGTATTGAATTTGATATGCTAGATGTGTATAATGATGTCACAGCGAACTATTAAAAGAGGTCGTTGCTCATGACAACACAAACAATTAACCAATTTAATTCACTTGCTCGACCTAATCTTGCTACAGGTTATAGGAGGTAATCTAGATGACAAAAAGCAATAACACGCAAATTACGGATATCTTAAACAATATCTATAATCTGATTGTAAATCCAGAAACAACTGAAAATGAGAGGGAGTTGCTCGTAACGTTTAAAAATGAAATCGAAGTTGGAAAGAAGGATAATGATGAACTTCTTGCAGAATTATGCAGAGCTATTCAGGCTCTAGCAGTCAGCAATCTTTCTAAAGGGAAATCACTGAGTTCTGGAGTGAGTGACTTGAGTAAGACGCTCACAGAATTCCAAGAAAAATCAGAGCGTAACATTAATCTAGCAAGAGGATTAACATCACTCGGCAGTTTGTCTTTTAAATGATTTATCTGCTTGTGATGATTAGTAAAATGACCAAAAAGCTCAACTGAATTCAACCTGCTAAGTTGGATTTAGTTGATTTTTTATGGTTTTTATCTTGAGTGTCATGATACCTAATTTTCGCTATTTAAG
>OGEU01003154.1_pt1 | contig 10864 bp, 7 predicted proteins | sample 1570651 | NCBI WGS metagenome assembly OGEU01 (sample SAMEA2582129, study PRJEB24529) | metagenome | biome: Human gut stool | place: China | collected 2011
AATTTAATCTGGGCTTCAACTTTATCACCTTCTGTGACCGCAACATTTCTCATATTATCCGCAATCCTTACCACACGGATATTTTTACTTTCCACCATTCCGATTGCACTTCTCATCCAAGATGCGATCTTTTCTTTCACTTCTTTTGATTCATAATATCCAACAACAACTTCTCTTGGGATTCCCATTCTTGTTACGATATGTCCAAATTCCCTGTCACCATGTGCTGACTGGTTTTCATTCATAAAATCCATATCAATCGTGTCATATGGGATTTCTTCATTAAACTGTGTGTGCAGATGGCACAGCGGTTTTCTGTATTCTTTCAGACCAAGGATCCATGATTTTGCCGGTGAGAAAGTATGCATCCATGTGATAACACCTGCACAGTCCTCATCTGCATTTGCCTCATTAAATGTTTTACGGATCAGTTCGTTTGTGATCAGTGTTGGTTTCCATACTAATTCAAATGGAAGAACACCGCTCTTGTTTAATTCCTCAACAATGATTCTGGAATGCTCAGCAACTTTTCTTAAGCACTCATCTCCGTAAAGATCCTGTGAACCTGTACAAAACCAAAACTTATAGTTTCTTCCTGTTTTCATGATAAAATTCCTCCTGGATTTATTTTTATTTTTTATTTATTTCATTTGTTTACAATATTTTTCTGCATGATCCCCGTATGATCAGTTCCGGATAAATCAGTCTTTCAACCTTACTTTCTTCTTCAGGAACTCCGTTGATCTTCTCAAGTATAAGCTCTGCTGCCATTTCTCCCAGCTTTTCCTGCGGATGAGCTATCGTTGTGATTCCGTTTCCTCGCTGAGCATACAGTGAATTGTCATAACCGGTAATGGAAATATCCTCCGGTATCCTGACTTCCATTTTCTCCAGTTCTTCCATAACCTGAACAGCAATCTGATCATTGTAACAGACGATTCCATCCGGAAGCTGTCCGCTCTGTACCATTTCTTTTGCCATCAGTGCAGGCTTTACTTTCCTGTCTTCTGTATGAAACCAGACAACATCATCAGGATCATAGGCAATGCCTGACTCCTGTAAGGCCTTCACATATCCCTTGTGGCGTTCCAGTCCCTGCATATCATCTGCCTTAAAGAAACCCTTGATCTTTTTATGTCCCAGTTCCAACAGATATTTTGTTACAAGATAGCCACCCTGTGCATCATCCATAAGAATATGAGGTTTATCCCTCATTTCTGAATAGATTCCCTGAATAAACACATACGGAATTTCAAATTTATCCAGATTCTGATAAAGATTTCTATGTTTACAGATCATCTCACTTTTGCTTGGTTCAATGATCAGTCCATCAATATCTTTCTTCAGAAGTTCCTCCAGACATCTGGACTCTTTCTGTCTGCTGTTTGCTGTATTTTTCAGGATAATACTGTAACCGCTTTCTGAAAGGACATTGTCCATTCCCTGTATCAGTCTCGGAAAAATATAATCAGAAATATATGTGGTCACTACCGCAATATTCTTTGAATTCTTTATATGGCGCATATTCTCGGAGCAATAAGTACCTCTCCCATGAAATGCCTCCACATATCCGTCCTGCTCCAGGATTCCCAGTGCCTTACGAACCGTATGTCTGCTCAGGGAATATTTCTGTGAAAGCTCATTTTCTGAAGGAAGCTTTTCTCCCGGCCGGATAACTCCTGACACAATATCACTTCTGAGCTGTTCCATCAGTGAGAAATATTTCGGCTTTCCATTATCTGTCATGTCTTCTTCCCTCCTGTATTTAGGATACAACTTGTACGCACGTACGAACAAGTTGTTTTTTATGCATAAATTATACAAAATATCGAGAGATTTTTCATTAGTTTTTTCCAAAACACCTCGAGGGATAGTGATATGTGAACAGTAACAGTTCATCCTTTACGAAAGTTACCAATATCCGATTGATTTCAACATCACTTCGGCTCAGCTTTTTCTATACCATAACATTCATGGCAAATCCCATGTACCGCCATACGTATTTCTTTATCCAGACGTGAATTACAGGTGATCAGAGTCACCATTCTCTCCCTTTCATCAGGCTCTACTCCTGTGTCATACATGGAATTATTTTTCAATATAGATAATTGTCTCCTGTATGCAGGACTGGATAACTTGTATCCATATTCAAATGCCGGGCTTTGGGAAGATGCCTGTTCCACAGAAAAAATTTTGTACAGAAACTTTCTTTTTGGTGTTGTGATCTCAATTTCAGGACATTTTTTCAGAAATTCAGGCTGTTCATAACGGTTCAGATTTGCGAACATCATATTACCTTCTATATTGTGCCCGTAAAGAATACTGTGGGATTCTGTAAAGTTCTTTTTTATGTCATGTTCCAGAAAAATACAGCCAAACAGATCTTCCTCTCCTCTGAAATTATGTTTCAGGTAATATTCATCATCTGCCGCCTGAACTACAGGATAAGAAATATCGGCTCCCGGGACAGTAATCCAGGCAACTGTCTGAGAGTTGATCTTTCTTAAATTTTCCCAGGAAATCCCGAAGGATTCCCTGATTTCATCTGTACAGTTTTTGTTTTTTGATTCAGAAGATCTTCTCTGTTTTTTCCTGCGTTTTTTTTCACTGTTTTTTGTACTGCTGTTTTGTTCTAAAGAGGCATTATCTGCTGACTTCGTACTATCCGAAGAACCAGACTTGGTTGTCGTAGCACTTGATGTTGAGCCGGATGAAGAAGTTGATGTCGAACTTACGGAAGTCCGGCTTAAAGAATACGATTGTGTCAATGTGTCGATCGCAACATTACCACTCTCTGTAATGCCGACTGTCAGATTGCCTGATTTGACTTCTGTTTCTTTTGTCACTACTTTTGTATCACTCTTTTTTCCTTTTTGTACCTGATAATATCCAAAACCTGCTACAATCGAAAGAATCAGCAGACATACTATTCCAATGGTTATCTTCTTTTTTCCTTTAATTTTTGAAATCAACGACATAAGTATCTCCTTCCTTTAAACCACTCTTTAACTCTATGAATTGTCCGTTATCTTCACCTGTCTTTACTTCTACCTGTCTGGTATTTCCATCTGTCAGTTTGGCTGTCACATAACTCTTTCCGCTTTTTTCCGTGACTGCTGAGACCGGAACATATAAAACATCTTTTAATGTATACTTTGTAAAGGATATAGATGCTGTATCATCACTCCTGATCGAACCGGATGCATTGTCTACTGTCACATTGACGGTATATGTTACACTGGATACGCTTTCGGAAGAAGAGGTTGTTTCCATCGAAGCGACCGTTCCGTTTAATGATTCGCGTGATGAAGATAAAGAAACGGAAACCGAATCTCCGACTGCTATATATTGCATATCTGCCTGATCGACTGTTACCGGGATCGTAATACTGCTGCTATCACTATAAGTAGCGATCGATGTTGTTGTAGATAATGTATCACCGGCACTATATCCGACCGCTGTTATTGTGCCATCCTGCATAGCTTTGATCGTATTGCCGGTAATCATCTTTTCAAAAGCTTTCTTTCTTGCCTTTGCCGATGAAGCATTGTCTTTTGCACTTTGTAATGTATCTTTTGCACTTTGTAATGCCGCTTCATAGATCGAGCTGGCATTCTGATAGGTACTCATGCTCTGTGCATAAGTCTCTTTTGCACTGACTTTTCCTTTTGTCTGTGCTGCTTTTGCTTCATAATAGGCTGCCTGATACGATTTTAAATTTTCTTTTGCTTCCGATAATGTGGTTTTGGATTCTGTCACTTTCTGCTTAAAGCTACTCAGACTTCCTTTTGCTTTTGTCTGCTCTTCCTGTGTTTTTGCCTTTTTTGTCTGAAGCTCTTCATAAGATTTCTTTACTTTTTCATATGCTGTTTTTGCACTTGCTAACGCTGTTTTTTCTTCTGTAAGCTGTGATGTAATCTCTTTTTTTGCTTCTGCGACATTTGACTTTCCATTATAACTTTCTAAATACTTTGCTATCGTATCCAGATTTTCATATTCTTTTTGTAATTTGTCATATGCTGCTTTTTTGCTTTCATATGTTTTCTTTGCTGTTGCTTCTTTCTTTGCAATGGTTTCTATGTTTTGTTGATACAATGTGATCTTCTTTTTTAATGTCTTAATCTTTTTTTGATACGATGTAATGGTTTCAGGCATTTCACTGATCGTCTTTTGGGCTGCTGTCAGATCTTTTTTGGCACTTTTTTCTGCTGCTTCATAGGTATCTAAACTATTTTGATAATCCAATGCTGCTGTTGACAGCAAGGACAGGTTCGTCCTGTAATCGGACTTTGCCTGTGCCACAGCTTCTTCATAATCTACTTTTGCCTGTACCAGATCGGTCTGATAGCTTTCTACAGCACTTTCTAAGATCTGTCTGGTCTGATCGACACTGCTTTGTGTTAAAGTAAGAACCGTACTGCCTTTCTTTACGGTATCTCCTTCTGATACATTGACCTTTGATACGACCAGACTGCCGCTTTCTGACTCGCCGGTAAGGTTTAAATCATATAACTGATACGTTGCTCCATTTGTTGTCGTACCACTGACCGTTGTTGTCATTTCTATATTTCCTTTACTGACATAACCTTCCATTATCCGGCTCTCTTCCTGTGTGTCTTTTGCAAACCATGTCGGGTAGATCACAAGCTTTGTTAAAACACCTCCTGACACCAGAAAAAGTACGAGCACAATCGCAAGGATTCCTTTCCTTTTAGCTGACCATTTCTTTTTTATTTTCTTTTTTTCATCGGATGCATGTTTCTTCCTGTGAAACCACATATTGACCTCCTTTGCGCCATCTGTCTTTTATTCGATTTCTTTCATTTCTAAATGTCTGTGCGCAGATATACCATATCTGTCTGTTTATCATCTGACTATATTTATCATACGATCCGGCTGTGAAAAACCTTTGAGTGAAATGTGTGCATTTTGTGTTTTCCGGTCATTTTGCCGATATTCCTTTCCATCACTATAACCGTTCTCTAATTCACAAGGTGGCATTTCGCATAATTTTGTCTGTTCTGCCATATGGTATATAAGAACAATGAAACAAACCGCACCAAACGAAAGGCAGGATATACTATGACGATCTTTCACAAAGACAGATATTCCTCTTACCGCCCTGTGCATCATTTTCATCTGTCTCGTTTCCACTACATTACATTGCTTCTTTTTTTGTTTTCTTTTCTATGTGGAAGCTTTGCTGCCAATTTATTTAAAGAAACACTTTGTAATGATATCCTGCACCTGTTTACGTCTTCCTTTGAAAAGCTCCATTCTTATGAGATCAAAAAAGATGCTCTTTTTTATTTCAGCATAAAAGAACATCTTAAATTTTATATTCTGATCGTTTTCTTTGCTTTTACGAATGTCTGGCATTTCTATTATGCACTTGCCATTTTGTATACCGGTTTTTCTAATGGTATGCTTTTTTTGTTCTGTACATTTGTCAAGGGCAGTTCAGGTGTATTATATTATCTGGGAATCCTTTTCCCACAATGTCTGCTCTTTGTCCCTTTTTATCTCTATGCATTGCATCATCTTGATCTGTTACATATCGAATGGTTTGAAGACAATACGCAAAAAAACACCCGTACTTCTTTTGTTGCAAACAAAAAAGGACAGTTGCTGCTTATACAACTGCCTCTTTTTCTCCTGGGTATTCTGTTGTTACTTCTTGGTTCGTTTCTTGAAAGTTATATCAATCCGTTAGTTATACTACATATGTAGAAAGATTATCTCTATTCTTGTTCTGTTCTTTCTGACTCTGCTGTTTTGATGATCACGGCACGCATTTCTTCTTTGCCCAGTTCAAAGCAGTCTAAAAGCTTAGGATTAAAGCATCCACACTGCCCATCTAAGATCATCTTTTCTGCATTGACCTGTGAATAGGCATCACGATAACTTCCTTTTCGTAACAATGCCGCATACGCTTCGGCTACTGATACGATCTGAGCCGCGATCGGAATCTCATCTCCTGCCAATCCATGCGGATATCCGTTTCCATCATAACGTTCATGGTGATACAGACAAATATCACTTGCATATGTTAATGTATCGGAATCTGCGATCACATCTAAATACTTTAACACCTCCACACCTTTTTTTGTATGCTCTTCCATGACAGCCCGCTCTTTTTTCGTTAATTTACCCGGTTTCTTTAATATATCATCTCCGATCATGAACATACCCACATCATAAAAAACAGAGGATTCAATAATCTTTACAACAATCTGTCTTGTCAGATGATATTCCGGATATTCCTGCATCACATATTTACATAAAATTTCTGTAAATGCTTTGACACGTAAAAGACAATTTTCATTACCGGTTTTTCTTGACAGGATCAAACAGAAACGTTCGCTTGCATCCTTATATTTTTGTACCAGATCATGAAATTTGGTCCGTTCTTTTAAGATCGTCTGTTCTGATCTGGTATAACGATCACCTAACTGCGTGCATTTTTGCTCTAACTCCTTATATGCTTTTTCTAATTGTGCATACTGCTCTTTTGATTTCTGATTTTCCTTTTCTAATAATGCATATCGGTCTTTTAATTCCAGATTTTCGCTTTCTAAACGAATCTTTTCTGTCGCCTCAAAACAAGGTTTCTCAGATATTGTATTCTGTTTTTCTTCCATTGCCAACTGCCCGGTCGTTTGGAATGTTTTTGTAGCATTTCCCGCTTTCTGTGTCTTCTGCTCTTTTTCGAGTTCTCTTCTTTTGCTTTCATACAATTCAATCGTATGATATACTCTGCGTCTTGTAATCCGGATATCAAAAGGTTTCATTACAACTTCTGCAATATGGGACTGGTATTCTTTTAACTCTGCGATTGTTTCGATATCACCTGTTATCAAAATAACAGGAATGTTTTCATCAATAGATGCATTTTCCATAAAATGAAGGACATCATATCCATTCATGTTTGGCATAATAATGTCTAACATGATCAAAGCTAATTCTTTTTCATGCCCATTGATCTGCTCGATCGCTTCTAAGCCGTCCTCTGCCTCTAAGATGATAAACTGGTCTTCTAACAGTCGATGAAGTATCGCCCGGTTTGTCTCCTGATCATCTACAATTAAAATAGTATTACGCTCCTGCATGTTTCCTTCCTCTTTGTATCAATTCATATTCTTTTATTAAATTCTGCTTTAACTGTTCAAGACTTCCATTATTATCAATTACCTTATCACATCTTTGGTAAAAAAAAGCATCACTTTGCTGTCTTTCCATAATTGCCCGGCTTTTTTCATCCGAATATCCTCTGTTTTGACGCAAACGTTTTTTTCGTGCATCTGCTGAGACAGCAATATACCAGATCTCATCACAAAATGCATCACAACCTGTCTCAAACAAAATAGCATTTTCCAGTATCAAAACGCCTTCTTGGTCTTTCCTGTCATCTATATATTGACGGATATACGCTTTTACTTTCGGATGAATGATCCCATTAAGCAAAGCAAGCCTTTCTTTATCATGAAATACTTTTTCTGCCATCACGGTTCTGCTGATCTGACCATCTGCATCCAGAATATCTGTACCAAACGATTCTATGATCTCATCATATCCGTCTGTGCCTTTTTCCATCGCTACATGTCCTAATTCGTCGGCAATTAAAAGTTCGGCACTTGCAATCTCTTTTAATAAGCAGGCTGCCTGTGTCTTACCACTGCCAACTCCTCCTGTCATACCGATCACATACATTAGTGTGCCTCCTTCCAGTCTTTTCCGCTAAGCACTTCAACTTCTAACGGAACGGATAATTCTACCGCACGAGGCATCTCTTCTTCTAATATCGTTTGAACCGCCTCAACCTCTTCTTCCGGCACTTCGACAAGCAATTCATCATGAACCTGTAAAACAATACGAGCCTTTCTTTGCTCTTTCTTTAACCGGTCTGCCACACGGATCATCGCAAGCTTAATAATATCGGCTGCTGTTCCCTGGATCGGTGAATTCATTGCAATTCGTTCTCCAAACGAACGCTGCATAAAATTATTCGAAGCCAGTTCCGGTACCGGTCTTCTTCTGCCAAACATTGTACCGGCATATCCTTTTTCTTTTGCTGTTGCAACCAGAGAATCGATGAATTCCTTGACTGCCGGATACGTTGCAAAATACTGGTCGATATACGCCTGTGCTTCTTTCTTTGATACATTCAGATCCTGACTAAGACCAAATGAACTGATTCCGTATACAATACCAAAGTTGACTGCTTTTGCATTTCTTCTTTGCAAATCGGTTACCTGATCAAACGGAGTATGGAATACTTTCGATGCGGTACTTCTGTGAATATCCTGATTATGACGGTATGCATCGATCAGCTCCTGATCACCTGACATATGCGCAAGCACTCTGAGTTCGATCTGCGAATAATCGGCATCTAAGAAAACACAACCCTCTTTTGGCTTAAAAGCTTTCCTGATCTCTCTGCCAAGCTCCATGCGGATCGGAATATTTTGCAAATTCGGATCGGTACTGCTGATACGTCCTGTCGCTGTAATCGTCTGGTTGAACTTTCCGTGAATCCTCTGATCCGGTTCGATAAAAACGACAAGCCCATCGGCATAGGTAGATTTTAATTTGCTGACCTGACGATATTCTAAGATCTTATCAATGATCGGATCTTCTTTTCGCAATTTTTCCAAAATATCAGCAGACGTCGAATAACCGGTCTTTGTCTTTTTTGCAAACGGAAGCTTCATTTTCTCAAACAGGATCACACCTAACTGCTTGGGTGAATTGATATTAAATTCTTCTCCCGCAATATCATAAATATCCGTTTCTAATGCAAGCACTCTGCTTTCTAATAATTTCGAAATATTCGAAAGCTCCTCTTTATCCACATGGACACCTTCTCGTTCCATCTGGTACAGATAATATGAAGTCGGTATCTCAATTTCTTCAAAGACTCCATACATTCCGGTTTCTTCTAATTCTTTTTGAATGGCATCCTGTGCAAGCAATGGAATATAAGACAAATTGGCAACATATGAGATCAGCTTCTTTCCAATCTCGGAATCTTTATCCTCTTTTACTAAAAACTCCTGCCATACTTCTTCCTGCATTGTTTCATCGATTCTTTTCTTTCCAAAGCAATCCGCATACGAAAGGATCGTCTTACCAAGATAATCTCTTGCAATATCATCTACCTGATACGAATCTCTCATCGGATTGAGCAGATAACCGCCTAACGATACATCAAATATTTTCGTAAAAAGATGCTGTGTCTTCTCATAATCACGATCATCAAATGCCTGTTGCATCGGAGCGGTTTTCTCTGGCGACAACTGCTCTACAGGAGTAGTTAAATGCATAATATTTTTCCAGTTCAATAAAATAATCTTCTTTGCATTCTGTTCCATTTCACAAAATGCCTCTAACAATATCTGCGACTCTAACGCTTCTGTCACAAAAGCAACTGCCGTACAGATTTCTTCGTTCTTACGATATGACAGGCTGATCGCCTGAAACGGATAATCATATCCGCTTTCTTCTTCCTGCTGTCCGATTGAAAGATCCATGCTGTCCTGATCAAAGACAAGCTGAAGCTGTCCTGCCGCTTTTTTCTTTGCTTTCTTTTTAACGGCACCGGTATTCGTCCATTCATCTCCTAAGAAACCGACCGCAAAGACTTTTTGCTTACTTTTTCGAAATGTATCCACAAAATGTCTGAGATCTTTCTTTTCTTTTAACAATGTAACATCCATTTCCACATTGACTGCTTCTGATATAACGGACGGATCAAATCTTTTTTCTAAAGAACGTAGTTCTAATCTTTTGATCCATTCAAATGCTTCTTTTGTAAAGATATTCTCGTATTTTGCATCTTCAAAAGAAAAGTCGATCTCACAGTCGGTTTTGATCGTTGCAAGTTCTTTGCTTAACATTGCAAGCTCTTTATTTGCACGAAGAAGCTCTCTTGCTCTCTTTGGCTCGACTTCTTCGATATGCTCATAGGCTTCTTCAACAGACGGAAACGCAGCAAGTATCTTTCCTGCTGTTTTTTCACCGATTCCCGGAACCCCCGGTATATTATCTGCACTGTCTCCCATCAGACCTTTCATGTCGATGACCTGCTTTGGAGTGATCCCATACCGATCGATCACATCCTGCGTATGGTAGTTTTCAATCTCCGTACCACCACGTTTTGTCTTTGGAATGCGGATCAGTATATGCTCAGAAGCTAATTGCAAAAGATCTCTGTCACCGGATACTAACGAAACTTCTTTTCCTTCTTTTTCGGCTCTGGTTGCGATCGTTCCTAAGATATCATCTGCTTCATATCCTCCCTGCATGATCACAGGGATTTGCATTGCTTTTAGCACTTCCTGAATCACAGGGACCTGCTCGGATAACTCCGTCGGCATCGGTTTTCGCGTGCCTTTGTACTCTGTATACATCTTGTGACGAAATGTCGGCTCTTTTACATCAAATGCCACGGTCAGATAATCAGGCTTTTCTTCTTCTAATATCTTTAACATAATATTGATGAAACCATAGACCGCATTTGTATGAAGACCTTCTGCATTTGTCAGCTCCGGCACACCATAAAATGCTCTGTTTAAAATACTATGCCCATCAATTAAGACTAATTTTTCACTCATTGTTTTCCTCATTTCCTCTATTTAATCACACCATTTCCAACACACATCACACTCCGCCAAAACTATCCTCACAAAACAAAATCTTCAAATGCGTCATGTCTTTATAGATTGTGCTGTATTTCTATTTTTTTGCATATTGGAAAGACACGCCAACTGATTAGAATTTCTGATTTTTTAGTTTTTTTTGCTGATTGGGCGCAGGTCATAACTATAGGGGCGACTCAGCCTGAGTAGCATTGCTGTGTGGGGCA
>OGEU01003156.1_pt1 | contig 10860 bp, 11 predicted proteins | sample 1570651 | NCBI WGS metagenome assembly OGEU01 (sample SAMEA2582129, study PRJEB24529) | metagenome | biome: Human gut stool | place: China | collected 2011
GCATGAAGGGTGGCAAAAATACAAGTACAGAAAGAACTGCACAGGATCTTCCAATGAACGTTATCCTGATCGGTATTGTGGCAATGGTTGCAATTATCTGGCTTGTTCCGGCTATCCCGGTTAATCCGATCGGTGCGCTGATCATCGTAATCTTCGGCTTCTTCTTTGCAACTGTATCTTCTCGTATGGTTGGTCTTGTAGGAAGCTCCAACAACCCTGTATCAGGTATGGCTATCGCTACTCTTCTGATCGCAACAATGGTTATCAAAGCATCCGGCAAAACCGGTATCGACGGAATGAAAGCTGCAATTGCTATCGGTTCCGTAATCTGTATTGTAGCAGCAATCGCAGGTGATACTTCACAGGACTTAAAGACAGGTTATATCGTAGGTGCGACACCTAGATTACAGCAGATCGGAGAATTGATCGGTGCGATCGTAGCAGCATTTGCAATCGGAGGAGTTATGTACCTTCTGAACGCAGCATGGGGATTCGGTTCTGATCAGATTCCAGCACCACAGGCAACATTGATGAAGATGGTCGTTGAAGGTGTTATGGGTGGTTCATTACCATGGGTATTGATTTTCATGGGTGTGTTTATCGCAATCGTTGTTGAAATCCTTGGAATTCCAGTGTTAGCATTTTCAATCGGTCTTTATTTACCAATTTACTTAAGTACACCGATCATGGTTGGTGGACTGATTCGTTGGTTTATTGACAATAAGAGAAAATATGACAGTGATGCGGCAAGAAAAGACGGATCAGATCGAGGAGTCCTTTATGCTGCAGGTATGATTGCAGGAGAAGGTATCGTTGGTATCCTTCTGGCTGTACTGGCAGTATTTGGTGTTGCAGATAAGATCAATCTGTCATCTGTATATGGAGCTGCCTTCCAGAGTGTAGGTAACTGGGTAGGTTTAGCAGCTTTTGTAGTATTGTTAGCTATATTATTCTACTTCACAAGAAATAAAAAGACGATTGAAGTAGACGCAAAATAATAAAAATAAATATGTATTTCAGTGAGAAGAAAGCACTGCTGCGATTCTGCAGTAGTGCTTTCTAAATAAAAAGGTGCATTATGAAAGAAAAGAAGAATTATATTGACAACATCCCGAAGATCAATGATATGAAATGGGATGTGTCAGAAGATGGAATTGTAGAAATTACAGTAGAAAATACTGGATTTTATAATACGATCGCGCAGAAAATATTTAAAAAGCCACGTTACAGTTTTATCAAATTAGATGAATATGGAAGTTTTGTGTGGCAGAAAATTGATGGAAAGAAAAGTATTTATGAGATAGGAAAAGAACTTCAAGCAGTTCATGAAGGTGCAGCAACACAGTTATATGAAAGATTATCACAGTATTTTGCAATTTTAGAAAGAAATAAATACATTGTTTTTGAAGAATAAATATTATTAGAAGTGAAAAAGGATTTAAAATGAAAATTTTTACAATATTAAGAAATATTTCAGTAATGGTGGCTTTAAGCTCTCAGGCTTTTGGATATGTGGCTATGCCAGGAGAACCAAACATAAATAATGCAAGAGATGCACTTGTGCCAATTTCAAGTGGTAGTTCTAGACTTTTTACAATCTTGGTTAATAAAAGCCAAAATGATCCAAGTCTAGATTTTGAAAATGCTTCTAAACTAGCAGATGATGATTATTTATGTATAAGTGGTGATAAAAAAGTTAAATGCAATGCTTTAACATATTATGAGACTACTTTATGGTCATCGAATAGTGTAGCCGCCAAGATAGAGCTTAATAGTAATATTCTTGAAAATCTAAAAAAAGATAATAAGAAAATTGTTTTTTTAAATAGGATTAATCATGGACGAGCTGGAGATCACTTAAGAAATGATAAGCCATTTATGAAAGTGTATATTGATAAAAATGGTTATTTAAATGCTGAGTTTACAAGATTGACTGGTGGACTTAGCCAAGCAAGAACAAGTGAACCAATTCCAACAGATGAACCAGTATATATTCAAGCCAATGAAATGGGTGAAGTATATGAAGTTGGTTGGAAAGGGTTAGTCAGCAATAAAACTTCTTTCGGTAAAAATGGCCATCAAGTATCGCCTATAGATAGTGATCAAAATGCAAATCCAAAACCTTGGGTTGAGCTAGGATTAGACAGTAACGAACAAGATGATCTAGATATGAATGATGTTTATAACGGTCTAAAAGTACATAGCCTTTTAAACGTTAAAGACTACTTTTGGAGTTATAAGGTTGATATGTTTTCTTATATAAATAAAAATACTACAACCATGCCAGTTCATCAAAATAATACGCAATTGATCCTGGATATGAATCTAGTTTATAAGATATTAAACGATCTAAGGAATCCTGATCAGAATGACTCTAACCTGAATTTTAAAAACGATACATTACGTGTTTATAGCGTTCCTGGTACAGGAATTGTTGCTGATATCAGAGAAAAACAGTAATTCTTACAGCGAGAGCCATTTTGGCTCTCCAGCTCCCATACTACTAAATATTTTTTATATTTGCCGATATAAGATATATATTTTAAAAGGATTTAAAATGAACATATCACCAAATTTAGAGCCCATAAATATAAATTTACCCAAAGATATGATCTATTCAAGGGTCCTTCTTGGCGTAGATAAAGTGCAAACTTTAGACAACACAAATTTAAAGTCTGAGCTTAAAGACATCGCTACTAAGCTTATCTCAAATAGCACTTACTCTATCATCCAAAGCGCCAGCACCAGTGGCGTGAAGTCAGACTACTCTAAAACAGATAGCGGGACAAACGATGCTTTTTCTTATGTGGATATACAAAGAAGAAACTGGGACAAAAAAGACTTTGAGAACAAATATCTCTTTGGCGAAGATGCCTCAGCGCTAAGGAAAGTGGATCAAACTAGAACCTATTTCTCATCTATAAATTCAAAAACTCCCATTAAGCCCATTGCGGCAGCAGATACTAAATTTACAAATTTAAATGACTACGCCTATGAAAAGACGATAAAAACCTCACTGGGTGACGTGGAGGTCTTTTTGGATCTTTATGACGATAATGACAAACTAGGCATAGGCAAGCTAGATGCAAATGGATTTTTATTTAACTTTGACAGCAACAAGGACGGAGTGATAAATTCTGGTGATAAATACTTTGATAAGCTAAAGGTTAGAGGCTACGATAAAGACGGAAATGAGAAAATTTTCAAACTAAGCGAAGTTGCGAGCGAGATAAACCTTAACGACTTTATTAAAAAGGATATTAGAAATTTAAGCCATGAGGCTATGGACTTTGCTAGCAAAAACACGGTTGATTACAGAGTTAGTTTAAACAACTCAAACCCTTATACTCTATTTTCAGCCGAGTATCGCTACCAAAAGATAGGCAAAGAAGAGACTAATAAATTTTTCAAAGAGCATGCAGACCAAGACGGCTGGGTAGATCTTAGGGATAATAAGATATTTAACGAAGAGAGCGGCTTAAACAACTTTGCCTATGAGAAAGTTGGCTTTGATGGCAAGAAAAGGCTTAGCGAGTTTAACCCTATCATAAAACCTGCTGGATCTAAACAAGATGAGAGCTTTTCATACGCAGGCTATCAAAAAGATAGCTTTATGAAATTTTATAACGACTACCAAAAAGAGTCTAGCGCTCATAGCAAAGATGTAGAGTGGATAAGCAAAAATTTAAAAGAAAATGATGTAGAAGACGCAGATGATCTCATCTCAAAGCTAAAAGCCACAAAGTCATCTTATATGATCGCTATGGAGAGTGAGTTTGAAAAAGCAACTGGGCTTGATTTTAGCCTAGAAAATTTAGAAAGAGTAAAGCATGCTTTTGAGAGTGATACGAGCAAGGCTGCAGCTGCTCTAAAAGACGCAGATAGCGTAATAGCTATGAAACTAAACAAAAATGGCACTATCACGCTTAAATTTGATAGCGGAAGAGAGCTAGAGGTAAAAGAAATTTATAACGACACGGGCAAGCTCATAAATGACGATATCAAAGATAGCAAAAGAGCAAGTATAAATTTAGATGCCAAAAACATGAACGATATCGAGCTAAACAGACTTGACTTTAAAGATATAGGCATAAAGCAAGATGATAAGATATCTAGCCTAAAAGAGCTTGGAGCAAAGCTCGTTAAAAACCTCTCTGATAAATTTACAAGTAAATTCCTAATCGGACTTGAAAACGGCAAAAGTATCACCACCAAAGAAATTTACAACATTACCTACCTTGAAAATGACCTAAAATTTAAAGAGCTATCTAGCAAAGATAGGCTTTATAAAAAGGTAGATACGAGAGTGTAAAAGCATAAAAACAACTGTTTTATTTATAGTATATGTTTTATATTATATTAACATAATTATCATATAATATGTTATTAACATACTATATGATAAAAAGGATTAATATGAATTTAGCAGTTTTACAACTAAAGGGTGGGGTTGGAAAGACGCCGCTTAGTTTTAGTTTGGCAAAAGATCTTGGATTAAAATGGCAAAGCAATGATGACTCTGTAGTGCCACAGTTTTACAAAGATGGCAAAATATTAGATAAGTGCATTTTTGAACCAAATACTATGTATGACTTTGGAGGATTTGCCTCGGCTGGAGTGCTAGAGATACTAAAACATTGTAGTATTGTTATTGTTCCCATTACTTCTAATCCAAATTCCATTAAAAGAGCAGCAAGCACCATATCACAGATCAAACCTCTTGGCTGCAAAACATTAGGCCTTATAACAGATGTCTCTTCTCAAAAAGAGCTAGAAGAAACAGTAGCAATGATAAAAGCTGCTAACATAGCTTGCACAAAATTTCTTATTTTAAAAAGCTCTAAAATATTTGAAAATGCTATGACAACTGGACTAAGTTTTTTAGAGCTATACAATGAAAGCAATCTCTCAAAAAGACAATATCAGTCATTTATAGATATGTATCAAAAAGTCGTTAATTACATAAAGGATAATAAATAATGGCAAAATTGAATTTAGATCTTACAGAGATAGAGCTAAACGAACTAAGCACGGCAAGCTTTCAAGAACAAGACGAAAAGCAAGAAACTAAAAAAACTGGCGGCAGACCAAAAAGTGCCAATCCTGCCGACAAAAGAACGACAATGTTTTTGTCTAGTGAAGAGCTGGATTTTTTAGACGAAATGGGACATATAACTAGAACAAATAGAACCCAATATCTAAGATCGATCATCAGAGAAAAAATGGAAGATTTTAAAAGTAAAAAAGCAATAAATATGCTAAAATAAAACAATTTCTTAACAAGGAGTTTAAATGAAAAAGCTATTTAAAGTTGCACTAGCTAGTGCTTTAATGTTAAGTGGTGCCTTTGCAAATGATTTGCTTTCTAAAGCTACAAATGGAGCCGCAGATAATAATTCAGTTGGTGTGAAAACACTAAATAGCTTGGATCTAGAGCAAGTTAATGGTGGGTATAGCATAAAAATTTATAATCTTTCAAAAATACAAAATTTTTCTCAAGCCGTAGCACTTGTTAATTTTTCTCAATATGAACTAGACAAAAAGGTATCTTGTGGGCTTAACATGCCAGATGGTTGTTCTGGATACTATGCTACAAGTAATTTTCAAGAAGTTATGAGTCAAGTTAATTATAGCAATGGTGAATACTTGGGCGTTGTAGCAACAAAAATAAATAAGCCTTATGGCTTTGGTAGCATTCCACAATATTCTTATTCTGTTGCAGCCTTTAAAAATGTAAATGGCCAACCTATGAGACTAAAAACTATAACCAACAAACCATATATAGCAAACGAACTAATAAATTCAAAAGCTGTTAGAAATCAACTAACTATGAGCCTTGGCTTTTAATTGAGATTACAACCCTGGCTTGAGCTAGGGTTTTATTTTTAAGAAGGATTTGAAAATGTTAAATGGACTTAACAACAACACATATACACAAAGCTATAAAGCAAGCATAAATTCTAGGCAAGCGGCAAGTCTTAGCACAGCCACTAACCAAACGAGCTCTTTAGTTTTAGGCTACAAGGTAGATAAAGATGGCTACTTTACAGATGAGTTTAATAAACAAGCTGGCATACCAAGCGAATATAAAATTCACTCAAGCACACTGGAGTCGTTAGTAAGGATAGCGACGCAGCCTGACTATATGCAAAGGGTTTTTGACAGCATCGATATACTAAAAACTGTAAATAATGCCTACAAAGTTCTCTCCCAAGTAGTTGGCGAAGACACGCTAAATTCAAAAGATAGCTTTAGCTTAGATGAGATAAGAAATTTCCCTCAAGGCTTTGAGTATAACCGCCAAAGTATGCAAGTAACCAAGATCAATAACTCCATTCATGAATTTGGCTCGGCTGCGGCTGATTTTAACGGCAAAGAGTCAAATAAGCAGATGATAAGCACGCTTTTTTTTAACCCAAGCTTTAGCGGTGGAGATGGCAGGCAGCCACTAAAGCCAACAACAGATATCTTTAACAACAACAATGGCGGCAAAGAAAACACGGTCATTGGTGTATTTATGGATCCGCATGGAGAGAAATACACTAATAAAGATGGCTCTATAACAAAAGGCGGTCTCATAGCAGCCGTCATAAACAACAACCTTGATGTGAGAGAGGGCGAGACAACAGTACAAGGCAAAAGAGAAGGCTATGATAAGAGCGTAGATAGTAAAGAATTTAATAGAGCTTTTGAGCTGTTTGAACTTATGGGCGAGATGAAATTTGGACCTGGCTTTATAAATGCTACTGATAATGACATAGCTGGCATGCCTAAATATATGCAAGACTACATCAGATCTAAAAGAGACTTTGTCTATATCGACTTACAAAGTGGCTTTGTCAGCACTCCTGAAGATAGGCGTAGGGGATATGAAGAAGACGAACTCTCATTTAAAAAGATGATGGAGCGTAATCTAAAAATGCTAAAGCTACTCTTTGGCGAGATAGATAAAGATGGTAAAAAGAGCAAAGACTTTATGGATAGCTTTTTGAAATTTAGCATGCCACCTTTAAATTTAGTAAAAGAGCTAAATGAAAACCCAGCTGGAAAATACCTAGTAGATATGCTTGGTATAAAAAGAGATGTTGATATAAAGGCGTAGTAGTAGAAATTAGTTATCTTTTTTAAGTTTTCTCTATTTAAAAACAATTTTTTGCCGATTTCTTAAGTGATTTTTCTACTTTAAGCAATAGAAAGCTTAAGATGATCGTTTTGTATATGTAGAGATGCGGCAAAATAGGCATTTGTTAAAAGTTGTATTGAAAAGTAAGATTTTCATAGGTAAGTTTTAAAAGATAATAATTGTTATCAATTAAAACTAAATTAGTGCTATAATTCTTATAAAACTTTTTACAGGAGGAAGTTATGTTTAAAGTTCTTAAAATAGCCATGATTGGCGGAATTTTAGTTGCAGGTGCTAATGCTGAAGATTTTCTAGCAAAGGTTACAGCTGGTGCTTTGAGTGACATATCTAGTAATGTTAAAAAACTAGATGCCACCGATATGAATGAGGTTAAAGGAGGCTTGGAATTTAAAGGACCTTGGCAATTTTCATATAATGAATCTGGGGCATATGCTATCATAGAAAATGGCAAAGACGGTGACTACATAAAATCACAATATAGACAGGGATTAGGCGCTTATGATATGCCTGGCTATTATCTTGCATACACTGTCAAAAGAGAGATAAAATCTAGTCGTTATGGTAGATATCCTTTATTTACTTACAGCGCTGCGGCTTATAATGAGAAAACTAGAGAATTTCATAAGATTTCTAGTAGTTTTGTCCTAAACAACAATGCAGTTGTAAGACAGCTAAGAGATAATTTTAAAAGGCAAATGGAATCTGACCTAGGTGGTTGGTAAAATTTAAGTAGCCTACAAATTATACTGTAGGCTACTCTACTTTCAAAGGAGCTGAAATGATAAGCATAAACGGACTTAGTAACACATCGATACAAGATAACACTATTCAAAAAGAAAATGCAACAGAAAATATAACCAAAGAAGGCAAGCAAGACAAAAGCGTCAGCGAAGAAAAATTTGATTACTCAAAGTATATGTTTAGACCCTGGACTGATAATGTAAAAGAATTTATTGATATAGACCAAAGTAAAGAGGGCTGGATAACAGATACTATAAATCGAATAGATAATATGCTGTCTGATTATCCAATGAAAGAAAGAAGAGCTTTAGCATCAAAATACCCTCCAGAAACTATGGAAGAATTTAGAGTTGGAGAGCTACAAAGCTATATGGATTGGCTACTTACCAACTCTGTTGATGGCAAGCCAACAATAAATGGCTTTATGATTGGTCTTGGCACAGCAGAAGAGGAAGCAGAACTAGAAGCTTTTGTAAAATCATTTCCAGAAGGCACTATGATGAGCAATGATGGTGCTGCTTTGTTTGTTAGAGCTGATCTAAGCATAGAAGAGTTTAAGAAGCTTTATAGAGAAGATGTGGAAAAAACTACAAAAGAGCATAAAGAATTTCTGGCCAAGCTACACAAAGAAGAACAAGAATACAATGCAAATTTTGCCAAAGAGCAAAGTGAGAAGAAATTTAAACCTATGCAGGTTAAAAAGAAGTATGAGACCTATGATATAAATAAGGATCAAAAATTTCTCTATGCAAGAGAGCTTTTAAATTTCAAAGAAAAAAGAGGCATAGACGTCTTAGAGCTTATGCAAAAGATAGATAAGAAGCAAATTTTAAATAAGATGGCTTAACTAGAGCTTATCAAATAGTGCTTTATTATCTATAGGCAAGTCGAGCTTATATTCTCTATGTATATCGTTCTTTGGACCAAGTATTAAGACATAACCCCCTTGCTTATGTTTATCCCATATATTATAAAACTGATCCTTTGAGCTTATATATTTGCCGTAGCTTGGATCAAGGATAGTTATAAAATCGCCTTGATGATTTATCACAACCACAAAATGAGGAAAACGAGGATCGTCCTCTATCTTTACCAGGACTGGCAAGTTTATCTTTTCAAAAGTAGCACGATCGAGCTGATAACCCTCAGAGTCATAGGATAGCTTAGCAGCAGCTTGCTTTAACTGCAAAAAACTCACCATATCGGTATTTGGTTTTTTATCGCCTTTATCCATCTGCTCTAGGACGTCTTTTTCTGTTAGAATTTTAAAATCAAGCGTATTAATGAGTGTTGCTAATGATGCTGCACCGCAAGACTCTTCATAGTTTTGCCTAATTACATCTTGATTTCTTAGCTCCTCGTATGATCTAACAGCAAAACCAGCGTAAAGTGGCAAAGATGCCACCGCTGCACAAAAAAGTAGTTTTAGAATTTTTGCTAAAATTTTATACATATGTTTTAGACAACCTATTTAACTTCTCGCTCCAAGAATTTGCTAGAGAATTTATATCCTCGCTAGTTGGCTTAAATTTCTCATACTCGTTTGAAGTGACACTCTCTGCGTTAATGTTCTTTGATCTTGCATACATTAAAAGGGTTAGCTCTTTAAGTCTTTCTTTTATGAGCGCTTTTATGCTCTCATTGTCCTTACCCAACTTTTCAAAATCCACAAAATACTCTTTATGCTCTCCAGTGCTTGATATATCATTTAGCGCAGCGCTACTAAGCTTAGTCTTTGCACTATCACTAGGCAGTGGTCTAGAGCTACGTAAAAATCCCATGAAAAGAGCCTCTTTACTATAACCTTCATCTGACTTATAAAAAGAGATATCAGGATTAAAACTAAACTCATCACCTGCCTCGCTCATCGTAAAATCAACCTCTTTTACTATGAGCCTAACGCCTGCGCTTGATAGCTCTTTGCTAAGAGATTTAGCGCTATTTAGCTCATCTATGCTAGAGTAGATGTTTGAGATAGTGGAGCTTGATAGATCTTTTAGCAAATGTCCTTTGGCATCATAGTGAGTGCCTTTTGTGCTGTAACCTTTTGGTAGTTTGCCTATATCTGCAAGGGTGTAGCTCTTTTTATCATCGCCTAAAGCAGACGTCATTTGGTCAAATAGCCTGTAGTAGTGCTTGATGGTGTCAGCCATATCGATGTTATCAAAGATTTTTATCTGCTCGTCTTTGCTCTTGATGCGGTTTAGCACATGGTTACGCTCGGCAAATCTACTAAGCTCATCAAGCGTGCTTTTGTGGATTTTAAAGTCTTGTGGCAGACCTGCTGCTTTGTTAAAATCAGCTCCCATAAAGCCAGCTTTATCTACTGTGTAGCCATAAGCTTGAAGATCACTGAAATTTAAAGAGATAAGGCTACTTGTACTTGCTGAAACAAAGGTATTTTGGGTGGGCCTTATCTCTTTTTCTGTCTCATTTTTTTTGGACGTTTTTTTTAAGACTTCGTCAAATCCTAAAGTATCATTTTGATTGTGACTTTGGGATTGGGATCTAAATGTTGTATTTATATTATTATTTAGTAGGCTTACTTTGTTCATCACCTTAGCTCCTTTGCTTTGAAAGCGTGAAGCAAAATTTATGCCATATTTTAAATTATTTTCCTAATTGTGCCCTAAATTCGTCTATCATTTTATGATATTGTGAGCCTATATAAACACCTCTCTCTTTAGTAGTTAAGTCATATGTATTAATATAAAATTCTTGTTTGCCATTAACTTGCCTTGTCATAGCCAATAATATTTTATTAGTAGATGAGCCAGGTAAAACTAAGGTATCTTTATCGTCTTCTAATACTATATACGCAAAAGAAGTAACACCTCCATAAAAATCAAAAGAAGGATATCTATAAAAGTAATATCCGCCTTTTATATCTATCATATCGTTATCGCTTAAAGCTTTTATTTCACTGTTATTAGCGGCTCCGTTTGTAGCTAAATCTAATAGATCTTTTGCATATG
>OGEU01003167.1_pt1 | contig 10830 bp, 9 predicted proteins | sample 1570651 | NCBI WGS metagenome assembly OGEU01 (sample SAMEA2582129, study PRJEB24529) | metagenome | biome: Human gut stool | place: China | collected 2011
TAATATATGACCGGTTACAAGACGATTGTAGGCATGGTAAACGGTATGCTGGAAGAGTTAAACATCACAGTACCAGTTGCTCTGCATCTGGATCACGGCAGCTATGAGGGATGCTTAAAGTGCATCGAGGCAGGATTCTCTTCTGTTATGTTTGATGGCTCTCATTATCCAATCGCTGAGAATGTAGAGAAAACTTCTGAATTAGTAAAGAGCTGCCACGAGAAAGGCATGTCCATCGAGGCAGAGGTTGGCGCTATCGGCGGAGAGGAAGACGGCGTTGTTGGTATGGGCGAGTGCGCAGATCCGAACGAGTGTAAGGCGATCGCTGATCTGGGTGTTGATTTCCTGGCAGCAGGTATCGGTAACATCCATGGAAAATATCCGGCAAACTGGAAGGGCTTAAGCTTTGAGACTCTGGATGCAATCCAGCAGAAGACAGGCGTTATGCCGTTAGTTCTTCACGGTGGTACAGGTATCCCGGCTGACATGATCAAGAAAGCAATCTCTCTCGGTGTTGCAAAGATCAACGTAAACACAGAGTGCCAGTTATCTTTCGCAGATGCTACACGTAAATATATCGAGGCTGGCAAGGATCTGGAAGGCAAGGGCTTTGACCCGCGTAAACTTCTTGCTCCTGGCGCAGAGGCAATCAAGGCAACTGTAAAAGAGAAGATGGAGCTGTTCGGTTCCGTAGGTAAGGCAAACGACTAATTCTTTATGGAATGAAGTTGTTTTGTCGGACAACAGAATTTTTTCACAATAATTTGACTAGAACTTTATTATTTTTGTTAGAAGTGTAAAAATTAAAAATATATAAAGTTTTCGCTTGCATTTCGTTTTAAAAAGTATTATCTTAATACCAACAAAACGATGTGAGCGATGAACAAGGGTGTTCCAATAGACTTGGAATGCCCTTTTTTCTGTATACAGAACTTTACATGAAGTTCTGGTTGAAATCCGACAGGAAATCGCGTACATTAGAATAAGCAAGTCTGGTCTTAGGGGATTGGATTAGTGAGAAGAAAGGATGTAGAAGATGAGCGAAACAGGATACCTTAATGCAGCAGAGATTTTCGGTGAAAACGTATTCAACGATGCAGTAATGCAGGAACGTCTTCCGAAGAAAGTCTACAAGAAGTTAAAGGAAGTAATCAACGAGGGAAAAGAACTGGATCTCGAGACAGCGGATGTTGTCGCACATGAGATGAAAGAGTGGGCGATTGAAAAAGGCGCTACCCATTACACACACTGGTTCCAGCCGCTGACAGGCGTGACCGCAGAGAAGCACGATGCATTTATCACAGCTCCGATGGAGAACGGTAAAGTGCTGATGAGCTTTTCCGGTAAGGAATTGATCAAGGGCGAGCCGGATGCTTCTTCTTTCCCGTCAGGAGGTCTTAGAGCAACATTTGAAGCCAGAGGCTATACCGCATGGGATTGTACATCACCGGCATTCGTGAGACAGGATGCAGCAGGCGCAACTCTTTGTATTCCAACCGCTTTCTGTTCTTACACAGGTGAGGCGCTTGACCAGAAGACACCGCTTCTCCGCTCTATGGAAGCAATCAATGAGCAGTCACTTCGCTTATTAAAATTATTCGGAAATACTACATCAAAGAAAGTAACACCGTCCGTTGGACCGGAGCAGGAATACTTTATCGTAGACCGCGAGAAGTATTTACAGAGAAAGGATCTCATCTTTACCGGACGTACCTTATTCGGAGCAATGCCGCCGAAGGGACAGGAGATGGACGATCACTATTTCGGATCGATTCGTGAGCGCATCGGTGCGTACATGAAGGACGTCAATGAGGAACTCTGGAAGCTTGGCGTTACGGCAAAGACACAGCACAACGAGGTGGCTCCGGCACAGCATGAGCTTGCTCCGATCTACGCAGAGGCGAACGTGGCAGTCGATCACAACCAGCTCATTATGGAGACATTGAAGAAAGTTGCCGGCCGTCATGGTTTACAGTGTCTGCTTCATGAGAAGCCATTCGCAGGTGTGAACGGTTCCGGTAAGCACAACAACTGGTCGATCACGACAGACGATGGCATCAACCTCTTAGAGCCGGGCAAGACACCGCATGAGAACATCCAGTTCCTGTTAGTCCTTACCTGCATCTTAAAAGCAGTAGATAGGCATGCAGATCTCTTGAGAGAGGCAGCAGCAGATGTCGGAAACGATCACAGATTAGGAGCAAACGAGGCACCGCCAGCAATCGTATCCATATATCTTGGTGAGCAGCTGCAGGATGTGCTTTCACAGCTGATCAGCACTGGTGAGGCAACACACAGTATCTCCGGCAAGAAGTTAGAGACCGGTGTTAAGACGCTTCCGGATTTCATGAAGGATGCAACCGACCGTAACCGTACATCACCGTTTGCGTTCACGGGCAATAAATTCGAGTTCCGTATGGTAGGTTCCCAGGATTCCATCGCCCAGTCGAACGTGGTACTCAACACGATCGTGGCAGAGGCATTTGCAGAGGCATGCGACGTCTTAGAGAAGGCAGATGACTTTGACATGGCAGTACATGATCTGATCAAGGAGTATGCAACCGAGCATCAGAGAATCGTATTCAACGGCAACGGATATTCAGACGAGTGGGTAGCAGAGGCAGAGAAGCGCGGTCTTCCGAACATCCGCTCCATGGTAGATGCGATCCCGGCACTCAACACAGAGAAGGCAGTGACACTGTTTGAGAAGTTCAGGGTATTTACCAAGGCTGAGCTGGATTCCCGTGTGGAGATCGAGTATGAGACCTACGCAAAAGAGATCAATATCGAGGCAAAGGCAATGATCGACATTGCTGCAAAGCAGATCATTCCGGCAGTTATCAAATATACAACGGTACTGGCACAGTCCATCAATGCCGTAAAGAGTGCATGCGGCGCAGATATCAGCGCGCAGACAGAGATCCTCACAGAGGTATCCGATCTTCTGGCAGACGCACAGAATGCTCTCGACAAGTTAAAGGATGTGACAGAGAAAGCATCTGCAATGGATGAGGGCAGAGAGCAGGCTGTATACTACAGAGATACGGTAAAGACAGCGATGGATGAACTCAGAGCGCCGGTAGATAAGCTGGAGATGTTAGTTGATAAGTCAATGTGGCCGATGCCGTCCTATGGAGATTTGATTTTCGAGGTATAACTGCTACCATCAACCTCCTAAATAAAAAATCCCCCCTAAAGGGAGAAAAAACTCCCCGAAAGGGGAGGATTGCCAGGTGACAACCGTCACCTGGCAGATTATGAAAAAGTTTTGTGGGTAGTAACAAATACTGATAACTATCATTTGTATGGTTATAGTATATGGAGCAGAAATGAAAATTTCATGTTTACAGGATGAAAGATTTTTGAATCTTAAATGAATAAACTGTGAACAGCAGAGGGATGGGAGCAGCGCTTTCGCTAAAACTGAATATAAAGGAGGAGCTTGGCATGAAAAAACTGGAAATTATTATTAAGCCGGAAAAACTGGAAGACTTAAAGGGCGTGCTGGATACCGAGGAAGTAAACGGTTTGAATATCGTCAACAGCATGGGCTATGGTAACCAGAAGGGAATTATTAAGAACTACCGCGGTGCAGAGTATTCCGTGAATCTGCTTCCGAAGATCAAAGTCGAGACGGTTGTGGCAGACGAAGTTGCACCGAAGCTGATTGACAAGATCGTAGATGAGATTAACACCGGACATTTCGGAGATGGTAAGATCTTCGTGTATGATGTCGAAGATGCAATCCGTATTCGTACAGGTGAGCATGGCACGAAAGCATTGTAAGCCTGTTTAAGGAGTGCTGTTATAGGAGGAATTGAGGAGCCTGCTATAGGAGCGATGAAGGAGCACTACAGATTATTATGAAAAAATCAAATATTGTAACATATTATCAAAGGGGATAATAGAGAACACAGGAATGTCTGTGCTCGCTGTTATCCTCTTTTTTTGCAGGAGGATAAGCTTATGGATATGAGTGTATGGTTCCTTATGGGAGCAGCGTTAGTCTTTTTTATGCAATGTGGATTCGCCATGGTAGAGGCAGGATTTACGAGAGCAAAGAACGTCGGAAATATCACGATGAAGAACCTGATGGATTTCTGTATCGGAACCGTGGCGTTTTATCTGCTCGGTTACAACCTTTTGTGCGGCGATGGAAAATTTGTCGGCTGGGGACTGAACCCGTTTACGAATTTCGGCGAGACCGACTGGTCGGCGTTTGTGTTTAACCTGGTATTTTGTGCAACCGCTGCAACGATTGTATCCGGTGCCATGGCAGAGAGGACAAAGTTCATTACCTACTGTATCTACAGTTTTATCATCAGCTTATGTGTGTACCCGATCGAAGCTCACTGGGTATGGGGCGGTACACCGTGGCTGACAGATATGGGATTTACAGATTTCGCGGGCTCTGCCTGCATCCATATGGTTGGTGGTATCACTGCTTTCATCGGTGCGGCAATGTTGGGACCGCGTATTGGAAAATATGACAAGAACGGCAAGCCGAAGCCTATTCTCGGTCACAACCTGTTGATCGGTGCCCTTGGCGTATTTATTCTCTGGTTCGGCTGGTACGGCTTCAACGGCGCAGCAGCAACCGACACCATGCAGCTGTCACAGATTTTTGCAACCACAACGATTGCACCGGCAGTTGCAACCGTAACCGCAATGCTTTATACCTGGATCAGAAACGGAAAACCGGATGTGTCCATGTCCTTAAACGGTTCGCTGGCAGGCCTTGTGGCAATCACAGCCGGATGCTCGAACGTAGATGCAATCGGAGCTTTTATTATCGGAGCAGTCGCAGGTGTGCTTGTCTGCGTGGCAGTATACTTTATTGAGGATAAACTGAAAGTAGATGATCCGGTCGGTGCAGTGGCAGTACACGGCTGCAACGGTATCTGGGGTACCCTCGCGGTAGGATTCTTTGATTACAAGGACGGACTGTTCTACGGCGGCGGTGTACATCACCTTGCCATCCAGTGTCTGGGAATCCTCTGCATCGCAGGATGGACGATCATCACAATGACAATCGTGTTTACCGTATTAAAGAAAACGATCGGTCTCAGAGTCACCGCAGAGGAGGAGATCGAGGGTCTTGACTCGACAGAGCATGGATTAGAGTCCGGCTATCCGGATTTCGTATCCAGAGAGTTACATTAATATGCACTAATCTAATTTGATTAGATTGGTGAATCTAATCCCCTTAGTTAGTATATACGTCAACGCGGGAACGCCCGGCAGATTGCCGGGCGCTTTCGCGTTTTTGACTGTAAAGTCCATAAATTGTGATTGTATAGTAAATACGAAGAAAAAATCTGCGAAGGCAGTTTTGCGGATAGAATATCTGAGGGAGAAAGTGGAGAAGAAGTCTATTGAATAGTTGGGGACATTCTATTATAATTCAAGATAAGAAAATAAACGAAAAGTAGTGTGGGAAATATCAGCAGATATAGGGTTGGAAAAATAATTTGAGACCTGTGGAAGAAGTAAAGGCAACGACATAGGAGGAATGTGATATGGGACAGGACGATACAAAGCATAATCTGCTGTTCATCAGCAAGTATCCCCAGATCATTCATGAATTTACAGATGCGATGAAGGATCGGGATATTGAGATTGAGACGGCGATAAACGGCATAGAGGCGGCGGCAAAGATCAAGAAAAAGAATTACGACATCGTGATAACGGGACTATCCCTGGAGGGGTACAACGGGGAGCAGATCATAACGTATCTGAACAAGACGGCACCCAGTACCGTTTGTATCATCTATACGACCACAATCAGTTCGGCGCAGCTTCATTTCTTCATCAACGAGCGGAATGTATTCCGTGTATTTTTACGTCCGGTAGACTTCCGTGGAGCATTCTGGGAGGCGCTTGAGGAGGCGTATGAATATCATGCCGTGCAGGTCAAAAATGAGGAGGATACAGGCGCGCGGAGACAGGAGCAGGAAAAGCAGGAGCGCGAGATTGAGATCATGGATCAGCGCATGCGCAGTCAGCGCCAGGCCAGAGAGACGACGAATCGTTATATGAAGCGGCTGGCAGGACTTACGATCAAAGAATACACGCCGGCGGCACTCAGCGCGGAGGCCAGAGGGCATCTGGAGCGTATTGAGGCGAGAACCATCGATTTTTGCAGTGAGCAGGGAGAACATGCAGCGGAATCGCTGGACAAGGCGGAGGAGGTACTGCAGACGGTAAGATCCTTTACAGAGAATTAAAACATGACAGATAAAAAAATGCGCCCGGGTTTTGAGAGTTTCAAACCCCGGGCGCATCTTTTTATTGACTGCCGTCGGCGTTGTCGCCGGTATTCTCAGCAGAGCCGCCGGTATTGTCACCGGTGGTCTGATTCTCACCCGTCGATGTGCCGCTGTCACCCGGGGAGGTGCTGTTGTCTGTGGTTCCGGTATTGGTATCCTGCGACGGGAGATCCGTCACGCCCGGAACAGGTGTGTACGGCGTCGACTCATACGGTGTGGACGGTGCATTGTGCATCGTACAGGTATTGGCGAGAGCCTCTTCGGTCAGAAGATAAGGAGCATCCTCTGTGTTCGCAGAGCCGCCAATCACGTATACGCCGGTTGCGTAGGTGTTCGGACAATTTGCGCCGGCGAGCTGTCCGGAATCCGCACAGATGTTGGCCAGAATATGGTGGTCACAGTAATCGGTCGGTGCCGTGCCGGTTGCAAAATATTCGGTATATGCCATGTTGCCGCGCGGATCGTTCGTACATACGCCGTCGATGGCAAGCTTTCCGGATTCTTTGCAGACGGTAGCAGTGACGATGCCGTCCGGTTTTTCAAAGTCCGCAAAAGGAAGATCCTCGTGAATCCGGCTCATGACCGCTTTCCAGATCTTCTTCGGATAGGTGGTCTGTCCGCTGTTCTGAACCGCATTGTCGTCGTAACCGCCCCATACCACGCAGGTGTAATAAGGTGTGAATCCGGCAAACAGGGCATCACGGTTCTTGGTGGTGGTACCGGATTTTCCTGCCTGCGCCATACTGCTTCCGAAGTAGGCCGGCGTACCGGTTCCCTGTGTCATGACGTCCTTCATGGCGTCGGTCAGAAGCCATGCAGTGGTCTCCTTCAGGACGGTGTGCGATTCCGGTGCCGTATTGTCAAGCAGTACATTTCCGTCATGATCCAGAATTCTTGTATAGAATTTTGGCTTGATGTAGGTTCCGCTGTTGGCGATGGTGGCGTAAGCGGCGGTCAGCTCCAGGTTGGTGACACCGTTGGTGAGACCTCCGAGTGCCAGTGTCTCGTTGCCGCTCTCGTCGATGCCGACGGTGGTAAAACCAAAGTTGCGGATGTAATCGTAACCCAGGGAAGGACCAATCTGCGCCAGCGTCTTAACCGCTACGACGTTGATGGAATCAATGATACCTTCGCGCAGTGTGGTGAAACCGCGGTAGCGCTTGTCGTAGTTATTTACCGCTCCGCCCTGTCCGGAACCGTAATTGTACGGCGCATCATCCTGAACATCGGCAAGTGTGAGACCTCCCGCGTCCAGTGCAGGTGCATAGGCAGCGATAATCTTAAAGGTGGAACCCGGCTGTCTTGTGGTGTCCGTTGCACGGTTTAACGTCTTGTTGGCCGTCTTGTCGCCGCGTCCGCCGACGAGCGCTTTGACTTCTCCGGTGGACTGATCCATGACGGTTAAGGCAGCCTGCGGCTGAACGGTAAAGGTAAGCGTCTCGCTGCCGTCCACAACGACGTCGCCGTCCTGCATAAGATCCGTCTTATACTGCTCGATCGCTGCGCGGGCGTCATCCTCGCTGGCAAAGTTGATGCTGTAGTTCTTGTTTGACTTCTGATAATAGGAAAGCATCGTCTGCTGGCTGTAATTTGAGATGGTGCCGTCCGGGGATTGGATCGATACGCGGTAGGAGAAGGATACCTTCGGATCGGTCGGGTAGTTCTCCAGATTGTTGACCTCTTCATCGCAGATATTCTGGATATCCGGGTCCTGCGTGGACTCGATGGTAAGTCCGCCCTGATAGAGAGCTTTGTAAGCCTGCGTCTCCGTGTAGCCCAGACGGTCGATCATATCCTGAACGATCTGATCCGTCATCTCATCTACGAAATAGGAATTGATATTCTCATCCTGTGACTCGACATTGACGACCTGAATCCGGTCGTACACATTGTCCGCAACGGCCTCGTCGTACTCACTCTGTGAGATGTAGCCCTGGTCAAGCATGTTGTTCAAGACCTTCTGACGGCGCTCCTTGTTGTGATCCGGGTGTGTGATCGGGTTGTAGTAGCTCGGGCTCTGGGTAATCGCCGCGAGCACGGCACATTCGGAAAGCGTCAGATCCGAGACATCTTTTCCGAAATAGCGCTCCGATGCGACGCCGACGCCCAGCGTATTCTGACCGAGGTTGATTGCGTTTAAGTAATTTTCCAGAATCCAGTCCTTGTCCACAACCTTTTCCAGCTGGAGAGCCAGGTACTGTTCCTGGAATTTTCGCTCGAACTTGTCCGCCATGGACTGTTCGCTTGTCCACTGGGTAAACACGGTATTTTTGAGCAGCTGCTGTGTGATGGTACTTGCGCCTTCCGAAAAATGAAAACCGGATGCGACGCCTTTTAATCCTGCACGCAGAATACCCTGCAGATCGATACCGTTGTGATCGTAAAAACGCTCATCCTCGATCGCAACAAAAGCATGCTGCAGATTGATCGGAATCTCGTTGATCGTCACGTATTTACGGTTGGAACCGGATGCAACGAGCGTTGCGGTCTGGTTGCCCTGGTTGTCCAACACGGTCGTAAGGTATCCAGTCGGGGTTGCATCGATATCTTCGATTGAGGGAGCGGAAGCAATAATTCCGGAGATCACTCCGAACGCGGAGCATCCGCCGACAATCACGACTGCAAAAAAGCATATAAGCAATGCCTTACAAAAAATTACGTTGAATTTTTTGCGAATCATGGTACCCTTGGAAGCAAGTTCATGCTCGCGCTTCCGAGTACGTTTCTTTCCATAATTCATAGTAGGCCTCCTTTTCTGATTCACCATCAATGTATTATACCAAAGAACTGTGTCAGAATAAAGAAAAAACTGAAAATACGGACATTCTTCACAGTTTCTTAAGGATTCGTATTGCAAAAAAGAAAGCTGCCGTGTTACTATTTGAAAAGAGTGGAAAGCGAAGGGAAAGGACCCGGGTGGCGGGATTGTGGATCATATGAAGACAGTGTATATCGGCGGCGAGGGTGAGATTGTAGAAAAGAAGTCCAGATTTATAGCGACGGTCCGGCCGGTTGCCTCGGAGGAGGAGGCGGTGGCATTCATCGCGGAGATGAAGAAAAAATACTGGGACGCCAGACACAACTGTTCCGCATTTGTGATCGGAGACCGGCAGGAGTTAAGCCGCTGTTCGGATGACGGTGAGCCGGCGCAGACGGCGGGCAGACCGATGCTTGATGTGCTGCTGCGGGAGGAGATTCACAACGTGGCGGTCGTGGTTACACGGTATTTCGGCGGCGTGCTGCTCGGCACCGGCGGTCTGGTGCGGGCGTATCAGGGAGCCGTGCAGGCGGGGCTTGCGTCGAGTACCATTATAGATAAGAAGGAAGGCATACAGCTTACGGTAGGCACGGACTATACCGGGCTTGGAAAGCTGCAGTATCTGATCGCGCAGCAGAATCTCACGCTGATCGACACTGTGTATACAGAAAAAGTGGAACTTCAGCTTATGGTTCCGGCAGAACAGCAGCAGGAAGTCGAAAAAGAAATCGTGGAGGCGACGAACGGAAGCGCCCGGATTTCCTGGGGCGAGAAGGTGTTGTACGCACTCGTAGACAAAAAAATCGAAATTTTTGAAAAAAACACTTGATTTTTTCTGCCGACCTGTTATAATAGCTTTTGTTGACAGCACTTAGGGCTATCGCCAAATGGTAAGGCAACGGACTCTGACTCCGTCATTTCAAGGTTCGAATCCTTGTAGCCCAGCTGTTTAAAAGGCTTCCGAGATTCGGGAGCCTTTTTTGCATGATAGAAAATTGCATGGAACGGAAATCTGTTTTCCTGCATTCTTTTACGGAAAAACAGTTGTGAATCCTTACGGAATGTGAGATAATAAGAGGCGGTTTCTATTTTAAAGGGTTATTTATGATGGAACTGTAACAGGCGGTATGACCGAAAAGGAGGGCAAACCATGTATTCTTTTGACAGCAGAGTTCGTTACAGCGAGGTGGACGAAGACCGGAAGCTTTCCCTGACCGGAGTGATCAATTACATGCAGGACTGCTCCACGTTTCAGTCGGAGGACTTAAACATGGGAATTGATTATCTCGCAGAGAAGCACCGTGCATGGCTGTTATCTTCCTGGCAGATCGTTGTGGACCGTTATCCGAAGCTTGGAGAACGTATTGTGGTAAGCACCTGGCCCTATGATTTTAAGGGCATCTACGGATATCGTAATTTTACGATTCAGGATCCGGAGGGCAGTTATCTGGTGCGGGCCAACTCCAACTGGTTTTTCTTTGACACGGAGCACGGTGTTCCTGTGCGTGTTGGAGAAGAAGATATCCGGGGGTATGGCGTGGGACAGGAAAAAAAGCTTTCTATGGACTATGCGCCGAGAAAAATTCTGCTTCCGGATGAGTATGAGAAATTTCCGGCCATTGCGGTGGCGGCACACCACATTGATACCAACCACCATGTGAACAATGCCCAGTATGTAGAAATCGCGCGCGAGGTATTGCCGGCAGGACTGTTTATCCGGGAACTCCGGGTGGAATACAAAAAAGCAGCAATCCTCGGAGACCAGATCATTCCGCGTGTCAGCGCGGAGGCAGACTGCTATAC
>OGEU01003190.1_pt1 | contig 10759 bp, 7 predicted proteins | sample 1570651 | NCBI WGS metagenome assembly OGEU01 (sample SAMEA2582129, study PRJEB24529) | metagenome | biome: Human gut stool | place: China | collected 2011
TTTTAAGTCTATATGGCAGTTATGTTCCAACCGCTGACATATCCACCAAGCAGCTACACGCCACGTTATGCAGCAAGTCCGTTGCGCCGCGATACGTTCTGCAACTGGCCGTTCTGCTGGGGCTGTCTCTCCATGACCTGCTGCACGCACCTGATGCCGTGCCGGATTTCAGGGTCGAAATGAAAGCAATGTATCAATCAGGAGCCAGCATGTACCATATAGCGCAGCTGTACGGCACGGATGCAAAAACTGTAGCGCGATGGGTGAAATAGCAAGTTATATTACATACATATCCAATATGCACAAATTTTCAACTGCATTTTCGGCAGAGAAATCACTTTTGAACTTTTCTTTCATCTGTCATCTGTTCTAATTATCCGCTATAATATGAATAATTGGAGTCATCTCATTATCTAAAGGAGTTGACATTATAATGGCAAAAAGTGACTTTGAAAAAATCGTTGCGCAGTATGCTGAAATGATGGCCGCTGCTGCATCCATAGTTCCCGAATGTGTTGACCTTATAAACAATTATCGCAAAGACAATTATGATGCCACCACTAAATACATAAAAGACATCTGTATGGGAAAATATGAATTGCAATATCTCCTTGGCCTTGGGGGCACTCAAATGCAAACCGTTACAGTTGGTATGGCCGCGTTTTTGTGTTGTGGTAGCATGCATGATAAAAACTTCTTAACTACAATGGTTACCGCATATTCCAATAGTCCTAAAATCATAAAGTTACATCTTCTCCAAACTGAAATTTACAGTCTTTTCATTGATGTACTGAAAAAATGTGCAGAAACCGGTGCCAGAGCTTCACTCGATATTCAATCTGGGCAAATAAACGATGAAACCAGAGCGTTTGCTTTTGCTTATTTTCTAAGCGTTGCTCCCAACAAATCTTTTGAAGAGGCTGTTATACGTACTTTTGTCGAAAGCGATGTTCGCACTGCAATCGTCCCTCCTGCAAAGAAAAGTTCCCGTTTCGCATATTTAATGCATACAACAATAAAAGATAGATTTCATGACAAGAATTTAAAACATATCCTTTTAACTGATATACGCCGTCCCAGCAATGGGAAAAAATTTAGCCTGTACAACAACGAAATCGCAAGCAGATGGGAAATCAATCTAAAGTCATTTGGCGGGACACTCTCCAATGATGGTATGCTTAATGGTGGCTCGCTTGAGGAATTTGTCCTTACCAAAGCTGATGTTATGGCTATTGCTTCCGTTGCATACAATGCTGTTCACCTTGACGAAGAACAGCTTCCCCTTGAAGAAATTTGGGCAAGTTGCGATGGCGACAGTTCCAATGGGTATGATTCTAATGATGTCGAGCAGGCAAAAAGGCTACGGCAAGAATTTGAATACGCCTTGTTCAATGCAACTTATTATCACTTTCTTTGCAAGCAGTACCGTTGTCAATCTTTGAACAATTTAAACAATTATTTCTTTAACCCACAAGGCGTAAAGCTCAATGCTGAACTCAAAAAGTGCAATAGGCAGATTGAGCGGGACAAGGCACTTATTCAGTCGCAGAAAGAAGCTCTTGACTCCTTAACTGTCCGCGCCAACGCTGCCGAGAAAGCTGCAGCTGAAGCCCGTAACCGTTATGCAGCTATCCAGTCTAAAGTCGAATCCCAGCAAAGTAAAATTGATGTGTTGCAGAAAGAGATTTCTTTGCTGAAAGCAGAGAACGAAGAACTCCGCCACATATTGCCTGCTCCAGAATCACCCAAGTATGCTCCTGACAAAGTGGAACCCGAAATCAACTATGCTGATATGCTTGCTGCAATATTTACTAATAAGAAGATAGTCTTTATTGGGGGCCACCAAAACATTATGAACAAATTCTCGCAAAAGTACCCCGATGCAGTGGTAATTCCTCATGATAAGGCTGTATTAGCTAACCAGCCGCTTGAAGCTGCTGATGCCGTACTCTTTAAAACGGATTCTGTGGGACATAAAGAGTACAATCCCATTAAAGACCTTGCAGCCCGCCGCAACATCCCCATCGGATATATCGGAGATTTCACCTCTCTTACTCTCGTAGAAAAAAGCGTATACAAAGAATTAACAAAGCTCGGCCTCTTGCAGTAAAGTAATGGCGCATCTATAAAAGCAAGCAGATTCCTGTAGTCCGTAGGAATCTGCTTGTTTACTTTTATTTATCAGTATATTCTATGCCACTGCTTTCTCTTTTCCCGTAGCATCCTCCCGCTTTTTACCATTCTTACGGGATTTCCGCTTCTCGTCATACTCCTTTTGAACCACAAGGAACGCGTCCGTAAGTACCTTTTCCTTGCGGCGGTTTCCCTTAATAACCATAGAGGGGTTAATCCGCCAAACACAATCAAGTTCCATTGCCGCAAAGCCTTTATCTGCGAGCGTATCCATTGCCCTCTGTACGGTGGCTTTCGAGCAATTTACATTTACTGCAATTTCTTTCATCGGTCCGATATATGTATTGTTACTGGTCTGCATTGCGCACACGAGGAAGTATAACACCTCGGATTCCTTGCCGCCAAGGCCGGAAACCGTCTCAAAAAATGAATCAAACACCCTAAAAAAGTCACTTTTGACATTACCCAAACTTTCCGGCGTTGGGTATTCTATCGGCAAGAACACCGGGTCATTGCCCTCATCATCGGTAATAATCAAATTGCTTAATGGGCGTTTAAGCAATGTATCATACTTTGACATCAACCGCGCCTGAACAATAATATCGCCCTTTACCAGAAGTCTCGGATTGAGCATCCAAATCCGCTCGTTATCGGTCTTTGCCAGCATATCTTTTTCGGCCATCTTTTTAAAAGTGCTCCGAACTGTAGTAACATCGCAGTTCAGCTTTCTGGCAATGGTCTTACAGGCTCCAATAAATTCATTTTTTGTGGGCTGCGTCTTTTGCAGGATATATGCCAGTACCTTACTTTCTGCCGCTGAAAACGCTGAAAGCAACTCAAAGAATTTTTTGTCTGCTTTCCAGAAGTGTTTTGCGCCGTACTCTGCCTTGTGTTGCTCGTGCTGTAGCTCTAATGTCTCGCCCGTTTTGGAATTTTCCAGCACGATAGTCTCAATATTTTGCTTATTCGTTTTTTTCATTGTATTGCTCCTTTGATACTTTAGGGGTGATTCCGTGATACTTTGCGTATTATTGGAAAATGTTTCCATGCGAAATATTTGATTATATATCGCTATATTTCACATTCCTGCCGTTCACAAATGCCAAGTCTCTCTTCTTATCTGTTCAATGTTAATTCATTTCATGAAATGTCATTGATAAAATAAGAAATGTCGCGGGAAACATACAGCCAACCCGTAGAATTTCTGCTGCCTGTCGGTTGCCTCTTATTTGCTCCTATAAGTTCACGCTTCGCGGGGAGATAGGAAAAAATAAGAGTCGATAATGAGCCTCTTATTTGTTCCTATTATTTCGCGCTCCGCGAGATAAATAGGAAACTATAAGTAATCTTTATGGGGGTTAGTAACTGCCTTTACCTTACCGCTGCGGCTTGGGGAACGTACCCACTCCGCAGTCAGCAGTTTGTGGCTTCCCCATAAACACTATACTCAGGCGGGGTGTTCTTTTGTCCGAGTGAAATGTTTCTTGTGGAGGGGAACATCCAGACCATCCCGTAAAGTCGCGGCAGTGGGTAAGTTCCTTTTGTTCTGGACTAAACGCCCAGTTACCGTAAGCGTTTTCCTCGACATCGGAAGTTTGTATCTTCCGGCAAGTAGAACCTTGACACGTTGCAACCATTTTGCGATTGTCAGCCATCTTAGGGTTGCCGATGCTGCGTATTATTTTATTTTCAAGGTACAAAAAAAGAGCCAGCACAAACGTTACTTACACTATCCCCGCAGGGGTAATGTCGTAATTTCTGTACTGGCTCTTGATGAGCTTTACTATTCAGAATATTGGATATTTGGTTTTAAAGTACACTCTTTAAGTCTTTAGACACTTATTGAGTTTACATATATATTATACCACAATTTCGCACAAACGGCAACTAAATTGAAATATTTACACAAGCCCGAAGTATTTGTCAAAGAACGCTTGCAATTTTGCAATAATGCCATCCTTTTTAGCCGTTCGGTTGCCGTTGCCAAAGCGCGAGACCGGCGGCAGGATGCGGTCAACATCTGTGCCGGTAGTCTTTAATATGCCATCCCGGAAAGAGTTATCCACAAACTTGCGCGTTTCGTCCGGCTTGAGCTTTTCCTCCACGATTAGTGTATCAAGGTCGGTTTTCTTTTGCTCGGTGACGAACTTTATCCAGTCGTCATCTACCTTGGTGGCCGTATTGACGGTTGCGATAAAGTTTTCAATCAGGTCTTTCTTGCTGCGCAGCTGCATACTGGAGTCCACGGCCTTGCGGATGTCAACAAGAATTTCTTTATCCTCGCAGTTGCTATCGTGATACTTGGCAACCAGCATAAGGATATAGTCAATGTTAATTTCCACCTGACGGATAAGCTCCATCTCAAAAACTATATCGTCATTGATGACTTCCTTATCGGGGTTCTTAGGCCGCAGCTGTTGGTATAGGTCAATATAGTTGCTCTGGTAGTCCTGCATATCGCGTGGGGAGAGCAGTTCATTGCCCGCAAAGTCGTCAAACGAGGTAAGGATATTCCGCAGCCGCAGGATTGCGCCAAACAGCGCGATAAAGTCCTTTTGGTTTTGCTCTCCAACAATGGGCTGACCCAGCGGGAACTTTGCTTGCAGCTTGGCAATCAGGTCTTCGTAGCCGTCGTGGTGTTTGCCGTCCTCGTCATAGCCATCGTAATAGGCTTTATAGTTTTTCAGCAGAACGATACTGCCCGCATTGCGGTCACCAAACAGGGCAATGGCTTTGTTGGTTTCTTCCTCCAGATTGCGGAAACAGACAATATTGCCGTATGTCTTTACGGAGTTCAGGATGCGGTTTGTGCGCGAGAACGCCTGTATCAAGCCGTGCATAACAAGGTTTTTATCCACCCAGAGCGTATTTAGCGTGGTAGCGTCAAAGCCCGTCAGGAACATATTTACGACAATCAGGATGTCAACCTCGCGGTTTTTCATGCGCAGGGAAAGGTCTTTATAATAGTTCTGGAATCTGTCGGCCGAGGTATCATAATGTGTTTTAAAAAGTGCATTATAATCCTTGATTGCAGACTCCAAAAAGTCGCGCGAGCTTGCATCAAGCTGGCTGGTATCGTCGGAATTTTCCTCGCCCAGCATGCCGTTTGCATCTTCTACGTCCTCGTTGGCGGCGTAGCTAAAAATCGTTGCCACGCGCAGGCGCTTTGCTTCGGGCAAGTCCTGCATCTGGCGCTTAAATTCCAGATAGTACGCCTTTGCCATCGCAATCGAGCTGACCGCAAAGATGGAGTTAAAGCCCGACAGACGCACACTGTCCTTGACCTCTGCAACCTGCCCGCGCGTTTTATCGGTGGCTACTGCTTCAATATTGCGCAGCGCACGGAAAGAATACGTCTTACCGTTGCGTTTTGTTTTCTGGTCAAAATGCTCTAAGATGTATTTGACGATTTCCTTTACGCGGCGCGGGTCGGCAAGTGCCTTTTCAGTGTCGATGGCCTTGACCTGCTTATCGCCGACGCCCGCCTTGCGGTTGACCGTATCCACATAGTCAATTCTAAACGGCAGAACGTTGTTATCGTTGATAGCGTCAACAATCGTATAGGTATGCAGCGGCAAGACTTTTTTGCCGTCGGCATCCGGTTCACCGCCAAACGCCTGCGGTGTAGTTTTCAGCGTGGGCTTGCCGCGCGTACTGGCGTTGGCCGCAAAAATCGGCGTGCCTGTAAAGCCAAACAGGTGATAGTTCTTAAAATACTTGGTGATGTCCTCGTGCATATCGCCAAACTGGCTGCGATGGCACTCGTCAAAAATCAAGACAACGTGCTTTTGGAAAATCTCATGTCCCTTATTGCGGGAGACAAACAGCGCCAGCTTTTGAATCGTTGTAATGATGATTTTATAAGTATGCGGATTGCCTTTGGCGTCCCGGTCTTCCAGCTGGCGTTGCAGCACCTGCGTGGAGGTGTTGCCGTTGGCCGCGCCTTTTTCAAAGCGGTCATATTCTTTCATGGTCTGGTAGTCCAAATCCTTGCGGTCTACCACGAACAGAACCTTATCAATATAGGGGAGGTTGGACGCCAGCTGCGCCGTTTTGAAGGAGGTCAGCGTTTTGCCGCTGCCTGTTGTGTGCCAGATGTACCCGCCTGCCGCCAGTGTTCCCGTCTGCTTGTAGTTGGTCGAAACCTCAATGCGGGACAAAATACGCTCGGTGGCCGCAATCTGGTACGGACGCATCACCAGCAGCAGGTCTTCGGACGTAAAGACGCAATACTTCGTCAGGATGTTCAGCAGCGTATGGCGGGCAAAGAACGTGCGGGTAAAGTCCACCAAATCGGGGATGACACGGTTTTTCCCATCAGCCCAAAAGGACGTAAATTCAAAGCTGTTGCTTGTCTTTTTGCCGCTCTTTCGGGTCGTTCCGGCGCTCTCTTTAATGTGGCTGTCGCGGGTCGTGTTGGAGTAGTATTTCGTGTTCGTGCCGTTGGAGATAACGAAAATCTGCACATACTCATACAGCCCGCTGCCAGCCCAAAAGCTGTCCCGCTGGTAACGGTTGATTTGGTTGAACGCCTCTTTGATGGGCACACCGCGCCGCTTCAATTCCACATGAACCAGCGGCAGACCGTTTACCAGAATTGTGACATCATAGCGGTTATCATAGTTGCCGCCGTTCTCCACATACTGGTTAATGACCTGCAAGCGGTTGTTGTGGATGTTCTTTTTGTCCAGCAGCGTAATATTGACCGTAGAGCCGTCCTCGCGGGTCAGGTTCTGAATGTTGTCCTCTTGGATGCGGCGGGTCTTTTCTTTGATGCCATCGTTCGCGTTGGCGATTTTATCCCTAAAAAAGAAGTCCCATTCTTTATCCGTGAAAGTATAGTTGTTCAGCAGTTCCAACTGGCGGCGCAGGTTTGCCACAAGGTCAGCGTTATCATGGATAGGGAGGTAGGCATAGCCTTGCTCCTCCAGCATCCTGATAAACGCCTGCTCCAACGCGGCCTCGCTCTGGTAGGCATCCGAGCGTTTGCTTTGCGGTTCGTATTCTGTTACAACGGTACTTTCGTTGCTGGCGGCAACTACATTGTAAGTGCTCATGCTTTATCTTCCTCAATTTGGATTTTGGTGGTGTTGCCTTGCTCTGCAAAGAATAAAATACCATCTAAAAATAACAAGGCTTTCAGAAAATCCATTCTGTTATATGTACGGTGTGTTCTCCCATGTTGCAACCAATTTCTATTTAAAAGCTTGGTCTCACTTCCCTTGAAATCTACACCACAGAACATTGAATTGGAAGCGGCTCTAATTCCTTTATAAACACATAAAAGCTTTCTGTCCAATACTGTTAGTTCTTCATTTTTCCTGACTGTCTCCTCAATTTTATTTATTCGCTTATTGTAATTAGTGCTCGCCATGTCGGTCAAGTCTGAAAGTACACCATCTAATAGAGCAAACATTCCTATACAAGCGAGTTGATAATGCTGCCTCTTAGAGCACTCCACTATCTCACTATAAAACATATAATAGCTTTCTATTGCCCTATCTTTTCCAATTCTATCTATAAGTTGCCGGATATGCCCCAATGTATAGTAGTAGTCTTCAACAGCTATAGAAATATCTTCCTTATCTTCCCATTCACACGCCAAATCCGCTGTCAAGTCATCGGTAAACACAATCTGTTTCTCCGCCAACTTTCCCACAACACGAAACCAAATAGCCATCTTTCCAAACGCTTCAAGGGTACTGACTATTTTAGGCATTGCTGCATCGATTTCGGCTGTCACTTTTTTGAGAGAAGCATAAAAAGCTGTTAATCCTTCGAGTATTCCTGAAAATGATGTTTCTGAATCGTTATTATCCATTTTATCCTCACGCGTTTAAAATGTTAAAAGCTTATCCCGATAGTATTCGTATTGTTTTTGCCGTGCCCCAATTTCCGCAGGCAGGCCGGTTGTAAGGTCGTTGCAGAGGGTGTCGAAGTGGTCTAGGATGGACGCAATTTCTTTTTGCTTAGCAACCGTAGGGAGCGCAAGTATAATATTTTCTATCGCTATCTTTGAAAGTCTGGGAATGCTTGCTTTCCGTACCTGTGAATTGATTTTTTCCTGCTGACTTTTTAGTGCATAGTAAAGATACTTGCTTTCTAAAATATCTGCACAATCAAAGTAGTAACAATCATCCGCAGCCCAAAAAGATATGTTACTATAGCCAATCTCACCGGCTGCCCCAGCAGCAATCACAAAAGTTGTATGCTCTCTACAATTTGCTACATCATAATAGCCAAGCGGCGTCATACTGTTTTGATACACCGGATAAATATCGGTTTCATTTAACTGGCTTCGTACAACGCGTTTTCCTCTATTTATTGTAGTTACACTTTTAACTGGTACTTTTACATAGCCAAAGACATACTGCAAGAGCTTAATTAGGCTCTGTCTGTCTGTCTGTCTGTCTGTCTGTCTGTCTGTCTGTCTGTCTGTCTGTCTGTCAAGATTATGTCGTCAGCAGCAGCAAACGTCAAGAGCATATCGCGATAATATTCATACTGTTTTTTGCGCGCTTCAATCTCCGCAGGCAGACCAATGTTCAGGTCAGAACAAATGGCATCGAAGTTATCAAGAACATTGACAATGCGTTGTTGGATTTCAATGCTCGGCACCGGAATCTTATACTTTTCCACCATCGGAACCGTAAGTTGCGGTATGCCAGAGGTCGGCACCTTGAATTGAATTGTTTCTATACAATATTTCAAGTAACCCGCAAGAACATTATTCTTTGGTTTTGCGCATATCAATCGGATTATTGGGTAGAAATCCTCATTATGCAGTTCGCAATAACCTATAGTTCCCCGTGCCGCGATTGTAACACACGGCGCTTTAATTTTTGCTTTCTCTGTATATCCATACAGCGCATTATTGCCAATGCCATTAGAAAAAATAGGAACAGCAAAAGCACTCGTTTTTTCCTTTGAGAATCTATCTTTGGGTACATCTCCACCTGCAGACAATTCACAAACCTCTCCGAGCGTTCTCCATTTCGACTCAAATGTCCCCCCCCCCCGTGGACACCGAAAGTCAACAGGGAATCGCGGTAATACTCATATTGCTTTTTACGCGCTGTAAGCTCCGCTGTAAGCTCCGCTGTAAGCTCCGCTGTAAGCTCCGTGAAATTGTCCAGTATCCGGACAATTTCACGTTGGACAGGCAGCGGCGGAATTGGTATCTTAAACTTTGCAAATTTTGCCATATCAACAGAGGGAAAACTCGATATGTTTGTGTTATTCAAGCACCATTCATCCAACTTATAGCAGTAATAATAAACAAATTTAGGGTCAAGTTTTTCCTCATATTCCGGGCGGCGAACTAAGTAAGTAAATCTTTGATTTGCCAGTGATTCAACCGTTATCAGCGCATGTTCACCGATAGTCGCGGACGTTGCCACAATAATAGAGTTAGCGGGGAAAAGCTTTCCCTTAACCGCAGCAGGCGTAATATGTTGTGCCGAATCCGAAAGAATGTTTCCGTTTTCCCGAATGTCCTCCATGCGGAACCACGGGATTGTCCCACCCTCCCAAAATTCAGCTTTTGCTTTTGAGGGTGTATAGCCATTCCTCATTTCAAATACACTTTTTAATTCCTTATACTCAACGCCATTCGGGCAAAGCTCTTTAATCAGCTTTTCTATGTTACTCATTTGCTTCACCTATTTTCTTATCCATCGAAATTGTCATCCCAGAAAAATATCGCATCTCACTCATGCACATTGTCGATTCAATTACAAATCCATGTGGATTTAGTTTTAATAATTCCGGAATATTTTCCACCTTTATGATTTCCGGCAATTCGTCATCTGTCACCATAACCACATAATCAATTTTGCCTTTGTAGCCATAAATATAATTCAAAAGGTTCTTGTCTCGACTCAAACGATAACAGGAATAACGTTCACCTTTAAGCAAATCACCATAGAAAATGTTTTCCTTTAATTGCAGTCCGCTAAAATCCTCACACATGTGTAACGTATGTTCTTGATATTCAACCATAAAGACTGCAATATCTTTACTGCCCCCATATTGGGCGAGGCTTTCTACATGATGCTCCCACGTCTTTTTAAAGGATGTGCAGAAATACTCATATGAATGGCGCGGATACGTAAAAACTTGCGTTAGCGTTTCTATTTTGCCAGATTCTGGATGTTCATTCATTTCATCCATTAGTTGCTTTTCCCTTTTGTTCGCATCCTCTTGAAATTTGGCATATTCTTTTTTATGCAATGCGCCTGCTCGCTTTGTAATCTCTGATGACGTAACTTGAAACTGCTCAACAAATCCTCTATCCGACGTAAAATCCGGAAATTCACTCGGCGCATCATTCGGCTTCACCAGCCGAAGAAGATTTTCAAAATGTATCACATCATCTTCTGACATTCCAAAAAATATTTGTCCTACGGGTTTTGCGTAAAGATAATGGTTCTTTAAAAATTCATCTTCCGAAACGGTGTATGCTGTTTCTTTTCTATCTGGACTTGATATAAAAATACAGCGTTGCACAGCCTCTAAGCATTTTCTTTCTGCATCGCCGCGCATCCTCAAGCCCCCCTTGTTTCATTCGGCCTCAATCTCCGCAATAATCTTATCAATCTCGTCACGCAGCACCTGTTCCCGCGCC
>OGEU01003192.1_pt1 | contig 10755 bp, 5 predicted proteins | sample 1570651 | NCBI WGS metagenome assembly OGEU01 (sample SAMEA2582129, study PRJEB24529) | metagenome | biome: Human gut stool | place: China | collected 2011
AGTGGCCGTCTGACAGTCGTCATGATGATGCCACCGACGACGACTGCGACGGCCAGCCGGCGCCGCACGCGCACGGCCACCGCTGCGGCGACGAGGAGTCGGGCGCCCCCTACGACCCCTCCGCCGATAAGCTCAGCACGCTGTGGAGCGTGTATCCGGACGATGACGCCGACGAGAACACGTGGAAGATCGGTCTGGCCGAATTCGTCGCCGGCGAGGAGATGGACCGTTACGACGGCTTCTGGTGGGGGCCGGACTCCCGTCACATCATCTTCGAGACGTTCAACGCGGCACCTGAGCCGATGTGGTACATCAGCGACCCGGCGAACCCGCAGACGCCGGCCTCCGGCCGTCGATATGCGCGTGCGCTCACCAGCAACGCCGATGTGCGCCTGACGCTGGCGGAGCTCGCGTACGACGGGCACGACGAGTATGCGGGACTGGGCATCCAGCAGATCTCCTGGAACCGCAAGGACTATGAATATGTCGCCGCGGTGCACTGGTCCGCCGGCCATGAGCCATTGCTGCTGGTGCAGAACCGCCGACAGACGCGTGACCAGGTGCTCTCGGTGCATCTCGGCTCCGAGGCCTCTGCGGGCTCGGCGCCGGTCGGCTCCACGACCGTGCTGGAGGAGCATGCCAACGACCAGTGGCTCGACATCATCCAGGGCACGCCGGTCTTCACACCGGACGGACGCCTGGTCTGCGCGCTCAACGACATGGACGCCGACACCAACCGGCTGACGGTGGACGGCCGCCCGTTCACGCCCGCCGGCTGGCAGGTGCGAGAGGTGCTCGACGTCACCGATGAGGACGTCTATTGCGACAAGACCCGGCTGAATCAGGTTTTGATGAACCTTTTGTCCAACGCCATCAAGTTCACCCCCGCGGGCGGCACGGTGTCGCTGCGGGTGCGCCAGCTTGCCGGCCAGGTCAGCGGCTGCGGGCAGTATGAGTTCCGCGTCAAGGACAGCGGCATCGGCATGAGCCCGGAGTTTGCCCAAAAGATCTTTGAGCCCTTTGAGCGGGAGCGCACCTCCACGGTAAGCAAGATACAGGGCACCGGGCTGGGCATGGCCATCTGCAAAAACATCGTAGATATGATGGGCGGCACCATCGAGGTGCAGACCGCGCCGGGCAAGGGCTCTGAATTTATCGTCCGTGTGCCGCTGCGCATACAGGCAGAGCACCGCAAGGCGGAAAAGATCCCCACGCTGGAGGGTCTGAAGGCGCTGGTGGTGGACGACGATTTCAACACCTGCGACAGCGTGACCAAGATGCTGGTCACGGTGGGTATGCGCGCCGATTGGACGCTTTCCGGCAAGGAGGCCGTGCTGCGCGCACGGCAGTCCATCGAGATGGGCGATACCTACAAGGCCTATATCATCGACTGGCGCCTGCCGGATATGAACGGCATCGAGGTCACCCGCCAGATTCGCAGTTTGAACGATGATACGCCTATTATTATCCTGACCGCCTATGACTGGTCCGACATTGAGGCCGAGGCAAAGGCCGCCGGTGTCACGGCGTTCTGCCCCAAGCCGATGTTCCTGTCGGACCTGCGCGACTCCCTGATGACCGCCATCGGGCAGAAGCCGGAGGAGCAGCAGGGCGTATTGCCCAAGGAACCCACCGACTTTGCGGGCAAGCACGTCCTGCTTGCCGAGGATAACGAGCTGAACCGCGAGATCGCCGTGGAGATTCTGAACGCCTACGGCTTTGAGGTCGATACCGCCGAGAACGGCGCCATCGCCGTGGAAAAGGTCTGCACCGCCGCGCCGGGGCAGTACGATCTGGTGCTGATGGACGTGCAGATGCCGATCATGGACGGCTACACCGCCACCCGCCGCATCCGCGAGCTGGAAAACCCCGCCCTGGCAGGCATCCCCATTCTTGCCATGACGGCGAACGCCTTTGACGAGGACCGCCGCAACGCCCTGGAATGCGGCATGAACGGTTTCCTGTCCAAGCCCATCGTGATCGCCGACCTTGTGCAGGAGATGCGCAAGGTCCTGTAACACGCGGGGTTTCAGAGCCGGGAATCATACGCAAAGCCAAAACAAAAAACGCAGCCACGCCATTTTACCGAAAAATAGCGTGGCTGCGTTTTTTGTGGGTGTCCCTGTTGGCCGAAAACGAAATCCGTAGGGGCGCATTCTATATGCGCCCGCGGAGGTTTATCCTGCCGCAAGCGGGCACGGGCGGATATGGAATCCGCCCCTACGTTTTTTGTGGCGGGCGGTGCCCCGCGCAGAGGCGGTGCCCCGCGTGGAGTTGTCTCCCTTTGTTGAAAGCGAGATCCGTAGGGGCGCATTCTATATGCGCCCGCGGAGGTTTGCCTTGCCGCAAGCGGGCACGGGCGGATATGGAATCCGCCCCTACGTTTTTTGTGGTGGGCGGTGCCCCCGCGCAGAGGCGGTGCCCCGCGTGGAGTTGTCTCCCTTTGTTGAAAACGAGATCCGTAGGGGCGCATTCTATATGCGCCCGCGGAGGTTTATCCTACCGCAAGCGGGCACGGACGGATATGGAATCCGCCCCTACGTTTTTTTGTAGGGGCGGAGAGGGGCGCGTTTTTGCCTGTTGTGCGTGCAAGCGGATTTATTTCCGCTTGCGCCTTGTCAAAAACCATCTTATGTGGTATACTATTTCTCTACAAGTCCACAGGCAAACCCGGTGCAAACCGGCGACGCAAAGCTATAGGGGCCCATCGGGTCAGCCAGTTGCCAACAAGAAATTGTTGTTTTACTGCCGCCGGTAGCTTCGCGTCCTTTTTGGGGCAGGAGTTGACGAGGGTGAAAACACACCAATACACCGGCGGCACAAAGCAGGGCATCTATAACGCCCTGCTGTTTTCTGCTGCCCGCGGATATTGTTTAATACGGTCAGACAGCGCTTTCAGGCATGGGTCCGCCATGCCCTGAAGGCGTTTTTTCCTGCGTCACAGCCTATATAGCAGACCGTCAAAGAAATAAGGAGAAAAACCGGATGAAAAAGAAACCACTGCACAGAATTTCCTCCCTGCTTGCAGCCACGGTGCTGGGTCTGTTCCTGCTGACCGGCTGCGCCGGAAAAAGCACCGAGGCGGTGCAGGCACAGGAGGACGCCGACACCATTCAGGTCTATTTGTGGACCAACAGCCTCTACGAAAAGTACGCCCCCTACGTGCAGGCGCATCTGCCGGACGTAAACATTGAGTTTATCGTGGGCAACAACGATCTGGACTTTTACAAATTCTTGCAGGAAAACGGCGGTCTGCCGGACATTATAACCTGCTGCCGCTTCTCCCTGCACGATGCGGCCCCCCTGAAGGACAGCCTGATGGACCTTGCCACCACCAACGAGGCAGGCGCTGTCTACAATACCTACCTCAACAGCTTTAGAAATGAGGACGGCAGTGTAAACTGGCTGCCCGTATGCGCAGACGCCCACGGCTTTGTGGTCAACCGCGGCCTTTTTGAGGAATACGGTATCCCGCTGCCCACCGATTACGCCAGCTTTGCCGCTGCCTGCAAAGCCTTTGACGAGGCGGGCATCCGCGGCTTTACCGCCGATTATCTGTACGACTACACCTGCATGGAAACGCTGCAGGGGCTTTCCGCCGCCGAGCTTACGACCACGGAAGGGCGCAAATGGCGCACCGCCTACAGCGACCCCGCCGACACCGCCCGTATCGGGCTGGACGATACCGTCTGGCCGGGCGCCTTTGCGCGTATGGAGCAGTTCATCCGGGACACCGGTCTTACGGCGGCGGACTTAGAGCTGAATTACGACGACGTGACCGGGATGTTCGGCAAGGGGGAGCTTGCCATGTACTTTAGCAGCTCCGCCGGCGTACAGATGTTCCGGGAGCAGGGCATCGACGCGATCTTTTTGCCGTTCTTCAGCCAGAACGGCGAAAAATGGCTGATGACCACCCCCTACTTCCAGGTGGCGCTGAACCGCGGCCTGGAGCAGGACGCCGCCCGGCGCGAAAAAGCAATGCAGGTCCTGCACGTCATGCTGTCGGAGGGAGCGCAGGAGCAGATCCTCGCGGACGGGCAGGATCTTTTGAGCTACAGCCAGAATGTCAGCTACCACCTGACCCACACCATGGAGGACGTGCGCTCGGTGGTGGAAGAAAACCACATGTACATCCGCATCGCCTCCAACGATTTCTTTGCCATCTCCCAGGATGTGGTTTCCAAGATGATCGCGGGCGAATATGACGCCGGGCAGGCCTACCGTGCGTTCAACGCCCGCCTTTTGACGGAGAGAACGCCCGACACAAGCGATATTGTGCTGAGCAACGAAACCGCCTATTCCAACGTGTTCCACAAAAACGGCGGCAATGCGTCCTTCTCGGTTATGGCAAACACGCTGCGTGGGCTGTACGGCACCGACGTGCTGGTGGCACCCGCCAGCAGCTTTACCGGCAGCGTGCTGCAGGCAGACTATACCCAGACAACAGCGCGCGCCATGATCATGCCCAACGGGCTTATGTCGTACCGGCGCACCATGACGGGTGCCGAGCTGAAGGACACCGTGCGCGCCTTTGTGGAAGGCTGCGAGGGCGGCTTTACGCCGTTCAACCGCGGTTCCCTGCCGGTGGTCAGCGGCATTGCCGTGCAGGTGCAGGAGAACGGCGGCAGCTATACACTGACCGGCATCACCCGCGGCGGCCAGCCGCTGCAGGATGACGACACCGTCACCGTGACCTGCCTGGCAACCGAAAAGCAGATGGCACCGCTGCTGCAGGACGAAAGCCGCGCGTTTGAGCGCGGGGAGGCCACGGTCAGAAACGCCTGGAGCGAGGCACTTTCCGGCGGCAGCGTGACGCTGGCCGCGCCGGAAAGCTATATTACATTCGGGGGGGGGTAATGCGCTGTGGAAGAAGCTAAGCATAAAATAAAAATAAAGCGACATTCCCGGCAAAATTGGTATGCTGCGGCGGCCTGCCTGCTGTCGATTGCGCTGCTTGTCTGCCTTAGCGCACAGTACCTTTCGTTTGTGTCAAAAACCATCTATGCGGAAAGCACCGAGCATTTGGAGGAAGTCCTGCACAAATCCAACAATATGCTGAGCATGATCGTTAGGAAGAACATCTCCTACCTGCATTTGTGGAACGGCTTTCTGAGCAGTGACCCCGACGATGCCAGCACGCAGGCGTATCTGGAGTCAGCGCAGCAGCAGCTTGGCTTTGCCGAATTCTACTTTCTTTCTTACGACGGCAACTACATGACCCCCGGCGGGAAAACGGGCTACCTGGGCCTGCAGAGCAATCTGGACGAGCAGCTTTCCGACCAGAAGGACGTTGTGTTGAACACGGCCCTGCCCGGGCAGGACCCGATGCTGGTGTTCATCTGCCCCGAAACCAAGGGCATCTACCGCGGCTTTGCCTACGATGCCGTTGCCATCGGCCACTACAACAATGTTGTGATGAAGGCCGTGGACGATTCGTCTTTCGGCGGAGCGGCCAGCTCCTTTGTCATCTACCCGGACGGGCAGGTCGTGATCGAAAATATCGCAGAAGGCTCGGAATCCATTTACAATTTTGTGTCGATACTGCGCGAGTATTCCGACCTTACCGAGGCGCAGATACAGGAGCTTACGGACGACTTTGCGCAGGGCATCACCGGAAACCGCGAGGTGACGCTGGACGGCACAAGATACTATATGGTCTACGAAAGCACCGGCATCCAGAACTGGACCCTGGTGGGGCTTATCCCGCGGAATACCGTCAATGCCGCCATGAACCAGCTTTGGCAGCGCACGGTGCAGATCGTAGCCCTCGTTGTCCTGTCGATTGCGGCAATGGTCCTTCTGATGGTCATGCACCGGGGCCGCACCAAGCTGCGCCGCCAGAACACCGCGATTTTGTACCGGGATGTGCTGTTCGAGAAGCTGTCCCAGAACGTGGACGACGTTTTCCTGCTGCTGGATGCCCAAAAGCACCGGGCGGATTATGTCAGCCCGAACGCGGAAAAGCTGCTGGGGATCACGGCGGAACAGATCCAGGAGGACGTTCATGTTCTGGGAAAGCTGCATCCCCAGGAGTCCGCAGAGCAGACGATGAACTATCTCACAGAGCTTGCGGTCAACGAGCAGCGTGAATGGGACTTTGAATATATCCACCAGAAGACCGGCGAGCACCGCTGGTTCCACGTTATCGCCATGGGCAGCAATGTGGAGGGCAGAACGAAGTACATTCTGGTCATGTCGGACCGGACTGCCGACAAGAAGATCAATCAGGCTCTTTCGGAGGCTGTCCGCGCCGCGGAGACCGCCAACCGGGCCAAGAGCACGTTCCTTTCCAATATGTCCCATGATATCCGCACGCCTATGAACGCCATCATCGGCTTCACCACGCTGGCGGTGAGCAATATGGATGACAAGGAGCGGGTTCAGGACTATCTGAGCAAGATCCTGGCCTCTGGCAACCATCTGCTCTCCCTCATCAATGACATTCTGGATATGAGCCGCATCGAAAGCGGAAAGATCCATCTGGAGGAGACGGAGACCAACCTGTCCGATGTGCTGCATGACTTAAAGACCATCGTCAGCGGACAGATCCACGCAAAGCAGCTGGAGCTTTATATGGACGCCATGGACGTCACCGATGAGGACGTCTATTGCGACAAGACGCGGCTGAATCAGGTGCTGCTGAATCTGCTGTCCAACGCCATCAAGTTCACCCCGGCAGGCGGAACGGTCTCCGTTCGGCTCAGACAGCTTCCGGGGACCCGGAAGGACCGGGAGCAGTATGAGATCCGGGTCAAGGACAACGGTATCGGCATGAGCCCGGAATTTGCGAAAAAGATCTTCGATCCCTTTGAGCGGGAGCGGAGCTCCACCGTGAGCCGGATCCAGGGCACCGGACTGGGCATGGCCATCACCAAGAACATCGTGGATATGATGGGCGGCACCATCGAGATCCGGACAGAGCCGGGCAAGGGCACCGAGTTTATCATCCGTGTGGCGCTGCGCGTCCAGCCGGAGCACCACCGTGCGGAGCGGATCGCGGAGCTGGAGGGCCTGAAGGCTCTGGTGGTGGATGACGATTTCAACACCTGCGACAGCGTGACTAAAATGCTGGTCCGGGTGGGGATGCGCTCGGAGTGGACGCTCTCCGGCAAGGAGGCCGTCCTCCGGGCCCGGCAGTCCATGGAGCTGGGGGATGCGTTCCACGCCTATATCATCGACTGGCGTCTGCCGGATATGAACGGCATTGAGGTGACCCGTCAGATCCGCAGTCTGGGGGACGGGACCCCCATCATTATCCTGACGGCCTATGACTGGACGGATATCGAGGTGGAGGCCAAGGCCGCCGGCGTCACGGCGTTCTGCTCCAAGCCCATGTTCATGTCCGACCTGCGGGAGACCCTGCTGGCGGCTCTGGGCCAGAGCCAGACGGAGACCAATGACAGCGTCCTCCCCGGCGGCAGTCCGAATTTCCGCGGCAAGCACATCCTGCTGGCGGAGGACAACGAACTGAACCGGGAGATCGCCGTGGAGATCCTCAGCAAATACGGCTTCATGGTGGATGCGGCGGAAAATGGCGTGGAAGCCGTGAAAAAAATCAAGGAGTCCAAACCCGGAGACTACGATCTGGTGCTGATGGACGTGCAGATGCCCCTTATGGACGGCGGCGAGGCCGCCAGACAGATCCGGGCGCTGCCTGACCCTGCACTGGCGAAAATTCCGATCCTCGCCATGACGGCTAACGCATTCGAGGAGGACCGGAAGAGTGCGCTGGAATGCGGCATGAACGGCTTCCTGTCCAAGCCCATCAACATCGAGGAACTGATCGCCGCACTCAGCAGCCTTCTTGCCGGGTAAGCGCGGTTCCTCCCATCGTTCCGCCCGGCTTCGACAAGCGCAGAACAAGCAGAACAAAAAGCATGGCCGAAGCGCAATCTCGCGCTTCGGCTATGCTCATTTTTACCGCAGAACCGGCTGCCTGCCCGGTGAATCGGGATGGCGGCCCTTTGCTGATTGGTTACGGGGTCATCTGGCGCAGGCGGACGATGTGCGCTTGCGCTCCAGCAGCACCATGATCCGCTGGCGGTTATACCGCTGCATCATCACAAACAGCAGGTCATATCCGGCGGACAAAACGGAGGTCACGATGAATACCGGGTATGCGCCAAACCGGAGCCCCGCCGCAATGGGCAGAAAGCTGAGCAGCGCGATCGTTTCATGGACCAGCTCCGCCTGACACATGGCCTGGGCGACCTCGTCCCATGTATGCAGACGCGGATCAAACAGCGCGTTGTCATAGGTGGGCATTCTGCGCTTCCACCGCTTTACCTTCAGCGCTTCATAGACCGCCATTTCCCGTCTGCCGACCCGGTACCACCGCTTGCAGAGATCCGCACGATTCTGCATCATTGCCTGAAATGCGCCTCCCACCAGCAGCCGCATGACGAGGTGGTAGGAAACCGTTCCGAAGGTAATGGCGAGTGAAAGCACCGGCCCGTAGGCGGTCTTTTTGTAGAAAACGATCAAAATGACCGTCCCGATCATGAAAAACAGCGCGGCCCGCGTCATTTTCTTTGCCATATCCGGTCACCTCATTCAGAGAACGTGCATTGTGTTTTCGCCGCTGCCGAGACACACGGCGATCTTTCAAAAAACGCAGACAGCTTGTCTTTGCTGGAGCTGCTCAGACTCACATGTGAAATAGATGCTGTTTTTCTTGTCTGCGCCTCTCGGCTTTCTATGAGAAATGATACCACAGGGCTGTGCAAAAAGCCAGTGCTTCCGATGCTTCTCTGCATGTCCCGCAGCCGAAGCCGCAGTGCGAAGGGCATATATTTGACCTCCCACCCTGAAAGCCTGGCCGTCCCGGTTTTGTCCCGGTTTGCAAAATGGCCTTGCAATCCACCTGCCGCCGTGCTATACTTCCACCGTAATTGAATAGAAAATCTTCAGGGCAGGGTGTGATTCCCTACCGGTGGTACAGCCCACGAGCCGCAAGGCATGATTCGGTGAAACTCCGAAGCCGACAGTACAGTCTGGATGAAAGAAGATGACAACGCAACGCAGGGGACTGCTTTGCGTCTATGGAAGGTGCTCTGGGATGTGTTTACATTCCGGAGCTTTGCTTTTACACAAGAATACTTGTGTTTTTCCGCCTTGCCCTGAACGATTCGTTCAGGGCTTTTTCTTTTGGAGGTAACAGTATGAACGATGCGGAATATATGCGTCTGGCCTTGGCGCTGGCGGAGCGGGGCCGGGGCTGGACGGCGCCCAATCCCATGGTGGGCGCCGTGATCGTAAAGGACGGCGCGGTCATCGGACAGGGCTGGCATAAGCGGTACGGGGAACCCCACGCGGAGCGGAATGCGCTGGCAGCCTGCACCGCTGACCCCGCCGGAGCCACCATGTATGTGACGCTGGAGCCCTGCTGTCACCATGGAAAGCAGCCGCCCTGCGTAGATGCGATTCTGGCATCCGGCATCCGCCGGGTGGTGATCGGCTCCGCCGACCCAAATCCGCTGGTGGCGGGAAAGGGCGTGGCGATCCTGCGCTCTCGCGGCGTGGAGGTAACGGAAAACGTTCTGCGGGAGGAATGTGACGCGCTGAACAGAATCTTCTTCCACTACATCACCACCGGGCGGCCCTTCGTTTCCATGAAATACGCCATGACGATGGACGGCAAGATCGCAGCCTTCACGGGTGCGTCCAAGTGGGTCACGGGCGAGACGGCCCGGAGCCACGTCCAGCGGCAGCGGCACCGGTTCCGGGGCATCATGGTAGGCGTGGGCACCGTTCTGGCGGACGATCCCCTCCTGACCTGCCGCATGGAAAACGGGCGAAACCCCGTTCGCGTCATCTGCGACACCCATCTGCGGACGCCGCCGCAGGCGCAGGTGGTCATCACCGCAGACCAGATCCCGACCATCCTCGCAACCTGCTGCGCCGACCTGGAAAGGCAGGCGGTTTACCAGCGGGCCGGGTGTCAGGTGCTCTGCCTGAATGAGAAAAACGGCCATGTGGATCTCCAGCAGCTCATGGAGCGGCTGGGGCGGGAACAGATCGACAGCATCCTGCTGGAGGGCGGCGGAACGCTGAACTGGGCCGCGCTGGAATGCGGCATCGTGCAGCAGGTGCAGGCGTATATCGCCCCGAAGCTGTTCGGCGGAAGGGACGCGAAAACCCCCGTGGAGGGCGTGGGCGTCCCCGCCCCGGACGACGCCTTCCGATTGAAAAACAGCCGTTTGGAACGGCTGGGCGAGGATCTTCTGATAGAAAGTGAGGTGGAATATCCGTGTTCACAGGAATCGTAGAAGAAGTCGGAGCGATCAGGAACATCAAGCGCGGGCAGCACTCCGCCGTCCTGACGATCCATGCGAAAACTGTTTTAGAGGAGACCCGGATCGGAGACAGCATCGCTGTGAACGGCATCTGCCTGACAGTGACCCGGCTTTTTCCCGATGGCTTTTCGGCGGACGTGATGCACGAGACGCTGAACCGCTCGTCCCTTGCGGGGCTTACGGCGGGGAGCGTAGTCAATCTGGAACGGGCCATGCCTGCCAACGGCCGATTCGGCGGGCATATCGTAGCGGGCCATGTGGACGGTGTCGGACACATTGCCAACATCCGCCGGGACGATACCGCCGTCTGGTACACCGTCCACGCGGGGCCGGAGATATTGCGCTATGTGGTGGAAAAGGGCTCCATCACCATCGACGGCATCAGCCTGACGGTGGCCGCCGTGGACGGCGAGGGCTTCTCCGTGTCCACCATCCCCCATACGGTGGCCCAGACCAATCT
>OGEU01003193.1_pt1 | contig 10742 bp, 5 predicted proteins | sample 1570651 | NCBI WGS metagenome assembly OGEU01 (sample SAMEA2582129, study PRJEB24529) | metagenome | biome: Human gut stool | place: China | collected 2011
ACGCTTGGAACGTCGACACCAACATCCAGAATGGTTGAACCAATCAGAACATCTATCTTGCCTGCCGCCAGACTGTTGAGCTTTGCTTGTCGGGTAGTCTGGTTTGATTCTCCGTAGATGAAATCGACCTTGAGGCCACTCTCTTTCATCATTTCCATCAAGATCTGACCATGACGCTTCAGACGAACCAATGTCATACAGTTCAGACCGTGACTTTTCCGATCATATGATTTCCGGCAATGCAGTTTCCGGGGGAGGCGTCTCTGATCATGCTATTTCAGGAAACGGCGTCTTCGGTAATGCCGTTTCCGGGAACAGTGTTTTTGACAATACCGTTTCAGGCAATACCGTTTCGGAAAACCAGGTTTCCGGGAATCGTGTTTCCGGGGGAGGCATTTCTTTAACTACGGTATCCGGTAATATTCTGGTACGCCCGACGCTGCGGGAACGCAGACTGGAACAAAGTTCTTATATGGAAACAGTTGAGTGGAATGAAGCAGACCAGGTGGTGATTGGTCAAAGTACCCTGGACCTTTCAGACAAAAAGATTGCCTGTCTGGGTGACAGTATCACACAGGCGGCAAACCTTGAAAGCATGGAGGACTATCAGCAGTATTCCTACCCGACGAAGCTGGCAGAAATTCTGGGAGCAGAGGAAGTGGTAAATCTTGGAATCGGAGGATCCTCGATCGGAAGATACTGGCAGGATGCCTTTGTGGACCGTTACATGGACATTCCGGAGGATACAGACCTTATTCTGGTTATGGGAGGAACGAATGACGGGTTCTGTCTGCACCGGGAAAATGTGGGAAATTTTGAAGAGCGTTCTCCCCGTACCCTGATTGGGGATCTTAATGAACTGATGCGGGGCTTAAAGGAGAATTATCCCGATGCGGAGGTTGTTTTCGTCACACCGCTTCCCAATGTCCTGCATGATATTCTGCGTAAGGATCGTCCGGAGCTGATGTCGCAGCGTGTCATTGTGGACAGTATGATTGCTCTTGCCAGGGAATATGAATTTGATGTGATTGACCTGTATGATTCGAATTTACTGGACAGCCACGATGCCGCAGTGATTTCGAATTATATGCCGGATGGCGTACATTGCAATCCGGACGGCTACCGGATTCTGGCAGAGCACATTGCAGCCGATCTGATCCGGCTGCAGGATTCACAGGATGTGGAAGATGGTGAAGAGTTCCGGGAAGCAGAAGGGATGGAAATGGAAGCAGCTTCAGAGCAGGGGATGGAAAGTGAATTAGATGCCGGTCAGAACATGAAAAGCGAAGCCATCTTCCATCAGAACATAGAGAGCGAATCAGATTCAGCTCAGAATATGGAAAGTGTCGAAACGTCTGAAAGTGCAGAAAATACCGGATATAAGGAAGTGCCGGATAACATAGGGAAGGATGAAAATCTGGAAGATATAGCAGATTCCCAAGAAATAGTAGATTTGGAAAATATAGTAGATTCGGAAAACATAGAAGCAGCAGAAAATATAGATGATTCAGAAGATATGACAGATTCCAGGGATATAACAGAGTTGGAGGCTGCAGAAAATTTTAAGTCCGGGATTCCAACAGACATTCTGAAATTCCGGGAAAGAGATACCGCACAGGACAGAGATCCTATTGATATGGAAGCGAAGAAAATGAATGAGGAAGCAGCAGACGCGCAGATCCAAAAGGATATGACGATGGAGGTGGGCTCCTATGGTTAATGAGTATGCAAAATACAGCGATGAAGAATTGATCGTGCAGCTTCGGGATGGAGACCATGCCATTACGGATTACATTATGGAAAAGTATAAGAATCTGGTGCGCAGCAAGGCACAGTCGATGTACATTCTGGGTGCGGACCGGGAAGATCTGATACAGGAAGGAATGATCGGGCTTTTTAAGGCTATCCGTGATTATGATACGGGAAGGGATGCCAGCTTTTTTACCTTTGCGGATCTGTGTGTGTCCAGACAGATGTATACAGCGATTCAGGCAGCAGGGCGGCTGAAGAATGCACCGCTTAATTCCTATATTTCCATTTATGCAGACTATTCCCGGCAGGAGGAAGGAGAGTCCTCAGAGGAGGTAAAGCTGATTAACAGTCTGATTTCCCCATTAGAGAAGAACCCGGAGGAGCTGCTGATTGACCGTGAAAATGTGGAACGCATTGAGCAGATGATTGAGAGGGAATTAAGTCCTTTTGAAAAGCAGGTGCTCGATCTGTATCTTACCGGAATGTCTTATGGGCAGATTGCGAAGGTTCTGGGCAGGGATGATAAATCAACAGACAATGCCCTGCAGCGCGTGAAAGCCAAAATCCGCAGGGAATTGAAGGGAAACAATTAAATTTTTATAAACTTTAAGAGGGGTATATTGACGAAGATTTTTGAACGCAATATACTCTTTTTATTGTGACATAATTGGAAATATCTGTAGTTTCAAAGTATATATCCCATTTTGCGTAACAGTTTTATAGGAAAGCAGGCAATTATTCAGTACAATCCGAAGCACTTATTGCTGAGGATATAGAGAAAGGTGAAGAAAGAATGTTTGGAAAATTCAGTGTCAGGAAACCGTATACCGTTCTGGTGGCAGTAGTGCTTGTAATTGTTTTGGGTATTGTGTCATTTACCAAAATGACCTCGGATCTGCTGCCGAATATCAGCTTTCCTTACGTACTGGTCATGACGACTTATCCGGGGGCAAGTCCGGAAACCGTAGAAATGGTCGTAACGAAGCCGGTGGAGTCTTCTATGGCTACCGTAAGTAATATTGAAGAAATCAGTTCTGTTTCAAATGAAAATTATTCCATGGTAATTCTGCAGTTTGCCCAGTCGGCAGATATGAATGCCGTTTCGCTTGAGATTCGTGAAAATCTGGATCAGATCAGGAGCTACTGGGACGATTCTGTCGGGAATCCGATTATTATGAAAATAAATCCTGATATGCTGCCGGTTATGATTGCGGCAGTCGGTGGAAAGGACATGTCTGCAGCAGAAATTACGGATCTGACAAATGATACCATTGTGCCGGAACTGGAGAGTATCGAGGGCGTGGCTTCTGTTAGCGGTATGGGACTTTTAGAAGAGAGCGTGAATGTTATTATCCGTCAGGAAAAGATTGATGCAGTCAATGAGCAGGTGTTCGGCTCTATTGATAAAGAAATCGATGAAAACCTGGCAGAATTGCAGGAAAACAAGCAGGATATTTATGACGGACAGGCAGAACTGGAAAATGCGAAGAAGGAGCTTGCCGATTCTGAGGCAGAGCTTGCCCAAAAGCAGCAGGAGTTGAATGATTCCAAAGCAGAGCTTGAAAATTCCAAAAAAGAGCTTACTGACGGACGCAATGAGCTGGCAGATAAAAAGAGCCAGCTGGAAAGCGGAAAAACCGAATTAAACAGTAAAAAGGATGCGACCACGAAGCAGCTTGCCGAGGCAGAAACAAAGCTTCTTACCGCAAAGGCGGATGCCGAGGCGGCAAAGACGCACCTACAGCTTGAAATCCAGACTGCAGAAGCGACAGTGAAGGGACTGGATAGCGGTATTGAGCAGGCCCAGGCCGGAGTGCAGATGCTTGAACAGGCAATTACGGCGGTGAATGGGATTGAGGGAACACTTGCTGGATTAGCAGGAACTAGTGATACTCAAACATATGTGGATCTGGATGAAAATACCCGGGCAGCCGTTAAAGCATGGTATGAATCTGCCGGATATGAAGTAAAAGAAGATACTCCTGTGAGGGAAATAAAAGGAACATTGTCTGCAATTAAAAATGATATTTTGGTCAAAGCGGGAGCAAGTGATGTAAACGGCTTAGAAGCCAAGAAAGCTGAACTGCAAAGTAAAATTGCCGATCTTGAGTCCCAGAAGGCCATGGCTGCGGCACCGATCGACCAGTATAAGTCCGCACTTTCTGAAGTCGAAGGAAATATCGGTAAGCTGGACAGTGCGTTAACAGAATTGTATCAGGGAAACCTGCAGGCGGCAATTGAGTTTGCCAATGCACAGACCACAATCAGCTTAGGAGAAATGCAGATAGCTTCTGCAGAGTCCGGGCTGGATTCGGCGCAGAAGCAGCTTGAAGCCGGGGAAGAACAGATAAAGTCCGGACAGGAGCAGTTAGATGCCGGAGTGGATCAGATTAAGGAAGGCTATGATCAGATTAATGACAATGCAGAACAGCTTGCGGATGCATTGCAGCAGATTCTGGACGGCGAAGAGCAGATCGAGGAAGCGAGGGAGGATGCGTACGACCAGGCAGATATGAATGGCATTCTTACGGTAGATACCGTGGAACAGCTTCTGGCTGCGCAGAATTTCTCAATGCCTGCCGGCTACGTTACTGAGGATGGTATTTCTTACCTGATCCGCGTGGGAGATAAACCGGATACGGTTGAAGAGCTAAAGGCGATGCCGATTTTAAATGTGGATATGGATGGCGTCGATGTGATTACCCTGGGGGATGTTGCCGATGTTTTCATGACAGACAACTCTGCAGATATTTATACGAATGTAAACGGAGAACCGGGGATTCTTTTAACCATGCAGAAGCAGACCGGCTATTCGACCGGAGAAGTATCGGACAAGATCCTTGCCAGGTTTGATGAGCTGTTAGAGCAGAACGAAAATCTGATGCTGATTACCCTTATGGATCAGGGAATCTACATTGATATGGTCACGGATTCCATCTTTAACAATATTATTTTCGGAGCAGGACTTGCGATCCTTATCCTGCTGCTGTTCCTTAGAGACATCCGGCCGACCGCAGTGATTGCATGCTCCATTCCGATCAGTATAGTGGCAGCGGTAGTCTGCATGTATTTCAGCGGAGTAACCCTTAATGTGATTTCTCTTTCCGGACTGGCGCTTGGGATTGGTATGCTTGTGGATAACTCTATTGTGGTAATTGAGAATATTTACCGGCTTCGCAGCGAGGGGGCTTCGGTAACGGAAGCAGCGATTGAAGGAACCAGGGAAGTGGCGGGAGCGATTGCAGCATCGACCCTGACGACAGTCTGCGTTTTCCTTCCGATAGTCTTTACAGAAGGAATTACACGTCAGTTGTTCGTGGATATGGGACTGACGATCGGATATTCCCTTGGCGCAAGTCTCATCGTGGCCCTTACGGTAGTTCCGGCAATGTCCTCAAAGATTCTGGTGAAAACAAAGGAACAGAAGGAGAGCCGGTTCTTTAATGGACTGATGAATGGCTATGGAAAGGTTCTTGACTGGTCTTTAAAGCATAAAGCAGTGATCTTTATCGGAGTTCTGGTGCTGCTCGTAGGAAGTGCCCTGGTTTCGCTTTCCAAAGGAACCGCGTTTATGCCAACCATGGAAAGCACACAGATGACCATTACCTTAGAGCTTCCGGATACCACGCCGTTAAGCGAAACCGCAGAGGTAACGGATCGTGTAGTGGAGATCTTAAGAAATATGGAGGATGTTGAGGATGTGGGAGCCATGGCAAGCACCTCTTCCATGGGTTCGTTGATGGGAGGATCCGCAGACAGTTCAACGCATGAGACGAGCATCTATCTGACCACAGTAGAAAAGCCCAAATTAAACAACAAAGAGCTTTCCAATGCAATTGAGGAACAGACTGCACAGCTCTGTGAAGAGACAGGAGCAGAATTGAGTATTGAAACCTCCATGATGGATATGAGTGCGCTGGGCGGAGATGGTATTTCGATTCAGGTGCGGGGGCGCGATCTGGATACTCTTCAGCAGATTGCCAAAGAAGTAGCTGCTATTGTGGAGGCTACGGAAGGAACAGCGAAGGTTTCTGATGGTCTGGAGGAGGCAACCGGTGAGATGCGGATACTCATCGACCGCGATAAGGCAATGGATCAGGGACTCACGGTAGCTGAAGCTTATCAGCAGATTGCAGCAAAGCTAAAGGATGCATCCAGTGCGACAACCTTTGAAACAACGGCGAAGGAATATGAAGTCTATGTAAAGAACGCCAATGACATGGAACTTACCCGGAAGCTGCTACAGGATCTTGTTATTGAAAAGACAGATAAAGACAATAAGAAGGTGGAAATTCCACTTAAGGATATTGCAGCGTTTGAGAATACTATTTCTCCAAAATCAGTAAGCAGAACAGAACAGAACCGCTATATTGCAGTATCTGCTTCCATTGCAGACGGATATAACGTGGGTCTGGTATCCCGGAAGCTGGAACAGAACCTTGCAGATTATGAAGTGCCGGAGGGCTATTCTCTTGTGATGGAGGGGGAAAATGAGATGATTGTGGATGCCATGCAGCAGCTGATGCTGATGCTGCTTCTGGCGGTTATTTTCATGTATCTGATTATGGTTGCCCAGTTCCAGTCCCTGAAATCTCCGTTTATCATTATGTTTACGATTCCGTTGGCATTTACGGGTGGCTTCCTGGGACTGTTCCTTGGAAACTGTGAGGTCAGTGTCGTTGCGGTCATCGGCTTTGTCATGCTGGCAGGTATTATCGTAAATAACGGTATTGTGATTGTAGATTATATGAACCAGCTGATTGAACAGGGAATGGAAAAGCATGAGGCGATTTTACAGGCAGGCAGGACAAGACTTCGTCCGGTATTGATGACGGCGTTAACAACGATCCTCGGACTGTTGCCGATGGTATTTGGTACAGATATGGGAGCAGCGATGGGCAAGCCGATGGCAATCGTTACGGTAGGAGGTCTGCTTTATGGAACTCTGCTGACCCTGCTTGTGGTTCCCTGCATTTATGATCTGATGAACAGCAGGAAAACCAGAGGACTGCAAAGCAGATAAACACGGAAGTAAAGAAAACCGGTAATTGCGCGTATCGTGTGTAGTTACCGGTAAATAGCCAGTGACGGAAACTGTGCCTGTGATCGGAATGCCAGGAGCAATAGTGATAAAATAGTAATACGAAATAAGGCAGTATAAGCTGAGAATGATAAGGTGGGGGAGAAAATAATGGTCATCAGACAGCTAAAGCAGGAAGAAAAATTTATGGCAGGCCGGATATCCGGAATCTGCTTCCATGAGAGGATCGATGATCTTGCGAAGAAAAGACAGGAGTGTGAAGAGGCAAAAGAGGAGGACTGGGGAGCCTTTGATGAGAAAGGAACTCTCATGGCAAGGATCATCAATAACCGTTACACCTCGTACGTGGATGGGCAAGAGATACAGAATGGAGGAATCGGCGCCGTATCTACTCTGCCGGAATACAGGAATGCCGGAGCTGTCCGGAATATTTTTGAGAAGCTCCTGCCTTATGCCTATGAAAACGGGGAAGTGATTTCGACATTGTATCCGTTCAGCCATCAGTTCTACCGGAAATTCGGTTATGAGACGGTGTGTTATAGGAATCAATACAGGTTTAAACCTGAAGTCTTAAAGGGGTATCACTTTGACGGAGAAGCTGTCATGTGGGAGGAAGGAGAGGATATTTCGGACTATTTTGGTCTTTACCGGCAGTTTGCACCGAAATATAACCTTGCGGTGAAGCGTGAGGAAGCTCTTATGAAGAGAGAGCATATGAAAGGCAATATTTATAAGGAGCGGAAGTTTTCCTATCTGCTTCGTGAAAAGGGACAGAATGTTGCTTATCTGCTGATTGAGGATGTATATCAGAAGGAAGCGGCGTTCATGTGGGTTGAGGAAGCAGTATGGAACTCTCCGGAAGGGTTTCGGGCGATTCTTGGATTTCTGGCAAGATTCAGTGCGGATTATGGAGAAATTGAGTTAACACTGCCTTATGATCTGGAATTATATTCTGTGATCAGATCAGCGAAGGCATACGAGATCCAAAAGACAACAAGGCAGGATTATATGGTGCGTGTTATCAATGTGAAAAGGATGCTGGAGATCCTTTCAAAGCCGGAAGGAACGGATTGCAGGATCCGAGTCTGTGATCCGCAGATTGAGCAGAATAACCGGATCTGGCATGTGACAGAGAATGCAGTAGAGGTGGCCGCAGATGGAACAGAAACAGATATGGAAGTGAGCATTCAGGCATTTTCCCAGCTTGCAGTCGGTGCAATCTCGCTGGACGAAGCTCTGTTGCGTGAGGATATTGCTATCAGCGCAAAGAAGGAAAAATTACGCAGTCTGTTCAGAAGAAAATCAATTTTTATAAATGAACATTTTTAAAATATCCAAAGGGTTGCAAACATATCTATTTTAGCAGATTTTATTGTGAAATTGCACACTATAGTTTATAATAAAGCAAACACGAAAATAAAGAAAAACCAGTAAATACGCGCATTCCGCATACTTACCGGTTGAAATAAAAAAAGCTGATGACGGGAATCGAACCCGTGACCTCCGCCTTACCAAGGCGACGCTCTACCGACTGAGCCACATCAGCATTGGTGTAATCACCGTTTAGTATAATATCATATAGATCATTACTTTGTCAATGAATTTTTCGAAAAGTTTTGAAGAAGTTTTGAAGAAAAATTTTAAAGAAAATTTTAAAGAAATCGCACAGGAGAAGAGGAGATTGATGCAGGAGATTCTGGGCATTCGCAGGAACGCTTATATACAGGTACAGGATGGCAGGCAGGTGACCTATGGTGGCAGCCAGCTCTTTTTTAAGCCGTTACAGGATAAGTGTAGCCAGAGGAAATATAGAGGCGGCTGGGGAATGGTTGCCTTAGGGGGTTTATTGCTGTATCTGGTGGAGAAGGAGATAAGACCTTATCAGCTTGACGGGATTACTTATCATACTGTATTTGAGGAAAAGGAAGCCTATCGGACTTACTTTAACAAGCTGTGCCGGAAGCTTAAGTGGTTTCCTACGCAAAATGGAATGTCCGGGATACTTATGGCAATCCGTTTTAATGCGTTCATGTGGAAAAGACGCATGCCGTATCGTGCCAGATGGGGACTTTTCGAGAACGTCAGGGAAAGGCGTATTGAGAGAATGCTGCAAAAAGATCTGCCGGTCATTTTGTGCATTCCGCGTGTTTTGCTGCCATGGCAGAGGGAAGACAGGCTGCCGCTTTATATGGAAAGCAGCGGGCAGATGAAGCAGGTCGATGCCACCCGTGCCCATTATGTGACGATTACAGGTCTTGTAAGTCATCAGGGGGAAAATTATTACCGGATCTCTTCCTGGGGACGGATGTATTACATTTCCGTAAAGGAATACAGAGACTTTGTGAGAACTCATCTGTTTGGAACAGTGTTGGGGAATATCCTGTATATTACTTCAAAAATAGAAGAAAGATCATAGACTTGTCATTCCTGAGTAATACATGTCATTACAGAATGGATTATGCATCATAATGATGAAGAAGTTGAAGATCATATAAGATTCCAAATAAGGCTCCTGTCTGATACCTGATTTTACAGGTTATCCGATAGGAGCCTTTGTATTTCTTTTTTTTATTCTGATTTCCGCTAAAAGACAATCCGGTTTTTATTTAACCTGCCGGCTGTTCTGCAGGAGGCTGTTCTCCCCCGCCTTCTGCGGCATTGGCAGCGGCTTCAGCCTGTGCAGCCAGCGCTGCATTCTGCTGCGCGGCTATGATTTCGTTCCGCTGCTGTGCAATAATTGCCTCGGCATCCGGATTAGCGAAGAATTCCGCATTGTGAGGACAGGTTCCGGCAGTGCCTGGTATGGTCACTGTAGTAATGGAACCGTCTTCATTTACGATTTCCTGTGTCTGGGGCTCCTGCTGCTCCGGAAGAGTGCTGTCCCCCCTCATCAGGGGATCATCTGCAGGAGTGACCTCCAATACGCCTTCTACCTTGAAAGGACACTGTTCGCTGGCAGGAAGATTGGTGTACTGACAGATCGGTCCCTGATAGTGTACATTACAGCTTTCGGTCGGCACATTTCCTTCAGCAAAGTATTCGGTTTTTAATGTGCCATCACATAAGCCTGCAATCGGAAGCTTGCCGGATCGGGCACATACCGTTGCCTGAACAATACCGCTTGGCATCGTAAAGGACTGGGATGGCAGTTCTTCGTGGATTTTGGCCATGGTTGCACGCCATAGCTTCTTGGCGAGATTTCGTTCCTCACCCTTGCGGAGCTTAGTGTTATTATCATAACCGGTCCAGGTCGTTGCCGTATAATACGGAGTGTAGCCGGAGAACCACACATCATTGTAATCGGAAGTGGTTCCGGTTTTGCCGGCGATTGCCATACCACCAAAGTTGACGGAGGCACCGGTACCCTGGGTAACGACATCCTGCATGGCATCTGTGAGAAGCCATGCGGTTGTTTCTTTGATGACCTGCTTGGTTTCCGGTTCGGTGTTATCGAGAATTACATTTCCGTCATGATCGACTACCTTGGTATAAAGCTTGGGTTTAATATAAGTACCGCCGTTTGCAATACATGCGTAGGCAGCATTCAGCTCTTCATTTGTGACGCCGTGCGTCAGACCGCCAAGGGCAGTGGACTGCTGGATATCGGAATAAACATAAGTGTTACCGCCATAGGTGATTTCTTCACGGTCCACAACGGTTGTGAAACCAAAGTTTTTCAGATAATCATAACCAAGCTGAGGAGTAATCGCCGTGAAGGTTTTTACTGCAATGACATTCATGGAATCAATGATTGCCTGACGGATGGAATTCAACCCACGGTATTCGCTTCCCCACCAGTTGCTGACCGGACGTCCATTCGCATAATTAAACGGTGCGTCATTGACCATGGTAGCAAGGGTTAATCCTGCACTGTCTAAGGCCGGTGCATAAACGGCAACAATTTTAAACGTGGATCCCGGCTGACGGGTGGTATCAGTGGCACGGTTTA
>OGEU01003194.1_pt1 | contig 10737 bp, 9 predicted proteins | sample 1570651 | NCBI WGS metagenome assembly OGEU01 (sample SAMEA2582129, study PRJEB24529) | metagenome | biome: Human gut stool | place: China | collected 2011
CTTTATGGTACGCGTATGGAGAAAGCTTGTTCAGCTGCTATTAATACCGGTATGTTTGCCGCTATGAAGGAAGCAGGTGATGTAATGGGTACTTTTGTGGGGCACGACCACGATAATGATTATTCCGTTATGTGGCACGGCATCCTGTTGGCTTACGGGCGTTTTACAGGTGGAAATACGGAGTATAACCACCTGCCGAATGGTGCCCGTGTTATTCTGATGAAAGAAAACGCCCGCACATTCACTACCTGGATTCGTACCAAAGGCGGGGAGATTGTAGACAAAACGATTTATCCGGACAGCTACCGGAAAGACGATTGGCGTAAGCGTCCGCCGGTTGGAGAGAAGTAATCAGGGGGCAGTTACTTTTTCTCCGTTTACTACTACATTGTCCAGCGTCAGGTTCACCACATTCTCCATTTGTATCGCTTTGGGAGCTTTCTTCACGTTGATGTTCCGCAGGGTGATGTTGTGCAGTTTGGCTTCAGGCAGTCCGTTAGCCATGAGCGCTACGCTGTCCACGCGGTTACAGGTTACATCTTCAATGCAGATGTTGCGGAATAGTGTAGGATGGTTGCCGCCCCGATACCCGTGGTAGTTCGTGCGGAAATTGATAACACCCCACAGGCAGACATCGGCTTCGATGCGCCGCATATTCAGGTTTTCGAAATAGCCGCCTCTGTCCGGGTTGGACTTGAAATATATACCGTTACGGCAACTGTCTATCTTGCAGTCCTCAATATAGATATTCCGCACTCCGCCCGACATTTCGCTTCCGACAGTGATGGCCCAACGTGCGAAATGACAGTTGCGGATGATAACGTTTTCCGTAGCCTGACCGATGCGCCAACCGTCCTGGTCGCGCCCTGATTTGATAGCGATGCCGTCGTCACCAACGTTGAAATCCATACCTTCTATCAGTACATTGGTGCAGGATTCCGGGTCGCAGCCGTCATTATTGTAATTGTTGCTGTCGATATATACATTCCGTACGGTTACGTTGTCGCAAAATACGGGATGAATGATCCAGAAGGGAGAATCGTAAATTTTTAAATCTTCTACCAATACGTTCTTGCAACCGTAAAATTGTATCATACAGGGACGCAGATAGTGTCCTTCTCCGAATACGCGTTGGTATACAGGAACGGAATCGATACCCATCTGGCGCAAGCGATCCAGGGCGGGACCTTGCAGGGCGTGCCAACCATTGAAAGTTACAGCTCCGTTGCCGTCAATCGTGCCTTTGCCGGTCAGGGCGACATTGGTGCACTGGTAGGCATAGATGAAAGGGGAGTAGTTGAAACATTCTGTTCCTTCCCATTTGGTCAATACCATGGGGAGATAGTCGGAAGCTACGGTGGAGAATTCCAGGCGTGCACCTTCGGCTACATGTAGATTCACGTTACTTTTCAGAAGGATGGAACCTTTGCTGAAATAGTTTCCGGCAGGAATGAGTACAGTGCCACCACCGTTTTGATTGCATTGGTTGACGGCTTCCAGTATGGCAGGACGGCTGTCGAAAGTCGTATCACTCTTTGCTCCATAGGCAGTTACGTCATATATGCTGTCCGGAAACGTAGGGGGAACAATCTTTTTCAGGATTTCGGGAACCCTTGCCCATTCACCGGATTCTTTGCGGGGAGTAGCGATATTGTTGCATGCTGTCCAGAGGATAGGAAGCAGACAGACCCAAAAAACAATTTTCTTCATGGTATTTATATAAATAATGTGTGCGGCAAAAATACTTGTTTCTTACCTAATTAGTATGATTTTCATGTAAGAATTTAGTTTAATATCCAATTTCTTAGGGTTATAGAAGTCAGAATCTTAAATTTGCAATCTTCAATTTGACGACATGCTTGCGAAGTTACAAGGTAATGAGTCTTTATTTTTTATGAGATAGTCACCGCTGTATTGTATTAATTATTACTTTTGTATAATTGGTAACCTCAAAAAGTCAAATCATGAAAAACAAGTTGTTTATATTCTGCGTGTTTATTTCCTTGTACTTTCCGATGGCTTTCGCACAACAAGCTACTACTGTAATTGAGCCTGATTTAAAGTATGGCAGACCCTCCAAGGAAGAGTTGGCATTGACTGCATATGCCCCTGATACCACTGCAACTGCAGTTTATTTATTTCATAAGGGTAAGAGTGGCTTTACTTACGATGATGGTTTTCGGTTGTTTACGGAACATTGGGTGCGTATTAAGATACTGAAACCGCAGGGAGTATCGCATGCAGATGTGACCATTCCTTACTATGCACCTTCTGACAGAGATAAAGAGAAAGACGATATTTTGAACTTGGACGGATGCTCTTATAATCTGGAAAATGGGAAAATGACTAAGACTCGCCTGAAGCGGGAACTGGTTTCCAATGAACGGGTGAATACCTATTACAAAGTATTAAAGTTTTCGTTGCCTGCTGTTAAGGTTGGAACGGTTATAGAATATCATTATAAAGTGGTTTCTGATTATTCTGTGCACATAGAAAATTGGATGATGCAGGAAGAACTTCCTGTAATATACAACCAATATGAAATAACCATTCCACATGTATTTGTATACAATGTTGAGTTCAGAGGCCGTCAATATATAGACGTTCTGGAAGAGAAAAGCTCGATGCAGGCCAAGCAACACACGACAAGTGGTGTAGCAAGAGTTGCCCATGACTTTTCTATTTCAGCACGGAGACTAACATTCACCTCCCGGAATTTGCCTGCCATCCGTCAGGATGAATCTTTCTGTTGGTGTCCGGAGGATTATAAAATACAGGTCAGCTTCGATCTGCAAGGCACTAATTATCCGGGTGAAGACTATAAGCCTTACAGCCAGAACTGGGAAGATGTGGACAAGCAACTGACCAGGGAGGAGAGTAAGAGTTTCGGTGTGAACTTGGTGTAGAAAAATCCAGATATTGAAGATATACGGGAACTTAGCCGTTCAGGCAATTTGGATTTTAATAAAAAAGTAATAGGAACATTCCAATTGCTAAAGCAGAAGTTTTCATGGAATGGAGAATATAAATTGTATAGCGAAAATCTGGATAAAGTACTTAAGACCGGAACCGGTAGTAACGCTGATTTAAATTTTATCTTTATCGGCATGCTCAAAAGCTTTGGTATCAAAGCTTATCCTGTTGTCATGAGTCGGCGCTCTGCAGGAATGTTGCCGGTCAGTTTTCCTTCCCTTCAGAAGTTGAACACTTTTGTGGTTGCTATTTATGATGAGGTTAGAGGTAAATATGTTTATTTGGATGGCTCGATGGATGTACCGGCTCTTAATGTGCTGCCCGTTGAATTGTCTGTAACTAAAGCACGTATACTTTCTGCAGATATACCTGAAAATAAAAAGTGGGTGAATTTGCAGGAGATACCTACCAATCAGATTTTTATGAAGATTAGTGCGAATGCTCAGGGAAATCAGATAACGGGGCGCCGGACTACTATTCTGAAGGGATATGATGCCCTTGAATATAGGAAAGAGTATCAGACCAAAGACTCTCTTGTAAATAAACAGGAATTGGTTAAAGAAAAGCTGGCTATCAGCAATCTGAAACGAACAGAGATGGAAGATGACTTTGCAACCATACAGGAAGATTTTGATTTTATACTTGAAGCAGAGAAGTCGGAGGACCACATCTATATCAATCCGATGCTATTTCCGCAGTTGACCAAGAATCCCTTTATACAGTCGGAGCGAATTCTTCCGGTTGAGTTTCCCTATCTGTATAGGTTGAATCTCTCTTGTGCACTGACGCTTCCCGAAGGATATGAAGTGGAAGAAATACCTCACTCGCAAGTAGTGAAGACTGAAGATGGTAAACTGCAATGCAAATATATGATTCAAAGAAACGGAAACAATGTCATTGTGAACTATTCATTCAGCTTGAATTCCTCTGTTATGCCTTCCGAGTATTATAGCCAGTTGCAGGAAATCTGGAATAAGGCCGTTGAAATGAATCAGGCTCTCATTGTACTAAAAAAACTATAACAGTGTACAAATGCAGATGATAAATCTTGCAAGGATTGTTATATAGTCATTGTTTTATGTGGCAAATAAATGATAATTTCATTAGTTTTGCTGCAAGAAAAAGAAATTTATATGGATAAGATAAAAACTGGATTGGCCGCTTTCGGAATGTCGGGGCAGGTGTTTCATGCTCCTTTTATTTCTACCAATCCCCATTTTGAGTTGACTGCGATTACGGAACGCAGCAAGGAATTGTCGAAGGTGAAATATCCGCAATCCCGTATCGTGCGTAGTTTTGAAGAATTGATAGGGATGGAGGAGTTGGAACTGGTTGTTGTAAATACTCCGGATAGTTCCCATTATGAATATGCCCGTCGTGCTCTCGAAGCCGGAAAGCATGTTGTTGTGGAAAAACCTTTCACTACTACCGTAGAAGAAGGGGAAGAACTGGTGGCTCTTGCTGCTGAAAAAGGATTAACCCTGAGTGTTTACCAGAATCGCCGTTGGGATTGCGACTTCCTGACCGTGAAAGAAATATTGGACAAAGGCCTGTTAGGCCGTCTGGTAGAATTTGAATCCACCTTTCCCCGTTACCGGAATTTCATCAAACCCAATACCTGGAAAGAAACCGGGGAGAGTGGCGGAGGCCTGACTTATAATCTGGGTGCCCACGTCATAGATCAGGCTGTGCAGTTGTTCGGTATGCCCGAAGCTGTATTTGCCGATATTGCAACTTTGCGTACCGGTGGTAAAGTGGATGATTACTTCATTATCCATTTACTGAAACCTGCCCATGCGCCGGAAGTGAAGATTACACTGAAAGCCAGTTATCTGATGTGTGAGAATGAACCTCGCTTTGTACTTCATGGCACGGAAGGTTCGTATGTGAAGTACGGTCTTGATCCTCAGGAAGCAGATCTAACTAAAGGCATACTGCCGGATACTCCGCATTGGGGAGAGGAAGATAAATCCCAGTGGGGGATACTTCATACGGAAAAGAATGGGGATGTGGTGCGTGAATCCTATCCAACCCTTCCCGGTAACTATGCTGCTTTCTATGAGAATATTTATCAGCATGTCCGTAAAGGAGAGGTCTTGCAAAGTGATGCCCACGGAGTTCTTGGTGTCATCCGGCTGATTGAAGCGGCTTGGGAAAGTAGTCGGACAGGAAGTGTTATCAGATTATAGCCTGATTTATGGATAAAAAAGCGATTGTTCTTTCCGTTGCCGGTTCCGACAGTTCCGGTGGTGCAGGCATACAGGCGGATATAAAGACTATCTCCGCACTGGGAGGATATGCTGCTACGGCAATCACTGCAATCACTGTGCAGAATACATTAGGTGTGCAAGCTGTGCATCCAGTGCCGGCAGAACTGGTAGGCAAGCAGATGCAGGCCGTGATGGAAGATTTACGACCGGATGCCATTAAGATAGGTATGACCGGAAATGTGGAGATTATTAGTGAAATAGCGCGGTTGTTACATCAATATTCACCCCGGCAGGTGGTTCTCGATCCGGTAATGGTTTCTACCAGTGGGCACAATCTGATGACGGATGAGGCAGTGGAAGCTATTTGCACGCTATTGCTTCCGGAAGTGTCTCTTGTTACTCCTAATTTACACGAAACAGAGGTTCTGCTACAGCAACCTGTTCATACGGTTGATGAAATGGAGGATGCTGCATGCCGCTTGTTTGAAAAGTACCACTGTGCCTTTCTTATTAAGGGAGGTCATTTGAAGGGTAATGAGATGTGTGATGTGCTTTATGATGGAAATCAACTGAATATCTTTGGCAGCAATCGCATCCGTTCCGGCAATCTGCATGGTACAGGGTGTACACTTTCATCCGCAATTGCTACATTCCTGGCACAAGGAGCATCTTTGTATGAAGCTGTGGAGCAAGCCAAGGAATACATTTCTTGTGCTATCGAAGCCGGAAAAGATTTGCATATAGGGCAGGGGAATGGTCCTTTATGGCATTTCCCGTCTTTGATAAGTCCTGTAAATAACAAATAAAGACATGAAACTCATTATCATTACATCTCCGGACTTTCTTCTGGATGAGGCGCGTATCCTCACTGAACTTTTTAAGGCAGGACTGGATTTATTGCATTTACGTAAGCCGGAGGCTGAAATCTATGAAGTGGAAAGTCTTCTACAGGAAATCCCGATGGAATATAGAAGCCGGATTGTTATTCATGACTTCTTCCTTTTGAAGGAGAAGTATTCTTTAGGAGGGATTCACCTGAATTCCCGTCATCCGGAAGTACCTGAAAATTACCATGGACTATTAAGTCGTGCCTGTCATAGCTTGGAAGAGGTGGAAACCACAACACCTCGGTTTGATTATGTACTCATGAGCCCCGTTTACGACAGTATTTCCAAACAAGGATATCGTTCGGGCTATTCAACAAAGGCACTGAGACAAGCGCAAGAAAAAGGCATTATCAATGAAAAAGTGATTGCTCTGGGTGGAATCAGTGAAGCAAACCTTGCAGAAATCAAATCTTTAGGTTTCGGTGGTGCTGCTTTATTGGGAGATATTTGGAACCGTTATCATGCATGGGAAGACACCGAACAACTGCTTACCCATTTCAGAAAACTGAAACATTGTGCAGAATAATCTTTTTCTTCCCATGAAAATGGTAGCCGGTTTCTTATTTGAAGTATAATTTAATGAGGCAAGGGTTATCATCCTCCTGCCTGGACATCAATTTCTGATATTCTTCCGGAGTCAATACGGATTGATACGCTTCGAATTCTTCATTGAAAGAAAACTGCATGATATATTCATCTTCAAAAGCTTCCGGCCTGATCACTATACCCTCTTGGGTGTCCTTGAATAAGAAACTCTTTCCATCGCTCTTCCGGTAAAAAAGATTCTTTAAAGTCAGATTCGGAAACCAACCGTATGATAATCCGGCATAAAAGAACTTTTCATTCTGATATTGTGATCTTAGTAAATAAGGTATCGTATTCTCTTTCAGATATTGGGTTAGAAGCCGTCCTTCTTCTGCCTGATTGTCGTCGGTAAAAGTAAATTTATAGCTGGAGATATCGATGTTGTCTTCGCCAAAATTCCATTTATAAGCTAATAGCAGGCTATCTTCCGTAATTTCATAGACCTCATTATCGTGAAAAGCAGGAGCAAAGTAGCTTTTCTTATGATAAGTATAGAAATTACCCGGTGCTACGGAATTCAGGATGCGTGGTCCTTTCCATAAACTGTTCACCTCTTTTCCGGTATCTGCCTCCACAATGGTGATACACAGTTCGTCGCTACTATTGGGAATTGTCCATGTTATGATTTTGTCTCCCATCGCTACCATAGACTGGTAATTACTTTTATCCGGTAATCGTATCTGCTTAATGAACTGCCCTTCCAGATCATAAACATATAAACTACCGAAAGGTGAAAGCAACTTTACCTGTTTCCGGCTTTCATCCACAATCATGTCATAAACTTCCCGATACTCTCCGGGACCTTGTCCTTTTTTGCCGATAGTGTGCAGAAAGTGCCCTTCGTCATCGAATACAAATACCTGGAAACTTTTCCAGTCGAGGATATAGTTTCTGTTGTTACCGGTAGTGATTTTTACAGGGGCTCTCAGCAGACAACTATCTGTAGTTTCCAGGGGAATCACCTGAATACTGTCAAAAAAATCATGTATAGATAATGCCGAGGGGCGTAGATCTGCCTGTAAGATATTGTTTTCAGTATTGCTACCCGTATTATTATTCCTGCATGAGGCTAATAATATGCTTACTGCTAAAAAGAAGAAATATTTCATGATGTGTCAGTACTAAATTTGCTAAATATTTATCAAAGTGTTCGTAGGAAACAAAGTTATATAATTTTGTTGTTCATTGATAATTTCTGCCGGAGAAAATAACACCTGATAGGAAAAATAGATTTAGCAAGGTCACAAAAGGATAAAACAATATACGGGTGAAAGATTTCCGTCTCTATCAATTGTACGTGACATCGTAGAAACGGATAATCGCTCGCCCGGTATATATGGGAAAATAGTCTATGAAAGATTTATTTCTTCAACTTTGCAATAATCTCTTCAGCAACCTTTTTACCTGACATCAACATGCCACCGAAGATAGGACCCATGCGTGGAGTTCCCGAAACGGCAGAAGCTGCCATACCGCAAACGTACAGTCCCGGATAAATTTCTTTTGTACCGTTTACTACTTCTTCTTCTCCTGCAATTACGTCCAGTGAACGTTCACCAATCACACCACCTGTTTCGGTGGCCAGGCGACTGCCATTTTTGCGTGCCACGGTAGCGGCGATTTCGCTGTCGTGTCCTGTTCCGTCCACTCCTATTTTGGCAAGGATGTTCAGTGGGTCTACGTGCATGCCTTCGCGCAATACGGGAGTCCAGTTTACAACTACTCCATTTACTGTGTTATTTTTGAAAATAACATCTTCTACAGAATAGCAATTGAATACGGTGGCTCCTGCATGTACGGCATGGTAAAGCAATGCGGAAGTGCTTTCCACAGAGTCCATTACATAGAGTCCGTCTTCATACTTCTCGTGGTTGATGTTGAATTCTTTTATAATATCAATGGCTTCTTCCTGAATTACAATCTGGTTGAACATCATAGCGCCACCCCACATGCCACCGCCGGGGGCAAGTTTACGGTCAAACTGTGCTACCTTCAATCCGGCCTTTGCCAGATAGTAAGCAGCTACGATACCCGACGGGCCACCACCTACAATGGCAACATCCAGATCAAGGTTTCTTTCTAATTTCTCAAAATAGGTACTAATGATACCTTTGGATACTTTTGTTTCAATCATGTTCTTATAAGTTTAAAAAGTTATTTTGTTCTCCGATAGTGTGTGAAGTAATATTTTTGTGATGTTTTAGATGTGTAATAATGAACCAGGTTAAAGTGTATTTAAAAATGTGTTGTATTAGCGACTGAAATCTGCCTTTTAAAAAGGAGGAGGGTACTGAGACAAAGAGTCATTGCTTCTCCGATAAAATGTCAGAGAAGCATGATTACGTGGTTATTGTCTGTTGATGACTTGTTGACCGAGCCGTCATCATTCTCAATGCATTAGTTAAATCATTTGTGATTTTTAAGGATTATCCTGTCTATGATTTTCTACTTAGAAGGATATGGCACTAACTATGCATCTTATAGTTTACTGCTGGCATCTATTTAAAATAGCAATTGAGTCAAATAGCCCATCAAGATAGCCATACCTAATATAACCGTCAGGAATGCAGCTATCATCGGCATTCTGAACATTGATTTAAGTAATATCACTTCCGTCAGGCTTGCTCCGGCACTGCCGATGATTAATGCCATTAATGCTCCCAGACCCATTCCTTTTGTCATCAGAACAGATGCCAGAGGGATAACTGCCTCAGCCCGGATATACAGCGGAATACCGACAACGGCGCTTAATGGGATGGCGAAGGGATTATCTGCTCCTGCATGAGCGGCAATCCACGCTGAGGGAATAAAGCCATAAATAAAAGATCCTATTAATACTCCTAACAAAAGATATGGCAGTACATCTTTAAACTGTTGCAACGCATCTTTGGTGGCTAGTTTTATGGGATTAATACTTACTACAGCTTTGGTACTGCAACAGGTAACTACGGGGTTCTCAATGGCTTTAGCCGCTGGACTACAACAACTCACTTTTATGGGCGTATATGTCGTTCCCGGCGAAGTTTTTGCTGGAGCACAACAATTTGCTGATGAGCTTTTACTGGCAATGATATGACGTTCAAACCCCAGAGAATCCAGGATAATACTGGCAAGAACGGAGACGCCGGCTGCGATAATCGCGTACAACAAGGTGACTTTCCAACCAAAGGTCATCCACATTAGTCCGACGATAATGGGATTAAGTAATGGTGAAACAAATAAAAAAGTGAGAGTCGGACCAAACCCGGCTTTCGCTGACAACAATCCACGTAACATGGGTATTGTCGAGCAACTACAGAACGGGGTAACGGCTCCCAACAGAGCAGCCAGGAGATAGCCTCTCCCTTTTCTGGCCCCCATCATCTGCTGGATTTTATGGTCTGGCACCTTTTGTCTTATCAGGCTGACACCGGCACTAATCACTATAAACAGCAACGAAAGCTCGACGGCGAGAAACACAAACATCTCTGCGGCATCTTGCAGCATCGCAAGCCAACTACTCATACGTAACCTCATTGGATAAATCTATATTTCCAGAATAATCGAAATGAAATTCAGATCAAGATATTTCTGGTATTATCGAAATATCAACCAGACAGAGGGGTGTCATATGCAGTTGGAAGAAGTCGCTAAAGCGCTGAAAGAGCTAGGTCACCCGACCCGTTTGTTCATATTTAAACATCTTGTCAAAGCCGGGGAACAAGGGTTGCCGGTCGGTGAGTTGCAAAAGCAGCTTGGGATACCTGGCTCCACACTCAGCCACCATATATCAGCACTGGTATCGGTAGGACTGGTCAAACAAAACCGTGAGAGTCGGACGCTGATGTGTGTTTCGCAATACGCAATGCTGGAAGCGATAATTGAATTCTTACGCGAGGAGTGCTGCGTAAATAGCAAAATTGCCTGATGCGCTACGCTCTACATATTTCATGCCATATATTGAATTTGCACGGTTTTGTAGGTCGGATAAGACGCGTTAGCGTCGCATCCGACATAAACAAAGCGCACTTTACCAACTATCGGCAGTGGATATCGCCGCTTTATTTCAGGCGCTTACCCGCTTCATCAACCACTTTCTCGCC
>OGEU01003197.1_pt1 | contig 10722 bp, 10 predicted proteins | sample 1570651 | NCBI WGS metagenome assembly OGEU01 (sample SAMEA2582129, study PRJEB24529) | metagenome | biome: Human gut stool | place: China | collected 2011
ACCTGTGACCTCCTGCACGTCAAGCAGATGCTCTACCAGCTGAGCTAACCGTCCAAATTGGCTGTGCCGCAATCGGCTTGATTATGTTATCATATTCTCCGCAAAAAAGCAAGTCTTTTTTGAAATTTTCTGCAAACTTTTTTGCAGCAGGGCGGGAGATGCCGAAATTTCTGCGGCCTGGCGTGGAACTTGGCCGACGCAGGGTGGCAGGAGGAGCCGTTTTGCCAAACGTGCTGCGGGACTGCGCAAAAAAGCCCGGCCGGAGGCTGTACGGGCAGCGCTCCGGCCGGGCGGAAAACGGAAATGAGAGATCAGGCGGGGAGAGGCTTACAGGGCGAAGTAACGCTTTGCGTTGTCGAAGCAGATGCCCTTGACGATCTTCTCCAGAGCCTTCTCGTCGTTGGGATACTCGCCATCCTCGACCCACTGGCCGATGATGTTGCACAGGATGCGGCGGAAGTAGTCGTGGCGGGTGTAGCTCAGGAAGCTGCGGCTGTCGGTCAGCATACCGACGAAGTTGCCCAGCAGGCCCAGGCTGGCCAGACGGGTCATCTGCTCTTCCATGCCGATCTTGTGGTCGTTGAACCACCAGGCGGAACCGTGCTGGATCTTGCCCGGAACCTCGCTGTTCTGGAAGCAGCCCAGGATGGTGCCGATCTGGGCGTCATCGCCGGGGTTCAGGCTGTAGATGATGGTCTTGGGGCACTCGTCGGTGTCGTTCAGAGCGCTCAGCAGGCTTGCAATCTCGCCGCCGCAGGTGGCAGTGTTGATCATGTCGAAGCCGGTGTCGGGGCCCAGCAGGCTGTTCATCTTGCGGTTGACGCCGCGCAGGCAGTTGTAGTGGATCTGCATGGCAACGTTCAGGCGGTGATACTGCTTGCCCAGGTGGATCAGGATGTAGGTCTGATACTTCTCAACCTCTTCCGCAGTCACAGCCTCGCCGGCCATGGCCTTCTGGTAGATGGCGTTGACCTCTTCCTTGGTGGCCTCACGATAAGGCACGTAGTCCAGGCCGTGGTCGGTAGCGCGGCAGCCCATCTCGACGAAGAACTCGATGCGCTTGGTCAGAGCATCGCAGACGCAGTCGATGCAGGCCAGCTTTTCTTTGCCGACGACCTCAGCCAGCTTGCCCATGTACTCGACGAAGCCGGGCTTCTGGATGTTGAGGGCCTTGTCGGGGCGGAAGGAAGGGGCCACGGTGAACTTGATGGTGGGGTCTTCCTTGATCTTCTTGTGCCACTCCAGATCGTCGATGGGGTCATCGGTGGTGCCGATGAAAGCGACGTTGGACTGCTCGATCAGGCCGCGGACGGTCAGCTTGGGGTCGTGCTGCAGCTTGTCGTTGCACAGGTTCCAGACTTCCTCAGCGGTGTCGCCGTTCAGGACGCCTTCATAGCCGAAGAAGTGGTGCAGCTCCAGGTTGGTCCAGTGGTACATCGGGTTGCCGATGGCCATGGGCAGAGCCTCTGCGAACTTCTGGAAGCGCTCGCGGTCGGGCTTGTCCCCGGTGATGTACTCTTCCGGCACACCGTTGGAGCGCATCACGCGCCACTTGTAGTGGTCGCCGAAGTAGCTGCCGTCCGGGTTGCGGCCGCCCAGCCAGACCTGAGCGATGTTGTCGAAGCGGCGGTTCTCGTAGATCTCGCGGGGCGGGATGTGACAGTGATAGTCGCAGATGGGCATATCCTCTGCATAGTCGTGATACAGATGCTGAGCCGTGGCAGACTGGAGCATGAATTCCTTATCCATAAATGCTTTCATGGGTTGAACTCCTTTTCTGATTCGTTCATCGGATAGATAAAACAGTCGGGTTTGCGCCTGCCTGTGCGGGCAAGCTGCGCCTGCCTTTAGTATACCGAAAAATGCCGATGTATACAACTGAAAAACTGCCAAATTTTCAGACTTTTCCTTGTGAAAACCGCTGGAAATTATAAAAATGACCTGTTTTTGGACAAAAATCTGGCAAAAAGTACTTGACTTATTTGTATACAACAGCATAAAATAGAGAAGAGAAGGGGAGGGCACACGGCCCTCTCAGGCGAAGCAAAGCAACCGCAAAGCAAACTTAAAAGGAGAACACAGACATGGAAACTTTGAATTACAAGGTTCTTGAGCAGACGGGCTATCACGGCTACATCCTGAAGGATGCACCGGTCAAGGTCATGCAGTTCGGCGAGGGCAATTTCCTGCGCGCATTCGTGGACTACTTCTATGATATCGCGAACGAAAAAGCAGGCTACAACGGCAAAGTCAAGCTGGTGCAGCCCATCGGCAACTTCCCCCAGATGGCCGACTGGATCAACGAGCAGGAGGGTCTGTACACCCTGTATCTGCGCGGCAGTGAAAAGGGCCAGAAGGTCGATGCCAAGCGTGTGATCTCCTGCGTGTCCGACTGCGTCTGCCCCTATGTGGACGACAAGTGGGACGAAGTGCTGGCTCTGGCCCGCTCGGCAGATCTGGAGACTGTTGTATCCAACACCACCGAGGCTGGCATCGCCTACACCCAGGGCGACAGCGCATTCGACCAGGTGCCCCCCAACAGCTTCCCCGCAAAGCTGACCCGTGTGCTGTATGAGCGCTACAAGGCGTTCCAGGGCGCTGCCGACAAGGGTCTGGTCATCCTGAGCTGCGAGCTGATCGACAACAACGGCAAAGAGCTGAAGAAGTGCTGCAACAACTACGCCAAGGACTGGAATCTGGAAGCAGAGTTTATCGACTGGATGAACGAGGCCAACACCTTCTGCTCCACTCTGGTGGACCGCATCGTTCCGGGCCGCATCCGTGACCCGAAGGAGCTGGCTGCTCTGGAAGAGGCCAACGGCTACCACGATACCGTTCTGGACGTCGGCGAGGTCTTCGGCGTCTGGGTCATCGAGGGCCCCGCAGGTCTGGAGGACAAGCTCCCGTTCAAGAAGGCCGGCGTCAACGTCATGGTCGTGCCCGATGTCACCCCGTACAAGAAGCGCAAGGTCCGCATCCTGAACGGTGCCCACACCGGCTTCGTCCTGGGCGCATACCTGGCAGGCTTCGACATCGTGCGTGACTGCATGCACAACGACACCATCCGCGGCTTCATGAACAAGATGCTGCACGAGGAAGTCATCCCCACCCTGCCGCTGGACAAGAAGGATCTGGAAGACTTCGCATCCGCTGTGCAGGACCGCTTCAACAACCCGTTCATCAACCACGAGCTGATGAGCATCTCCCTGAACTCCACCTCCAAGTGGAAGGCCCGCAACATGCCGTCCTTCCTGAGCTACATCGAGGAGCAGAAGCAGCTGCCCAAGTGCCTGACCATGAGCCTGGCCGCTTACATCGCCTTCTACTCCAACGACATCCAGGAGCGCACCGCAGACGGCCTGATCTGCAAGCGCCCGGCCGGCAACACCTATAAGATCCAGGATGACGCATGGGCGCTGGACTTCTACTTCGCACACAAGGACGATACCGCTGCTGAGCTGGTGCATGCAGTCCTGACCAACACCCAGATGTGGGATCAGGACCTGACCAAGATCGAGGGTCTGGAGGCCGCTGTTCTGGCAGATCTGGAGCTGATCCGCACCCAGGGTGCCGAGGCTGCTTACAAGAGCTGCCTGTAAGCTGAAGGAAAACTTCCCCCAAGGGGGAAGGCCTATAAGGAGAGTTATTATGCCGCAGGCAATTCATATCAGCCCCATCGACAATGTTGTGGTCGCGCTGCACCCCATCGCCAAGGGCACGCTGGTGGAGGTGGACGGCCTGTCCGTCACCGCGCTGGAAGACATCCCGCAGGGCCACAAGATGGCCGTGAAGCCCATCCGGAACGGCGAGAACGTCATCAAGTACGGCTTCCCCATCGGCCATGCCACCGCAGATGCCGAGCCGGGCACCTGGATGCACACCCACAACGTCCACACCAACCTGTCCGGTGAGGTGGAGTACAGCTACAACCCCGCGCCGGATCTGGCTCCGCTGCCCAAGGTGGCCCCGGAGACCTTTATGGGCTTCCGCCGCAAGGACGGCCGCGCTGCCATCCGCAACGAGATCTGGATCATCCCCACCGTCGGCTGTGTCAACGACATCGCCAAGAAGATGGTCGCCGATAACCAGGACCTCGTCACCGGCAGCATCGAGGGCCTGTACACCTTCACCCATCCGTTTGGCTGCAGCCAGACCGGCCACGACCATGCCCAGACCCGCAAGCTGCTGGCTGCGCTGGTCCGCCACCCGAACGCCGCTGCGGTCCTCGTGCTCCATCTGGGCTGCGAGAACCTGCAGCACGACCAGTTCGTCGAAGAGCTGGGCGAGTATGACCACGACCGCGTCAAGTTCCTGACCTGCCAGGACGTGGACGACGAGTTCGCCGCCGCCCGCAGCATCCTGAAGGAGCTGGCGGCTTACGCCGGTCAGTTCCAGCGAGAGCCCATCCCGGTGAGCGAGCTGGTCGTGGGCATGAAGTGCGGCGGTTCGGACGGCCTGTCCGGCATCACCGCCAACCCCACCATCGGCCGCTTCTCCGATATGCTGGGCCAGCGCGGCGGTTCCACCGTCCTGACCGAGGTGCCGGAAATGTTCGGTGCCGAGGGCTTCCTGATGGACCGCTGCATCAACCACGACGTCTTCGTCAAGGCGGAGAAGATGATCAACGGCTTCAAGGAGTACTTCATCAGCCACAATGAGGTCGTCTACGACAACCCCTCTCCGGGCAACAAGCAGGGCGGCATCACCACGCTGGAAGATAAGAGCTGCGGCTGCGTCCAGAAGGGCGGCACGGCCCCCATCATGGACGTGATCGGCTACGGCGACCCGGTGGTCACCAAGGGCCTGAACATGCTCTACGGCCCCGGCAACGATCTGGTGTCTGCCACGGCCATGACGGCCGCAGGTGCCCACCTGATCCTGTTCTCCACCGGCCGCGGCACGCCGTTCTCGGCTCCGGCTCCCACCCTGAAGATCTCCACCAACACTCCGCTGGCAGAGAAGAAGTCGGGCTGGATCGACTACAACACCGGTGTCATCGCAGACGGCGAAAAGACCATCGACGAGACCGCACAGGGCCTGCTGGATCTGGTCATCCGCGTTGCAAGCGGCGAGCAGACCAAGGCCGAGAAGCACGGCTTCCGCGAGATCTCTATCTTTAAGGACGGCGTCGTGTTATAAATACAAAAGGCTGCTGTGCGTTTGTTTTGCGCACGGCGGCCTTTTTGTAAAATACAGGAAGGATGTGTTGTTATGGCAGTAAATACAACCGGAATGCTCTTGATCACACTGCTGGTTTATGCAACGATCATCTACGGCGCAGTTTGGCTTGTAAAATACTTCATCCGGTATGGCGTTGATTACTATTTCAAAAAACTGGCAGAAAGCCAGAAAAATAGGGAGGACTTAAAATGAATCAGATCACGACTCAGTATGTTACCGAAGGCGGTGCCTGCTACGAGCAGTACGTCATCACCGACCCCGCTGCCAAGACGGCCTTGACCATCACCCCGGAGCGCGGCGGCATGATCACCGGCTTCACGCTGGACGGCGACGAGTACATCTGGACCCGCCGCCCCAACTTCAGCGAGTGCAACCGCCCCCGGTTTGGTGTGCCGGTGCTCTTCCCCAGCTGCGGCAACCCGGACGGCGGCGTCCATCTGTTCGACGGCAAGGCCTACCCCATGGAGTGCCACGGCTTCGCCGACCTGTGCGCCTGGGAGGTGGAGAGTGTCGGACCCGACGGTGTGACGCTGATCCTGGAGTCCACCCCGCTGACCAAGTTCCTCTACCCGTTTGATTTTACCCTGCTGGTGAACTACGACCTGAACGGCACCACTGCTTCCATCAGCATGACCGTCATCAACGAGGGCGATGTCCCGATGCCTTTCAGCTTCGGCTATCACCCCTATTTTACGGCCTCCGCTCTGGAGAATGTGGACTTTGACATCCGGTGCAAGACCTGCTCCGAGAACGCCAAGGGCGAGCAGCCCGCCGCTCCGGAGAAGATCACCCTGACCCGCAAGGAAGGCACCGACAACACCATCCGCCTGATGACGGGCGTGGAGTTCCCGATGAGCTTCACCGACAAGGGCAACGGCCACAAGGTCACGGTGGACGCCGACGACAGCTTCAACAACGGTGTGCTCTGGCAGCAGGATGCGGAGAGCTTCGTCTGCATGGAGCCTTGGAACGGCTGGGCCAACAGCGTCAACGAAGAAGGAAAGCATGAGGTCCTGGAGCCGGATGAGGCCCTGACCAGCGAGTGGACCATTACCATCGAGAAAGTCTAAGCCCCCGCTTCGAAACCTCTGATACGCAAAAACTCCCCTGCATCCCGGTAAAACGGAGTGCAGGGGAGTTTTTATGTTACAGGCTCAGGCCCGTGGTTTTTACTTCTCCGGAGCGGTGAAGCTGATGGGGGTAGCACCTGCTGCGGCGTCAGCGCTCAGCAGGGAGATGGGAGCGACCTCGTAGCCCAGAGTGTCGAAGCTCTGGGTGGTGCCGTCCTCGGTGGTGAACTCCAGGACGTACTTTGCGGACTGGTCAGCATCCTCCGGCAGGGTCAGAACGACGTTCTCGCCGTCTGCCAGGCCCTCACCGGCCAGGTTCTCGCCCTTGTCCTCAGAGCCGGCAACATACAGGTACAGCTCGGAAACGGTGGAACCGGTGGTGTTGTACACGGTGTACTCAGCGGGCTCGACAACAGCCTCAGAGCTTGCAGCCTCGGAAGAAGCAGCAACAGAGGAAGCCACAGAAGAGGCGGTGGAAGAAGCAGCGGTAGAGGAAGAGGAAGAACCGCAGGCGGTCATGCCGACGGCCAGTGCCAGAGCAGCAGCGACGACAGCAGCATTTTTCAGTTTCATAGTGATAGATTCTCCTTGTTCAATGTGAAAAGTTCCTTCATGGGACAACTTCGTGTGAAAGTTGCTCACGAGTAACTATTATACCGAAAATGACGAAAAATGCAAGGAAAAATCCTTTACAAAAATGTGAAATCTCAGGGTTTCTCGAAACAAACTGGGCATCACGACAAGAGACACTGACAAAAATTTGAAAAAACTATTGACATTGTTGATATCAAAATGATATTATAATGGCGAAAGATGGAATAGGAGGTGTTTCCATGAGGCGGACAAAACTTTTCGTGTGGGTGCTTGCAGCGGCATTGCTGCTGTGTGCCTGTACGGGCAGGCCGAACCAGAATCTTCCGCACAGCCGCAGCGACCTGACGAAATGGGTCGTGAGTGAGCGGCAGGTCGAAATCCCATCCCAAACGGTCGAGCACGGCGAAGATTATGTCATCCAGTGGGAAGACCCCGCCATGGAAGCCCACATCCGCTTCGTGCTCAATCAGCCGGAAGGGGACATCCTGCACAGCGACGTGTGGGAGATTCAGGTGCTGCGGATCAGCGCAAACGGCGTGGATGCCGCATGGACAGAGCCGACCGAGGGTGCCGTTTTCAATACGGCTGACAGCGCAAAGAATGCGTCATATCTGGCTGAGGGCGGAAATCTTGAGAACCTGACCAGCCTGAACGATCTGCGGCATTTTGACAGCCTGCAAGTGTTCTATTATACGGCAAAAGTGCCTTACGACAGTCTGACAGACCTGTGCGGACTGGAAGCCTGCACCGGGCTGAAAGTGCTCTCGCTCTATGGTGCCAAACCCGTAACGCTGGCCCCTCTGGCGGCGCTGACGAAGCTGGAAAGCCTGACCCTTTCCAACTGTGGAGCGCTTGATCTAAGCCCCTTGGAGGGCTTGCAGGAGTTGGAGGTGCTTGGCCTGAGTTCGTCGAATGAACTGGCTTCGCTGGAGCCGCTGACGACACTGCCCAAACTGCGGTATCTGAGCATCGGAACCGGCACCACGTACCCCAGCCTGGACCCCTTGACCCGAACGCACATTGAGTTCCTGGACATGGGCCTTGGCGTGGGCGACGAGAAGACCTGCAAGGGTCTGGATTACGAGCCGTTGACTCGGATGCCGGACCTGAAGTATCTGGACCTGATGAACCATCTGGACCTCACCGCCGACCTGTGCAAGCGCATCGCCGCCGGTTCGCCCAACCTGCGCGGGCTGGATATCTCCTACACTCCTGCTGCGGACCACAGCAAGGAACTGCAGGCCCTCGGCATTGAATGGCTGCAGGACCCCACCAACCGAAGCATCAACGAGTTCTGGCGTCGGCTGATCTATAAGCTGACGTAAGAAAGGAAAAAGCCCCCGGCTCACAGGACCATTCCTGCTGGGCCGGGGGTATGTTGTAATTTGTCAAATCTTATGCTACAATAAAAATACCGCCGGAAGGCGGTAAGGTGCTGTCTGCATTTTTAGGTGTGGTCATGCTTCCCGACTCGGCTTTTGCGTTGCTTCTACATGAAGTGAAGCAGGATTCCGGGAACGGAACCTTTTTGAGGGAAACTTCCCGGAGCCTTGCGGCGAAGGGAGGGATGCCAAATGAATCTGATGGAGCTTCTTACACTTTTGACATTCATTCTCAGCTTGCTGAGTTTGCTTGTCGATGTGATTCGCCTGACCCTTGAGGTCATCGAAAAGACTTTGCAGAGGAAAACGGACAAAATCAAAAAGGATTGACCGCCCACAGTGTCCAAGCTTGTGCGGTCAATCCTTTTGACTACCGAGTAGGAAGCTGGCCATTGCGGGACAGCACCTTTTCTGTTTTTATTATAGCGGCCCAGCACGGAAAAGTCAAGCAGAGCGGCTGCGAGAATTGGATGCGGAGAAGAGCGTTTGCCTGCCCAGCGCGGCCAAATTGGCTATGCGATAAAAAGAACGAAGGGCAATTGAATCCTTGCGGCATGGCCAGACAAGATACAGGCAATCATAAAACAAGCCCCCTGCGTGACCAAATGATCTGGCCACGCAGGGGGCTTTGCAGTGTTCGCGGAACTTACTTAGGCTGCTTGCCGATGTAGGCAAGGATGCCGCCGTCGGCGTAGAGGATCTGGCCGTTCACGAAATCGGATGCGTGAGAAGCCAGGAAGACGCAGGGGCCGACCATGTCTTCGGGGTCGCCCCAGCGGCCTGCGGGGGTCTTGGCGCAGATGAAGGTGTCGAAGGGATGACGGCTGCCGTCCGGCTGGATCTCGCGCAGGGGAGCGGTCTGGGCGGTGGCAATGTAGCCAGGGCCCATGCCGTTGCACTGGATGTTGTACTCGCCGTACTCAGAGGCGATGTTCTTGGTCAGCATCTTCAGGGCACCCTTAGCGGCAGCGTAGGCGGAGACGGTCTCGCGGCCCAGCTCGCTCATCATAGAGCAGATGTTGATGATCTTGCCCTCGCGCTTGGCGATCATGTCGGGCAGGACGGCCTTGGAGCAGTTGAACGCACCGCCGACGTGCACGTCGATGACGCGCAGGAAATCGGTGTGGCTCATCTCGATCATGGGCACACGCTTCATCAGACCGGCGTTGTTGACCAGAATGTCCACGGGGCCGACCTCTTCCTTGATCTTGGCCACCATGGCGTTGACGGCGGCCTCGTCGGTGACATCGGCCACATAGCCGTGTGCCTCGACACCGGCCTCCTTGTAGGCGGCAATGCCCTTTTCCAGGCTGCCCTCGTTGGAGCAGTTGAAGCAGACGGTAGCGCCGCACTGTGCCATGCCAACGGCAATGGAGAAGCCGATGCCGTGTGCGCCGCCGGTGATGAGGGCGACCTTGCCCTTCAGATCAAATGCAGACAGATTCATTGATATATTACCTCCGTTTTTTGCAAAAAGCCCCGTGCCGGTTGAGCGGTACGGGGCTTGCTGGTGTTTTTTAGCGCAGGTCGGTGGTGGCGATGTTGTCCATGTCGTCAAACTCCATGTTCTCGCCGCCCATTGCCCAGATGAACGTATAATTCGAGGTGCCGACACCGCTGTGGATGCTCCAGGAGGGGCTGATGACAGCATCCTCGTTGTGCATCACGATGTGACGGGTCTGCGTCGGCTCGCCGCACATGTGGAACACCACCTGCCCCTCAGGCAGTTCAAAGTAGGTGTAGATCTCCATCCGCCGCTCATGGGTGTGGCTGGGCATCGTGTTCCAGTTGGAACCCGGCTCCAGCGCAGTCATGCCCATGCTCAGCTGGCAGGTCTTCAGCACATCCGGGTGGATGAACTGGTTGATGGTGCGCTTGTTGCAGGTCTCGACGCTGCCCAGAGGACGATGGTTCGCATCGGCCATCTTGATGAGGCGGGTCTCGTACGAGCAGTGCGCCGGAGCGGAGACCATGTAGAACTTGGCCGGATGCTCCGGGTCGGCGGAAGCAAACGTCACTTCCTTGGTGCCCTTGGTGATGTACAGGCAGTCCTTATAGCCCAGCTTGTACTCGACACCGTCGGCCACCACGATGCCGGTGGAATCCTTGCCGATGTTGAACATGCCGATCTCGCGGCGTTCGAGGAAATAGTGGGTGCCAAAGTTGGCCCAGACATCAATGCCCTTGTCGATGGACACGGTCTCGTGCACCGGCATACAGCCCAGCGTGACCATGCGGTCCACATGGCTGTACACGGCTACGACCTCATCGGCCTTGTACAGGCCGGTGATGAGCATCTCGTCGCGCATCTCCTCGGTGGTATAGCGCTTGAAATCCTTCTGGTTGCAGGAATAGCGGATATCCATATCGGACTCCCTCCTGCGATCAGCGCTGGATACGGCCGGAACCGTCGCCGCCAGCCAGCTTCTCGACCTCGGAGACGGTCATCATGTTGTAGTCGCCCTCGATGGAGTGCTTCAGAGCAGAAGCAGCAA
>OGEU01003202.1_pt1 | contig 10703 bp, 9 predicted proteins | sample 1570651 | NCBI WGS metagenome assembly OGEU01 (sample SAMEA2582129, study PRJEB24529) | metagenome | biome: Human gut stool | place: China | collected 2011
GTTTACGGTTACGGTGCGGAAGTTTTAATGGGAGATGTCAAAAAGCCATCAAACACCTTGCAGCCGATCTTTGAAGCAATGAGTAAGATCGGATATGATGCGATTACATTAGGAAACCATGAGTTTGATTATGGTTATGATTTTATTAAAAACCAGCTGACACAGTCCGGTCTGAATGATAAATGCGTTGTCGCAAATGTAAAAGAATACGCGACAGGGAATTATCCATGGAAACGAACGATGATGCTTACAAAGAATATGACAACTTCGGCAGGAAATACGGTTGCTGTTAAAGTGGGTATTGTCGGTGTGACAAAGCAGGAACTTTCTACCTATTATGAATATGATGGAGTGTTAGAAGGAGAGAGTATCTTAAAGACAGTGCGGGAGCAGGCTGCTGCATTAAAGAGTGCCGGAGCAGATATCGTTGTTGTGATCGGTCATTGCGGTATGGGAGAAGCAAACGATGGAGACAGTGCAACAGATCCGGGATATGCGATCTCTAAGCTTGCCAATGTAGACTGTGTGATGCTTGGTCACCAGCATCGTAATTATCCGTCAAACGATGCTAGTACAAAGATTTTTTATCGGTTGCCAAATACAGATAAAACAACAGGGCTTACAAACGGAAAGCCGGTTGTGATGGTAGCGGATCATGCAGCCGGAATCGGTATTGCCGATATGACACTAAAGATTGATAATGGTAAAGTTTCTGTTGTTCATGCAGCAACAGAAGTGCGAAAAAGTTCAGAATCGATCCGGGATGATCAAAACATTGTAGCAGTTGATGAAAAGTCTGCCAATATCATTAAGAATACATTTAAGGAAGTGCTTGCTTCGGTAGCTTCAGGGAGTGTATTTCAGGGATATTTCGGTGTTTTAAATGATAACTATGCGATCCAGTTAAATAATGAGGCAAAGATTCGGTTTGGTATGAATTTTATTCATAGTAATGCCGGAGCTGCTTATGTAAATTATCCGGTAATTTCTGCAACCGGATATTATATGGATGGTAGTGAAGGTAAAAATGATTATATGGATATTCAGGATTCCTTTACGATGAAAGATGTGTTAAATACGCAGGAATATGAACATAACAATGATTATGCATACTGGATCACCGGAAAGCAGCTCCGAAAATGGATGGAATGGTCAGCCAGTATCTTTGCACAGCAAAATGAAATGATCACATCTACCGGTACGATCAAAAAACTGTCAGAGGAATATGGAACAACATCACTTGTAGCGGAAAAATGGCTTAAACGCTGGGGACCTTTTCAGGTCTTTGATGGCATTGAATATCAGATTGATGCATCTAAGCCTGCTATGTACAATGTAGATGGCGAACTGATCAACAGCAATACAAGTCGTATTGTCAATCTGACTTGCAACGGTCAGCCGGTTACGGATGATTCCAAATTTATTTTAGTTACAAACTACATATCAAAAAATAAAGCGGTTTTGTCTGAATTATATGATCAGAGACTGACATCCAAAGGGGATCGTACGGCAATGTATTTTAAAGAATATATTAAAGAATTAGGCTCTTTTGGTGCAATTTCTGACCAGGCAGACGATAACTGGTCTGTTACATTTGGAAATGAAGATTGCAGAATCTTCCGTTCCAGCTAATTGTCTGATTTTTATGCAAAGTTAAATCCATGGTATGGAAAAACCTTACAAAAGACAACAAATTATGCATATTATAAGATTGATACGGCTAAAACTGCGGCAAACGAAGATACTGCAGGACCTCTTTTGGTTCTGGCACCATCTACGACGGAAGCGACAAACCGGAATGTTACAATCTATGTACAGGCATCGGATAAGAGTGGTGTAGCCGGTATTACCTATCTGCAGGGACAGTACGAAAAAGACAAATCTGGTCACAGGCGGCAGCAGTTACAGATCATAAGATCACATTATCTGCTAATACGACATTATCGATTCGTGCATATGATCCATATGGAAATGCTACAGTAAAGCATATTACGATCAGTAATATTGATCCGAATGCATTAGAAAAACCAACTGTCAGCAAATTTACGAATAAGATGACGATCGTAAAAGGAGATGCCTTAGCAGGGCTTACCGTGCATGTAAAAGCGGCAGGAAAGAGCTATACAACAACTGCAAATGCAAAAGGAGCTTACAACTGCAAGATTGACAAACAAAAAGCAGGCAATACGATCGCTGTTTATGTGACAGACGGACAGGGAAGAACCAGTGCAAGTGTTTATACAAAAGTGCTTCGAAGAGGACCAAACGCACCTACATTGAATGCTGTGTCAAACAAAACTTCCCGGTTAAAAGGAAAGTTAAATGATACGAACACAACAATGGTCATTTATGTAGGAAAGACAGCTTATGTTCCGGCAAATGGCGGCAAAGCATTGTATAAAGCAAGCAAAGGATATGATAAGAACAAAAAGATTAAGAATGCTAAAGCTTATAAAGTTGTAAATGGCAGTTATACGATGACAGTACCGACTATTTCGGCTAAGACAAAGGTAGTTGCTTTTTCAATTGACAAGCGTGGAAGGATCAGTCTGAAAGCATCAAGAAAGGCATCTTCCAAGGCGCCAAACCAGCCAAAAGTAAATTCAATCTGTGACTTTGAAAAATATGTATCAGGAAGTATTCCTTCCGGTAAAAAGGGATGTAAGGTTACCGCAAAATCCGGGAAGAAAAAATATACCGGAACAAGTAAAGCCAAAGGCAGATTTGTGATCAAGACAAAAGGTTTTAAAAAGGGTGCTGTTGTTACGGTTTCTGCATCGGACAAATACAAAGGAAAGACACGTACGAGTGCAAAGACAAAAGTTCGTGTGGGTTCGCAGACACAATATTCCTATGCGGCAGGCAGCGGTAAGATCTCTGTAAGCAAGATAAGAAGTACGTCGCGTGTTGTAAAAGGAAAGATTGCATTAAAAACAGGATCAGCGTATATCAGTTATGGCGAAAACAGTGCTTCTCTGGATCTGAACAAAGATGGCTCTTTTAGCTATACGCTGCCAAGTCCGAAAAAAGGTGGCTCGTCTGTCTATATTACATTGCATGATAATTCCAACGGAACGATTGCCGGTGTGAAGAAAGTGACAGTTAGTGCTTCTAAGCCTGCAAAACCTTCTTTTATGAAAGGAAGTGCAGATAAGAAAGCAAAGAAGATTCAGATCCGTGCTAAGGAAAAGGGAACTTTGGTTGTGCAGTCTTCTAAAAAGAAGATCAAAACAACAAAATGTACCTATCAGTCAAAAGGCAGTTACTTTGTTTATACAGTAAAAGTACCGGCAAAGGCTGGAAAAGTCCGCTGCTATTTGAAAACGATAGCAGGAAAGAGTAAGACTGCTACGATCAAAAGAAAGTAAATTGTAAAACAATAGGAAACGATCAAGGTGTCAGATCGTTTTGGATGAAAGATAGCAGAGAATTCGTCAGAATTATGAAAAAGGAAAGATATGCTCCGTAAAAAGAGCGTATGATAAAAGAAAACGGGAAAGAGGGTTCATTTATTATGAAACGCAGCAGAAAGTTTTTGTTTGTGCTTGCCTGTCTGCTCTTTGTCATGGCAGCCGGCATGTGCAGTATTGCACCGGAAAAAGCCACAGCAAAAAGTGCAGCCAAAACAGTAAAAGGTAAAAGCAGCAAAAAATGGGTAAAGGTCAATGGCAATTACCGTTACAAGGCAGGAAAGCATTTTGTTAGGAAGAAATTAAAAAAAATAGAAGGCAAATATTATTATTTTAATGCAAAAGGAAATTGCCGCAAGGGCTGGACTAAAGTAAAAAAGAAAAAATATTATTTTAACAAAAAAGATGGTGCAGCGTTGACAGGTAAGCAAAAAATCGGAAAAAACTTTTATATCTTTTCGAATAAAGGTGTATTGCAAAAGAATAAAGAAAGTTATGATTTCGAGAATGCGACCTATGCCATTGCGGCAAATGGAAAATTAAAGACAGGTTTTGTCAAAGAAAATGATGTGATCCGATATTTTAATCCACAAAATGCCATGCAGGTAAAGTCAGATTTTGTGTTGCATCATGCAACGTATCTGGTTGATCAGAATGGCACAATGCGCACTGGTTTGCAAATATACCAGGGACGGACAATCTATTGCAATCCTGACGGTAAATGGCTCAAAGGCGTGTTGATAAAAACAGAAGATGCAAACTATTATGCCGATAAACAGGGATACTTAGTTACAGGACTCTATCAGATCAGCCATGCAACTTACTTTTTTGATACCGATCATACGATGCGTACCGGAGTCGTTCGTATAGATGGAAACTTATATTTCTTTGAACAGGACGGAAAACGTGTTGAAAACAGTTGGATACAGACAGAAAGTGCACGTTATTATGCCGGAACAAATGGTATCTTAAAGAGAAATTGCTGGTTTGCAAAACAATTCTTTGATAACAATGGATGTGTGGCTCAAGATGCCGTTTTACCGGATGCTGCAACAAAAGGACAGATCAGTACCAAGATCCTTGATGCGCTGAGGGCATATAAAGCAACAAAGCTGATGGTTGTTGCGCATCCTGATGATGAAACGTTATGGGGCGGTGCCCATTTATCTGAGGGCGGTTATCTCGTTGTATGCATGACACATGGAAATGACGGAAAACGCAGAAAAGAGTTTGAAAATATTATTAAAGCATCAGGAAATATCGGTTTAATGCTTACGTATCCTGATGAGATCAACGGTGTCCGTTCAGACTGGTCAGAACAAAGAGTCGGAATGATGAAGGATCTGGATACGGTATTACGTTATAAGAGCTGGTCATTGGTCGCAACACATAATCCGGAAGGTGAATACGGTCATATGCAGCATAAGCTGACAGATCGTATCACAACACAGGCATATTACCGTGTGTATCCTGATGGCAGATTGTATTATTTTGGAAGGCATTATAGTGTGAAGGGATTAGCACAGATTGCCGCAACGCTTCCGAGAGTGTCAGAAGAAGCCTATCAGGCGAAAGAAAGTTATTTAAGGCTGTATGTCTCACAGGCAAAATGTGTCTCAGAACATGATCATATGTCTCCGTATGAGAACTGGGTTCTTGCATCACAGTGGGAATAAAGGAGAAACAAAGGCTGGGTTCTTTTATATCGGAGCGGGAATATAGAAGAGCCAAAAGCTGTATTGTTGGCATTACAGTGGAAAAAGCAGATTGCAAGTATTCTTTTGAGAGAAGAGGAAGGAGCAGCTATGAGTAATGTAGAAGAACGGTTTCGTGATCCGAAATTTTTATATGATATCAAATCATTTTATGACAAAGGAGCTGTTTTAAAAGCCAGTTTTCAAGGGATGCGTTATCAGGTTGAGCGTGTAGTGGCAGACGAAGAGAAACATTTGAAAGCAACAATCTGGCCGGAGCCTTTCTGTTTTGAAAAGACGGCAGATGAGAAGAAAGAAAGCAAAGAGTTTGCATATTCCGATGAAGGACTGCTTGCATTGCACCAATGGCTTTGCGATAGTTATGATACAAAAAAAGAAAAATGGGAGCATGCCAGAGATTTTCCGCTCGATGGAATCATGTCATAACAACTGATCAGAGTGGAAAATAAAACAGAAGCAAAGCGATGGTATTTTTGAAAAAACAGAGTTTCGTTGCTGTCAGAAAGAGGTTATTATGGGAAAAACATGGTTAGTAGAAGGGTTTTGCCCGGTTGATCACTATCATTGTCTTATGCCGGTGGAATATGAAGCGGTAGAGGAAAACGGAGTAGTGCAGGAATATAAAAAAAGTAAAATGGTATGCCGGCATTCTCTTAGCGGACAATGTGAACAAAAAGAAGATTGTGCGTTTTTTAAGGATGCACCGGAAATTTTAGAAAAGAATGCAAACTGGTATGAGCCATAAGAAGAAATGAGGAAGATCATGAAAGCAGTTTTAGTTGCATTGAATGCAAAATATATTCATTCCAATTTAGGAGTGTATTGTCTGTATGCATATAGCAGGAAGAAAGGAATTTCATCCGATGAACTTGTGTATCGTGAGTTTACGATCAATCAGGAAATGGATGATATATTGGGAGCGTTATACAAAGAAAAGCCGGATTTGATCGGCTTTTCGTGCTATATATGGAATATAGAAGAGATCAAAGAGATGGCATGTGAACTACACAAGATCCTGCCGGATACCGCAATCTGGTTTGGCGGACCGGAAGTCAGTTATGATGCCGGCAAAGTTTTAGAACAAAATCCGTATCTGTCTGGTGTCTTTGTCGGAGAGGGAGAAGTGTCCTTTTATGAAGTGCTGCGTTATTATCAAAAGAAAGAAGCAAATCAGGTTTTATTGCCCAAAAAAGAAGAGTGGGCAAAAAAGGAACAGACAGAGCAGACGAACGATCAGAAAAAGAGCAATGCACAAAAGAATGATTCTATAAAAACATTGGAACAGATAGAAGGGATTGCATATCGTAAGCAGAGTGGAAAAGAAGATACAGAGGCACAGAAATTCATAAAATCATCAGATAATGCATCGGAAAAGACAGAGATCATCATTACAAAAGCAAGACCGTGTATGTCTCTGGATGACGTTGTCTTTCCGTACCATGATATGAAAGATCTCAAAAACCGGATCGTTTATTATGAGACAAGCAGAGGCTGTCCGTACGGCTGTAGTTATTGCTTATCTTCCGTAGAGAAAAATGTCCGTTTTCGCAGTATGGAACTAGTCAAAAAAGAATTGCAATTTTTCCTCGATCAAAAAGTTCCGCAGGTGAAGTTTGTGGACAGAACATTTAATTGCAATGAAAAACATACAATGGAAATCTGGCAGTATATTAAGGAACATGATAATGGCATTACGAATTTTCATTTTGAATTATCGGCAGATATTCTGACGAAAAAAGAAATTGAATATGTCCGTACATTCCGTGATGGGTTAGTACAGTTTGAGATCGGTGTGCAATCAACCAATCCCGATACGATTCAGGCAATTCATCGCAAAATGGATCTTGACCGCTTAAAAGAAAATGTAGCAATGGTACATCAGAAAAGAAATATTCACCAGCATCTGGATCTGATCGCGGGTCTGCCTTATGAAGATTTGCAAAGTTTTCACAGGTCGTTTAATGATGTATATGCGATGCAGCCGGATCAGTTGCAACTGGGCTTTTTAAAAGTATTAAAAGGTTCTCCGATGCACCGGATGGCAAAAGAGTATGGCATTCAATATCACTCAAAACCGCCTTATGAAGTATTGTCTACGACATGGCTTCCTTACGAAGATGTCCGTACTTTAAAGGGAATTGAAGAAGTGGTGGAGCGGTATTATAACAGCTTGCAATTTGAAAGCAGTTTACACTATTTAGTGGAGCAGGAACAGGATGCATTTGCGTTTTTTGAAAAGCTTGCACTGTTCTTTACGCAAAACGGTTACTTTAACGTGAAACAGTCAAGAATGCAAAACTATGAGATTTTATATGCTTTTGCAAAAAAAGAACAGCGGAATGTGGATATTGTAAAGGAATTGTTGATCTATGATCTGTATGCAAGGGAAAATGTGAAAAAAGAACCGGATTTCTTAGAAAATCGGATGCTGACAGAAGAAAAGAAAGAGAAAATCCGGGCCTTTTACCAATCAGAAGCACAAAGAGAAAAATATCTTCCTGATTATCCGGATTATAATTGGAAACAGGTCATGCGTATGACACATATGGAATGGTTTTCTTATGATATTGTACAGTATTTACAGGATGGAATTTTGTATGAGAAAAAGACACTCGTATTGTTTGATTATCAAAAGAGGAACCCTTTGAGTTATCAGGCAAAAGTGCAAATTGTACGAGAATAAAGAAACATAAAATCTTCAATCGCAATAGTGCGACAAGCATGCAATGCTTGGATTTTGGAGTTATTATATCGGGAATCCGGCTAAAAAGATTCGGTTTGAGAAGACACTAAGAGCACGGCATTTCTACAAGGGAGGTTTCTATGGCAAAGAGAATGACAGCAAAAGAGAAAGAAAGAGTAGCAAGGATTCTGGCATTGTTAGACAAGGAATACGGAACAGATTACCGTTGTTATCTGGAGCATGACAGTGCATGGCAGCTTTTGATCGCAACGATGTTAAGTGCACAATGTACAGATGCCAGAGTCAATATTGTTACAAAGGATCTTTTTGTGAAATATCCTTCGATCGAGGCATTTGCAAAAGCTGATCGGGAAGAGTTAGAGCAGGATATCCGTTCTACGGGCTTTTACCGTAATAAAGCAAAGAATATCATTGCGTGCTGTCAGAAGTTATTGCTGGAATTTCATGGGGAAGTACCAAGTGATCTGGAATCATTGACATCGCTTGCCGGTGTTGGCAGAAAGACCGCAAATGTGATACGTGGCAATATTTTTAATGAACCAAGTATTGTCGTAGATACCCATGTCAAAAGAATTTCAAGAAAACTTGGACTGACAAAAGAAGAAGATCCGGAAAAGATTGAATATGATCTGATGCATGTACTGCCAAAGGATCATTGGATCTTATGGAATATCCATATTATCACATTGGGACGTACCATTTGTACGGCACGCAGTCCGCAATGTGAGGCATGCTTTTTGAAAGACGAATGTCCTGCTACAAAATAAAAGGCAGAAATCTGATTTTATATTTCGCTTAGCAGGAATCTGCAGGCGCTATAAAAGGACAGATTTTAACAGATAGTGCCGGGAAAGGAATTATAATCGGTAGAATTAGGATTCCAGTTTCAATAGTTTTAATTTGCGGATCAGCGAATCCTTTAATGCCATATCGGATGAAGCTGCTTTTGCGATCAATTCATCGACTTTTTCTTCCTTACCCTGTTGTAAGTAGATCTGTGCTAATATCGTATATACATGAGAAATGTCACTGCCGATACGGAGAGAAAGTTCCATGACTTTTTGGGCACGGTCAGGATCGTCATGCTCATACAGATAGCGTCCCCAATTGCTTAATGCGCGGATAAAATACAGATAATTCTGATCACAGTTTGACAATTCCTCGAGATTTACAACACCATATTTTTCCTTCAGATCGGTATTCGAATAGGCAGAAAGGTTTAACATCTTACGATGGGAACAGTCTTTTAATTGTTGTATTAAGTCTGCTTCTTCGTCATTTGCAGGTGTTTTTAACATCAGTTCATTGTCATCGACTGTCAGATATTTTAAGTTGGTAATATCTTTTTTGCGGGCAAAGTTTGCCTGTTCTTCACGCTCCCAATATTGAGCGTTTTGTATGTTGGTTTCCTTGTTTGCTTTTTTTATCTTGACGCGAAACCAGATAACGAATACAATAATGCATATGAGAAAGATTGGCATATGGCTTCTCCTTTCGAATGAAGTATCTTTTGTAATAATGATAGGAGGCATAAGGATGAACTTTTTTAATCGTAAAAACCAAAAGAGAATTGCAACAGCAATCTGTATCCTGGTTATCGTAGCTATGGTTGTACCGATTGTACTGGGAGCTATGTAAGAATAAAAATCCTGTAAAGGCAACGTATTGACGTTGCCTTTTTTATGGAATAGGAAAATATTCATCGCCTTTGTTATATATTTTACACGAAATTTGTAGGAATTTGAAGAGAAAGTTTGACTTGCGAAAATAAGGTGGTATGTTAGAATAAAAGCTATGATAAAAATGAGTATATGGAAATAGAACAGGGGGTTCATAAAAAAGATGACAGACAAGAATAAGAAACTAAGTATTGCCTTTTTTATAGGATGTTTGTTGATTCTATGTATTGCCGGAGGGGTTGTGATCGGGACAAGAGGTGGATTTGGCAACGGAAAGAAGATGGCAGATGGCATATCGATCAGTGGATTAGATGTATCGGGTATGACAAAAGCGGATGCACAAAAAGAGCTGGACGGTTATATGCAATATCTGATGAACCGTACTGTAAAGATTGCAGTCGACGATCAGACGGTAACAGCTCAGGCCTCTGATCTCGGATACCGGTGTGAAGATAAAAATGTGATCGAAAAAGCATTTGAAGTAGGAAAAAAGGGAAACGTTTTTCAACGCATGAAAGAAATACAGGATATCGGGAAAGATAAAAAAGATTTTGCCTTAACGCTCAAGGTAGAGGAAAAGGTTCTTCGAAAATATCTTGAAGAGAATTGTGTCAGATATGATATTAATAAGAAAGATGCGAAATTAAAACTTGTAAACGGTAAATTCAAAGCGACAAATTCGCGCAACGGACGAAAGCTTCAGATTGAGGATACGATTGCCGTGATCAAACATGCATTATTAAAAGATACGAAAAAGCAGGAATTACAGGTGACAGCAGTTGTCAAGATAACAAAAGCAAAATACACCAAAAAACAGGTTGAAAAATGCAAGGATCTGCTCGGAAGTTTTTCAACCGATTATTCAACATCAACCGCAGCAAGAGCGAACAATGTTCGGACAGCCGCAAATTATATCAATGGAACCGTTCTTTATCCGGGCGAAACATTTTCTGTTGTTAAAGTGATCAAAGACCGTACCGTGGCAAATGGTTATCAGGCTGCTGCCGAATATTCGAGCGGAAATGTAGTAGAAGGAATCGGCGGTGGTGTATGCCAGGTTTCAACCACATTATATAATGCTGTTTTAAAAGCGGAATTAGAAATCGTGGAACGTTCTCCGCATTCCATGGTAGTTAGTTATGTGCCGGTATCAAGAGATGCAGCGATTGCCGGTGACTACAAAGATTTCAAATTT
>OGEU01003207.1_pt1 | contig 10688 bp, 5 predicted proteins | sample 1570651 | NCBI WGS metagenome assembly OGEU01 (sample SAMEA2582129, study PRJEB24529) | metagenome | biome: Human gut stool | place: China | collected 2011
TAACGATGTCTGACAAGCGCAAAGTTGAAGCCTATCATATACGTTTCAATTTTACGACTGACGGAGCAAAGAAAAGTAGTGACGATATTGATGCCTGGATATCATGTGACGGACGCGGTATTCCGCTTATGGTTGTCGGAGCTTTGCCAATCGGGCAGATTCGTTGTGTATATACAGGTAAATAATAGCATACATAATAGACAAAGAGACGTGTCTCAATTGAGAGATGCGTCTCTTTAGTACACCCGTAGGGAGTCGAACCCTAATCGATGGAACCGGAATCCATTATTCTATCCATTGAACTACGGGTGCAATCATATTTGCGGTCGCAAAGGTAGTTATAATTTCGGAAAATATGGCTTTCCTTTCGAAAAAATTTTGTAATTTTGTGGAAATTTTTTTCAACCGTAAATCTAAATTATAATCATGCAAGACCCTTTGTTTTGGATTGTTCCGGCCGCATCAATTGTGGCTCTGGTCTTTGCGCGTGTGTTCTATGTGAGCATGAAAAAGGAGAGCGAAGGCACTCCTGTCATGCAAAAAATCGCAGGTCACGTGCGCAAAGGTGCGATGTCGTATCTTCGTCAGCAATATAAGATTGTTGGCATAGTGTTTATCTGCCTTGCCGCAGTGTTTGCTGTAATGGCATACGGTTTCCAGCTTCAGAACGCATGGGTTCCTGTTGCCTTTCTGACCGGTGGCTTTTTCTCGGGATTATCCGGTTTTCTTGGTATGAAAACTGCCACCTACGCATCGGCCCGCACGGCCAATGCTGCCCGGACATCGCTTAACCGCGGCCTTCGTGTGGCTTTCCGCTCAGGTGCCGTAATGGGCCTTGTCGTGGTTGGACTCGGTCTTCTCGATATTTCATTCTGGTATGTCCTTCTCCAGATTTTTGTCGACTATCCCGATCCTCTTCAAAAAATGTGTATGATTACCACCACCATGCTTACATTTGGAATGGGAGCTTCGACTCAGGCACTTTTCGCTCGTGTAGGCGGCGGTATATATACTAAAGCAGCCGATGTCGGCGCCGATCTCGTCGGCAAGGTTGAGGCCGGAATTCCGGAGGATGATCCGCGCAACCCTGCTACAATCGCTGATAATGTGGGCGATAACGTAGGCGACGTGGCCGGTATGGGAGCCGATTTATACGAATCTTACTGTGGCTCGATTCTGGCAACAGCCGCACTGGGTGCTGCTGCTTTTATCCATTCGGCAGATACAGTGATGCAATTCAAGGCAGTGATCGCCCCGATGCTGATCGCGGCTGTTGGTATTATCCTTTCTATTATAGGTATATTCGCTGTCCGTACCAAGGAGAATGCGACTATGAAGGACCTGCTCGGTTCGTTGGCTTTCGGCACGAATCTTAGTTCCGTATTAATTGTTGCTGCTACATTCCTTATTCTGTGGCTTCTGCAACTTGATAACTGGATTTGGATTTCTTGTGCCGTAGTAGTCGGACTGGTAGTAGGTATTATCATCGGACGTTCTACGGAATATTATACTTCCCAATCCTATCGCCCTACCCAGAAACTTAGTGAAAGCGGTAAGACGGGGCCTGCTACCGTAATTATTTCCGGTATCGGTTTGGGGATGCTTTCTACGGCTATTCCTGTGATCGCGGTAGTTGTTGGTATCATTGCTTCCTATCTGTTGGCTTCCGCCGGCGATTTTGCCAATGTCGGTATGGGACTGTATGGAATCGGTATTGCGGCTGTCGGCATGCTTTCTACTTTAGGTATCACTCTGGCAACGGATGCTTACGGCCCGATTGCGGATAATGCAGGAGGTAACGCAGAAATGTCCGGCTTGGGTGCCGAAGTCCGCAAACGTACCGATGCGCTCGATTCATTGGGGAATACGACTGCTGCCACCGGAAAAGGTTTTGCAATCGGTTCCGCTGCATTGACAGGCTTGGCTTTGCTGGCTTCTTATATTGAAGAAATCCGAATTGGTCTGACACGTCTTGGTAATGTGGACCTGACTTTTGCAGATGGAAGTTCTATCAGCGTAGCAAATGCCACTTTTATCGACTTCATGGATTATTACGAAGTACACTTGATGAATCCAAAAGTACTTTCGGGCATGTTCCTCGGTTCAATGATGGCTTTCCTGTTTTGTGGTTTGACAATGAATGCAGTAGGACGTGCGGCAGGTCACATGGTTGACGAAGTGCGTCGCCAGTTCCGTGACATAAAGGGTATTCTGACTGGAGAAGCCGAGCCGGATTACGAACGTTGTGTTGAAATATCGACAAAGGGTGCGCAGCGTGAGATGGTTATTCCTTCCTTGATTGCTATTATTGCTCCGATTCTCACAGGATTTATCTTTGGCGTTCCCGGAGTACTCGGCCTGCTGATTGGTGGTTTGAGCAGTGGTTTCGTATTAGCTATCTTTATGGCTAACGCCGGAGGTGCATGGGATAACGCAAAGAAATATGTAGAAGAAGGTAACTTTGGTGGAAAAGGCGGTGAAGTGCATAAAGCAACCGTAGTAGGAGATACAGTAGGTGATCCGTTTAAAGATACCTCCGGTCCGAGTTTGAATATTTTGATAAAACTTATGAGTATGGTGGCCATTGTGATGGCAGGACTTACTGTGGCCTGGAGTTTATTCTAAAAAAAGCAGGAAAGAAGTAAGAAAAAGGAGGCAAAACAAGTCTCCTTTTTTAATTTGAATTACCTTTGTGTCAAAATAGAAGCGATAAATATGTTATTACCTTATTTGAACGAGAATCTGATTGAGGCCGGATGTGATGAGGCCGGTCGTGGGTGTTTGGCGGGAGCGGTATATGCTGCTGCAGTTATTCTTCCGAAGGATTTTAAAAATGAACTGTTGAATGATTCCAAACAACTGACGGAAAAGCAACGTTATGCATTACGCGAGGTAATAGAGAAAGAAGCGATTGCTTGGGCGGTTGGCATTGTGTCACCGGAAGAAATTGATGAAATAAATATCCTGCGGGCTTCTTTTCTGGCGATGCATCGTGCAGTGGATCAGTTGACCACCCGTCCCCAACATTTACTGATCGATGGTAATCGTTTCACTAAATACCCCGGTGTTCCCCATACTACAGTAGTGAAAGGAGACGGGAAATATCTTTCAATAGCTGCGTCTTCTATTTTAGCCAAAACATATCGAGACGATTATATGAACCGTCTTCACGAAGAATTTCCATATTATGACTGGGACCACAATAAAGGTTATCCGACTAAAAAACATCGTGCCGCCATTGCCGAACGTGGAACCACTCCTTACCATCGCATGACGTTCAATCTGTTGGGAGATGGCCAGTTGACTTTGAGCTTCTAAAGTCGCTTTGTTTCATTTTACACATATTTTCTACATTTTTTTGCAGAATAAGCACGATTTTGTTACGGATAACCGTGAAATTGTTCCGTTTAGGCTAAAAAAGTGTTGCCTAGTGCTTTTATTTGTTATTGAAATACTATATCTTTGCGAACAATAATAAGAATTAAAAAGTTTAAAATCATGGCAACGAACAAACTATTATGGTCTTCTAAGCTCATTGGGGTATTTTTTATTATGTTGGTTTGCACTCTTTCTGCAAATGCACAGTTCTTACGTACTTCCTATTTCATGGAAGGTACACACTATCGTCAACAACTGAATCCGGCTTTAACACCGACTAAAGGTTACTTTAACCTTCCGGTGATCGGTGCTGTTAATGCAACGGTTGGTTCTACTTCGTTAGGCTATCAGGATATCATTGATATTATTGATGATGGCGATGATTTCTACACTAAACCGGATTTCATGAATCGTCTGAAAGATAATAATACGCTGAATGTGAACTTCAGTACAGAGATTCTTTCTGCAGGATGGTACAAAGGAAAAAACTTCTGGTCATTCAATATTGGTCTTCGTACAGATATCGGTGCTAATTTGACAAAGAATATGTTCAGTTTCCTGAATCAAATGGAAACAATTGAGGATAACTGGAGAAATAGTAACTATGATATTAGTGGTCAACAATTGAATATCAATGCTTATACGGAAATAGGTTTAGGACTTTCACGCCAGATCAATAGTCGTTTAACTGTTGGTGCTAGGGTAAAAGCTTTATTAGGTATTGGTAACATGGAACTGAAACTTAATAAAATTGCAATGAGTGCTAATTTACCTACAGATCAACAAATAAATGAGTGGTCAAGTGATAGCTATTGGTCAGGTACTCCTGCAGAAATTACTGCAAAAGCTCAAGAATTGAAAGCTAAGTTTGATAATTATCATGCTAACTTAAATGTTGCTGCCGAACTGAAGAGTTCTTTCAAAGGTCTGGAACTAAAAGAAGAAGAAGGTAAAGACTATGTAACTGATTTCGACTTTGACAGTGGTAAATTAGGTATCGCTGGTTATGGCTTCGGTATTGATTTAGGTGCTTCTTATAAAATCTTGGATAACCTCACTGTATCTGCTTCTATTCTTGACTTGGGTTTTATTTCTTGGTCTAAATCAAGTACAAAGATTGCATCTGCTAATCCGGATCCAATTGATCTTAAAGGGAGTACTTATGCAGGTATGATTGATCCGGCTAATCCGCAATCTAGTGTTACAGGTGCGTTGAACCAATTACAAAGCGATGCTGAAAATTATATGGACCTTGTGACACAAGGTGATGTGCTTAACTATGACATGTTACAACTTGAAGTAGGTGATGCTAAAGAATCTCGTAAATCTCGTCTTGCTTCTACCCTAGTATTAGGTGCAGAATATGGATTCTTCAATAACAAATTAGCAGTGGGTGTATTGTCAACCACTCGTTTTGTACAGCCTGATGCTCTTACAGAATTAACATTCTCTGCAAACTATCGCCCGAAAAGCTGGTTCAATGTAGCACTTAGTTACTCAGCTATCCAGTCAGCAGGTAAATCTTTCGGTCTGGGTCTGAAATTAGGTCCTCTGTTTGTCGGAACTGACTATATGTTCTTAGGCAAGAACTCTAACTCTGTGAACGGATTCGTTGGAGTTTCTATTCCGTTGGGTGGAAGAAAAGCAAGTAAAGAAGGATAAGATATTTTAATTTCTCTCTCTAAACATTCTCTTTTAATTAATTCTCTATAGAATAAAAAACGTATAATTACAGCTTACCGTCGTAAAGAATCCTTATAAAGGCTCATGGATGGTAAGCTGTTTTTTTATGTTTGCGGGGAAGAATACGAAAACTAAACCGGGGTTTTAGAGTCACCTTTTAGAACCATTTAATCTTCCGGAATATCACGAACGCAAGAGTTGACAATCCGATGGAAAACAGTACGATCAAGGAGAAAGCGAAGGGTACTTCTTCCAGATGAATATCCACGTTCATACCATAGAAACTGGCAATCAATGTCGGGAGCATCAGAACGATGGACAGACTTGTCATGCGTTTCATGATCGTATTCACGTTATTGGAGATAATAGAGGCAAAAGCATCCATTGTTCCTGTGAGGATATCACTGTAAATATTCACCGTGTTAAGTGCCTGTTTCAATTCGATAATCACATCCTCCACTAATTCTGTGTCCAGATAATCTGTGTCCTGAAAAATAGTCCTTAACTTGCCTATCATGACTTCATTTCCACGGATGGAAGTATTGAAGTAAACCAGTGTTTTTTGCAGTCTCATCAAGCGAAGCAAATCCTCGTTACGGATACTCCGTTCCAATTCCTTTTCTGCGGCACTGATGTCTATGTTTATCTGCTTTAGATATTTCAGGAACCACACGGCAGAAGAATAGATTAACCGGAAAATCAGATCCAGCTTGTTGCGTACAACGATCCCTTTTCGACGGGTATGCTCTATGAAATCCGGTAACAAATCGGTGTTGTGATAACAGACGGACACAATAATCTCGTTATTGGTGATTATTCCAATCGGTACAGTGTCGAAGGGCAGGCTACCGTTCTGCTTGTTCTGCACAGGAATACGAAGAATGGTCAATAACCAATTACCTTCTGTGTCCGTACGCGGGCGTTCGTCTGTATCGGCTATATCATTAAGAAATGATTCGGGTACGTTGAGAGTTTGAGTTAGAAATTCAAAGTCATCATTATTTGGGCATACTACATTTACCCAGCTGTTAGGAAGCCATTGAGCTTTTTCCACAAAGCCGGCTTCACAATAAAGATACGTTCTCATCTTATTGCCTCCTTTCGTTTGTTTTACACGAGCAGAGGCATCAGGTTTCAATGACTCTGTTCGCTTTAATTAATACTAGTTGTGCACGTTCGCGGGTTTGAATCGTCCATATTTCTATGATTTTAATTTAAAAGCGATGCAAAGGTACGGAAAAATGAAGAGGGTTCCGCCCTTTGTATCGCTTTTTTTGATATTCTTTTATTTGTGCCCTTTATTTAGAGGCTCCGATCCTATTCTGCTTTTCCTTCGAAATGATTATCCAGATATTTCCTGATATTGTAACTGCTTAAACGCTCTTTGGATATGCTGCCATCTTTTTCAACAAGTTCATAGTGTGGAATACCATTGAACTGGAATAGTTGACGCAGATAATTGAACTCTGCCTCCGAAACATAATAACAGGCTTCTCCTTTTAGATTCTTCTCTACATATTTTTGGTAGTCTTTCTCGGGCGAATCTTTCTGACTTGTGATATAGATGAATTGAAACTCCGGATGATCTTTATATTTTTTGCGTAAATCGGCAGTTGCCTCTATTCCTGCACGACAAGGGCCACAAGTCGTTGCCCAGAAATCGACAAACAGAACCTTACCTGAATGATTCTTTATGATGTTGCGGAATACTTCAGTCGCTTTTCCATCAGGCAACTGATAAGATCTTGCCCTATCTTTCGGGTGTGTCTTTTCCAGCACTCGTTCAGCTTCTGATGCGAGAAACGGTTCGGTGAATATTTGTTTGATGCTATCCACATATTCATGAGCTATTTGGCTGTCTTTGATATTTCCTAAATTAAAATTAAGGCTCCGCACTTTGGCTATTTGCCAGAGCAAAGGGTTGGGAGTAGGATATAATTGTGCAATGATGGAATCTTTCTTGAAATCATATTTCTGGTTCATTTTTATAAAGATTTTATCCTTATCCTGCTGGGATTCTTCCTTTTTCTCGGAATATAATGCCACATATTCTTGTATGAGTTTTTGTTCTTTTTCATAGAGCGATGCCATCTTCTCGTTCTCTGCAATTAACTGCCTCATTATAATTTTGGCAGTAGTTCCGGCTAACTTCTCCTGTCTAAGTCTTATTGCTTCCTGCTCTTTATTTAGTTTCACACCTTTTTCTTTAAGGAAAGTCAATAGAGGTTTCTTCGGATAAGTATAATCAATGCTGTCTGATGGAGAAAAAGACTGGTCGGAATATGCTTTCCGGAACAGGTCCATATATTCGAAACGGTTGATAAATGTACTTGCGTTTGTGTTTGCAAGTACGGTTACATCATTGAGTGGCATATCTTTCAAGAAACTGTAATAGGAATCGTCTTCCTTTACTTTCAGCGCCTGATTGGTGCTATCTTGCTTTGCGTAATAATCTCTGCTCATCAAGAAATCAAAAAGCATACTTCCGGCTTGCAAATCTACCTTGTTCTTTATCAGATGAACTGCCTTGAGAGAGGGCTGATAGATTTGGCTTACAGAGTCTGCAACCTGTTTCCATTGTGCAATGATAGGCTTCATGTGCTCCTTGTATTGGTCGGGAGTTAATGTCTTTTGTGATTTCGATAAGTCCTCATAGCGATAGGTTATCAGGTTATCAAAGTCTTTCAGCAGGTAGGAGAGAGAAGCGGATGGACCCATATATGCTGTGTTCCTGATAGGGAAGTAATGATCGCGTGCACGGCTGCGTGCCATTACAGCTTCCCAGTCGATATACATGGTGAGAGTTTGTCCGGGTTCAATATAGAATGGAATCCAGTTGTGTCCTAGTACTACCGATGATTCTATCGGATGATTAATGATAAATCGACAGCTAAAACTACCGTTCGGGGCTATCTGGATGACGGTCGGATAATCTTCACGGGTCAGTTCATTTGACAGATAAATAAGACCGGTGTCAAATCCTAAACGAGGATCGTATCCGTTTATATACCCTTGCAGATAAGTTGAATCCTGGCGGAAGAATTGCTTAAAATCAGGTTCTGCAGCAACCTGTGTAATCGGAGTTCTCTCCTTGCTGTACACTAATTCTTCCGCTCCTTTCTGCTGAATCTTACACGTGCCGTCTTTTTGCGGGGTGAATGATAAAGTCATTTCCTCCTGACTCTCTCTATCTTTTAAAGTCATTTCAATCCGCTTTCCCTTTTTTCGGATATTTTCATTGATGTATATCCGGTTATTCAGAATGCTGATGGAGTCGTAAACTCCATATTCCCATGAACCGGAACCGTCTGTCTTGAACCAATTGCCTTTGATGGTGGCTAGTGGAGAAGAATCTTTCCTCTTTTGCGGGACCAGCGATATGTCATAAATATTGCCTTCGGGGTCAGTAGGATTGAGAAAATGAATGGTCTGTGTTTCTGACGGTAACGGCTCGAAAACCAGCACATAATCCATCGTTCCTGAATCCGGCATATAGACTTCTTTTTTAAGTTCTATGCCTTCAGCACTTTTGAACAGATATTTCTTGCCGGTTGCGGCATCTTCCAGATAGGTATCTCCATCTTCCATGATCCACCAGTGTGGGCGGAAGATAGCATGAATATATACTCTTGTGTTCTCGGGAGTGCGCTCTATGCGGGTGATGTTGGAAATACTTCCCGATCGGGCTTTGAAAGGTGGATGGTCGATTGTTTGTGCGGATACTATACCCGATAACAAAAGTAAGATACAAAATAAAGTTGTTTTCATAATAATAGTTTTTTAAAATACCACATTTACACCCACCGTCATTTGTTTCATCGTCGGATAAGTTGTTCCGTTTATTTCCGGATCGATACCTTTGTAAGAAGTAAACGTCAGCATATTCTCCAAGCTCGTATATATGCGAAGCTGTGATATATCCAGCCTCTGAAGGAGTTTCTTCGGAAGTTTATAACCAACCTGAACATTCTTCAAACGCAAATACGATTTATTATGCACCCAAAAATCGCTCGGCTGAGTATTCTTTGTATCCAAGTTCGTAAGTAATCTCGGATATTTGGCATCGGTTCTCCCTTCCCTCCAAGCACCTTCGGCGATTTCTTTGTTTATCACACTTCCGTAATCAATACATCCTCTATAGAACTTATCTTGCCAATATCTTTTTATCCCGGCATTGCCCTGAAACAAACAGGCAAAATCGAATCCATTCCACTCTGCTCCGAATGAGAATCCATAGGTGAAGCGGGGAGCGAGGCCATGTCCTACCGCATATTTATCATTGTCATCGATGATTCCGTCACCATTGATATCCTTATATAAGAAGTCTCCTTTTTGCGGGGTTCCATACGAGGCGAACGGATTGACACGTTGCCCGGTAGCAGGATCAATAGGCGCATCCTTAATCATCTTCTCGACAAATAACATATCTTCATCTGTTTGAAGAATACGGTCAACAGCCAGCACATATTGGATATTGATAGGATATCCTTCCTGAATCATGTTCGTTCCCGTTATCGACCTTTCTTCTCCCTTGAAACACGTCACTTCATTGTCTATGAAGGTAAAATTACCTCCCACAAAATAATCGACCTTTCCAATCTTATGATTCCACTTCAAGTTCATCTCGATACCTTTGTTTCTGACTCTCGCAGCATTTTGTGTAGGAATGGACGCATTCCCGACAAGTAACGGTGCCGGAAGGTCGATAAGAATATCACGAGTATCTTTATTGAAGACATCAATCGTTCCATCCAGTTTCGAACCGAAGAGATTGAAATCAAGCCCGATATTAGTAACATAGGTCGTTTCCCAAGACACCATCGCATTGGCCAGTTGTGTTTGCGCCAATCCTTGCATGACAGCATTTCCCAAGATATAATTATCCTTGTTGTATACAGACTGGTATTCATAATTATCTACAGCATTATTACCCAACGCTCCCCACGAAAATCTCAACTTCATCATATTGATCCACTTGACAGACTTCAGGAAATTCTCCTCTGATATGCGCCAACCTAAAGAGAATGAAGGGAATGTCCCCCATCGGTGATTCTTATGGAAACGGGAAGAGCCGTCGCGACGTATGTTTCCTTCGAATAGATATTTATCCGCCCATGACAAATTGATTCGCCCAAAATAAGAACGCATCACCCAATCGGTTGCCGCCCCGCTAGTCTCCGAATCACCGGTAGCACCATTTATTACAGAGAGGTTATCAGCAAGAAGATCGTAGCGCTTAGCTTCAAACCATTTCACATTGTCTTTCTCCTGACTGGCGCCTGCCAACACTCCTACATCCAGCTTGTCAAAGAATGTTTTTTGAAAACGCGCAACTACATCCGCCACATGATGCGTGTTTGTCCAGTTCTTATTCCTCACATACGTTTTGCCAGCAGCCAGTTGCGTTATCGTATTAGTCTGAAAACTCCAACGGTCAGCATAATCAGGGGTTTCTTCTTCTTGTGTGTTATTGCGACGGTAGGTATAGGATGCTTCTATATTTAACCCTTTGAAAACTTTTATATTTCCCCAAAACCGGGAAGTGATATTATTCAATTCTATATTCGCCTGATACATGTTCAACTGATAAAGAGGGGTCTGGACCTGCTGGTCCTCTTCCGGATTTT
>OGEU01003210.1_pt1 | contig 10677 bp, 11 predicted proteins | sample 1570651 | NCBI WGS metagenome assembly OGEU01 (sample SAMEA2582129, study PRJEB24529) | metagenome | biome: Human gut stool | place: China | collected 2011
AAGAACTGCGCCGGGCAGAACGGGAAAAAGAACAGGCCAGACGGGTGGAATCCTTTTGGGATGCCTTCCGGCTGACGGAAAACGGCCATGTAAAAAGCACGCTGCTGCTGAATTCCTTCTGCCTGTCCATCCTCTTTCTGGCAGTTTACGGCGCGGCCTTCTTTCTGCTGACCGATCCCATTCACGCATGGCTTGCCCTTGCGCCCCGGGCGGTAGAAAATCTGGTCAGCGCGCTGCTCCCCGCCCTGATCGGGACAGCAATCTGCGCGCTGACCCACCTGATCTGCCACCCTCAGACTGTTCTGGCCGCATACGGCTGGCTCTTGCTGCTGGCCCTCGCCAGTCTGGTGACCATGCTGCTCCTGCTGCGGGGCGATCACGGCGCGTCGGTCCTGTTTCTCCAGCTCTTCGGTATGATGGTCCCTGTGCCGCTGCTGATGGGTTTTGGAAGCTCCTGGTGGCTGCTTCGCCGCAGAAACTCCCTCTGAATACCGTTTTTTCCCATGTATGCAACTTTAAAAAAAGGCTGTGAAACTATGATAGATACTGTATTGTTCGATATGGGCGGCACTCTGGAGGACATCTGGGTCGATGACGAAAGCCGCCATTCTTCCATTCAGGGCGTGCTGGATATTCTGCGCGCTCACGGCATCGATCTGAACATGGACTTTGAAACTGCGGCTCAGAGCATCAATGCCGGCTGGGAACGTTACGGCGCTTACCGGGACCCCCGGCAGCGGGAGCTGAAGCCGGAGGAGATCTGGGGCAGCTTCGTTTTGACGGATTTCGGCCTGAATGAAGATTCTGTGCGTCCTTACGCCGAGGAGCTGGCCCACATGTGGGAGATCACCCACTATCACCGTACTCTCCGCCCCCACGTGAAGGAAATGCTGGAAGGGCTGAAGGGGCTGGGTATGAAGCTGGGCGTCATCAGCAACACAGCCAGTCTCTATCAGGTGTTTGACGTTCTGAAAGACTACGGCATCCGGGACTACTTCCAGGATGTGACGCTTTCTTCCGTCACCGGATATCGCAAGCCAGACCCCAACATTTTTCTGGTCTCCCTCCATCAGGTCCAGTCTGACCCCGCCAGCTGTGCCTATGTGGGCGATACCCTCTCCCGGGACGTCATCGGCCCCATCCGCATGGGCTTCGGCGCCACCTTCCACATCGACTCCTACCTCACCAAGCTGAAGGACGCCAACGTTCCCGCGGACGTGAAGCCCACTTACAGCGTGAAGGACATTTATGAGGTCTACACGATCCTGAAGGACCGCTGTGGCGGTCCGGGCACTTTTTGCGGCTTTCAGTCGGGGTGCAGATCAGCAGTCCGCCAACGCAAATATTCCCGTTTTCGATGTCTGTTCCGTGATTTGTTGCTTTTTCGCACTTTTCCCGTGCAAAAATCCCGCAGAGAGTATTTGCTCTCTGCGGGATTTTTAACATTCTCTTGGTTTTCTTTTTTGGGGGGCGGTTTATGCCGGAGGCTTACTCATACCGGGTACCTGCGCCGTCCACCATGGCGTCATAGGCCCGTTTCACCTTGTCATAGTTCTTGTCCCGGTCCAGCGCCACGCCGCGGCCCACACCATCCACAATGCGGCCCACGCCGATGGCATCCAGCTTTTCGTCCAGCTCTGCCAGCAGCTTGGGCGCGGAGCCAGGCTCCGTGGAGCGGCCGTCAAAGATGATGTGGAAGAATACCTGATCCAGTCCGGCGTCCCGGGCCATTTCGCAGATGGCCAACGGGTAGTCGATGCAGCCGTGAGAGGATTTATAGGTGAGATATGCCAGCAGATGCAGCGCCGTGCCGTTCTTTTTGGCGTGTTCGATGGCCTGCAGGAAGATGGGGTTCTTCTTGAAGCTGCCGTCCTTCACAGCGGCGTCCAGACGGACGTCATCCTGCATGACGCAGCGGCCTGCGCCCAGATTGGAGTGGCCTGCCTCGGAGTTGCCGGCCTTTCCGCTTCCCAGGCCCACATGCTCGCCGGAGGCGTGGAGCTTGCTCCAGGACTGCTCCGCCAGCAGGGAATCCCAGTAGGGGGTATCCGCCAGATGGATCGCGTCGCCGTCATCGCCGGAGCCGAGCCCCCAACCATCGCAGATGATGAGCAGCATCTTCCGGTCCTTGCCGAAATCGTGTCCCTCCGCCAGAGATTTGCCGGTCATCTCCGCAGGCTGGGGGATACCCATGACGTTCAGCACCGTAGGCGCCACGTCACCCAGACAGCCGTCCCGCAGGGCAATGGGGCCGCTGTGGGCGGGGTCCATCAGAATGAAAGGCACCAGATTGGTGGTGTGGGCGCCGTCAGGCTTGCCTGCGGCGGTGTACAGCTTTTCAATGTTGCCGTGGTCTGCGGTGACGGCCACCACATAGCCCTTGGCCAGCGCGTCATGGACCACCACATCCAGATAGTGACTGACATGCTTGCAGGCTTCCAGCTTGGCAGCGGTATTCAGGGTGTGGCCGATCACGTCGCCGTTGGCGAAGTTGGTCACCACGAAATCGTATTTGCCCAAAGCGCCCATGACCTGATCCGCCACGGCAGGCAGGCTCAGCTCCGGCTTCTGGTCAAAGTCAATGCCCTTGGGAGACGGCACGCACACGTCATCCTCGCCGGGGAAGGGCGCGTTCTCGCCGCCGTTGAAGAAAAAGGTCACATGGGCATACTTCTCGCTCTCCGCGCAGTGGAACTGATTCTTCCCCGCCTCGCTGAGGACCTGAGCCAGAGGCTTCACCACATGAGACGGCGCAAAGGCGATGGGCAGATCCTTGAATTTGTCATGATACATGGTCATGATGACGAAATCCAGATCCTTCAGCTGGTTCCGCTGCACCTTGTTGAAGTCCGGATCGGTGAACAGCTCCGTCAGCTCGATCTCCCGCTCACCGCGGCGGCAGCAGAACACGGCGGCATCGCCGTCTCCGATCTTGCCTACAGGCTTGCCGTTCTCCACCAGGACCATGGGTTCCAGATGGTAGTCATCCTGCCCCGCCTGATACGCTTTTTCCACGGCCCGCGCCAGTTGTGCGCCGCCGCGCTTAGATTCAGACATAAAAAGTACCTCCTTATGAGTCGAGCGGTGCGTGAAACAGTTCTTTCCCGCGCCACTGCGCATTTTTTTATCCGACCGGGTCGAACTTATTGTCCATCCTCCGGCGGGATCAGCTTTTCCACGGCCACCTGCCCCCGCTTGGGGAAAATATCCAGCAGGTCCGGGAACCGATAGACCTTGGCATCCGGGCGGTTTTCCGCTGTCAGCTTCAGGGGCTTATCCTTCTGGTACTGCACCGTGACGGTCATACCGAAATCGACGGCCTTGGCGCCGATGATGTCCCGGTTCAGATTGTCGCCCACATAGCAGCAGTTTTCCGGTTCGGCTCCCACTTCCTCCATGGCGTAATAGTAGATCGCGGGGCCGGGCTTGCGGATATAGGTGACCGAGGACTGCTGGACCGTCTGGAAATAGGGGCGCAGGCCATCCTGATCCAGCCACTCGTCCACTTCCCGTCTGCCCACCAGATCCGAGATGATGCCCAGAGTGTAGCCCCGGCGGCACAGCTCCTTCACTGGATCTGCGCCGCCCTCTACCACCGTGCGGCGGCCCTTGGTCTGCCGGTACTGGTAGCAAAGCTCCGAGGCATTGTGCCGGATCAGCTCCGGATCGCAGTCATAGGCCAGCCAGCGCCGCCACAGCACCTCTTCCGGGGCCTCGCACATATATTTCAGCGCCCATTCCCGGTATGCATCATACCGCTTGTCGATCACATCCTCGAACCACCGGGTAGGATCTTCCGTCTTCACGCCGCACAGCTCTGCGATTTTCGCCCGGGCGGCAGCCAGATAAGCCGGGTCCTCGTCAATGACCCGGAAGGTACCGCCCAGATCCAGAAAAATATAACGGATGTCCGTATTCATGGCTTGCTTCCTCCTTTTCACCGGGCCGCTGGCCCGGAACGCATCAGGGCAGAATGTTCAGGATCTCCCGGAAATCTTCAATGACATAGTCCGGGCGGTTTTCCTCCGTAAATTCCACGGGATGCTTCTTCTCCGGAGACCGGAAAATAATATTGCAGCCGATACCGGCCTTCTTGGCCCCGGCAATGTCGCGCTTGATGTTGTCCGCAACGGACACGCACTCCTCCGGCTTCACGCCGATCTGCTGGCAGGCCAGATCGTAGATCTCAGAGCAGGGCTTGCGCATGTGGCATACGGAGGAGAGGATCACCGTATCGAAATAGGAATCCAGACCGTCCTCCTCCAGCCAGTCGGGCACCTCGTTCTCACCGATGAGGTTGGAGATGATCCCCAGCTTGTAGCCGCGCTCATGCAGGCCCTTGATGACCTCCACGCCGCCGTCTACCACCTCGCGGCGCCCCTTGCACTGCCGGTACTGGAAGCTCAGCTCATGGCACACCTGACGGATCCGGGCCGGGTCATAGTCCGGCAGCAGCCATTTGCACCACAGCTCTTCATCTCCGGATTCCTTGAACTCGCCCAAAGCCCACTTGCGGTACGGCTCGTAGCGCTCCTCGATCATCTGATAGAATTCCTCATAAGGCATATCCGTGCCTGCGATCTCCGCCATTTTCCGACGGGCGTGGCGCATATAGGCCTCCTCCAGGAAAGCAATGCGCAGAGTGCCGCCCAAGTCGAAAAAGACGGCTTTATACTGTTTTTCCATAGGTCCTCCTTTAAGCCCGCTCAGGGAAGATGTCCAGCAATTCAGAAAGGCTGGTGATGACATGATCCGGGGTAAACTCCTTGCCGGTGGCCTTTTCCTTGTTCAGCGTATCCGGCTCGTCGATCCGGATCATCATACCGAAGCCGGCAGCCTGAGTGCCCTCCACGTCCCGCACCGGGTTATCGCCCACATAGGCGCAGTTGGCTTCCGGCGTGCCGATGCAGCGGCACGCCAGGTGATAGATGTCCGGGTCCGGCTTGCGCAGGCGCACCTTGGAGGAGAGGATCGTGGTCTTGAAGCACTGGGCCACGCCGTCAGCGGCCATCCAATCGGGGATCTCCGTCTCCGTCACGGTGTTGGCGATGATGCCAAGGGTATAGCCCCGGCGGTGCAGCTCCTTGATGGTGGCTACGGCGTCCGGTCGGGCCACCCGGCGGCCGTCATGGTCGCGCCACAGGCGGGGCAGCTTGGGGGGGTTGGCAAAAATCATATTCGGATCATATTCCGGCAGCATGTACTGGGTCCACAGTTCTCCCTCGGAAGCGTCCAGCAGGGTGGTCTTGGACTGCTTGCGGTATGCCTTCCAGCGCTCCTCCAGCTTGGCAAACAGGGCGTCATGGCTCTCCGTGGTGCCGATCAGTTCCATGAGACCGGCTTCCGCCCGGTCAATAAACTCCTGGTCCGGCAGGACAATGCGCAGGGTGTTTCCTACATCGAAGAAAATGGTTTGGATATTGGCGGTCATGGCAGTTCCTCCTTTGAAATTCAGGGTCGCGGCCCAACTGCGGGAAAGCACGGCGATCCTCGGAGGTGTGACGCCCCCGAGAATCGCAAACGTTTGCGATTTCTGTTTTTATTTTATAGGAGTTCGCCCCTTTTTGTCAATATCCCAAATGTCAAAGCTCAGACACTTTTTTTGCTGGATTGCCCAAAATGCCTTAAAAATTTAGGTTGATATTGACAGAAGAGCAAAAATCAGCTATTCTTGATTCGTCTGAAGTACCTTGGCAGTTTTTTCTGCCAATTTTCTTAAAAAGTCGGAAACGTTTGCACAAACACAACCTTCGCAAGGGAGTCAACTTTATGAAAAATGTAACATTAAAGGATGTCGCCAAAGCAGCAGGCGTCTCCTATGCTACCGTATCCCGTGCCCTTTCCGGCAGCTCCCAGATCGGCAGCGAGACCCGGGAACGGGTTCTGAAGCTGTGCGATGAGATGGGCTACACCACCAACTTTGTGGCCAGGTCCATGGTGACCAAGCGCACCAACCTCATCGGACTTGTGGTCCCCTCTGTGGACAACCAGTTCATGTCGGAGCTTGCCTACCACGCGGAAGTCAGCGCCCGTGCCCACGGTTATAATATCATGCTCTGTGATTCCGGTCCGGACCTGAAGCAGGAAAAGACCGTGTTCAAGCTGCTGCTGGGCCGGCAGGTGGACGGGATCCTCATCGTCCCTCAGAGCTCTAAATCCTACGATAACCTCAAATCCTATCTGGATCAGGTCCCCACGGTGTTCCTCAGTGAAAACCTGCGGAGCCAGCCCCAGAGCTATGTGGCCGTTGACAACAGCCGGGGCACCTATCTGGGTACCCAATACCTCTATGAGCTGGGCCACCGGGACATTCTCTATTTCGGTCAGCGTCCCGGTTCCATGACCCATCAGCTCCGAGCGGACGGATATATGAAGGCCTGTCATGAATTTAACCTCACGCCTCACTTTTTCAACAGCGAATATTCCCGCTCTTCCATTCAGGGTGGATATCAGCTGGCCAAGGAGCTGTTCCGGAAGCCTCTGGACTGCACCGCAGTCTTTGCCGCCACGGACTCCAATGCCTTGGGTATTCTGACGGCGGCAGATGAAATGGGCATTGATATTCCGGGGCATCTGAGCCTCATCGGCTTCGATAACATCAGCGCCACGGCCCTCTCCCGCATCGACCTGACCACCGTTGACCAGCCCAAGCGGGACATGGCGGTGCAGGCGGTGGATATGCTCCGGGACAAAATTGAAAACGGCACTCAGGGCTATGTCCACCAGATCCTGCTGCCGACGCTGATCCAGCGGGGCACCTGCCGGAAGCTGGATCCCTCCAAGTGATCTCACTGTAAATTCGGGACGGCCTGCCGCCCCTGGTAGAAAGGAACATACAACCATGCAAGGTTATCTTTACGATCCTCATACCCATACCGCGGAAACCAGCAAATGCGGCCATCTGCTTGCCGCCGACGTTGTGGAGCGCTATGTGAAGCACGGCTTTTCCGGTCTGGTGGTCACAGACCATCTGCATCCGGAGTACCTCTCCCGCATCGACACGGAGCATGACTGGCAGAAGGCCATGGACCACTATCTCTCCGGCTACAAGGCCTCCAAAAAGCGGGGCGACGAGCTGGGCTTCGATGTGATTTTGGGCGCCGAGCTGCGCTTCCCCCAGAATGACAATGACTATCTGGTGTACGGCATCGACGAGGACTGGCTTCGCTCCAACCCCTATATGTGCTGCACCAGTGCCCGGGAATTCTACGAGAAATTCCACAATGAGGTCCTCATCATCCACGCCCACCCCTACCGGGACGGCAACACCACCGTGTTTGAGGACGCTGTGGACGGCACGGAGATCATCAACGGCAACCCCCGCCACGAAAATCACAGCGACCGGGGCGTGGAGCTGTGCCGCCGCCATCCCAACTATTCCCGTCTGGCCGGATCTGACACCCACCAGGACGGTGATGAGGACCGTGCGGGGGTCATCCTGCCGGAGCGGGTCCGGGACTCCTTCCAGTACAAGGCAATGATCGAATCCGGAAACTTCCGTCTCTGGGGCCCGGATTTCCAGGACCTCATTGATATCGACGAGGAAATGCGTCAGGGCAAGTAATTGCCTCCCCATCAGAATAACGACTGACTTTGAATCCCCGGCAGGCCGCCACGCTTATGATGGCCTGCCGGGGTTCGTTGTCTTTCCCGGCGAACTGCGGCAAATTTGCAAAACTGTCTCCCAAAACCAGTCATAGAAACGCAATTCCCCGTTTTTTGTCGGTTATTTGCGGATTTGTGCTTGTATTTTATGGAAGAGTGTGGTAAGGTAATCCACGGTTACGGAATGCGGCGAAAAGGGGAGCGCCTTGGCGCCGCGCTCAGATTGATGACGAAACCAGATTGCGAGGGAACCCGTGTTCCGGGTTGAGAGGATCCCAGTAAGGATCGACCGCCCCTGTTTCTCCTGGTGACGCCGGGAGAGCTGTCAGCATCTGCTTGAAGTCAAATTCGGTATGTGCTGCAAGGCACATATTTTTTTTGCGCTTTGAGCAGAAAATCAAATCTGGAGGTAAATCCCATGAAAAAGTTTCTTGCAAGTATTCTGACCCTGGCTCTGTGCCTGGGGCTCGCCACCGGCTGCGCCGGCAAGCAGACCCCGGCGGAGAATGACACGGAAAGCGCCGGTGAGACCGGTGTGAAGGAGATCCCCTCTCTGAAGATCGCCTTCTCCCCCTACGCCGATGCGGACCAGATCACCACCGCCACGGAGCCTCTGGAGCAGCTGCTTCAGGCAAAGCTTCTGGAAAAGGGCTATGACGTGAAGGATATCGACATGACCGTGGGCACCAGCTACACCGCCGTGGGCGAGGCCCTCAGCGCCGGCAGCGCCGACATTGGCTTCATCTCCGGCGGCAACTACGTCCTCTTCTCCGACGATTGCGACGTGCTGCTCACCGCTCTGCGCTACGCCATCAACAAGGATTCCGAGAACCCTGCTGACTGGAATGACGGCACTATCGAGGAAAACACCAAGGATATGAGCACCTATTACCGCTGCATCATTCTGGCCGGACCCAGCGAAAAGGGTCAGGAATTGCAGGCCAAGGTCAATGCCGGTGAAGAACTGACCTGGGACGATCTCAACAGCGCCACTTGGTCCGTCCTCAGCCCCACCTCCGCCTCCGGCTACATCTATCCCTGCCTGTGGCTCCAGAATCACTACGGCAAGGGCATCAGCGATCTGGAGCACGTGGTCCAGTCTGACTCTCACACCACTTCCGTGGCCCGTCTGGCCGCCGGTCAGGTCGACGTGATGGTGTCCTTCGGCCATATCCGCATCAAGAACGCCCCCAAGTGGGAGACCGAGCTGGGCGGCACCGCCCCCATGGTGGAGCAGACCGGCGTTATCGGCGTCACCGAGGGCATCTACAACGATATGATCGCTTACAGCAAGAACTCCGATACCATGGCGGATGAGGATTTCCGCAAGGCGCTGGGCGAAAGCTTCATCGAGATCGCCGACACCGACGAGGGCCGGGAGATCATCAGTGTGTTCAGTCAGGTGGGCTACACCTGGGGTCAGGACTCCGATTATGACGGCGAGCGGGCCGCGCAGGAGCTGCTGAAGTCTCTGGAAGGCTAAGTCCCCCCTTTAAAAAACACTTGCCCCGCGGCTTCTCAGGAGCCGCGGGGCTGAAAGGCTATTTATGCTGCTGGAAGTTCAACATGTCCGTAAAGAATTTCAAAACCGCACCCATGCCCTGACTGATGCCAGCTTTTCCGTCAGCCAGGGGGATTTTGTATCTGTGATCGGTCCCTCCGGTGCGGGCAAGACCACCCTGTTCCGGATCCTCAACGGTTCTCTCCGCTGTGACGGCGGCGCCATTCTGGTAAACGGCGTTCACTTTGAGTCTGCCGACCGCAGGACCCGCCGGGCCATTCAGACCACCATCGGCACCATCTATCAGGATTTCGCACTGGTGGAAAATGCCACCTGCCGCCAGAATGTGCTGAACGCCTGTCTGCCGGACATGGCGTTCCTCCCGGCGGTCTGCGGCTTTTTTGGAAAGGAGCGCGTCGCCGAGGCGGACGCCCTGCTGGACCGGGTGGGCCTTGCCGACAAGGTCCACGAGCCGGGGAAGAACCTCTCCGGCGGGCAAAAGCAGCGGGTAGCCATCGCCCGGGCGCTGATGCGGCATCCCGCGCTGCTGCTGGCGGACGAGCCGGTAGCGTCCTTGGACCCCGTCACCGGGCGGCAGATTTTAGAATTGCTCCGGGATATTCAGCAGGATCAAAAGCTGACCGTTCTCATGAACAGCCACAATCTGGAGCTGTCACAAGAATTTTCCAGCCGTCTCATCGGCCTGAACCAAGGAACCGTGGTGCTGGACGCCCCGGCGGACACCCCGGCGAAGGAGATCCTCGCCGCCGTCTACCACCGTCAGGAGGATCAGCCATGACCCGTTCCTCCGGAAAGCGCTGGCTGCGGACGCTGGCACTTTTCCTTCTGCTGCTGGCTGCGGCACGGTTCACCGACTGCTCCCCCACCTTGTTCTGGGCGCGGCGGAGCCATCTGACGGACCTGATCTCCGCCATGCTCCCGCCGGATTGGGGGTATGCCCCCCGAATCCTGGCCCCGCTGCTGGCTACGGTGCAGATGTCCGTCACCGGCACGGCGCTGGGATCGTTTCTGGCGCTGCTGCTGGCCCCCCTGTGCGCGGAAAATCTCCATGCCCCTAAGCCGCTCCGGTGGACGCTGCGGCTGCTGGTGCAGGTGCTGCAGCAGCTGGAGCTGGAGCACACGCTTCGTATTCATCCAGCAGTACGACTTTTCCGACTTCTACTTCTACTTCGTATGTTTTTCCATTCAATGTTACTTTATACTTCATCGTTCTTAACCTCCTTAATCGAAAGAAACCGTAATTCGTTCAGCGGCTTCTTCATCTGATAAGCAACAACTGCCATTACCATTGCTGCTTCCTTATCAGATACATCAAACCGTTTTACATGGCCAGCAGAACCCGGTGCAACTGGCTTCTGCGGTTCTTCTGGTTCTGGAGTGGAAACCGGTTCTGGTGTAGCAGCTGCTGCAGCGGCTTCCTTTTTCTTTGCACTTGCCTGAAATCCTGCACCAATGAGATAAATCACCAGCATCAGCAGGGACAGCATCAGCGCAAGGAGCTTCTTTCCGTACGACGTGCTCTTTGTCTGCATTTCGTTTCTCCTTTTCTC
>OGEU01003212.1_pt1 | contig 10673 bp, 10 predicted proteins | sample 1570651 | NCBI WGS metagenome assembly OGEU01 (sample SAMEA2582129, study PRJEB24529) | metagenome | biome: Human gut stool | place: China | collected 2011
ACAGGTGACATTGAAAGAGTCAGCCCATTCAAGGTGCTGGCTCTTTCAAAAATTCTATTCTAATAAATTGCACGACAACTTAGTGTAAAACGAACTCCCCATTATGGAAAAATGAATAGAAAATGTATAAAAGTGGCAAAAACGAATAATTATAAGGGTTTATGCATTACTAATCAATTTTCTGTCATTTTCATAATCTCTTTATTATTCGTAAATTATACTATTTTAAGCATATACAACGATATTCTGATGGTGTTAAATGATAACGCTTTTTAAACAATCTACAAAAATAATCCACATTATGGAATCCGCTTTCATAAGCAATTGTTTTTACTTTTTTATTCGTATTTTTCAATAACCAGGAAGCTGTCTGTAAACGATACCCAATCAGATAATCAACCGGCGTAGTGTGTAAAAATCGTCGGAACAAATTAAGTGCTGTACTTTTGCTGACTCCTATATGTGAAGCTATTTCATTCAGCGACAGCCCATGGTTATAATTTTCATGTATATATTGCATCATTAACTGTACTCTTTTCTGTGCAGCCTCATCGACTGTCTGCGCCTCTTCTTTACCGGATATCTTTACATTTTCATAAAAAATCAACCATAAATTCTGCAACAATGCAAAAGTAGCAAGCTCCCTTATTTTCTCATTCTCCTGTATTTCAATTATTTTTATCATAATTTGTATAATTTTTACCTGCCATGATTCATCAGTTCGAAAACATTGAAAGGATATATTCGATGAAATGATTGGCAAAACATATTTTTTATAGATTAAACTGTTCTCCGGCGCAATAAATTCAGGCACGCATACAAAGTTAGGAATAACACCACCAGATGATGCATAAAACTGATGCAATATTTTAGAATTTATAAAAATCGCTTCTCCTTCTGACAATATAATCTGTTTTTCGCCTATCCCACATGTAACTTGTCCGGACTCGACATATAAAAACTCAAATTCCCTGTGCCAGTGCCATTCAATACAATGAAAATCAAACAGTTCCAGATTATCATAATAATACTGGAATGGATAAGCACTGCTTCCGTGCGGTTTGATTTCCATGAATTCCTCGTCTGTAAGTATTTTATTATATGTTTTATTGTAATCCATCCCCATATCCCATTCTTTCTTTTTTACGATATTATACAGTATTTATGTGATTTAATTCAATGTATATATCTAATATTTGTTATATAATCAAGCAAAAAAAGAAACGAGGTATTCTTATGATATTTAAACGGATGAATGAAAGTGCAATTAGAGGTGGAAAATAGAGAATGAGTACTGTAAAGAAAAATGACTACAATAAAACAAAAACAGCCTGTTATATGGGTCTTATCACACAGGCTATTGCGGCGAATTTCGCTCCGCTTCTTTTTTTGAAATTTCATAATGACTATCATATTTCTCTCGGAAATATTGCTTTGATATCCACTTTCTTCTTTTTCACACAGCTTCTGATTGATCTGTTTTGTGCTAAATTTGTAGATTATATTGGATATCGTGTTTGCATTGTTGCATCACAAATATTTGCTTCACTTGGTCTGATTGGACTGGCATTTTTACCTGAGCTTTTACCTGATCCTTTCATTGGAATTATATGCAGTGTCGTTATATATGCTATAGGAAGCGGCTTAATCGAAGTGCTTTGCAGCCCTATCATTGAAGCCTGTCCATTCGAAAACAAAGAAGCAACTATGAGCCTGCTCCATTCATTTTACTGTTGGGGAGCTGTTGGAACCATTTTGGTTTCCAGCCTGTTTTTTCTGATATTTGGAATAACCAGTTGGAAATGGCTTGCCGTGATATGGGCACTCGTTCCGGCAGTTAATACTTATAACTTCATTACCTGTCCGATTGAACACCTGGCTGACAATGGCACCGGTATGGGAATCAAGAAGCTATTTTCCAAACCGTTTTTCTGGGTTGCGATTTGTCTGATGATCTGTTCCGGAGCTTCTGAACTTGCAATGGCTCAATGGGCATCTGCTTATGCTGAATCTGCACTTGGATTATCAAAAACACTGGGAGACTTAGCAGGTCCATGTATGTTCGCAATCACAATGGGAATCAGTCGTATGATTTTTGGAAAATATGGAGAACGACTGGATTTAATGAAGTTTATGAGTTGTTCCGGCATATTATGTGTTATATGCTATCTTCTTTCTGCCTTGTCGCCTAATCCGATTATAGGACTTATAGGTTGTATTTTATGTGGATTTTCAGTTGGCATTATGTGGCCGGGAACCATCAGTATCTCTTCAAAAACTTTTCCAAAAGGTGGAACGGCTATGTTCTCTCTCCTTGCCATGGCGGGAGATTTAGGCGGCAGTATTGGGCCTGGAATCGTTGGTCGTATTACCCAGTATGCGGAAAATAATATCCGGATTGGCATGGGCTGCGGACTTATTTTTCCGGTAATTCTATTATTTATGCTGTTTCTTCTACATCAAAAAAATCAGTGCAAGCAGAAATAGCACTGTATAAAGCAAGCATAAAACTACCCAATAAAATTTCATATCTTCAGACAGCTTTATTGGGTAGTTAAATCATCATTTTAAAATATTATATTTTTATTTTCAGCTTTTCAAATCATATATATGTTAAATAGTGCTGTCTTTTTCACACATTAACTAAAAATGAATGCGGCAACACTCTGGTGATAACAGGCAATGAGCCAGTGCATACAGTATTTTAATATCCCTGCAAATAATCAGTCTCCATTTTTTCCATTTTCTTACACCATTCTCTTTCCTCGATGCCTTCTGCACATAGCCTAATGTTAATACTATGTACCATAGAGATGATATTCTTATATAACTCATAATCTCTGGCACTGTTCATCGCCTTAGCTGTAAAATCCTTGTCCAGTTTCACATAACTTGGATTGCTGTTGTATGATTAGTGATCCGCACATTCCCTGGACAATCCCAAGTAGCCAATATAGCAAAAGACCTGGATTCCGTTTTTGATGTGGAATCTAGGTCTTCTATTTGTTGAACAAACCTGCTCGCTCATAGTTTTTAATAAAAGTGTGATGATCCTGTATTGAAATCCGTATATTTTTGTGATTGGGATTGTATTTTTTGACTTCTCCGCATATAATAAAAATGTGATTAAGAAACACAAAACCTCCAATAAAAGTGTGAAGGAGTGTGTCTATGGAACGATTGATTTTGAATAAGCTGCTGGCCTGGAAGAATTCTCCCTATCGCAAGCCCCTGATTTTGAAGGGTGTGCGCCAGGTGGGTAAGACTTGGATTCTGAAGGAGTTCGGCAGACGCTATTATGAAAATACCGCCTATTTCAACTTTGACGAGAACGAAGAATACAAGCAATTCTTTGAAACTACAAAAGATGTTGACCGTATTCTGCAAAATCTGATGCTGGCAAGCGGTCAGAAGATAGTACCGGAAAAGACTCTCATTATCTTTGATGAGGTGCAGGACTGCCCCAAAGTTATTAACTCCATGAAATATTTCTGCGAGAACGCACCACGGTATCATATTGCCTGCGCCGGTTCTCTGCTGGGCATTGCCTTGGCGAAGCCGTCTTCTTTCCCGGTGGGCAAAGTCAACTTCATGCAGATTGACCCTATGACCTTTACCGAGTTCCTGCTGGCAAATGGTGATGAGAATCTGGCTAAGTATCTGGAAACAGTAGATAACCTTGAGCCGATCCCCGATGCATTCTTCAATCCGCTTTACGAAAAGCTCAAGATGTACTATGTCACCGGTGGTATGCCGGAATCCGTTAAGATGTGGACGGAGGCAAGGGACGTAGTAGCTATGCAGGAAGCACTATCCGGTATTATCGGTGCTTATGAGCGTGATTTTGCAAAGCATCCTAATATCAGCGAATTCCCGAAGATTTCAATGATCTGGAAATCGATTCCTTCTCAACTTGCGAGGGAAAACAAGAAGTTCATTTACAAGGTAGTCAAGGAAGGGGCCAGAGCCCGTGAGTATGAAGATGCATTACAGTGGCTGGTGGATGCCCGACTGGTGCATAAGATCTACCGCAGCTCCGCTCCTGGCCTTCCGGTAGCTGCTTATGATGACCTCTCAGCCTTTAAGATTTATTTGGTGGATGTTGGTTTGCTCCGCCGTCTGGCGCAGTTGGCACCTACAGCCTTTGGGGAAGGCAACCGCCTTTTTACTGAATTCAAAGGTGCATTAACCGAAAACTTTGTGCTGCAGACTTTAATTACTCAGTTTGAAGTCATGCCCCGTTATTGGAGCCAAAACAACCCACCTTATGAAGTGGATTTCCTCATTCAGCGGGAAAACGACATCTTCCCCGTTGAGGTCAAATCCGAAGCCAACACAACTAGCAAGAGTATGAAGAAGTTCAAGGAACTGTTCCCTGATAAGGTCAAGCTCCGCATCCGTTTCTCATTGGATAATCTGAAACTGGACGATGATGTGCTGAATATCCCGCTGTTCATGGCAGATCAGGCGGATCGATTGATAGGATTGGCGTTGGAACAAATTCAGAATTAAATGCAAACGCTATAATAATGAAGCCTCCGCTAGAATCAAAACCAACGGAGGCTTTACAAATTATTTCAGGAAAACACAGCTGGCACATCATAGATTCCAAGAAAGGAGCAAAGGCAAGTGCAATCCTGTATTCTATTGCAAAAACAGCGAAAGCCAATGGGCTGAATCCTTTTGAGTATTTTAAGTTCCTGATGGAACAACTGAAAGAGTATCCCCGAAATGATGTTCCAGAGGAAGAACTCAAAAAACTTATGCCATGGTCGGAAACGCTTCCTGATTGCTGCAAACAATTGAAGAAACAGAGTTAAAAATGCCATCTGATTTCAGGTGGCATTCATTTTTAGTTAGTGCGGGTTATTTACCTGATACATAAGAACCTTTACTATATGTACCGCGAATCCAATCTTTTTGAATCTGTCTTATTCAAATATGAAGTTGTTGAAATTTTCTATCAAGAGAATAAAGTATTGACAAAATTTTGTGGGGCGGGGTAGAATAATGGTAATAAATTTCAAAACATAACGCATTGGTGCCTTTCGCAGAAAGGAGAAAAATAAACATGAAAAAGAGAAAGAACTTGGGAAAAAAGTTAGTAACAATGTTAGTGTCTGTAGGCTTTTTTGCAGTTTTGATTACAGTCTTGAATTTAATGGCATTACAAGCTATTCGAGGAAAGAATAATGTGCTTATAGAACAGTTTGAACAATATGAAGAAGCAGTGGAAAATAATGATACCGCGGTTTTTGAAACAGCAAAAGGAGAAGTGGCAGAAGCCATCAGACATAGCAACTACAGAATAAATGGAAGCATCATTTTTGATCTTGCACTTGTGGTAGCTGATATTATTGTAATCGTATTTTTTTCGATTGTTATTAATAAGTCCGGGGTCGGAAGTTGCTCAATTGTATATACAAGATAAGGTTGGTTCTGTAACTCGTCCGGTGAAAGAACTGAAACGTTTTACTCGCGTAACCTTGAAACCGGGCGAGAAAAAGAATGTTTCGGTTGAACTACCCGTTAGTGAACTTGCATTTTGGAACATCGATATGGTGAAAGTTGTGGAACCCGGAGACTTTGGACTTTGGGTGGCAACAGACAGCCAATCGGGAGAAGAAGTTTTCTTTAAGGTGGTAGATTGATTGGTGATTTTAAGGTTAAAGAAGAAGAGGGGCAGACCGTGATGGTTCGCCCCTCTTGCAATTTATTTGATGCGCTTGTAGCCGTAAACAGCATTAGCACCCAATTCTTCTTCGATGCGAAGCAGTTGGTTATATTTTGCCATACGGTCTGAACGGCTCAACGAACCGGTCTTAATTTGCCCGCTATTGGTAGCAACGGCAATGTCGGCAATCGTAGCATCTTCCGTTTCACCGGAACGATGGGAGGTTACAGTAGTATATCCGTGGCGGTGAGCCATTTCAATGGCATTCAATGTTTCGGTCAGGGAGCCGATTTGATTTACTTTGATCAGGATAGAGTTTGCACAACCTTTTTCAATACCCATAGCCAGGAAGTCAACGTTAGTAACGAAGAGGTCGTCACCTACGAGTTGGCAGCGGTTACCGATACGGTCGGTAAGTTTCTTCCAGCCTTCCCAGTCATTTTCACTCATACCGTCCTCGATAGAGTCGATAGGGAATTGGTTGATGAGTTGTTCCAGATAGTCAATCTGTTCATCGGCTGTACGTTTCTTGCCTTTTGCACCTTCGAACTTGGTATAATCGTAGATGCCATTTTTATAGAATTCGGAGGAAGCACAGTCCATAGCGATCATGACGTCTTTGCCCGGTTCATATCCGGCTGCTTTAATGGCAGCGATAATGCTGTTCAGAGCGTCTTCCGTACCTTCCAGGTTCGGAGCGAAACCACCTTCGTCACCTACGGCAGTACTCAGTCCCCGGTCTTTTAATACTTTTTTCAATGCGTGGAATACTTCAGCACCCATGCGCAGACCTTCACGGAAGGAAGTTGCACCCACAGGACGTATCATGAATTCCTGGAAAGCAATAGGAGCGTCACTATGTGAACCACCGTTAATGATATTCATCATCGGTACAGGCATTACGTATGTATTGGTGCCGCCGATGTAGCGGTACAAAGGTATATCGAGATAGGCAGCTGCTGCTTTGGCTACGGCAAGGGATACACCGAGAATAGCATTGGCACCCAGGTTAGATTTCGTTTTGGTTCCATCCAGTGCCAGCATGGCATGATCAATACCCATCTGGTCGAGGGCAGACATTCCAACTAACTGGGGAGCGATGATGTTATTGATATTTTCTACGGCTTTCAACACACCTTTACCTCCATAACGTCCTTTGTCTCCATCACGGAGTTCCAATGCTTCGTGTTCTCCGGTAGAAGCTCCGGAAGGAACGGAAGCACGGCCCATAAAGCCTGATTCCAACATGACATCTACTTCCACTGTGGGGTTTCCTCTTGAATCGAGGATTTCACGTCCGATAATCTTTTCTATTTTCATAACTATGATATTATTTGTAATTATTTTAAATAGAGAACAAGGGACAATCGGCTTTTGTTCAGTAAAAGATTCATGTTTTGTAAGTGATACCGATTACTGAATTCTTATTTTCCTCCGATAACTCCTCCAACTATAGCTGCTACTACTCCTAACGTGATGCTTAATATAAAATAAGTGAAGAATAATCCGTATAATCCTTGTTTCAATAGAATTACTCCATCATTTGAAAAAGTAGAGAATGTGGTGAAACCTCCACATAAACCGGTTGTCAGCAGTACCCGGTATTCTGTTGCTAAATTGAAGCGTGCCGACCACGCATAAAATAATCCGATAAGGAAACTTCCGAGAATATTGACTGTAAATGTCGCCCATGGAAAAGAGTAGGGGACAATCCGTTCGTGCAACATTTGTTGTACAGAGAATCGAAGTACACTTCCCAGACCTCCGCCTAAAAAGATAAATATGAATGTTTTAGTCATTTTCTATATTGATTTATGGGACTATTTCTAAGATCGCGGCAAAGTTAGTATTTATATTTCATCTATATTTTCAGAAAGAGGCTTTTCTTTAAGATTCAGTCTTTTAATGTCTTATGCAAACGTTTGCCGGGAATTCATCTATATTTTCATTTTATTCCTTCGTCCGCATTCCTTTTCATCCTTATATTTGCATCACGATTACAATTCTCTAAAAATAATTCAAATCATGAAAAACATGAAAGTAATTAAATTGTTCTGTCTTCTGCTCTTTTTATTTGTGAGCAATTGGACAATGGCTGAGAGCATTACCTCTCCAAACGGACAACTGCAACTGAACTTTTCAGTAAACGCACAAGGTGAACCGATCTATGAACTTTCCTACAAAGGAAAAGCAGTTATCAAACCTTCTAAACTCGGTCTGGAATTGAAAGATGCTCCGGGATTGATGAATGGATTTACATTGGCAGACACCAAGACTTCTACTTTTGATGAAACTTGGGAGCCGGTATGGGGTGAAGTGAAGCAAATCCGCAATCATTATAATGAAATGGTTGTGACACTGAATCAGAAGGCGCAGGATCGTAATATGATCATTCGTTTCCGCCTTTTTGATGATGGGCTGGGTTTCCGTTACGAATTTCCTTTATCTAAGAATCTGAATTACTTCGTTATTAAAGATGAGCATACTCAGTTTGCTATGGCAGGCGACCACACTGCTTTCTGGATACCGGGTGATTATGATACTCAGGAGTATGATTATACAGAATCTAAACTTTCTGAAATCCGTGGTTTGATGAAAGGTGCCATTACTCCTAACTCTTCACAGACTACTTTCTCTCCGACAGGTGTACAAACTTCCTTGCAGATGAAAACTGCCGATGGTCTTTATATTAACTTGCATGAGGCTGCCTTGGTAGATTATTCTTGTATGCATCTTAATCTGGATGATAAGAACTTCGTATTCGAATCTTGGTTAACTCCTGATGCAAAAGGGGATAAAGGATATCTGCAAGCTCCCTGCAAATCTCCATGGCGTACGGTTATCGTAAGTGATGATGCTCGTGATATCCTGAATTCTAAGCTGACGCTGAATCTGAATGAGCCTTGTGCTTACGAAGATGTTTCCTGGATTAAGCCGGTGAAATATGTAGGTGTATGGTGGGAGATGATTGCCGGTAAGAGCACTTGGGCTTATACCGATGATTTGCCTTCCGTAAAATTGGGTGAAACGGATTATACTAAAACTAAACCTAACGGACGTCATGGTGCTACCAATGAGAACGTAAAACGTTATATAGACTTTGCTGCTGAAAATGGACTTGATCAAGTACTGGTAGAAGGTTGGAACGAAGGTTGGGAAGACTGGTTCGGACACTCCAAAGATTATGTTTTCGACTTTGTGACTCCGTACCCCGATTTCGATGTGAAGATGTTGAATGCATATGCCAAGAGTAAAGGTGTTAAACTGATGATGCACCATGAGACTTCTGCATCTGTTCGCAACTACGAACGTCACCTGGATAAAGCTTACCAATTCATGGTAGACAATGGATATAACTCGGTTAAAAGCGGTTATGTGGGTAATATCATTCCACGCGGAGAACATCATTACGGTCAATGGATGAATAATCATTACCTGTATGCCGTGAAAAAAGCCGCCGATTATAAAATCATGGTCAATGCACACGAAGCAACCCGTCCAACCGGTATCTGCCGTACATATCCCAATCTGATCGGTAATGAATCCGCACGTGGAACAGAATATGAATCATTTGGAGGAAATAAAGTATACCACACGACGATTCTGCCTTTCACACGCCTGGTCGGTGGTCCGATGGATTACACTCCCGGCATCTTCGAGACTCACTGTAACCAGATGAATCCGGCAAACAACTCCCAGGTACGTTCAACCATTGCACGCCAACTGGCATTGTATGTCACCATGTATAGCCCTTTGCAGATGGCTGCCGATATTCCGGAAAACTACGAACGCTTTATGGATGCTTTCCAGTTTATCAAAGACGTCGCTCTCGACTGGGACAAAACAATCTATCTGGAAGCAGAACCGGGAGAATACATCACAATTGCCCGCAAAGCAAAAGGAACGGACGACTGGTACATAGGCTGCACAGCCGGTGAAAACGGCCACGACTCCCAATTAACGTTCGATTTCCTGGAACCGGGAAAACAATACGTCGCTACCGTATACGCAGATGCCAAAGATGCCGACTGGAAAGATAACCCGCAGGCATACACCATCAAAAAAGGTATCTTGAATAATAAAAGCAAACTGAATCTGCACGCTGCCAATGGCGGTGGATACGCAATCAGTATCAAAGAGGTGAAAAACAAATCAGAGGTTAAGGGATTGAAAAGACTATAAATAAAGGATAGTCTTAAAAAAAGTGTTTTCAATAGGTATTTTTAAAGAAACTTTTAAGAGAGAGAAATAATATTACTATATTGTTAACTTTAATTTTTTAAATGCATGAAGCAAGTTAAATTTAGAATCGTTCAAACGATTCTCCCCTTGTTAATAGGGATGTTTTTATCATTGGGCGCTTATGCACAGCAAATCACAGTCAAAGGACATGTGAAAGATGCTATGGGCGAACCCGTGATTGGCGCCAATGTCATTGCCAAGGGTACCACAACGGGTACCATCACTGACTTTGACGGTAACTTCACATTGAATGTTCCTCAAAATTCTATTCTGTCCATTACATTCGTCGGTTACAAAGCAGCAGAAATTAAAGCAGCTCCTTCGGTAATGGTCACACTGGAAGATGACTCTCAAGTATTGGACGCCGTAGTCGTTGTAGGTTACGGAACAGTAAAGAAAAACGACTTGACGGGATCAGTTACTGCCATCAAGCCGGATAAAATCAGCAAAGGAGTAACCACCAGCGCACAGGATATGATAACAGGTAAAATAGCCGGTGTGAATGTAATTTCCAGCGGTACTCCGGGTGGAGGAGCTACGATTCGTATTCGCGGTGGTTCATCATTGAACGCCAAAAACGATCCGTTGATCGTTATCGACGGACTGGCAATGGATAATAGCGGTGTGCAAGGTTTGACTAATCCTTTGGCAATGGTAAACCCGAATGACATCGAAACTTTCACTGTTTTGAAAGATGCTTCGGCCACCGCCATCTATGGTTCACGTGCTTCTAATGGTGTGATTATCATCACTACAA
>OGEU01003218.1_pt1 | contig 10648 bp, 6 predicted proteins | sample 1570651 | NCBI WGS metagenome assembly OGEU01 (sample SAMEA2582129, study PRJEB24529) | metagenome | biome: Human gut stool | place: China | collected 2011
CATGGCCGCAATGGGCAGCATCCTGACCAACAAGTACGCCGAGGGCCTGCCCGGCTGCGGTGGATTTTTATGCCGTGTTTTTTGTGCGTTCTACACGAACTTTTGGGGGCGGCTTTGTGCAGAACCCAATAAAACAGGCGCAAATCTGTGATTTGTGTCCATTTGGACACTTGCGCGGACACGGGCATTTCTGGTAAAATATTTCTGATGAAAAAGAACCGGCTGTGAGCTTTTCCTCCATGCTGTTTCCTGCACGGCAGAGAGGGGCGCGAAAACGGGAAACCGGCGGGAAATGGCTGCGGAAACGCGACATCTGTCCGGGAACGCGGAAAATGACGGAAAATGCCATAAAAATTCCCACCTCGATTTTGCGATCCGGGCTTGACAAGGCACCAGTTCCGATTCATAATTGTTCCAAGGGAGAGCGCTGGAAAACCGCCCGGCGGCTGGGTGGAACGTGCCGCTCCCGGAACACCGGAAAGCGCCCGGGGAAATACGCTTGGAAAGAGAGGACGCGGTCTATGAAGCAGCTTTGGAAAAAGCTCGTGCTCTGCGTACTGACGCTGGCACTGTGCTGCAACCTGGTGCCCATGGCGTTTGCGGCGGACGCAAGCTATTACAACGTCTACTTGGAAGCACAGGGCGGTACATGTGATGTCATGCAGCTGTATGCTTACAAGTACGGCTCCAATTACCGGCTGACCAGTACGCCCACCCCCGCCATGGAGGGCTATCAGTTTGATGGCTGGTACGACGATGTGGTGGGCGGCACCAAGATCACCACGCGGTACAACTTCAAGGACGATACCCCCATCTACGCGCACTGGACGCCGACAGCCAAAAAGAACACAGCCACAGCCACTGCAGCCAAGACAACGACAACAGCACCGGCAGCCGCTGACACAGAGAAGAGCTGGAAGCTGAAAGACAACCTCGGCACGGTGCTGGTGGTCACAGCGGTGGTCGCTGTCGTGGTTACCGTGGTCGCCGCACAGGGTTCCTGATGAATTTGCTTTTCTATTGAGTTTACTGAAGAAAGGAAAATTACTATGACGAACTATGAGCTCAAAATGCCCGCCAATTACGCAGCCATTGATGCGGAGGAGATGACCTATCTGGTTGGTGGTGAAACCACCGGCTGGCAGATGTTCAAGGATATCGGCACCCTGTTCAATTACATTGCCCGTGTCTTCTCCGCCGGCAGCTCCATTATCAACAACGTGGTCACCATCGTGGACACCGTCAAGAAGATCAATAGCTTCGTCCCCGATATGGGAAGCACCAAGAAGTAAATAAAACGCGCAATTCAACACCGTGTAATCAAAGAGCACTCCGGGTTTCCTGCCCTGGGGTGCTCTTTTGTTGTAAAAATACAAAAAGATGTTTTGCAAAAGGAATAAATCATGAAAAGCAGGAGTCGTGGTAAAGAATCTTAGGAAAATTGATTGAAAATAGGAAATATTGGTGCTATACTGTTGATGATACCACTTATCTTTATAAAGTTTTTTTCGTGGAAAAAGAACGAAAATGTTTTCGTGGATTGCGCCGCGCTTTGCAGAGGACGGCGATTGAGATAAACTGGGAATGGAATGAAAGACAAAGCCTTGCGGAAGACTTTGCGGAGGGATTATGTCAGAGCGGAAATTGGGGGGGCTGAGCCCCACGGAGCTGATCGACGTCATCGACACGCTCCGGCAGGATGAAACGCCGCAGGACGCCGAGGCTTTGCGGCGGGTGGATGCGGAACGGAAGCGCCTGACCGAACGGCGGCGTTTCTGGCAGGTGCTGCGCGGTACGGTGAGCACCCTGATCGTGGTGGCGGCCATTGCGGTGCTGCTGGCCACGCTGCTGCTGCCTGTGCTGCAGGTGTCGGGCGACAGCATGAACCCCACCCTGCAGGACCGGGATGTGATCCTGCTGGTAAAAACGGACGATTGGAAGACGGGCGACTTGTGTGGCTTTTACTGGCAGAACAAGCTGCTGCTCAAGCGCATCATCGGCGGGCCGGGCGATGTCATCTCCATCGACACCAAAGGTGTCGTGAGCGTCAATGGAGAGGTGCTCGACGAGCCCTATGTGGATGAGCTGGCGCTGGGCGAGTGCGACATCGAGTTCCCCTATCAGGTGCCGGAGAGCCGCTATTTTGTGATGGGCGACCACCGCGTCACCTCCATCGACAGCCGGAGTACAGTGATCGGCTGTGTCGAAAAAAGTCAAATCGTGGGCAAGGTCTTTTTACGCGTCTGGCCCTTGTCCGGTTTTTCGTTGATCCACTGAGGAAAGGAATCCATTATGGAAATGAAGAATCGCTTCCAGGAAGCCATTCAGAACGTCCAGCGGCAGCGTCATTTGGCCCGGCGCACCGTGGCAATGGTTCTGGTGCTGGCGATGCTGACCGCCATGAGCGTCAGCTGGCGGCTGCATCAGGATGGCATCGCGTTTACCGCCGATGACACGCGCTATTACTGCGGAAAGGAAGAACACAAGCATACCGACGATTGCTACATCGAGGGTACCGAGCCTATCTGCGGCTATGAAGAGGGAGAAATCGTTGAAGAAACGATGGATTCGGCTGATGACGCAGGGGACGGTGACTCCAGCGTTGCGGACTGGGACGAAGCCGGGAGCGAGCCGGAAAGTGAGCCCGCCACGCAGGAAGAGCCGGAGCCGGAAGTGGTGCTGCACCACCACACCTCGGATTGCTACGAGGAAGAAGAGGTGCTGACCTGCGGCATCGACAGCGACCACGTCCATCAGGATTATTGCTACGACCAGGAGACCGGCGAACTGCTCTGCACCGAGCATGAGCACACCGACGACTGCTATACCCTCGAAGAGGTTCTGGTCTGCGGCCAGGAAGAGGGCGAGCCGGAGGAAACGGATGACGGCGCCGCTCTGTACGACATGGATGAAAACAGCGCGGAGGAGAGCAATTTTGCCGAGGAACCGGAGACGGTAGCCGACCCGGAACCCGAAAAAGAAGCCACCAAACCCGAAACGGACGACGAGATCGACACGGGCTATACCGTCCACCACCACACCGCCGAGTGCTATGGCAAGGTGCTGATCTGCGGCAAGGAAGAGCACGAGCATACTGCCGCCTGCCTCGTCAACCCCAACGCCGAGATCGACGCGGAGTACGACGCCAAGACCCCTGCCCGCACGGATGCGGACTGGGCTGAGGACATGGTGCTCGTGGCCCGGAGCCAGCTCGGCTATACCGAGAGCAAGGCCGACGTGGACGAGGACGGCAACGGCTACACCATGTATGCCGACCAGTATTATAAGGATAAGCCCATGGTGTATGCCGACTGGGACAGCACCTTTGTGGCCTACTGCCTGTACCACGCGGGCGTGCCGCAGGATATCATCCCCCAGTACGCCAGCATCAGCGCCCTGCGTGGCGAGCTTGCCCGCATGAACTCTGAATATTATACCGATGACCCGCAGGGTTTTGCCTCCATCCTGCCGGGTGATATCGTCATGTACAAAAATGCTGAGGGCCGCGAGACCATCGGCGTGGTGTCGGATGTGGCTGTAGACGACGAAAGCGGCTTGACCACCGCCCTCACCGTCATTTCCGGCGATGTCGCCACCGGCTGCGAGTCCGACGGCGAGACCACCATCGACCAGGTGGCCGAGGTGGAAGTTGCCCTGAACGAGGTCACCAGCTTTGTGTCCGTCAATGCCGCGGAGGGGTATGGGATCAGCGATTTGATGGATGGAGAGCAGGGAACGGAGAGCCTTGACGTAGTGGTTACAGGTACTCCGATAGATTTGACAACGCTGAATCCTACGATCACAGCATTGAAAAAGACGGGCAGCGGAAATAATGATTATGGCCCAATTGAAGATGGTTACGAATTTACAGAGGGCGACTCTGTAAAAATTGAGGGCAAGTTTAAGATCAAGAGCAGTGATTTTGCAGATGCAGACAGCAATACAGTGACCTGGGATATTGGTCTGAAGCTTCCAGCAGCAGTTTCTGACCGCCCGATTACGGTTCTTGTAAAAAATGAAGAAGGAGAAACGATAAAAACAGTTGAGATCGGCAAACTTTCAATCACGGAGGATGGCAAGGCAAGTTTTGTCTTTGACCGGGAGAAAATCAATGCTGCAGGCGATGCTGGCTACAATGTAGATTTCTGGCTGACCGCAACGGCAGAAGTGCGGGAAGGCCAGGACAAAGAGACGATAACTTTCCCGGGTGATGGGACTACTATTACCGTAAAAAAGCAGTCCGATATTTCGGTTCAGAAGAGCAGCGCTGATAAAGCGCAGTTCCAGTATGATGACGACGGGAATCCGTACATTCAGTTCGAAATCAAAGTATCGACGAAGAAAGGTACGCATGGAACAGTTGATATTCAGGATATCGTAAATCCCGCGAAAGATATCAAAGGTGATTACGATAAGGAATCTTTTGTTCTGGAGAAATATGCTGCGAATGGAACGCTGCAATCGTCCAGTACACTGAAAGAAAATGAAAAGCTGAAATTTGAGAACAGTGAACTTCACTCGCAAACTGCACAGAGTTTTCAGGTTACAGGACTGGACAAACTGGAAGCAGGGGAATATTATGTCCTGAAATATAAATATAAGCTCGATAAAACAAAATGCAAAGATGAGAAGCTGTCTGGTTCCTTTGAAAACTGTGCGAAAGCAAAGTATAAAGATGGCAATTGGACAGAACCCTCTTGGTGGAATACGACTTACCAGGCTCGTCTGCAAAAATCGGGTAGTTATGACAACATTACTGGCCAAATCAGGTGGGAAGTGCTGGTCCGGAATCCCCATCCATTTGACCTGAAAGACTATGTGGTGGAAGATACACTTGGAACATCCGGTGCAAAAATTCTTGGTACGGTAGAAATCTATGCAGGTGACCTGGAAAACAGCATGGAGCTGCAGACGAAAGAGAACGTGACCTACAAGGAAAATAATGCAGGTTTCAAATATACGTTTGGAGAAAATTCCACCAGAAAGTATTATAAATTCATTTATTATACCAATGCGGTGGGGGAAAAAGTTGACAATAAGGCGACGATTTCAAAAAACCAAGATAGTGAGAGCGTTGACGCATCGACAAAAGTGAATGCACGCGGAACATATGTTGGAAAAGGTCCCGCAAGAAATGCAAATCAAAAGCTTGAAGATGTAGCAGGAAACAATAATTTAAAGAAAGCACCAAAGTGGTTCTTTACAATAGCTACTCCGACGAATTGGGATGGAAAATCGTTTGAAGTGTGGGACTGGTTTGTTCCTGTGACCAACGGCACCGCGAAAGCGGACCACTATGCGCTCTACGGAGAATTGAAAAAGCAGCTGAATAGTATTATCCAAATCTACACAACAGAAACTGGTGGTTCTGGCAAAGACGTTTCATGGGCTGCATCAAAGAAAATTGAAATTACCTACGAAATGTATCAGGATTATACTGTAAATGCAGATGGAAAGGGTGTGATAGGCGGAACACCTGCGACGGCAGACAATGACAAAGTACGTGCTTTCAAAATAAAAGTAGATTTTACCAATTCGACTGCAGGCAATGTCTGGAAACTGAATGTTGGTTTCATTGGATATACTGGCTATAGCTCGTACATCGATACGACAGGAATGACGATGGATAACGGCAAGCAGTGGGAGATCTACAATGAAATTGCCTCCCTTGGCAGAACGGCAAAGGGCACCTATTTTTACCAGAAAGAACCCGGAAAAAACACTCTGGAAAAAATGGTGAGCAAAGATAGTATGGGAAGCGGTCACTATTTTATGGCCCCTGATCAGAACGGACAATTTAATTATAGAGGGTCTGAGACAACCATCTGGTACAAGCTTTGGCTGGAAGTAGATGGAAGCCAGGACACCATTCGGATCAAGGATACATTGCCCAAGGGAATGGTGCTGGATACAGCGCAGAGCCCGTATGCTTTTTATGCAGAAGAGAGTGACAAGGAAAAAAGCATTTATGATAAGGACTCTGTAAAATATCCGGCTGAAAACTTTACCGCAAAAACGACGACAGATGTCAACGACCAACAGGTGATCACTTTTACGCTGAGCAATGTCAAGCAGAACATTGAAAAGCAGACGGATAAGAAGAAAAACCGGATTGCCATTGCTTATTGTGTAAAAGTGGATGACCCGGATTTTTGGGGTACGCTCATAGAATCCGAAAAACCGTATGTAAACACAGCAAGCTGGGAGGGTGTAGCTGACGCAACAGCAACAGCAGTCGTAAAGAGAGACAGCACCTATTTGACCAAGTCGAGTGAATACAAGGATGGCAGCTCGACCGTCAAATATGTTGTGGATATCAACCCGCAGGCGCAAAAGCTGAATCCCAAAGAGGCATATCTTGATTTTGAAGATGATTTTACAGTCCCCAAGAGAGCGACTGCAAAATTGGACCGTGATTCTGTTAAGCTGTATCGGGTAGACGCAGGTGGTACGCAAACAGAAGAGCAGATCACAGAGATGACAACATCGTCTGAAAAAATAAACGCAGAAGAAACAAAATATGTGATCAAAATCAAAGTCCCAGATGCCGTGCATTACAAATTGGAATATGTCTATGAGCTGGATACATCCAAGGCGAGTGCAACGCAGATTACGCTGGAAAATCAGGCAACCGTTGGTGCAGCCTGGCAATCATCGGATGGAGTTCAGTATAACCATGTGAATGCAGGTGCCAGTGCATCGACAGCTGGTCAGATTCGAGTGCTGAAAGTTGCAGCAAACGATGAGCAGAAAGTACTTGCTGGCGTGGAATTTGAGCTTTATAAGTACAATAGCGCGAACAACGCATTTGAGAAAGTAGGAAATACCCTTACAACACGGACAGATGGAACCATTCTGATGACGCCTGGCGCAGAGGCAAGTTATGATGTTGCCAATCTGCAGACAAATACGCTCTACAAACTGGTAGAAACAAAGTCGCGGGATGGATATGTGAACAGTGGAACACCGTATTATTTCATCTGGCTGGCTCAGGGCAAGGAAGATACGAACAGCAATAAAAAGGAGGCTTATAAGGCTGCAACTGGTGCAAGTAAAGAAACAGACCTTGTTGGCAGCATGACAAAGGATGAACGAGATAACATTCTTTATTATGTGCATGGCAAGAGTTATGAGCTGAAAGTGACAAATGCAGCAAAGAAACTCGACATTGAAAAGATCTGGAAAGATGCAGCTGGAAATGTATTGAGCACAGCGCCAGACGGTATAACAGAAATCAAGGTGGATATCTATCGCTATCCGGCAAATGAAAAATTCAGCGATGAGCACCTGACCTCCGCCAATCTTGTGGAAACAGTTAAGCTGAATAAAGAAAACCAATGGAAAGCGACATTCACTCAGCTGGACGATCAGTATAAGTATTATGTCATAGAGCAGGAACGGAGCAACCTGTATCGTACAACTTATACAAATCGTGATGGAGAGCATATCCAATATGGCTATACCAATGGCGATAAAGTAACCATTACAAACCAGCAGCGCCCCACAAGCCTGACCGTCCGGAAGTACTGGCAGGGCACAAATGAAGCTCCGTTGCCAGATAGTCTGCCGGATAAAGTGACGGTTCAGCTTTGGAAAAAAGGAACAGGTGAAGTACCGAATACAAAAATAGGAGATTCGGTTGATTTAACTGCAGCAGAGAATTGGAGCCATACATTTACCGGACTTGACCCGGATGGGCTTTACTATGTGGTAGAAACGCCAGAAGTGGATGGTTTTGAGGTATCCTATGAGGATAACAACGGAAACGGAGTTGCTCCCGGCGGAACCATCAAGGTGATCAATACCGCTTCCGAGGCCCCCACCTACGAGCTCCCCTCCACCGGCTCCCCCGGCGGCACAGTTCCTTACACGGCAGGCGGCGCGGCCATTGCGCTGGCCGCGGTGCTGTGTGGATATAACTCCAGGCGCAAGCGGAAAAGGGGGGAAGAGTGACTCCTGCAGCTCTGACCCCGGCAACAAACCGAACGTAGGAAAATAAATCCCCTCTCTGGCGTCTTCAGAGAGGGGACGTAAGAAAGGTAGTAAAGAAATATGAAAAGAGTAAAACGCGTGTTGGCGCTGCTTGCAGCGTTTGCGTTGGTGCTGGCCATGGCCGTCCCGGCGTTTGCGGATGAAGCGACATGTTCAATTACGGCACCCAACAACGGACACACTTATGAAGTGTATCAGATTTTTACCGGTACTCTGAGCGAGGACAATGGTACCAAGGTTTTGTCTGATATCAAGTGGGGCAAAAATGGTATCAACAAGGACACAGCTGTTACGGTGGGCGAAAGTGTCCCCGAGACTGTGTTGAAAGAGATTACGGACGTCGCTACAAAATCTGATAGCGAGAAGCTGGCTGTCATTGAAAAATATGTGGACCTGACGGCGAGCAAGACGTTTACTACCGTAAACAGTGGATCTACGCAGAATGTTCCGGCTGGTTACTATCTGATTAAAGATACAGATAATAGTTATGATAATCAGCATGATGCATATACGCAGTTTATTGTGGAAGTTGCAGGTAACGTGAGCTTCCAGCCCAAGACGGATTATCCTACGGTTGAGAAAAAGGTTCAGGAAAACAGCAAAACGAACGACACGACCGGTGATTACGGCGAGAAGTATAACGATGTTGCCGACTACAGCATTGGCGATGCCGTTCCTTTTAAGCTGATTGGTTCGATTCCGGATATGAGTCAGTATTCTACCTATAAATATACGTTCCATGACACGCTGGCAAAGTCTCTGAAGGCGCCTGCTGGAACTGATGTCAAGGTGTATATGTCCAGCAATAAGGCTGGCTCTGACAAGCAGGACGTCACCTCGAACTTTACCGTTACAGTTTCCGGACAAGAAATCACGGTTCACACCAATAACCTGAAAACAATTACTGATATTTCTGCTAATAAGTACATTCTGGTGGAGTACAGCGCTGTGCTGAACAGCAATGCTGCAATCAACAATAATGATGTTACTGGTACTAATAACGGCAATATCAATAAAGTTTATCTGACCTACTCGAACAACCCACGGAATGAGAGCGAGGCTGGTAAAACTCCGGAAGACACTGTTATTGTATTCACCTATGAAATCAAAGCAACAAAAGTTGATGGCGAAACGAAAAAAGGGCTGGAAGGCGTTACGTTCCGCATCTACAAAATGATTGGCGACGGGAAGTGGTATGCACAGGTTGCAGACGGAAAGCTCAATGGCTGGGTTGAACCTGCAAATAATGACTGTGTGCTGACTTCTGGAGAAGATGGCAAGTTCTCTCTGGCCGGTCTGGATGACGGTACTTACTTCATTGAAGAAATTACCCCGTTGCCTGGTTATAACTCCATTGCCCCCGTTAAAATTCAGGTCAATGGTAACACCAACAATGGTCAGAGTGGCAATGGTGCAACGAGTGAACTGACTAGCGTTACATTTACTGTAGGCGAGACAACAGAGAATGCGATTACGATTGTCAACAACGCCGGCACCACCCTGCCCTCCACCGGCGGCATGGGTACCACGGTCTTCTACGTTGTCGGCGGCGGGCTGATGGCTGTGGCGGTGGTCCTGCTGGTGACCAAGAAGCGGATGGAGAACAAGCGCTAAACCAAACCCCAAAGCAAAAAATATCCTGATAACATTAGGGAGTAGCCCATGAAAAAGAACCGCAGTACCATAATATTGATCCTGATCTTTCTCGTGGGTCTATCCGTGATGTTATATCCCACCGTCAGCGATTACGTCAACCAGCGCCACCAGTCCCGCGCGCTGGCCAGCTATGACGAGACGGTCAACGAGATGTCGGACGCGGACTATACCGCCTATTTTGAGGCGGCGGACGCCTACAACCAACGGCTGGCGGCCACGCCCAATTCGTTCTTCACGCCGGAGCAGGTCTCCGGCTATGACGAGACGCTGGACGTCTCCGGCACGGGCATTATGGGGTATATCACCATCCCCAGGATCGGCGTGGAGCTGCCCGTCTACCACGGCACCAGCGATGGTGTTTTGCAGGTAGCGGCAGGCCATCTGGAGGGCAGCAGCCTCCCCGTGGGCGGGGCGGGCACCCATGCGGTCATCTCGGCCCACCGCGGCCTGCCCAGCGCCAAGCTGTTCACCAATCTGGACGAGCTGGAAGCGGGCGACACGTTCACCATCACGGTGCTGGACCGGGTGCTGACCTATGAGGTGGACCGGATCTCCATTGTCCTCCCCACCGAGACGGATCTATTACAGCCCGTAGAGGGGCAGGACTACGTTACCCTGATGACCTGCACGCCCTACGGCATCAATACCCACCGCCTGCTGGTGCGCGGCCACCGTGTCAACACGCGGGAGAGCCAGAAACATGTCCGTGTCACGGCGGACGCGACACGGATCGACCCCATCATCACGGCGCCTGTCATTGCCCTGCCCATGCTGGCAGTGCTGCTGATCTGGCTGCTGGTGACCACACGGAAGCGTCCGAAAGCAGGCAAACATGAGAAAACGACGAGAGGTGACCCCCATGAAACAAATTCGTAAACAGCTGGCGGCGCTGTTGCTGGCTGTCGCACTGGCGGCAGCGTGCGCGGCCCCGGCTTTTGCCGCCGCCACGGCCGCCAGCATTGAGCTCACCCGGAAAGGCAGCCTCACCGTGACCCTCCGG
>OGEU01003224.1_pt1 | contig 10625 bp, 10 predicted proteins | sample 1570651 | NCBI WGS metagenome assembly OGEU01 (sample SAMEA2582129, study PRJEB24529) | metagenome | biome: Human gut stool | place: China | collected 2011
GCCAGAAGATGGGCATGGTGTTCCAGCACTTCAACCTCTTCCCCCACCTGACCGTCAAGAAAAACCTTGAGCTGGCCCCCAGCCTGCTCAAGCTCAAGGACAAAGAGGCCATCTCCAAGCGCGCCGACGAGCTTCTGGCCCGCGTAGGTCTGGCCGACAAGGCCAACGTCTACCCCAAGAGCCTTTCGGGCGGCCAGCAGCAGCGCATTGCCATCGCCCGGGCGCTGGCGATGGACCCGGACGTCATCCTCTTCGATGAGCCTACCAGCGCCCTGGACCCCGAGATGGTGGGTGAAGTGCTTGAGCTGATGAAGGAGCTGGCCCACACCGGCATCACCATGCTGGTGGTCACCCATGAGATGGGCTTTGCCCGCGAAGTCTCCAACCGCGTCATCTTCATTGACGAGGGAAGGATCCAGGAGGATGAGCCGCCCCAGGAGCTGTTCACCAACCCCAAGCACCCGCGTTTGAAGGCATTCCTCTCCAAGATGCTGTAAGATAGAAAGAAACAATACAAAACCCGGAACTCTTTTCAAGCCGTCCTGGCTCTGAAGGAGTTCCGGGTTTTGTTCATTGTTTTTTCAGAGAGCTGTTTTGCAGCAGTCTTTCTGCTTATTCTCAGTTGTTGGCTTCCACCTTGCTCAGGAGGATGCGGTCATTGTCGAGAGCCTTGCCGGCGTTCTCGCGGAACTTCTCGAGCAGGTCGTCCACGGTCATCTTACTGCGGGCCTCGCCCTTGACGTCAAAGACGATGCGGCCCGCGTCCATCATGAGGGTGCGGTTGCCCAGCTCCAATGCCTGATGCATATTGTGGGTGACCATCAGGCAGGTGATCTTCTTTTCGGCCACGATGCTCTTGGTGAGGTCCAGCACCTTTTCGGCGGTGGCAGGGTCGAGAGCGGCGGTGTGCTCGTCCAGAAGCAGAAGCTTCGGGGTGACGAGGGTGGCCATCAGCAGGGTCAGCGCCTGACGCTGACCGCCCGACAGCAGGCCCACCGGCTGCTTCATCCGGTCTTCGAGGCCCATATCCAGCAGAGCCAGCTTCTCACGGAAGATTTCCTTATCCTTGCGGGAGATGCGGGAGAAGATGGCGTTGGGGGCCGTCCCGGCGCGAAGGTAGGCCAGCGCCAGATTCTCCTCGATGGTCATGTTGGGGGCCGTACCCTTGAGCGGGTCCTGGAACAGGTGGCCGATGACCCGGCTGCGCTGATATTCCGGCGCGAAGGTGATGTCCTCGCCGCCCAGCGTGATGCTGCCCTCGTCGGCGATGAAGCCGCCGGTGATGGCGTTGAAGAGGGTGGATTTGCCCGCGCCGTTGGAGCCGACGATGGTGGCGAAGTCTCCCGCTTCCATGGTCAGGCTGACGCCGTTCAGGGCCACTTTCTCGTTGACGGTGCCGGGGTTGAAGGTCTTGTGCAGGTCACGAAGTTCGAGCATCTCCATTTTACACACGCTCCTTCCGTGCCTGACGGGCCGCACTGCGGCGCTTCTCAAAGGCGATCTTCTCCCGGATGGCGGGCATCGAGATGGCCACCGCCACGATGATGGCGCTGACCAGCTTCATGGCAGCAGCCGGGACGTTGAAGCGGAGGGCCACCGCCACGATAAAACGGTAGAGGCAGCTGCCGAACACGACGCCCAGCACACGGCGCACCATCGTCCGCTTGCCCACCAGCGTTTCGCCGATGATGAGGGAAGCCAGTGCGATGGTCACCATGCCGGTGCCTACGTTGATGTCGCAGCTCTTCTGGTACTGAGCCAGCAGGCCGCCGGAAAGGGCCGTCAATGCGCCCGAGATGCAGAGGCCCACCGTGATGGTGAAGGCGGGGTTGATGCTGGAAGCACGCACCATGGCAGCGTTATCGCCGGTGGCACGGATCGAAAGGCCGAGGCGGGTGCCGAGGAAGCCCACCATGGCGGCACCGGCCAGCGCGATGACTACCGCCGCCAGCACCAGCTTATACCCGCCGCCCGTGAAGCGCAGGGCGCTCTTGGCGATGGAGAAGACGGTATCGGTCTTGACCAGCGACATGGTGGACGAGAAGCCCATCACGGCCAGGTTGATGGTGTAGAGGCCGGTGTTGACGATGATGCCGGCCATGATGCTCTCGACGCCGAGGCGGGTCTGCAAAAAGGCTGTGATGAAACCGGAGCACACACCGGCCGCCATCGCCGCCAGCAGGGCGAGGAAGGGGTGGCCGGTCAGCGCCACCTGACAGGCGACAGCGCAGCCAAGGGTGAAGCAGCCGTCGGTGGACAGGTCCGCGATATTCAGGATGGAATAGCTCAGAAACAGAGCCAGCGCAACGAGGGCGTAGATGCAGCCCAGCTCGAGCGCGGTCTGGATGACGTTGAGCGAAAAGATACTCGCCAGCATGGTGTGCTCCTTAAATAAATATTAGTTGAAGTTCTCGGCCGTGGTCACTTCCACGACCTCGGTGCAGTAGGGTGCAAAGGCCTTCTTCACGGTGTCGAGGTCGAGGCCCAGAGCCTCGCAGGTCTCGGTGTTGATGGTGGCAATACCGTTGTCGAAGGTCTGGAAAGGCAGGTCAGCAGGGGTCTTGCCGTCGCAGAGCAGTTCCACCACCATATCGGCGGTAGCCTCGCCCAGCTGGACGTAATCGACGCCGTAGCCCACGAAGGCACCGTTCAGGGCGAAGCTGTCAGCGCCGGTGTAGTGCTGGACGCCTGCCTCGGTGAAGGTCTCGTAGATGGAAAGCTCGGCGGTCATGACGGTGTTGTCGGTGGGGGTGAAGACAGCCTTGACACCGGCGGCGATAAGGGCCTCAGCGGCCATCTGGACTTCGGCGGTGGTGGTGCCGTTCTTCTCGATGTACTTGATGCCCTTGCTGTCGCAGAAAGCCTTGGCGTCTGCAATGGCCTGCGTAGAAGCATCCTGGCTCAGATCATACAGCAGGCCGATGGTGTCGATGTCGGGGTTGACGGCCAGGATGAGGTTCATGATAGCGTCGGTGTTCAGGGCGTCGGAAGTGCCGGTGATGTTCGGCTCGGTGTCAAAGCCTGCGGCGGCGGGGTCGGTGACGGCGGAGTAGACGACGGGGATGTCGGTATCCTCCACAGCGGCCAGCATGGTAGCGGCGGTAGGGGTAGCCACAGCCACGATGACGTCCACGCCGTCGGCCACGAGGTCGGCGCCGATCTGGTTCAGGTTGGTCTGGTCGGCCTGTGCGTTGGCGTAATAGTCGGCGTAGTCGAAGGTGACGCCCTTCTCCTTGCCCACCTCGTCCAGACGCTCTTCCACCGACGCAACGATCTGGTTCAGAGAAGCGTGGTCAACATAGTTGACAATGCCCACCTTGAAGGTCTGGCCTGCCTCGCTGACGGCGGCAGAAGATGCTGCTGCACCGGAAGCGGTGCCGGATGCAGTGCTCGAAGCGGACAAACCGCAGCCGGTCAGACCCAGAGCGGAAACAGCAGCGGCGGCCATAGCGGCTTTCAGAAAGCTGCGGCGGGAGATCATGTTCATGGTTTTCATAGCGGTTGCTCCTTCCCTGGAGCAGGCGGCATGTAAAATAAAAACCCGCTCCACTTGCGGGACGGGCTTTTGTTCTCATATAACAAAACGACCCTGTCCCTGTGTGTTCATCCACAAGGACAGAGTCGAGAAATTCGAATCTGCGGTGCCACCTTGCTTGCCTTGCTCGCTTTCCTCTTGAAAGCCGCAAAGCCCCTCACGGAGAGCCAACACTCCCCTGCCCTGTAACGGAGGCTTCCGTCCCAAGCTACTGGAGGCTCTGCCTCGTTTGCCCGGCCCTCGGCGGCCCACGAATCTCTGCCCCGCTCTCGCCCGTTTTCACTGTCCGGGCTCACTGAAGATGCGCTCTGCAGGTTCTCTTCCGCCTCATTGGTTTGATTGCATTATACACTTTATCCGTGTAAAGTCAAGAGGGAATTTCAAATTTTTCCGTCAGATTTTTTCACGTTTCATCACTCGAGGTTGAGTTTGTTTCGCATCAGCCAGACCGTCAGCCCGAACCAGAAGACGCCGAACGCCGCCGCGATGCCCAGCGTGACCATCGCGCTCCCCATGTAGCCCAGAGCCGATACGGTAGTCCCGATGCTGCCCACATCGCCTACGGCGCTATAGATGGCCGTCTCGTAGACGCCGGTGCCGATCTGGAGCAGCTTTTCGAGCCAGCCCTGCAGATACTGCATGACAAAGAAGCTCAGGATGCCCGCCAGCGCGGGGTGGTTCTTGAACTGATGTCCCACCATGCAGGCAGCATAGATGCAGGCGATGGCGCTGACCATCCGCACGAAGCTGACGACGCCGCTGAAAGCCAGCGCCTCCCAGAACTCCATGTTACAGCGGGCGAATGCCTCCCGGATGCCCGACCACATCAGCGGCAGCTGCTCAAGCAGGTCCATATCCGCCATCATCAGGACAGCCAGAATGCCGAAGGAAAGGCAGGCTGCGAGGATGCTGCACAGGCTCCACACGGTGCTGGAGATGAGCTTCGAGGTCACAAGCTGTGTTTCCGTCACCGGCAGGGTGTGCATCAGATAGCCCTCCCGGCCCAGCAGGTTGCGGTAGAACCGCTGCACGATGGTCATGATGGTGACGACCACGGTGCCGATGATGACGCCGGTGTAGACAAGGCTCAGCAGGCCCACGAGAGCCGAATAGGCGTCACTATTGGTGCTGTTCCATCTCCAGACGGACCCGCCAAAGAGCACCGACGCCGCCAACAGGGCCAGATACATTCCGCCGTAGGTGCGGGCGGTGGCCTTGAACTCATATTTCAGTAACTTTTTCAGCATTTGAATACCTCCCGGAAATATGCATCCACACTCATGCCTTCGGTCTCGCGGAGCTCATCCACCGAGCGGTGGGCGAAAATCCTGCCGTTCTTCAGGAACACGGCTTCATCCAGCACCGGCTCCACGTCCTCGATGAGGTGGGTGGAGATGATGACCGAGGCGTCCCGGCTGTAGTTGGTGAGGATGGTGTTCAGGATGTAGTCCCGCGCCGCCGGGTCCACGCCGCCGATGGGTTCATCCAGCAGGTAGAGCCGGGCGTTCCGGCTCATGGCAAGGATGAGCTGGACTTTCTCCTTGTTGCCCTTGGAAAGGCTCTTGAGGGGTGCTTTGGGCGAAAGCTCCAGCTTTTCCAGCATCTCATTCGCCTTGGCGGGGTCGAAGTCGGCGTAGAAATCCCGGAACATCTCCACCAGCTGCTCCACCCGCATCCAGTCGGGCAGCCATGCGGCGTCCGGCAGGTAGGAGACGATGGCCTTCGTGTCCGGGCCGGGGGCCATGCCCGCGATTCGGATGCTGCCCGCCGTGGGCTGCAAAAGGCCGTTCGCCAGTTTGATGAGGGTGGTCTTGCCGCTGCCGTTGGGGCCAAGCAGGCCCACGATGCGGCCAAAGCCGATGTGCAGGTCGATGCCGTCGAGGGCGTTTGTCCCCTTCTGGTAGGATTTCGTCAGGCCCTCACAAGTTAAAAGCTCATTCATTTGAATCACTCTCCTTTGTTTCCCAGCCCGTCATAAGCTTTGCGGCCTCTGCCGGGCCGTAGCCGATGCCGCGCATTTTTTCGAGATATTCGGCGGTCATAGCGCGGGCTGTCTCGTCCCGCAGCTGTTCCAAAAGGGCTGTATCTTCGGTGACGAAGCGGCCCGTGGTCCGCTCGGTGTGGACGAGCCCTTCCGCTTCCAGCTGGGCCAGCGCCCGCTGCATGGTGTTGGGGTTGACGCCTGCCGCTGCGGCCATGTCGCGCACCGAGTCCAGATGTCCGCCGGGCGGGTAGACGCCCGCCAGGATTTTTGCCTTGAGCCGTTCCACGATTTGTGCGTAGATGGGGCGGCTCATATCGAATCGTTCGCCCATCGTCTCATCTCCTTGTGTTGCTGTGCTAAGTGCTTAATACAATAATACTCAAATCATCTTTTTTGTCAAGAGGGAATTTTCAATTTCTTCAAAATATGCTATACTGTCTTTTGTATGTTAGAAGAAAATGCGCAGGAGCACAGAATCTATGAAAGCGACCATCATCATCCCCAACATCAACGGCAAAGGCTGGCTCAAGGACTCCATCGAATCGGTCTACGCCCAGACGGAGCAGGACTTCGAGCTTATCGTGGTGGATAACGGCTCCACCGACGAGAGCCTTGAGCAGGCCCGCAGCTATTGCAGCCGCCCGAACTTCCAGCTCATCGAGAACGGCTCCAACACCGGCTTTTCCCACGCCGTCAATCAGGGCATCGCCCGGGCGAAAAGCGAGTTCGTGGTGCTGTTCAACAACGACGCCTTTGCAGAGCCCCAGTGGCTGGCCGAGCTCATCCGCGTGGCTGAGAGCGACGAGAAAATTTTTGCCGTCCAGAGCCTTATGATCCGCCACTTCGACCGGGAGCTTGCCGACGACGCCGGCGATTACGTCACATGGATGGGCTTTGCCTGCAAGACCGGCGACGGCCGCCGGGCCAGCCGCTACACCAGGCAGAAGCGCATCTTCTCGGCCTGCGGCGGCGCGGCCCTCTACCGCAAAAGCATCCTCGACGAGATCGGCGTCTTCGATGAAAACTTTTTTGCCTACTTCGAGGACGTGGACCTCAGCTGGCGCGCCAACAACGCCGGTTACAAAAACGTCCTCTGCCCCACGGCAAAGTGCTACCACATCTGCGGCGCCAGCACCGGCGCGGTGCGGTACAACGCCTTCAAGAGCCAGCAGAGCGGCCGCAACAGCATCCTTCTCCCCCTCAAGAACGAGCCTCTGCTGATGCTCATTCTCAACATCTTTCCGCTGGCGCTGGGCTACCTGCTCAAACGCTGCAAGTTCCACAAACAGGGCTTCGGCGATGCGTGGGACAAGGGAATGCACGAAGCCTTCGCCCTGCTCAAAAACGGCCAGCTGGGCAAGCGTCCCTTCCGCCTCCGCGACCTGCCGAATTATGTTCTGATGGAATTGTGGATGATTTGGAACATGGTGCCGTATCTCTGGTATCGGCTGGTGGTCGTGCGGTTTGATTTGAAGTAATTCCGGATATGCAAAAACCGGGAAGCTCTGGGAGCTTCCCGGTTTTGTTTGTGATTCGTTTTACGCCGCCGCGCTGGCCGCACTTTCGGCCTGCGGCTCTGTGTCCGAGGCGGCTTCGCTTTCGGCGGTGCTGTCCGCTTCCCCGCTGGCGGCTGCGGCCTCAGAGGACGCGGCGTCAGACTCGGCAGGCGTTTCGCCGCCGGTGGCGAGGATGGCGTCCTGCACCTCGCTGTCTGCCATCATGGCAGGCTCGGAGGCAGTGGACGCCGCCGTTGACTCGGGCTTCGTCTCGCTCTCGGTCAGGCCGGTGAGATACCAGCTGCCGCTCTGGCGGCTGAACAGATAGTCCATGTACTTGACCGGCGTATCCGAGGTGGCGGTGAGGATGCTGTCCGTTGCGTTCTGGTTGGGGATGTAGCCCACGGTGACGTGGAGGAGGCCGTCCTTCTTGAACAGCCTGGTGACGGTGGCGCGGTAACTGCCCACGCTGCCGGTGATGGGGATCTTATAGCACTGGGTGGTGTCGTCGAACTCGATGGTCATATCCTCCATCTCGAAGGTCTTGTGGGTCATGCGGAAGCTGGGGCCGACAAGCTTTGCGAGGTAGGCGTCCACGTCCACCGAGGGGATGAGCAGCTGCTCGGTATCGGGGTCGGTGTTATAGCCGTCGAAGCCGCCCTGGGTCTCCTGGATGCTGTACACACAGCCCCAGACAGCGGCCTCGCGGAGGGTCAGGTCGTCGATGTTCTCGATGCCCTCAAAAGGCACGGGGTCGAACAGCACCAGACCTTCCAGCTTGTCCTCGTATTCCTGCTTCTGGGCCGTATCGTCAAACAGCTTTGCCACGGCGTCCACGCCTGCGTGCAGCACGGTCAGCACGCCGATGAGCACCAGCACCGCGATGACCAGCCCGAGGGCCTGCCGACCGCGGCGGCGGTGGAGCCGGGCGTGTTCTTCCGGGGTCATTTCTATCTTCATATCGTTATCGTCTCCTGCGTTGTTTCACTTTTCAGATAAAAACAGTATACCACAATCATGGGCAGGGTGCAAAACCCTGCCCGTGTTATTTTGGTGAAAGCCGTTCATTCCCAGTTCTTCCAGACGTCGGGCTGGTAGCCGACGGTGGCCTGACGGCCATTGCGGACGATGGGGGTGCGGAACAGCTGCTGGTTCTCGAAGAGCTTGTCTTCCTTCTGCCAGTCCACCAGCGCGTCCAGCAGAGCGAGGGTCTGCTTGTCCTTGGCGTTGGGATTTACCAGCGCCTGCCAGCCGCCCAGAGCGCGGGACACATTTTCAAACTCGCCCCGGCTCATCTCTTTTTCTTTCAGATCGATCATCTGAAACCTGATGCCGCGCTCCTTGAAATAGCGCTGAGCCTTTTTGGTATCGAAGCACTTGGTGGTGCCGAATATCTGGATGTTCATGCTCTTGCCCTCCTGTTCATTCTGTTCTATTGTAACATATCTGCGCCCGAAAGCCTATAGCATATTTTCTGCTCCGCCGGGCCACACTGCTCTCAGCGCCTTTTTCTCATTTTGAATGGAGGTAGTACCAACATGAAAGCATTCGTAGACCCTGAACTCTGCATCGGCTGCACCCAGTGTGCCGGGCTCTGCCCCGAGGTATACCAGATGGAGGGGACTCTGGCCGTCGCCATCCCCGGCGACATTCCGCCCGACCAGGTGCCGCTGGCTGTGGACGCCGCCAACGCCTGCCCGGTGAGCGCGATAAGGGTAGAGTAAAACTTCCCGAAAGAGGCTGAGAGGTTTATCCCTCAGTCTCTTTTTTCTTTGGGCCATTCGTGGTATACTATAGAATGTGAAATTATGGAATGGAGGACCACAAGCTATGCGTTTACTGGTCATTGACGGCAACAGCATCGCCAACCGTGCCTTTTACGGCATCAAGCTGCTGACCACCAAAGACGGCCGCTATACCAACGCCATTTTCGGCTTTCTGAATATCCTGCTCTCCCTGCTCAAAGAATCTGAGCCCGACGAGGTGGCTGTGGCTTTCGACCTCAAAGCCCCCACCTTCCGCCACAAGATGTACGACGGCTACAAAGCCACCCGCCATAAGATGCCCGACGAACTGGCTGCCCAGCTGCCCGTCATCCGGCAGCTTCTGGCCCTGCTGGGCTATCGTGAAGTGACCGCCGAGGGCTGGGAAGCCGACGACATCCTCGGCACGCTGGCCGCCGCCTGCGCCGCCCGCAGCGACGACTGCTTCCTTGCCACCGGAGACCGGGACAGCTTACAGCTGGTCAGCGACACCACCACCGTTCTGCTGGCTACCACGGCGTTGGGCCGCAGCAAGACCGTCACCATGGATGTGGACGCCGTGAAGGAGAAATACGGCGTCACGCCCCGCCAGCTCATCGACGTGAAGAGCCTGATGGGCGACACCTCCGACAACATCCCGGGCGTGAAGGGCATCGGCGAGAAGAGTGCCTTTACCCTCATCCAGAAATACGGCAGTCTCGAGGGGGTCTACGCCCACCTCGACGACACCACTGACAAGACCATCAAGCCCAAGCAGCGGGAGCATCTGGCCGAAGACCGCGCCATGGCAGAGCTGAGCTACACGCTGGGCACCATCCGCACCGACGCCCCCATCGACACCGCCGAGGGCGCCTATGCCGTGGGCGAGGGCAACAAGGCTGAAGCCGTCCGGCTGATGCAGGAGCTGGAGCTCCACTCCCTCATCGCCCGCTTCGGCCTGAGCGACATCACCCCCGCCGCCGACCCGGAAAGAGTGCCGGCAGAGCCTCTGCCGGAAGCCGAACTTGCCGCTCTGCCCGCTGAGCCGAAGGGCCATTACCTCGTGGCCGCGCGGCCCGCTGTCATGGGCAAGCAGGGCGTCCGCATCGTGGAGCTGCAGCCCGCCGCGTGGTATGCCGTGCAGGACAGGACCGTCTTTCCGCTGGAATCCGAAGACCTGCTCCGCCTGCTGGACAACAAAGACGTCACCCTTGACGTCTTCGACAGCGCCCCGCTCTACGCCCGCGCCATGGCTGCGGGCGGCTGGGGCAGCAGCATCGTCTGGGACGGCAAGCTGGCGGCCTATCTGCTGGACGCCTCGGCTTCCAAGTACAACCTCTCGGAGCTCATCATCAGCTACCGCGCCGACGCTGCTTTCACCTGTGAGAAGTGGCCGGACGCCGGTGCGCTGGCCGACCTGTTCGCCAAGATGAAGGCAGAGATCACCGCGCTGGACGAAGACTCCCTCTACAACGACATCGAGTTCCCGCTGGCGCAGGTGCTGGCCGACATGACCCGCATCGGCATCCTCGTGGACAAAGAGGGCATCGAGAAGTTCGGCGTAAAGATGCGCTCGGAGCTGGAAGACGTCCTCACCCGCATCCACATGGAGACGGGCAGCGCCAGCTTCAACCCCAACAGCCCCAAGCAGCTGGGCGAGATGCTCTTCGACACCATGGGCCTGCCCCACGGCAAAAAGACCCAGCGCGGCTGGTCTACCGACGCTGAGACGCTGGAAGCCCTGCGGGACTACCCGCTGGTGGAGGATATTCTGCAATACCGCGCCTACCAGAAGCTGAACTCCACCTACGTCGAGGGCCTGCTGAAGGTCATCGCGGAGGATGGCCGCATCCACACCCGCTTCAACC
>OGEU01003225.1_pt1 | contig 10625 bp, 10 predicted proteins | sample 1570651 | NCBI WGS metagenome assembly OGEU01 (sample SAMEA2582129, study PRJEB24529) | metagenome | biome: Human gut stool | place: China | collected 2011
TATACTTAATGATAAGAGCTAAGTTGTTCTTTCTTTATATCAAGCTTATTTCAGCCTATTTCCAATTAAAAATTTCTTAAATATTTTTATTATAAAAAATAAAGGATTACTCTTGATTTTATTTGTTCTTTTGGTATAATAAATGCAAAAAAAAGATTCATTAAGTATATTACTTAATGAATTTTTAAGGTTCAATATGTTTTTTATTTAAATCAATTTTAAATTTTCATTTGTATATTTTCTATTTTATTGCTAATTTTTTTTTAATTTCATTTTTTCATTGCACTAAATTAAACTTTATTCTATTAATTTTTCTTTTATCTCAATTTTCAACATACTAATAAAAAAGAAGCATTAGTTGCATGTAGCTACTTTTCTGTACTCGCACTATAAGCTTCTTTTTTATTTTTTATTTTTTATTTTTTCTCTAATCTAAAGTTATAAGCATTTGCATATTGGTCATTTATTCCAGCTTGTATTCCAACTGTTTCACCAATTTGTGTTTCTGGTATAGCCACTGGTATTCTTCCTTGTTCTTTTCCTTCTTTGTCTAGTAATACTATTTCCGCCATAAAGTTACCTTGTGCAGTACCTGTCATATTTGTTACATCTGCTTCTAAACTTGTATGTCCATCTTTTTCAGAAAAATTTATATTTGATATTTCAAATCCAGATTCTACCTTATCTTCTTTTAATTTATTACTTGTATTTACTACTGTTCCATCACTTTCTGTTTTTGTAAACTCTCCACGGCTTGCATCAACCTGTGATTGGTTAGTATCACTTATTGTTTGATTTGCTGTGTTTGTGTTTTTATTTTCATTTTTTGATCCATGTGTTACGCCATATATCACTGCAATTATTACTATAGATACTAGTATTAAAATTAAAATTCCTTTCTTTTCACTACTTTTCATTTTGTTTTCCTCCCTAATTTTACATATGTTTAATTTTCATTAAAAGGATAACACAAAAAATCAGTGTTTACAATACACTTTTAAATTTGAAATAAAATTGTAATAATCTGTTTTTTCACAACAATTCAGTCATAAAAAGAACGCCAATCTAGAGCGTTCTTGTCTTATGCATTAGTCTTTTTTATCTAGCTTTTTGTTTATTTCTGTTGTGTTTCTGCATATGATAAGTCTAACTAATATAAGCTCGTATGCTATTCTTACAACAAGGTTGCCTACAACTAAATATACTAAGAAAGCTATAAAACTTGTAGATATTGTAGCAAATGAAGATAATGTAACAAATATAGCACATATTAAGTATAATATTTTTAATACATTCTCAATTGTTAATTTTTTAAATGTTAAAAAATCATACATCCAACCTAAAAAGCCAGTATATTTTCCTTCATTATCTTTTTTTAAGAATGTAAAGTACAATACTATGCCTCCTACAATAGCTAATACTAAAGATACAATTATCCATATAGCACTAGATGCTACAGAATTCATCGTTGATGCGCTTCTTGCATATGATGATGATGCGTACATATGAACTCCCCCTTTCAAATTTTTTTCAAATATAGAATACTATAAAATAGTTCAATTTTCAAGAAATATTCATGAATTTTTTAAAGAAATTTCCATGATTTTTTTTTAATTGACAACTTGGCTTTATTTGTAGTATAATTAACTTGTAAGCGTGTAATTATTACACATCACTTTGTTAAGCATTATGGAGGCATCTATATTATGAACATCATGCTTGTTATTGTCGTGTTGCTGTTCAACCTGCTTTCTGGCGGAACAGAAAGTACCGTTCCTACCACGATTGTACCGGATGGTACGGCGTGGTCCGATCCTAACTATCTTGTTCAACTCATGTACATGTACGGCGGAAACGTAGACATGAATAGGAACTACAATCAAGAGTTTGACCAGACCTATGTCTTTGAAGATGGTTATCAGGCATACGGGTGGGGCAAAGGCTCCTCCGTTAGAATTCATGGCAACATGAATTCAGGTATCTACTTTGATTTTAATATCAAAGCGAGTAATTACCAGCAAGAAGTCACAGTCGACACTCCTGTGGAAGGTTTGAAAGTTGTGACCAGCCAGTACTCTAATGGAGAAGCTGGATACAGCTTTAGTGTCGGTCCCATCACCTTCTATAATGCATTACAGCTTTTTAACTCTGCATCGTCTTATATGGTGCAGAGCAATACAGCAGGTTAAAGAAACTTGCTTACCAAAAGCTGTAATTACAAAATCTCTCAGAGTCAACTGGCTCTGAGAGATTTATATATATTCATTACATTTTAGTCATATAAAAACTCTACATATGTATGCATTCTTATTAATGCAAAATTCCCAACAGCTTATGCATATTGCCTCCCTTATTCTTTATCTCTCTTAATCTGTTTACTATATCTATCTTCCTCACTAAATATGCAACCACAATATTTTTGCATGTATAGTCCTAAATCGTGAGCCTTTTGATGTCCTTCCCAGAATCCGACTCTGAAATCTCTATACAAAAAATCTATTCCGTATTCTTCACTATATTGTTCCATTAACTTTTTTATGAAGTCGTGTTTTTGATATATGCTGTATAGCAATGTGGTAGTAACAGTGTCATATCCATGTTCTTTTGCATATTCAAATGTTTTTCTTAGCCTAACTGGATAGCAGTAGTTTACACATCTTGCATTTAAGTTTTTTACCGCTTCTTTACAAAACTCATCTAAGCCATATTCTTCTTCGAATATGGCTTGTACATTTATTGATTTTGTATATTCTTTTAGACATTCTCTACGTGCTTTGTATTCCGTGTATGGGTGGATATTTGGATTATACCAATATGCTGTTGGTTCTATTCCCTCTTCTCTTAGTTTATCTATACAGTACACGCTACATGGTGCACAACATGTGTGCATTAATAGTTTCATTATAATTAATTTGTAATCAGTTGCAAATTTTATTTAACTGATTTTCCTCCTTTTTACCTTATTTTTTTATTTCAATTTTGTTTGATAAGTGTTCTACTTTATTTTTTACCATTGGCACGCTTGTCAAAATTCCAGTAACTATTGCCACTAAAAAAATATATAAAACACCTAAATTTTGTGCTTCACTATATAATGCAAAACTTCCAATATATGCAACTTCTACAGTATACGATAAATTTATTATCAGCCTTATATTTTTTCCATTTAAAAACATTAATGTTGGAAACAACCATAATATATACCAAGAATTGAAATTTGTTATTAATATAAATGTAAATATATATAATAACGTGCTATATTCTCTTATATATGATGAAAATATTTCTGTATTATTATTTAATAATAACTTAATAACCGTATATACATAAAGTATTGCAAATACAGCCAATAATGCAGTTTTTAATATATTGGTTGATTGTTCCCCAATCAAATAATAAAACACTAACATTATTGACCTGTTATACTTTGATTGTTGTATGAACAGACCTGCAAATATGTTCAAATCTCTTACATATATTGCATAAAATCCCGCAAGTATCACTATAAATTCCAGTCCATACAATACACAATACTTTATTTTCTCTAATATGCTTTTACCCCTTAGATGATATAAAATTATAAATGGTAATATTAGTATTCCCAAATATTTTATTGCTGTAGCCATTGCTATAAATGCAACTGATAGCATTAAATTTTTCTTTTTTGTAACAAAATATATTGCAAGTAATATAAATAAAACTATAAATATATCATTATGTACATTTGATAAAGCCTCGAACAATATTGCTGGATTCGCACCATAAATCAAAACAAATTTCTTTTTATGAGTTATTTTCCAAATTAATAAACAATTTATTAGATGAACTATTAGATTAGTCCCTTTAAATATAGCTAATGCCACATCAATTTTTCCAAGTGAAATACTCGTTAATATTTTACAAATTAAAGTCCAAAATGGTCCATATACAACTGTTTCGTATCTCCAACAGTTTGCTACTTTATTATACATTTGGTCTCTTACCTGATGCTCATCGCTAATTTGTCCAACAGATTTGTAATATGGATTTTCGTGATAGTGTGAAGCCGACCAACCATTTGCTATATAAGAATATACATCTGTACTTGTATATGGAATAATTAATGCAAATAAAACTGAAATTATGCAAATTGCAATAATTAATTGTTTTTTGCTTTTAAAAATTTTATTGCTATGTTTTATTATTAATATATACAGAATAAACATTACTGACATAAGACCTATAAAGCATATTGTGTTTATCCATTTTGCCGAAATAGTCTTAGGAATTTTAAATATGAATGTCCACTGATAAATAAAATTATATATTGATTGATTTTTTGCCAAATATATTATTGATGGCATGGCAAAACATGTAACTACAGTAATAAATAAAAGCAACCATTTTTTATTTTTCATATAAAAACTTTCCTTCCTTTTTATCATATGTAATAATAAAAATGGTATTGTGTTGTCAAAACATTTTTAGTTTTAATACAACTCAGGATATCATTTTTCTATTATATTAAGAACTACTTTAAGTTTTTTCTCATATTATTTGACTATAACTGTAATTGATATGATGCTCCGATATGTTTATATGCTGCTGGAAGTGGAACTCTTCCTCTTTGCGTTCTAGATATAAAACCAATTTGTATTAGATATGGTTCATAAACATCTTCAAGTGTGTCTATATCTTCTCCCACTGTTGTTGCTAAAGCCTCTATTCCAATAGGTTTTCCTTGATATTTTAGTATCATAGTTTCTAGAATTTTTCTATCTATTTCATCTAACCCTAATTCATCTATTTCTAATTTATTTAGTGCTGTTTTTGCAATTTTTAAATCTATTTTACCATTTCCAAGAACCATAGCATAGTCTCTAACTCTTTTTAATAATCTATTTGCAATTCTAGGAGTTCCTCTAGATCTTCTTGCAATTTCTGTGCTTGCTTCTTCATCAATTTCTACACATAATATTTTTGCTGACCTGTTTATTATTTTAATTAAATCTTGCTCATCGTATAGTTCTAATCTATGTACTATTCCAAATCTATCTCTTAATGGAGTAGTAAGAGAACCTGCTTTTGTTGTAGCTCCAATTAATGTAAATGGTGGCAAATTTATTCTTATAGATTTTGCCGTTGGTCCTTTTCCAATTATAATGTCTAAAACATAATCTTCTAGGGCTGGATATAAAATTTCCTCTACATTTTTATTTAAACGATGAATTTCATCTATAAATATGACTTCGTTTGGAGTTAAATTTGTTAATAATGCTGCAAGGTCTCCAGGTTTTGTTATTGCTGGTCCAGATGTGATTTTTAATTTTGCTCCCATTTCATTTGCAATTATCCCGGCAAGTGTAGTCTTACCAAGTCCTGGAGGACCATATAACAAAACATGGTCTAGTGACTCTCCTCTTTGTTTTGCGGCTTCTATATATACCTTCATGCTTTCTTTTACTTTTGTTTGTCCTATGTATTCTTCTAGCAACTGAGGCCTTAGAGTAGTTTCAAGCGTTTCTTCATTATTATCGGTAATTTCCGGATTTATTACTAAGTTTTCTTTCATCTTGCACCTTTCTAGTAATTTTCTATATTCTTATGTTATTTTTTCAAAACCTATTTATCATTCATTTCTTTTTCTCCATTGTATTCGTTTACTAAATATAATGGTCTATGTTTTGATTCATTGAATATTCTTCCTAAATATTCTCCCATAATTCCAATTAGTATTATTTGTACTCCAGAGAAGAATAATATTAGAAGTATAATTGCTTGGAAAGCTTGTATTGCAGTGTGTGTAACACATGTTTTCACAATTACATATATAAAGTATACAAATAATGCTAAAAATGTTGGAATGCTCAAGAATGTTGATATTCTAAGTGGTGATGTTGTAAATGATGTAATTCCATCTATTGCTAAATCTATCAATTTTTTGTAGTTCCATTTTGTTTTTCCGGCAATACGTGGATCTCTATCATACATTATTTCTTTCTTGTTATAACCAATCCAGCTAAACATGCTCTTAGAGCATCTACCTGTTTCTCTCATTTTTTTCAGTGCATTTACGCATCTTCTATCTAATAATCTAAAATCACCTGTATCTTTTTGTATTTCAACCTTTGTTAGGCTTTGTAATACTCTATAGTACATTTTTGATGTGAATTTTTTTAGCCATGTCTCGCCTGCTCTTGATTTTCTCTTTGCATACACGTCATCATAACCTTGTTCCCATAATTTTATCATTTCTGGAATAAGCTCTGGTGGATCCTGAAGGTCTGCATCCATTATTATTACACAGTCTCCTGTTGCATAATCAAGCCCTGCTATCATTCCTATTTCTTTTCCAAAGTTTCTTGAGAAGTCTACATAGCATACTCTTTTGTCTTGCTCTCTTAATTTTTTTATTTCATTTAATGTGTTGTCTTTACTTCCATCGTTTACAAATAATAATTCGAATTCATAATCTTTTACTTCATTCATTATTTTGCTAACTCTTTCATATAAGAAAGGTAATGATTCTTCTTCATTATACGCTGGTACTAAAATTGTAATCTTTTTCATATTATCGTCCTTTTCTACAAATTTATATATTTTTATCAGTTCTGTTTGACTTTAGTTTTTCATTTTCTATTTCTTCATTATCTCTTAAATGTACTATGTCTTTATATCCTATTGCAACTATAGCAATTACAAGCAATGCAAATGATAAGGCTTTCCATATGCCACTATCAAGCAATATTATTGCAATCATTCCAAGTGTTGCAGTTACTCCATATAAGATTAAAACAGCTTGCCTTTGTGTATATCCTTTTGCCATTAGCCTATGGTGTAAATGTCCTTTATCAGCTTTAAATACTCCTTTTATTGACTTTGTTTTTACAATTCTTCTTACAATAGCCCATAAAGTATCGAATATTGGAAGTGCAAGTACTATTATTGGAGCAATAATTACAATTGCTGTGTATGTTTTTGCGACTCCTAATATTGATATTATTGAAATTGCATAGCCCATAAAGTTTGAGCCAACGTCCCCAATGAATGTTTTTGCAGGATTAAAATTATATGGCAAAAATCCAACTATTGCTCCAGCAAGAGCTGTTATTAATATAATTGCAATTAATGGTGATTCATTCAAAGAGAATATTATTAGCATTGAAATACATGCAATTAAGGTTATTCCAGATGATAGTCCATCTAATCCATCAATTAAGTTTATTGCATTTGTTATTCCTACAATCCAACCAATAGTTAGAATATAGCTTATTACCTCATTTATCATTATGCTGTTTTCTTTAAATGGTATAGTAAAGTTATCTATGCGTACTCCACAACTTACTACTATTATTGCAGCAATTAATTGTCCTGCTAACTTAACTAATGGGCTTATTCCCTTAACATCATCAATATAACAGGTAATTCCAAGAACCATGGCTCCAAATAAAAAGCCTAATAATTTTTTTCCTAGTCCATCTGTTATAAAATCAATATTGTTTTCTATTCTCATTGTTATTATTAAATAAATTGCTGATACTAAAAAACCCGCAATTACAGCTATACCACCAAGCCTTGGCATTGGTTTTTTATTTACTCTTCTATCATTTGGATAATCTACCGCTCCTACTTTTTTCGCCAGTCTTATAGAGTATGGCGTTATAACAAAAGCCGTTATAAATGCAAGTAAAAAAGCTATGGCTATATCTCCCCACATACGCAAAATTCCCTTCCAAATTTAATTTATTTTCACACTAAAATTATATCATATTATAGTCATTTTTCAACTTTATTTCTCAGTTTTCGTGCATTTTTTATAAAATAATTTGATTATCTTTTTAATCATGCTTTTTTATTCTTATTTTTGTTGCAATCTTTCCTGGCACAAATAAAATTGCGACCATTATTTTATTAAACAATCCATTAACATTTTTTATTGGATGCTTTTCTTTTGTCAAAACGCTAAATAATATGTAATGTTTATAAACATATAGTCTCTTTTTAAAAGTAACCCCACGCATATCTTGATTAAATATTTCTTTAAAATAACTATAATATCCGAATGGGCTCTCACTAAATAATTTATTAATATTTTGAGTATAGCCCTCCTTCTGATATTCGCATATCATTATTGGTCTGTTAAAGCACCTTACTTGATATTGTAAGTCCATTTCATGGTGTAATCTTGCCTCAGTTACAAATTTTTCATTATGTTCGAGCTTATATTCAAATTGTTTCCTTATTGAAGCATTGTACACTAATGCTTTCTCGCCTGTTATGCCATTCTTAAAATATAAATCAAACATAGTGCTTGGATAATCATCTTCTATAAAATTATTCCCCATGTTCTGTCCATCTTTAGTATATTTTAAAAATACTAAAGCATAAGTTTCTCCCATATCTTTGCATGCTTGTAAAGCTTGTACAACAACTCTAAAGGCGTCTCTAGTAAAGTAGTCATCCGAATCACATTCGACTATTAAATCTCCAGTTGCTACTTTTACCAAGTTATTTATTGCTGTCATTTTTCCTTGATTTTCTTGATAAAAATATTTAATATCAATCAATCTTTCCTTACAATATTCTTCCATTATTCTCTTAGTGTTGTCTGTTGAGCCATCATCCATAACCAACCATTCTAGCTGGACATCTGGACAATTATTGCTGTTTATTAATAGGCTTGCATACAACTTATCTAAAAGATTTGCTCTATTATATGTAGCCGTAAGTACTGATATTTTCACGTTTTTTCCTCCAAAGTATCTCTTTTTTATTTAAATTATCTTGCTAATCCTATCTGGATGTTTTTTATTTTCTTCTATCATTTTTTCTATTTTCTCTATTATTCTATCGTTTTTATATACATATTGATTATATTGATTATTCTTTTGCTTATAGTTTTTCACGGCAAACTTTATTGCATCTTCAACACCTGCATCATCATTAGAAACAATATAACTTTTTTTTGAGTAATCAATTAATGCCTCTCTTGTAGCAGTATTCGTTGTTAAAATAAATTTATTTAAAATTTTTGCTTCTTCTACTACCATTGGATATCCTTCAAAATTCGATAACAAACAAAAGAAATCGGCCCTCTTCACAAATGGATATGGGTTGTTCCTTGCACCTAATAGCTTAAAAGTTTCTTCTACGTTTTCTTCGTAAATCTGTTTTTCCAAGCTTTCCTTTAGTGGTCCGTCACCTATTACAAAAATTTTATGCTTATATCCTTGCTTTATAAGTTTAGAATGAACTCTTATCAGTCTTTCTATTGCTTTTTGACTTACAAGTCTTGAAACTTGAACTATTATTGGTCCATCATTTTCTTCTGTTGCAAATACTTTCTTATCTTGTTCTATTAAGTCCTTCTCTGCTAATTTTAGTATTCTTCCGCTATTAATGTAATTGTTAATAACCTTTTCATGAGGTAAATCAATATCATCATAAACTTTATTAAACTTGTCCAAATTATCTATACTAACAAAAACAAGAGTATCAAATTTTTCATATATATTTCTGTCTAAGATTCTCTTAATTCTAGATTTTGGTCCTTTTCCAAAAACTTTAGAAATATCATTGTGAATCCATGCAATTTTAGTAGACTTTTTGTCTTTTACACTAAAAATTCTAGTAATAGGCCCTTCTAAAAATGCAATTTGTGTAAAATATTCTCCGCTCTGAACATATTTTTTAAATATTTTTTTCTTTTCCAACAAGACTTTGATTGGTATTAATTTTTTCTTTAATTTTCCCATATCATTATACTTAAAATTGAATAGACTTATAAGTTTTATTTTAGAGTCAAGCTCTTTTTCTAGCTCTCCTCCAGCATAAATTGTAAAAATTGTAACATCATACTTTGCTATAAGCTTATTTGCAACATCTACTAATACCCTCTCAGCACCTCCAAGTGTAAGACCAGTTATTCCAAAAATAATTTTTTTCATATTGTAGTTTTCCTCCACCATACAAATCCGATTTTCAAGTTATATTTTTAATCATTTTTTTATTTCATAAATCTTCATTTCATCATCTTCCAAATCTTTACAACCATTAAATATAAGAGTTGCAAGAGTTATTATAATCATCATGCTTGATGAATTGAAAAATGTATATCCAGATAGAAATGATATGAATATGGCAAACCATAAGCCTAAAGTGCTCATCATAAATTCAATATTCATATTTTTTATTTTCATGGTGGCCAATATCGGTGGCAGTCTTACCCCTTTGGGTGACCCTCCTTTGTTCCTGGGCTTTTTGCGCGGTGTTGATTTCTTCTGGACTACAGAGCATTTGTTCCTTCCGATGATGTCGACTGTGCTCTTTTTGCTCTTGATTTATGTCATTCTGGATACGATTGTCTATAAGAAAGAGGATCAAAAGACTATTCACTTTAAAGAAAAGGAACCTTTTAAGATTGAAGGGGCCATCAATATTGTTTTCTTGGCCGGTATCGTGGGTAGCATGCTTTTGTCTGGTTTTTGGAAGTCCGGCATCAGCTTTGAGGTTATGCATGTTCAACTAACGCTCGAATCCATCCTAAGAGACGTATTGTTCCTGACCTTTGCCGGTTTGAGTCTTGCCTTTACGCCAAAGATTGCCCGTGAGAGCAATCAATTTTCTTGGGATCCTATCCTCGAAGT
>OGEU01003236.1_pt1 | contig 10600 bp, 11 predicted proteins | sample 1570651 | NCBI WGS metagenome assembly OGEU01 (sample SAMEA2582129, study PRJEB24529) | metagenome | biome: Human gut stool | place: China | collected 2011
ATAAGATCGCACAGCGTCTGGGCGGCTACGCTGCCTACGGCCCCATCCTGCAGGGTCTGAACGCTCCCATCAACGACCTGTCCCGCGGCTGCAACGCTCTGGAGGTCTACTCCATGGCCATCATCACCGCCGGTCTGGTGGATTGATCCCCGTCTTTGAAAAGTAAAAAGTCCGGATCATGCGGCTCCCTTTGACGGAGGCGACGACTGATTCCGGAGATCCCCCGGCGGGTCATCGCGTTTGCGGTGCCCGTTGGGGTTTTTTTATTTTCTGAGGGCGTGGACCATCTGTATCCTACTGAGGACTATGCGGCCAATGACCGCAGGAACAGCCGGGAAACAGTTCGTACATGGCATCAAACAGCAGATCGGTATGAAACGGCTTTGGAATAAACTGTGAGACGCCCAGAGCAAAGGCCTGATCGGTGACTTGCTCAGAAACGATGCTGGAGAGAAGAATGACCCTCTGTGGGGCAGTTCCCCGGCGCTGTAACTCATCCAACACGGTTAGACCGCAGACATCCGGCAGCGCCGTGTCCATCAGCAGCAGATCGGCAGTCTGTTTTTGCATACATAATAAAACATCGCGGCCACTGCCGACGGTTGCGAGGGAGAAAAAATCATGATTTGCCACATTTTTCCACATCAACCAGCGAAATTCCTCGCTGCCGTCGGCCAATAGCACACGCTTGCGACTGGTCATATTCTAAATCCCCCCCATATTTTCAGATACAGAAATACTGCAAAAAGGGGTCTATGCGACCTCCTGCTGATCCTGATCCCGGAACTGCTTTTTCATCTGCGCAAGAAACGCCGCCAGCTCATCTGGCTCCAGCATCAGTAAAAAGAATAAGAGAGCGATTGCAGAACAACAACTGCAGCCGCGCTCTAAATCGCCATAGGCCCGAACCGTGATATGTAACTGCTCGGACATTTCCTCTTGGGTCAGCTTCCGCTTCTTGCGAAGCGCTTTCACCTGTACAGAAAAGTACTGCCGAAGTGACTCTTTATACCCGTTCATTCGTCAAAACCTCCGTATATCTGACTGATACCGAGATTCTATGTCAGGTGAAAGTGGGCTTCCATGAAGTGCACTTCCTCTTTTTCGGGTTTCACACGGAATTTACGGGTCAAACCCTGGGGGCGTAGATAGAAAACTCCCCTGCTGAACGTTTTCTCAGCAGGGGAGCGGTACTTCTTGCATATTTGCATTTGCGCGAATGGATCCGTTTGGAAGGAGCGGCCTCTGATCGCTCAGACGGCGGGTTTGGCCATGAATTCATCCTCTACATCGTCCCGGATCCCCAGACGCTGGTAGAGCCTGTGCATAAAAGAGAAGGTGAAGCCGCCGGGCAGCATCCCATTGACAAAAATCGCCGCCAGCACGCCGATTCCGGTGTCCAGAATACGGTTCATGGCGTAGGTGATATAAGTGTCCGTGGGGGTGTTGAACAGCAGAATGCACAGCACCACGCCGCCGGGCTGTACGCCGCCCACCCAGATGCGCTGGCACAGCAGGATCAAAATGATCACGCCGACGAAGGTCAAGGGGATCAGGACCCAGGCGTTGCTGCCATCAGGGAATAGCTCCATGTAGATGGCAAACAGACCCATGCCGATAAAACCGCCTACCATTGTGCCGAAGAAACGGTTGCCGCCGTGGAGACGGCTTTGCATAAAGCTGCTGCCCATGCCGAAAATGGCGCCGATGCAGGCGAAGGTAGGGTTGCGGTCCAGAAAGTAGTAGACCAGCGCGCACAGAGCTGCCGCAAGGGCGGTCTTGACGTTGCGCATACCGATTTTAGGAAACAGGCATCCTGCTTTTTCATGGTGTTCCATGGCATTTTCTCCGTTCGGCATCGTTCCGCAGCGGATAAAGGCAGCGGAAATATTGTTAAGAACGTGTCAAATTATACCATGGAACCAGTTAGCTGTGAACCCCTTGCAGGTATTTTTATGCAATTCACAGGAGAAAACGTTTGCGAAAATCGATGATTCTGTGGAAATGTTTGCACTTTTGCGAAGAAAATGCGGCTTCGCGGCAGAATGTGGGGACAGGGGGACTGTCATATTTTTCAGATATCCGGGTAAAGCCAGCCGCTCCCGGCCCGAAGACTCCCGGCGGCGATCCGGAGACCGGAGCCGCCCAGCGCCGCGGCGAAGCGGTCCGCCAGAGACCGTTGGGTCTCCGTGTCGATCTGATTCAGGAACATGGTATCGCACAGCCGCTCCGCCAAAATGGCCTTTGCGGCCTGTTCCGGCGTGACGGGGTCTGACGCAGCGGCACCGGTCAGGGCGCAGAACCGTTCCAGCCGGTGGACGCTTTCCTGGATGGGTTTCCCGAAAGCGGATGCCCCCACCACGCAGATCACCTGACGGCTGACGGCGGGGATCACCGGCTCGTGGGCATCGTGGGCCTTCAGGGGCAGTTGGCGGGAACCATCGGCCTCCACCAGCACATGGTCCGCCAGTGTGGCCAGCGTCTCTATGGAAAGGGAGGGAGCGGTCAGCTTGCCATTTTCGCAGGGGGTCCCCAGACAGAGAACCCGCCGGGTGGTCAGGGCCTTGCGGATGTCCTCCGGCGTAGGGGCCGTCAGCAGGGGGTATTCCTCAAAGGGGCGGATATGGGTGGTGGTACAGAGGAGGACCGTCCCCGGTAATTCCTCCGCCAGACGGCGCAGCAAACTGGTCTTACCACCGCTGCCGATGACGGCGGTGACGCCGGGGCGCAGCCCCAGCAGCTTGGGAAAATCCATAATCCACCTCTTTTCATTTGCTTTGCCCGCGATGCTGCGGGCCTGTTTCGTTTATCGCTTCACCATAAGGCGCTTCATGCCGGCTTCCAAACCCTCGGCGGAGAGGTCGAACATGGGGAACAGCTTGGCCAGCTGCAAGTGGGTCAAGGTCCAGAAGTCCTGAAATGCCGGCAAAGGCTCCGGGTTCAGCCAGATGAGATAGGGGAAGTGCTTTTTAAACAGCTCCAGCCATTCCAGCCCGGAGGGGCCGTACCGCTGGTTCCGCCAATCGTACTGCTTTTCCCGCAGTTCGTAGGGGTTCATGGCGGCGTCGCCCACGAGGATGACCTTATAGCTGGCGTCGAAATTCTGCAAAAGCCATTCCGTAGGCGTTTGGCCGTCCTGCCAGAGCCGTGGGCCGTTGTAAACGTCACCGTAAATGCAGTTATGAAAATAGTAGGTGTGCAGCTCCTTGAAGTGGTTGGATTTGGTGGCCGCCTGAAACAGCTGACTGCACAGCCCGGAATAGTAGTCCATAGAACCGCCGGAGTCCATCAGCAGCAGGACCTTCACCGTGTTCTTCCGGGGGTTTTTGTACCGGATCTCCAGCCGCCCCGCGCTCTCGCAGGTATCGTGGATCGTGGCGTCCACATCCAGCTCCTTTTCGGCGCTCCGCTCCTGGGCGGACAGCTGCCGCAGCGTGCGGAAGGCCATCTGGAACTGGCGGGTGTCCAGCTTATTGTCTTTCCGGAAGTCCCGGAATTTCCGCTCCCCCGCTACCATCATGGCGGTGCGGTGCATGGACTGCCCGCCGATCCGGATACCGTTGGGGTGCCAGCCGTTGTTCCCCCAAGGGGTGCGGCCCTGAATCCCCACCCAGTAGTTGCCGCCGTTGTGCTCCTCCGTCTGCTCTTTTAGACGTTCCTCCAGCATTTTTAGAAGTTCCTCCAGTGTTTCATCCGGGAACCCGGCGGCGCGCAGGTCCGCAATGGTCCGTTTCAGATCCTCGCTGGGGTGGTTCAGCCAGTCCAGCAGATCCTCCGGCAGCTCCCCGGTGTAGGGGACATCCTTGAAGAATTCCAGAAAGATCTGGTCAAAGCGGTCAAATTCCGTCTCATTCTTCACCACGATGGCCCGGCACAGGTGATAAAAGCCGGTGAGGGTGGAGTGGTGCAGTCCCTTTTCCATGCCCTCCAGCAGCGTCATCCACTCGTTCAGGGAAACGTGCAGTCCCCGCTGACGCAGCAGGTAAAAAAACGCGGCGAACATGGCTTATTTCACCTTCCGCAGGGTCTGAAGATCCTTGTCTTTTTTCAGCAGGACACCGGCGAAGGGAATCTCCTGTTCGATGCGGGCCGGGTCCACGCCGCCGGCCACCAGCGCCCGGATCCAGTCCACCAGTTCAGAGGTAGAGGGCTTTTTCTCAATGCCCCGCAGCTCCCGCAGCCAGTAGAAGGCGGCGAGGGACTGCTTCACCAACTTTTCCTCCAAATCACCGAAGTGGACCCGGAGGATGGCTTCCATCTGCTCCTGCTCCGGGAACTCGATGTAGTGGAACACGCACCGGCGGAGGAAAGCGTCCGGCAGCTCCTTCTCTGCGTTGGAGGTGATGATGACGATGGGGCGCTGCTTGGCCTGTACGGTCTCCTTCGTCTCAGGGATGTAGAACTCCATCCGGTCCAGCTCCCAGAGAAGGTCATTGGGAAATTCCAGATCCGCCTTGTCGATCTCGTCGATCAACAGGACCACCTGCTCATCGGCAGAGAAGGCTTCGCCCAGTTTACCCAACTTGATGTATTTTTTAACGTCATCTACGCCAGCGTTTCCAAACTGGCTGTCATAGAGCCGCTGCACAACGTCATAGACATACAGGCCGTCCTGAGCCTTGGTGGTGGATTTTACATTCCAGATAATGAGCTTTTTCCCAAGAGCGTCCGCCACGGCCTGGGCCAGCATGGTCTTGCCGGTGCCCGGCTCACCCTTGATGAGCAGAGGCTTCTGCAAAGCCACGGCAATGTTGACGGTTTCCATCAGGTCGCGTGACGCTACGTAATTTGCGCTGCCGCTGAATTTTGTATCCATATTTGTTCTCCTTTGCGTGGGTTTGGTGTGCTGGGCCGATTATAGCAGACTTTTTTCCGGGAGACAATGTAAGTTTACGTTTTGACACACTATCCCAGCGCCACGTCTAAGATCATCATAATTAAAAAGCCTCCCACAAAGCCGCAGGTCCCGGCTTTGGAATGGGCTTGAGGCACCAGCTCCTCCACCACCACATACAGCATGGCTCCGGCGGCGAAGCTGAGGAGCCATGGCATCAGAGGTCGGACACCAGCAGCTACCAGCACTACCAGAATACCGAAAATCGGCTCCACGCTGCCGGAGAGGGTCCCTAACAGAAAAGCCCGGCCCCGGGAGCTGCCCTCCTGCCGCAGAGGAAGGGAGATGGCGGCGCCCTCCGGAAGATTCTGGATGCCGATGCCCAGCGCCAGCGCCGCAGCCCCAGCCATGCCCTCTCCCTCTGCCGCCAGTGCGAAGGCGAGGCCCACCGCCATGCCCTCCGGTACATTGTGGAGGGTAATGGCTGCCATCAGCAGCGTGCTTTGGCGGCGGGTCAAGTCCATGTCCTTTGCCCGCCGCAGATGGGGCAGAACGGCGTCCAGCGCGGAGAGAAAGCCCACGCCCAGCAGCAGCCCCGCCGCCGCGGGGAGCCAGCCGGGAACGCCGAAGTCCGCCGACTGCTCGATGGCGGGCAGCAGCAGGCTCCAGACGCTGGCCGCCGTCATCACCCCGGCGAAGCCAAGCATGGTTCGCTGGAACTGGGGCCGGGGCTCCTCCACAAAGAAAAATACCACCGCAGCCCCTAAGGTGGTCATCAGAAAGGTAAAGCCGGTGCCCAAAGCGGCCCAGCTCAATGCTTGCAGCATACGAATCAACGCCTTTTCCTCGATTCAGGCGGAATTTTGCCTGTACGCCAGTATAGGCGACCCTCCCCGGATGTGTGCCGACGGTGGGGCTTGCCTTTTTCCCGGCACTGTGGTACAATCAAACTGTAAAAGGAAATATGGCTCATATAATTCCGCTGATGGGATCGTCTCAGGCGCGGAAGTTTCTATGAGATCGCCTAAGATCTTGCTATGAGCGTCCGCTTATGCGGGCGCTCTTTTGTTTTGAAAGGAGGACGCAATGACCACTATTCTGAAAGGAAATATCGTTTCCGCGCCGGCCTGCGGCCGGCTGGATGTGACGGAACACGGTTATCTTATCGCTGAAAACGGCGTCATTACCGGGGTGTATCCGGTGCTGCCGGAGCAATATGCCGGAGCGTCTGTGGAGGACTATGGAGACTGCCTGATCGTCCAGTCCTTTGCGGACCTGCACCTCCACGCTCCCCAGTATCCCATGCTGGGGATGGGTATGGATCTGCCCCTGCTGGACTGGCTGAATGCCTACGCCTTCCCCACGGAGGCCCGGTTTGCGGAGCCGGACTACGCCCGGACGGTGTACCGGCAGCTGGCGGGGGAATTGGCGTCCCACGGGACCACGCGGGTGTGTATGTTTTCCTCTCTCCACACCGACGCTACCCTGATCTTGATGGATGAGCTGGAAAAAGCGGGGATCACCGGCTATGTTGGCAAGGTGAATATGGACCGCAACGGCGCACCCGGCGTGTTGGAGGAGACCACGGAGGAATCCATGCGCGAAACGCTACGGTGGCTGGATGCCTGTCAGGATTTCCGGCACATCAAGCCAATTCTGACACCCCGGTTCACCCCCTCCTGCACGAATGAGCTGATGGCATTTTTGGGAAAGCTGGCGGCGGAGCGCGATCTGCCGGTGCAGTCCCACCTGTCGGAAAACGGCGCGGAGATGGACTGGGTACGCCAACTCCACCCGGATTGCAGGCAGTATTGGGAGACCTACAAGAAGTACGGCCTTTGGAATGACCGCACCGTGATGGCCCACTGCGTCTGGTCGGACGAGCGGGAGCGGCAGGCCATGAAGGACGCCGGGGTAACAGTGGTCCACTGCGCCGACTCCAATCAAAATCTCTGCTCCGGCGTGGCGCCGGTACGGAGGATGCTGGACGAGGGCGTGAAGGTGGCCCTTGGCAGCGACATCGCCGGAGGCGATCATCTGGATCTGTTTGACGTGACGGCGGCCGCTATCCGAGCTTCCAAGGCCCGGCGGATGATGGATGACTGGAGCACCCCCTTCCTCACTGTGGCGGAAGGGTGGTATCTGGCTACCTCTGCCGGGGAGGAATTCTTTGGAGAGCAGCCGGGCTTTGCCGCGGGAAATTCCCTTCACGCCATCGTACTGGCGGATGACACGCTGCCTCAGCCTCGCACCCTGACTCCGGCGGAGCGGCTGGAACGGGCGGTGTACCGCCGTCAGGAGGGGGCCGTACAGGCAGTCTGGTCCGCCGGAAGAAAAATCTACGCGAAGCCGTAAGAAAGTTGTCCGCAAGAGTTTGGAACATAAAAAACGCAGCCGTTTTCGGGAGATTATCCCGAAAACGGCTGCGTTGTTTTGCATTTCTTTGCGGTCGCGGCGTATTCCATTGGTTCTGTTGGAATTACTGCACGGTGACGGGCTTGGGATACACGCCCCGGAAGTCGAACCAGCCCCGGGGGTCCCGGATGGCACCCAGATAGGTGTCCCGCAGCTTCCAGGCCGTTCCAACCGTGTAGAGGGGGGATATGGCGCAGTCGATCTCCAGCAGCAGGTCCTCCGCGTCATGGAGACAGCCCATACGGGCCGAGCCGTCCTCTGCACCGGCGATGATGGACATCAGCGTATCGTAGGCGCTGTTTTCATAGTGGAGGAAGTTGTCTCGATTGCCGGTGGTCCAGTCCATCAGGAAACATTCCGCATCGCTGCACACGGCGCTGACGGACATACCGGCCAGCGTGTAATTCCCGCTGCGCATAGCGGAGGCCAGCTCCGCCGGCGTTACGGCTCTGGGCGTCACGTTCACGCCCAGATAGTAGCCCCACATACCGCACAGGGCCATGGCCACGGTCTTGTTGCTGCCCTGATCCACATAGAGATATTCCAGAGCACCCAGCTCCGCACTCAGGTCGCTGCCCCGGTCATATCCGGCATTCTGCATCAGGTCCACAGCGTCCTGGCAGCGGTCGGCGTAGCTTTCCGGATCGTTGTCCAGCAGGCTGCCGCCGCAGGCGCGGAAATCCAGATCTGCGTTGTCCTCCGGCACACCGGGGGGCACCAGTCCCTCGGCGGGCTGTGCCGTAATCCCCGCCATGGCGGTCAGCTGTTCCCGGTCGATCACCAGGCTCAGGGCCTTGCGGATGGATTCATCCTCCAGACGGCTGCAGTTGAACATGACGGAGTAAGTCTCCAGAACAGGCTCTGCCTGCCAGGTCTCATCTGCTTCCATCTGCTCTGCCATCTCCTCCTCCGTCAGAGGCCAGACAGCGTCTACCACGCCCTGATCATACAGGACCTCCGCCGTCTGCGTGTCTCCGAAGCGGAAGGTCAGATCCTCCGGACCGGTCAGCTTTTTGCCGTAGGCAGTATTTTCCGTCAGCGTCAGAGCGTTTTCGTCCTCTGCGGAGGCAGTATAGGGACCATTGGTCACCAGACGGGTGGGATCGGACCACCAGCGACGGGGCGTCTCATCCTCTTTCAGATTATCGTTGGCGGCATCCGCCTCCTGCTTGAGCCGCTGTACAACATCCTGCCGCAGAGGCATGGTGGCGATGGAGGTGCAGACCTCCCGCAGGAACCAGTCATAATGACCGGTCAGGGTCACCACAAGGGTGGTGCTGCTTTTTGCGCTCACCGCCAGCAGACTCATGTCGCCGGAGGCCTGAGCCTCCGCATAGCCGCTGACAATGGACAGCAGCGGGGCATACACGGAGCCGGTAGCGGGGTCCGCCAGACGCTGCCAGGCGTATACAAAGTCGCTGGCCGTGACCTCTACGCCATCGGACCACTTGCCGCCCCGGAGGCGGAAGGTGTAGGTGACGGTGCCATCGCTGTTCTCCTTCATGTCCACGCTTTTGGCGGCACCGGGGACTGCGATGGCCTGGCTGTTTTCGCCCGTTTCCAGCCGCATCAGATTTTCATAAAGGTGGTTCAGGATGGTCTGGTCCCCGATCCGCTGGGCGTAGATAGGATCATAGGTGGCGGGAGTCTCTCCCACGCAAACGGAGAGAGATGCCCGGCCGTCTGCCGATTCCTTCCGGCCGCAGGCGGTCAGGAGGGTAACGCACACCAGAACGCTGAGACACAGCGCTGTCAGGCGCTTCCATAATTTCATAGGGACTCCTTTTATGTTATGCCATGGTCAGGCTGCCGTTTTCATCGAATTTCACCGGCAGGATCTCATTGCGGGTATTCTTGGCAATATCGTCGATCCGGATCTTGGAGGGGAAGTCCGCCACAAAGCTGACGGCCACGCCCTGCCGCTTGGCCCGGCCGGTACGGCCGATCCGGTGGACATAGTCCTGATTTTCATCGGGAATGTCGCAGTTGAACACGATGTCCACATCATCCACGTCGATACCCCGGGCGGCCACATCAGTGGAGACAAAGACCCGAAGCTTGCCCTTGCGGAACAGATCCATTACCTGCTCCCGCTTCTTCTGGGGAATGTCCCCGTGGATGCACTGGGCGTCGATGCCCCGCATCTGCAGGAACTTGGTGATGCGCTCTGTGCTGCCCTTGGTGTTGCAGAACACCATGCAGCGGTCAAAGCCCGTCTCGTTCAGGATCTTGGCAATGGCCTCCGCCTTGCCGTCGAAGCTGACGTCCATGCGGAACTGCTTGATATCGGGCTTGTTCTGCTCGTCCTCCCGGACGGTGACCTCCTCCGCGTCCCGCTGATACACCCAAGCGATGTCCATGACCTCACGGGAGATGGTGGCGGAGAACAGTCCCAGATTTTTCCGCTTGTCCATGCGGTCCAGCAGCCGGGTCACGTCATGGATGAAGCCCATGTCCAGCATCCGGTCCGCCTCGTCCAGCACCACGGTTTTTGCCGTGTCCACCTTGACGGTGCGGCGCTTCATGTGGTCGCACAGCCGTCCCGGCGTAGCCACTACAATCTGAGGATGCTTTTTCAGCGCGTCGATCTGGCGGCCGATGGGGGCGCCGCCGTACAGGCACACTGCCCGGATGCCGGGTTTATAGGTGTAGAGGATCCGCAGCTCATCGGTGATCTGGATGGCAAGCTCCCGGGTGGGGGCCAGAATCACCGCCTGAACGCTCTCGTCCTCCGGGTCGATATGCTCCACAATGGGGATGCTGTAGGCAAAGGTCTTGCCTGTACCGGTGGGGGCCTTGGCGATCACGTCCCGCCATTCCAGCATGGGAGGGATGCAGCCTGCCTGCACCGGGGTGGATTGTACAATATTGCGCTCCATTAAAGCGCGCAGAATTTCCGGTGACAGCTCCAATGTGTCGAACCGGACGCCTTGAGTCAGTTCCATGATTAAATTCCTCGCATTTGCAGATATTTGCACATAATTAAAAATATTATACACACTTTCAGGCCATTTGTAAAGGGGACGTCCTGGACGGCTTTTTTAATTCCGATGCACGGTTTCGTGCAATTTTTTACCTTCGGCGGCATATACTGAGTAAGTTGTAAATGCAGATATCGCAAAGGAGGGAAGCGTATGGAGCCGAAAAAGCCTATGGGTGATGTGGATGATCTGATCTTTCAGGACGCCTGGGAGGTCAGTCAACGATAAAGGACTGCCGCTAAGCGGCAGTCCTTTTGCTGTGCGGGTTTGCCATGCAAAAGCATAGCGAAATAAGAAATGTGCCATTTCCTCGCTCCTGCGGGGCAACCGGAAATGATGCGCGAAAACTTCATGCACTGGCATCTGTGCA
>OGEU01003241.1_pt1 | contig 10594 bp, 9 predicted proteins | sample 1570651 | NCBI WGS metagenome assembly OGEU01 (sample SAMEA2582129, study PRJEB24529) | metagenome | biome: Human gut stool | place: China | collected 2011
TAAAAAATCGTTTATTTGTATACATGATTACCTCCTGTTAAGATTAAGATGATAGAAAATAAGTATGTATTAGAAGTATTTCCTTTTGGAAAAATAATATTCTAAAAAATACAGATTTCCAAAAAACAGAATGAAACAGGAGATTTTGGATAAAATAACAGTTGAAATTACTCTAGCATGGAAATCATGGCATCTGTATAAAAATATTGAAGAATATCAGTATAATTTTTACCTTTTTCTGCCATTTTTTTAGCCTGGAAAAGACTCATGCCATATCCACAGCCGACTCCTTTTGTAATAATACGGATACCGCCGTTGTATTCGTCCAGTTCAAAACAGGCAGAAGCAAGATGAAAAATATTCATAAAATCGGAAACATCCAGGTCAGTTCCATTTATCTGGAGTGAAGTGACATAACCTGCATTATCGCGGGAAAGGATTTGTATGGAAGAGAGTGGATTGTCGGAAGAAATGACAAGGTCAGGGTATGCAGCAGTAAATGTGTTCAAAAAGGAATCTGTGCTGAACACAGAAGTCTGGAGATAATCCTTAGATTCGTAATCGAACTGACATTCGACAGGGCGCATATAGGATTCACTGCCCTGTCTGGTAGTTCCACTGCTGACCGGGTGATACGGCGGATCGAGAAGTGTACCGTCAGAACTCAGGACAAGCATCGAAGTATTCTTTACGATTTTTCTTAATTTATTAAGATTGGCCTGAAAGTCTCCGCCCCAGTCTGACTGCATATCGGAATACGAAAGATAAGGAAGGACAAGGTTGGAAAATTCGATGGATGACTGACCGGAAAGCCGTTGACAGACATAAGTTCGCAATACGATGGCAAATGCTTCAAGAAATGCTTCATTATCGTCAATAGAAGCCTGCCCCATTAACAGGCAGGGAAGAAATTCTTCTATATCATAGGTTTCCTTCGTATTTTCCGTGGTCAGAACAATGGAACGGCCCGAAGAGACAAAAGAAGTTCCCTGCCGGAAGCCTGATTTACTGCCGAAAACGAGAGTAATCATAGTTGGAAAACCGAAACAGAACAAGAGAATAAGCAGGGCAGAAAAGATTTTTTTCCGATAAATATGTCTGTGCATGTACACCTCCGTAAAAAAAACAAACCATTTGGATTATTCTACTATATGTCCGGAGAAATAAAATCATGACACAAATAAGGCAATGACATCTGTCATTGCCTTAAGTTAAAGTTTTATAATCTAAGCGGCTTCGCCTGCTGGCTCTTTTTCCGGGAATAATTTCCCGAAGATGAATCTTACGACAGGGCCGGCGAAGAAGAGCTGCCATAAAAGTGCCATTGGGAAGTTTAAAACAGTTGTCTGGAACCATGCTGCGATCAGCTCTTTTCCAGGCTGTTTAAATAAAACGGTTGCGACCAGGCTCATGGTTGGACACATACATAAGACGATCATGCATGAGATGGCGAGTGTAATCACAAACGGACGATCGTTCGGTGTTACGATACGGAAAGCCATTGCTGTCGATAACTTTTCAACCACGAAAAATTCCAGGATAAAAGCAACCGGAAGCATAATGATAATCTCATGGAAAGCGAGAAGAAAGATTTCGTTCTTCATACCGCCCATATCCAGGCTGATGTTGTAGCAAATCATTCCATAGACCATAACGAAAGCCATCAGAATGGTAAAAATAATACTTTGTAATTTGTTCTTTGGCATAAGTTCCTCCTTAAAAATGGGTACAAAAAACACATGTGTGTTGTTCGTTATCAGCTGCACGCATGTGTCGTTTCCAATTATACCAAAGATTTATGTACATATTTTGTTGTTTTTTTATGTTCTGCGGCTTCTGCCGACAATTAACTATTATAACATAAATGGAAAAAAGATCAAGTAAAAAGGACAGGAAAAAATTTCCTGTCCCAGATTTGTTAAAAATGCTATAGTTCCATATTTTTCCTGGCTACATTTGGTACAATGCCGCCTGCTTTTAAGAGATTAAATTAACCGAAATATCTCTTTAATAATCCTTCAAATGCTTTGCCATGTCTTGCCTCGTCCCTTGCCATCTCATGAACGGTGTCATGGATTGCGTCGAGATTTGCCTGTTTTGCTCTTACAGCAAGGTCTGTCTTTCCAGCAGTAGCACCATTTTCAGCAGCTACTCTTAATTCAAGGTTCTTCTTTGTGCTGTTTGTTACGACTTCACCTAACAATTCAGCAAATTTTGCAGCATGCTCAGCTTCTTCATAAGCAGCTTTTTCATAATACATACCTACTTCCGGATAACCTTCTCTGTAAGCAACTCTTGCCATCGCAAGATACATACCTACTTCGGAACATTCACCGTTGAAATTTGCTCTTAAGTCTTCCTTAATGTCTTCGCTGACATCTGCTGCAACACCTACAACATGCTCTGCTGCCCAGGACATTTCCTCGCCCTGTAATTCAAACTTATCAGCCGGTGCATGACAGACTGGACATTCAGCCGGTGCAGCATCTCCTTCGTGAACATAACCACATACTTTACATACATACTTTGCCATAATATTAATCTCCTTTTCTTTTAAAATGTTTTATTTATAAGTATTATAAACAATAATGATAATGATTACTGCTTTAATATAACATAAATTTCAGATTAGGTCAAGAGATAAATAAAAAAATTTATCATTTATTTTGTCCGGCTTCACCAGCGGCAAGACAATGTCCGCAGATGCCGTAAAACAGAAGCTGGCTGCCGGTAACAACCCCGTTGAAATCATTTTCCTTCTTTAAGATATCATCGAGATGTACGGACTGCATGGAGAGATCCGTAATGCAGTGGCATTGGCTGCAGATAAAATGTGCGTGGGGAGAGGTATCCCCGTCAAAATGATCGGAAGTGTCATTACAGCTTATCTTCAGAATAGAACCGTTTGTACTTAATTTTGTCAGGTTGCGGTAGACGGTTCCGAGACTCAGATTCGGCTGATCTTCTTTTAAATGTTGATAAATCACTTCGGCAGTCGGGTGATCCTTGCGGGATTTCAGAAAATGAATGATGGCTTCCCGTTGTCTGCTGTATTTTGTTGTTCCCATAAAAATTCCTCCGGATAATAAATTTAAGATGCCAGGGGCAAAACGTTCGTAAAATTATCATCATGTTAAATCCAGTATAACATATCACGGGAAGATAGCAAGGGGTAAATTTTGGTTTTGTCAGAACCGTTTTGTGAAAGTTATGTGAAAAATGCACTTTCTTCTTTTATTTTTTTTAAATTTGTGGTATAAAATTATAGGATATTATCAGATTAGATAACATGAATGGGAATCTCAAAGAGTTTATATTAGTTTTTATTGAGAAAAGAAAGAGGTTAAGTAAAATGAAAAAGAGATTTATTGCTTTGGCACTCTGTGTCTGTACCGCATTTTCCATGGCGGCATGCGGAAAGGGAAAGACTGACACGAAGAGTTCAGAAGGAAGTATCAAGTTAGGAGAATATAAGGGGTACACCGTTGGCGAATCCGTTACACAGGTAGACTCAGCGGATGTTGACGAATATATTAATTCCATCCTGAAGATGTATTCTTCCACCAATGATGTGAAAGAAGGAACTACGGCAGAAGGCGATAAAGTAAATGTAACATATCGTGCAACCATGAACGGTGAGAGTGTGGAGGATTCCGCAGAAGGAAAGACGCAGACCATCGCACTTACCAGTGAAGGATTTACCGTGGATGGATTTACGGATGGACTGATAGGAAAGAATGTTGGCGATACCGTAGAGATGGATCTGCAGTATCCGGGTGATTACACGGACAGCAACCTGGCAGGACAGCCGGTTCATTATTCTGTAACGATTAATTCTATCAGTGTAACATCTTTACCGGAATTTAATGATGACTTCGTATCCGAGCATTATACCTTTGCAGGTTATACCACCGCAGCGGACTTTACGGAATTTATCAAACAGGAAATTTATTATATCCAGGTGAATAACATGATTTGGGATGATATTCTTGCGGCACAGACCGTAGAAAGTTATCCGGCAGATGAACTGAAGAGCTATGTTGACAGAAACAAATCACAGATTGAAAGTGCCATCACATCCTATGGATATACCATGGATGCTTATTATCAGGCACTTGGAAAGACCGAAGATGAGTTCAATTCAGAACTGGAAGATAAATGTAAAGAGATTGTGAAAGAAAAGATGTTTGTGCGTGCCGTAGCGGAAAAAGAAGGCATCAAATACAGTGAAGATGAAGCCACAAAATATGCGGCAATCTCAGGATTTACATCCGTGGATGACTTTAAGAAACAGTTAGAAGAGTACGGCGAAGAATTAGAATATTCTGTATTGTCCTATCAGGTACAGAACTTTATCTGTGACAGTGCAAAAATTGTTCCGGATGAAGAAACAACAGCAAGCGAAACGGCAGCTGCAGAAAGCACAACCGCAGCAGATACTGCCGAGACAACAGCTGAAGAAACAACTGCTGAAACCGCAGCAGAATAATTAATAACAGAATGGTCAGGACGGAAAGTTCCGGAACCGGTAAACAACATCCCCATGCAAAGCATGGGGGTGTTTTATGATATATCAGGGAAATCCCTGTTTAATAATTTTCAGATACAGGAGGAAAACAAATGCTAAAAACAATACTGGCTCAGGTCAGGCAGTACAAACTGGCGAGTATCCTGAGTATGGTCTTTGCGGCAGCGGAAGTAGTAATGGAAGTAATTCTTCCACTTTTGACAGCAGCAATTATTGACAAAGGCATCAGTGTAGGAGATATGGGAAAAGTCTATCTGTATGGCGGACTCATGATTCTGGCAGCACTGTTAAGCCTTTCCTTTGGTATCCTGGCCGGCAAATTCGCGGCACAGGCATCTACCGGTGTGGCATGCAATCTCAGGGATGCCATGTATGAGAATATTCAGACGTATTCATTTTCCAATATTGACAAATACAGTACCGCAGGTCTGGTAACAAGACTGACAACGGATGTGACAAATGTGCAGAATGCATACCAGATGATTATCCGTATGGGAATCCGTGCGCCATTTACCCTGATTGCGGCATTGTTTATGTCGATGTTAGTCAGTGTGAAAATCAGTATGATTTTTGTAGTCGCTATTATCTTTCTTGGAATTGTACTGGCATTCATTATCAGTCATGCAACTCCGATGTTTGAGAAGGTATTCCGCAGATATGATGACTTAAATGCGAGTGTGCAGGAGAATATATCTGCCATCCGTGTGGTTAAGGCATTCGTCCGGGAAGATCACGAGAACCGGAAATTTACAACGGCGGCAGATAATATTTACAAAATGTTTGTCAAGGTAGAAAGTCTTCTGGCATTTAATAATCCGGCCATGATGATTACCGTATACGGAAGTATTCTGCTGATTTCATGGTTTGGTGCAAATATGATTACGGCAGGAAGCCTGACAACTGGTGAACTGACACAGTTATTCCAGTATGTCATGTCCATTATGATGAATCTTATGATGCTGTCCATGATTTTCGTCATGATTACCATGAGTGCGGCGAGCATCCGCCGTATTGCAGAAGTCATTGACGAACAGACGGATCTGATAAATCCGGAACATCCGGAATATGAAGTAAAAGATGGAAGTGTTGTCTTTGAACATGTAAACTTTGCATACAATAAGAAAAGCAGCAAACCTGTCCTTTCCGATATCAATTTAACGGTTCAGGCAGGTGAGACGATAGGTATTATCGGCGGAACGGGAAGTGCGAAATCCAGTTTTGTAAACTTAATCAGCCGTCTGTATGACGTAACGGAAGGAAGAATTCTGGTTGGTGGAAGAGACGTCCGTGAATATGACATAGAGAGCCTTAGAAATCAGGTATCCGTTGTACTTCAGAAGAATGAACTGTTCTCCGGCACGATTCTTGACAATCTCCGCTGGGGAAATGAAAATGCCACGGAAGAAGAATGTATCGCGGCATGTAAGATGGCATGTGCCGATGAATTTATCGAGAAGATGCCGATTAAGAACAATACATACATCGAGCAGGGCGGAAGCAATGTATCCGGCGGACAGAAGCAGCGTCTCTGTATTGCCAGGGCATTGTTAAAGAAACCGAAGATTCTGATTCTCGATGACTCTACCAGTGCGGTAGATACTGCAACTGATGCAAAGATTCGTAAGGCATTTGCGGAAGAAATACCGGATACCACGAAGTTTATTATTGCACAGCGTATTTCCAGTATTCAGGATGCGGACCATATCATTGTATTAGATGACGGAAAAGTTAATGGCTTCGGCACACATGAAGAACTGCTGGAAACCAATGAAATATATCGTTCCGTATACGAAGGCCAGACAAAAGGCGGCGGCGATTTTGATGAAAATTAGGAAAGGAGAATAGAGATGGCAGAAGAAAAGAAAGTAAAAGCTCCGGGTGGACCAGGTGGCCGTGGCCCGAAAGTAGAGAATCCTGGAAAAATATTCAAAAGATTATTCGGTTTTATGATGGAAAGTTATCGTATTCCATTCATTATCGTAGTGATTTGTATCATAGCTGCAGCATTTGCAGGTGTCCAGTCATCCATGTTTTCCAAAACACTGATTGACGAATACATTACACCGCTGCTCGGTGTGGACAATCCCGATTTTGGACCGCTGCTCAAAGGTCTTGCCAGCATTGCCTGTGTATATCTGGTCGGAATCGTTACATCCTACGCATATAACAGAATTATGGTAAATATTACACAGGGTACATTGCGTAATATCAGGGAGAAGATGTTCAAACATATGGAATCCCTGCCAATCAAATATTTCGATACACATGCACATGGTGATATCATGTCCATGTATACCAATGATATTGATACCCTGAGACAGTTAATCAGTCAGAGTATCCCACAGTTAATCAACAGTGTGATTACTATTGTCATGGTATTTATCAGTATGGTTATTTTACTATCCTGACACTGGGCATGGTTGCGGTCATGATGGTCTGCACCAGACATCTGGCAGGAAAGTCCGGAATGTACTTTGGAAAGCAGCAGAGAGACCTCGGAAAATTAAATGGTTATATCGAAGAAATGATGGGCGGACAGAAGGTGGTAAAGGTATTCTGTCATGAAGAAAAGGCACTGGAAGAGTTCCGTGAGTTAAATGAAAAACTCCGCGACAGTGCAAATAATGCCAATGCCTATGCGAATATCCTGATGCCTGTCAATGCACAGCTTGGAAATGTCAGCTATGTACTCTGTGCCGTAGTCGGAGCAATCCTTGCCATAGGCAGCGGTTCCGGGGTGGTTACCGTCGGAACACTGGTTGCATTCCTGCAGTTAAACAAGAGTTTCAACATGCCGATTACACAGGTCAGCCAGCAGTTAAACAGTGTGGTTATGGCGATGGCAGGTGCGGAGAGAATCTTTAATCTGCTCGATGAACAGCCGGAGACCGACGAGGGAACGGTTACACTGGTCAATGTGAAGGAAGATGCACAGGGAAAACTTGTGGAATGTAAAGAACGTACCGAAGAATGGGCATGGAAGACTGTCGATAAGGAAACCGGCAAGCTGAAACTTGTGAAGCTGGAAGGCGATGTAGAATTTAAGGGTGTTGACTTCGGTTATACGGATGAAAAGATTGTATTGCATGATATCAAGATGTTTGCAACTCCTGGACAGAAGCTTGCCTTCGTCGGAAGTACCGGTGCAGGAAAGACAACCATCACCAACCTGATTAACCGTTTTTATGATATTCAGGACGGTAAAATCTGTTATGACGGTATCAACATTAACAAGATAAAGAAAGCAGATTTGAGAAGAAGTCTTGGTATCGTTCTTCAGGATACCCACTTGTTTACCGGAACTGTTATGGAAAACATCCGTTATGGCAAGCTGGATGCAACGGACGAAGAATGTATCCGGGCCGCGAAGCTTATTTTTGCAGATAAATGTATCAGCAAATTAAAAAACGGGTATTATCATGAACTGGAGGAGAGAGGGGACGGTCTTTCCGCCGGAGAAAAGCAGATGATAAGTTTTGCGAGAATTGTCTTAAAGAATCCGTCCATTGTCATATTGGATGAGGCAACCAGTTCGATTGATACGGAAACGGAAAATCTGATCCAGAAGGCACTGGAAGTCCTTTTAAAAGATAAGACCGCATTTATCGTTGCACATCGTCTGTCCACCATACGCAATGCTGACCGCATACTATATATTGCGGACAAAGGAATTGCAGAAGAAGGAAACCATAAAGAACTTATGGAAAAGAAGGGATTGTACTACCGGCTGAACTGTGCGATTTAACCGAAAGGAGATCATTATGTCTGTAAAAAAGATGACTGTTTTAAGTCTGTATACAGCCGTCGCACTTATTCTGTTTGTTGTGGAATCGGCAATTCCCATGCCAGTTCCGCTGCCATTTGTGAAACTGGGACTGGCAAATATCATTACGCTCATCGTGCTGGTATGCTATTCGCCGAAGGATGCCTTTCTGGTGCTGATGCTCCGGATATTTCTGGCATCCGTGTTTTACGGACAGATTGTCTATCTGGTTTACAGCATGGCTGGCGGAATTCTCTGTTTTTTGGCAGATGTAGTTATAAACCGGCTGTTAAAAGGAAAGTATATTTATATTACCGCTGTTTTTGGTGCATTATTTCATAATGCGGGACAGATGCTGGCTGCATTTTTCTTTCTTGGAAAAGGTGTTTTACCATATTTTCCCTATATGGTTCTCTGCGGAATTATTACAGGACAGTTCACTGGAATCCTTGCAAACATCCTTGTTTTGCGGCTGAAACGACTGAATCTGTGATTTTACAGTATGTAGTGAAAAATTGAAAAATCTTGTCAATATTGTTGATGTAATGCAAAAATCATAATATAATGGATTCAGTTGCGTTAAATGTAAATTAATTTTTCGTAAAATTCAGAAGAAGAAAGGCATAGGTATTGAATTAAAATGGATATTTTTAGTGTGCTGAATCTGGTCGGCGGATTAGCGTTATTCCTTTATGGAATGAATCTTTTAGGTGACAGCCTGGAAAAACTTTCCGGTGGTAAACTGGAAAGTATTCTGGAAAAATTAACGGCTAAGCCGATTATGGCAGTCCTGCTCGGTGCGGGAGTAACCGCGGCAATCCAGTCATCTTCAGCAACTACTGTTATGGTAGTAGGATTTGTAAACTCAGGCATTATGAAGCTGAGACAGGCAGTATATATTATTATGGGTGCGAACATCGGTACAACTGCGACATCCTGGATTCTGAGTCTGTCAGGACTGGAAAGCGACAGTCTTCTGGTAAGTCTTTTTAAACCGACGACGTTTTCCCCGTTACTGGCATTTATCGGAATTGTTTTCCTGATGTTTTCCAAAAAGGAAAAGAAGCATAATATCGGCGGGCTTCTGATTGGATTTGCCATTCTGATGACCGGTATGGAAGGAATGAGCAATGCGGTAAGCGGATTAAAAGATATTCCGGGATTTACCGATCTCTTTACCATGTTCTCAAATCCAATTCTTGGAATGATATTAGGTGCAGTACTTACGGCAATCATCCAGAGTTCCTCTGCCTCTGTCGGTATTCTGCAGGCATTATGTGCAACCGGTGCGGTAAACTTCAGTGCAGCCATTCCAATCATCATGGGACAGAATATCGGTACCTGTGTAACGGCACTTATTTCATCCATTGGTGCAAAGAAGAATGCAAAGCGTGCAGCATTTGTTCATCTGTATTTTAATATTATCGGTACGATTTTATTTATGATTATATTCTATGCATTACATGCGGTGATTCATTTTTCTTTCATGGGTCATGCGGCAAATGCAGCCGGAATCGCAGTTGTTCATACCGTATTCAATGTTACGGCAACACTCATGCTGTTCCCATTTGGTGGAATGCTTGAGAAACTTGCCTGTCTTACCATACGGGATGATAAGGAAGTCAGTGAAAAGAACGGAAAGAGCAAGGATTTTGAACTTCTGGACGAAAGATTCCTGGATGTACCGGGACTGGCTACCGATCACTGCAGACAGGTAACTGCAAAGATGTCCGAGCTGGCAAGGGAAGCCATCTTTGAATCACTGGATCTTCTCTTTGATTACCGGGAAGATAAGGCAGAGAAAATTGTGGAACTCGAAGACAAAGTGGATCGCTACGAGGACGAACTCGGTTCTTATATGGTAAAATTAAGCAGCCGGAATCTTTCTACGAGAGACAGCCATACACTGTCCACGCTGATGCATTGTATCGGTGATTTTGAGCGGATCTGTGACCATGCGATCAACCTCGTAGGATATGCACAGGAAATGGCGGAAAAGGATCTGCATTTTTCTGCCAAAGCAGAAGAAGAACTGAAGGTATTTACGGCGGCGGTTCAGGATATCATGAACCGTGCGGTAACGGTATTTAAGAACGATGATCTGAAGCTTGCAAAGTCTGTAGAGCCTCTGGAAGAGGTGATCGACGGACTGAATATGGAGATCAAGAGACGCCATATCCGCAGATTACGGAAGGGAAAATGTACCATAGAGCTTGGACTTACGCTGTCGGATATTACGACCTGCTACGAACGTGTTGCAGATCACTGCTCCAATATCGCAGTATGCCTGCTGCAGGTCAATG
>OGEU01003249.1_pt1 | contig 10573 bp, 10 predicted proteins | sample 1570651 | NCBI WGS metagenome assembly OGEU01 (sample SAMEA2582129, study PRJEB24529) | metagenome | biome: Human gut stool | place: China | collected 2011
CATCCTTACAGTGGCGGGACCGCATCGGCTTATACCGATTTCTCTATTAAGTCTTACGACACCTATTCTCTATATTCGTTGTTCTAAGTCCAATATAGTGTAACAATATGCACAAAGTCAATGAACATAACATTTAATCATAAGTGCCAAAATCAAAGTTATAACTGAAAATCATATGTAATAACTAAAACGCATAAATTAAGAATTCAAGAGATCCCTATTATAAAACATCAACCGATGGCCTCCTCTAATTAGCTATAAACACAAGTAAATCTCATAGGATATAAATACCATTATTCCCTCACAGACTAGAAACAGTGATATAATAAGTGCTATCACGAGGAGGCATTATGGACCATACAAGTAAAAAAGGGTTAATCACAGCCCTTAGTTGTTATATAATTTGGGGCTTACTCCCTCTATATTGGGCATTATTAAACCATGTTTCACCGTATAATATACTGGCACAGCGCATTATCTGGTCAGGTATTTGCATGGCTATCGTTGTATTTGGCCTACATTTTAAACAATTCAAAAAGGACTTTCAATTACTAAAAGAACAACGTTCACAACTATTCCTACTTTTAGTTGCGGCAGTCATCATCAGCGTAAACTGGTTCACCTACATTTGGGCCATCGCCAATAATCAAGTTATGAACACGAGCCTTGGCTATTACATCAACCCACTCTTTAATGTAGTATTAGGTGTCATCCTATTTAAAGAGGTTCTATCTATACCGAAAAAGCTGAGTGTCCTCATCGCTACCATCGGCATCGCCTTACTCACCTATCAAGTAGGATCCTTGCCGTTAGTATCGATGATCCTCGCCGTTTCCTTCGGTCTTTATGGGGCCGTAAAAAAGAAACTACTCATCTCTCCCTTTACGAGTATCGCCTTTGAGGCCTGGCTATTAACACCGTTAGCCTTACTATATACGACCATGATCGATAATACAGTATGGTCTTATTTCAGTACAGATTGGTATACATCCATGCTGCTCATAGCCTGCGGTCTAACTACATCTGTTCCATTGGTGCTATTCTCCTATGGTGCGCAACTATTGCCGCTCAACCTACTAGGCTTCCTGCAATATGTATCCCCTACCATTGCCTTGTTGCTAGCCATCTTTTACTTTGGTGAAAGTTTTGGCACACCACAAATGATCGCCTTCGGTTGTATCTGGATAGCCTTAGTATTATTTTCCTTATCAAGCCAAATTACAACGCGCATTAGCCTAAAAAAGTAAGATATATCGTATATCAACTAAAAAGCTGTATCAAATGACATTCTCATTTGATACAGCTTTCTTTTATATAGACGTATTAATCTAACTCATGTTAATCTAACTCATTCATATTGGTCGTATTCAGATTAGAAATGTAATGGTTATAGGCCTCAATCATACGATTATAGTCATTATCTTGTTTTGAACCCATATAGGTACGGATTGCACCAATCGTAGAGTTTACAGAAGTCTTAACAGAATCATACTTAGGACTAGTAATGCCATTTGATACATCACCAATAGCTTGCAACTCTTGATTGATAGCATTTACATCTAGTTGTTTTTCACTATCAATCTTTTCTAGGACCGCAGTAAGTCGCAAATGAACCTCTTGTGCTGCAGCTGCATTTTTCTTGCCTGCATCACGCAATTGTTGTAACCGTTGTTGCAAGCGGTCCGTATTGATTTTATGCATAACATTATCAAAGTCAGCATAAACAGGGACAAATTGTTCATACAATTGAACATATTTAGGACCTAATTGTTGCTCCTTAGCATAGTTATCTGTGGTATACCCTTTAGATTTATAGTATGCATCGAGCTCTTCGGCCACCGGTGTAATTTCATTCAATTTTGAAAGCAACTTATCTAAAGGCTCCTTCATTTCATCATAAGGAATACCGGCTTGCTTAGCCTCTTCTAATTCTTTTTGTAGCTGCTTAAAGTTCGGCGCATTAAAAACAGTTAAATGCTGCCCAGCTTTTAACTCATTAAGAGTTGGCGTATTCGCATAATCAAACATTACAGCCATGCGATTGTATCGGCTTACAGCTTTCACATATTGATTAAATAACTGCACCTGATCTTGCTCAGACCGTTGCGCAATTTCCTTACGGCTCTGTTCAGTACCCTGCCATAACTCTGACATACTACAACCGCTCAAAAATAATGGGGATGTTAATGTCGCCGCACATAACACAGCCATTGCTACCCTTTTACCAAATGGTTTCATGATGAATCCTCTCCTTTCATCAATACACAACCTAATTTATACATATTAATTATATCCTAATATGATTTTTATGAATAGAATTAATATATAAAAATCATATTTGATAACTAAAATGAATACGTAGTGCTAGGTGCCGTTGAAGCTTGGCTTTTAACACCGCTAGCCTTGCTATACACAACTGTCTTCGATACTACCTCTTGGTCTTATTTTGGCACAGACTGGTACACTGCCTTGCTCCTCATGGGCTGTGGTTTAACTACAGCAGTTCCTTTTATCCTTTTCTCCTACGGAGCTCAACTATTACCACTCAACCTACTAGGCTTTCTTCAATATTTAGCTCCTACAATTATATTTTTACTATCTATTTTCTATTTTGAAGAAAGCTTTGATATACCAAACATCATTGCCTTCTCCTGTATTTGGATAGCACTTGCCATATACACCATGTCCAATCAACCAAAGCAAACGAAATAATTAGCTATACAAAAAGCTGTATCAAATGACATTACCATTTGATACAGCTTTTTACATACTAATATTACACTTATTTAATTTACCTCTTAGCCCTATTTATTCAATTCATGCTATTCATTATACAAAACTATATTGTCAAGTGACTAATAGGAACATAGGTGACCAATAGTCACCACTATAACGATACAAACGATGCTAGACTACAAATGAATAAACTATACGCCTATCCATTATCTAATACGTATACACGTGTTATAGTGAAAGAAGAACCTATGAAGGATAAAGATTTGCTTAAACTACTTCTACAAAATGGTTGGAAGGATGTACGGCAACGCGGTAGTCATCATCGTTTGAAAAAAGATGATCAAGTGGAAGTCATTGCCGTACACGGAAAAGATGTTCCTACAGGTTTATTACATGCTATTCTAAAACGAACAGGACTAAAATAAGGAGGCCCTATGAAATTTATATACCCTGCTATAATCCATGACGATGCCGATGGTTTCTGGGCTGAATTTCCCGATCTCGAATACACTAGTAGCACCGGCTCAACACTAACAGAATTAATAACCAATGCACAAGAGGCTATGGAACTCTATATATTAGGTGCTTTAGAAGATGGACAAACTCTACCTACCCCCACATCTATTCGCAACTTACCATGTACGGACACAACATATCCTACATTAGTTCAAACAGATATTGATTTAGCTAAAAATAGTAAATCTGTAAAGAAAACCTTAACGATTCCTGCCTGGCTAAACGATAGAGCATTAGCTAAAGGGATTAACTTTTCTCAAATTCTACAAGAAGCATTAGTAGAGAAAACAATGTAATTTACATCATCAATTGCTCAGCAAAAATAGAGCTACTGTCCATAAAATAACTGGTAAAGTGAGGTACATGATGCAAAGCATCCACAGAATCGTTACGAAATAGAGCAATAATTTTAGTACATATAACACATCAAACCATACGCTATGACAATCCTCTAATGTTGCCATATATACGGAGAGATGCTTCACAAAAAATGGAACTTTCACATCCATATCTATAATCCAACTAATGTTTTAAATCGTCCGTTATTGTGAAAGCGTTCAAAATGGTCTTGTTCGGCTGCAACAGCTTTTACAGAAGGATCAATTTTTATAGCCTTTTCTAGCCAATCAAGGGCCTTAGTGTCGTCTCCTTGGTCTGCATAAATGGTAGCAATACCATACACAGACCAGGTGTTACTAGGGTCCTTTTCCAATACCTTTTCAAACCATTGTTTAGAATCGTTTAACTGACCTTGCGACTTATAGACCATGGCCATGTTATAGTAATTAGCCACATTGTTAGGATCTAAATCATAAGCCTTCTTAGTATCTGTCAAACCTTTAGCCGCATCACCGTTTAATGCTGTTGCAAAGCCCCGTACAGAATAGGCTTCTGCATTATTAGCATTATCCTTAATGGACGCAGTGGCTTCCTCTATAGCTTTTGCATACTCACCAGCAGATAAGGCTTGCTTTGCTGTAATTAGATGGTCATCTTGCTTGGTAATCGCTTGGCTGTTTCCCGCAGCAGATGTAGAGGAACCGGTTGCAGTAGCGGAACTAGTTGCATTTGATTCTGTTTCATTACTATTCGTATTTTGGTTCCATCCACATCCAGTAAGAGCAATCATTACAAAAAAGAAAAGTATAATTTTCTTCATTCAGAATTCTCCATTCTTAAATCCTATGCAAGTCTCCATATTTAAATCATATGCAAAACTCGATATTTAAATCATATGTAAGACTCGATATGCAATCATATACAAGACTCCATAGCATGATGATATAATATAAAATACCTCCCGAAAGGAGGTGGTATATTGCAGGAGCTGTTTTATGCACTCTGGGGCACCTTGCTTGCCCCTATTATTGTTGCCTTAGTTGTAACTACCTACAGCTACTGGCTTAACAATAAAAACAAAAAATAAGCAAGAAAAAGGACGAGCTGCCACTCGTCCTTTTTTTTGGTTATATTGCAGGTAATTTCATACACTCTACTACCTACGTTTAGTATACCACATTTCTTAGAAAAATAAAGAATTAGCAATAAATCTCATAAAATCCCTAAAAAACTATTACTAGTTTTAACATAATTTGCGAGCAATATTAAAGCAGCATTAATATAAACTACCAGTTACTTTAACATAAACTACTAGCAACGTTAACGTAAATAGCAATAGATATACAAGACTTATTTCTTAGCCTTAGAACAACGATCTAATAAAAATGCAACGCCAACGAATGGGATGCCACCATTTTCACCAAGACCGATTTCACAGGTAGAGCTGGAGCTTACGCCTAGTGTTGCACCGTATTCAGCGATTTCAGCAGCAAGGTCTTTGGTAGCACATTTGTTAAGTTCTGGTGTAAAGAACCCTTTTTGACCTGCAAAGCCATCGCATGCAAAGGATTTAATGTTGAATACATGGTCTGTACATAGACGAGCCAAATCTTCAATATATTGAGATTTATTCAAGGATTTAATCTTACATTGTTTGTGTACGATAACCCGTTCATCGCATTTTTCAATATCGAGATGAGGCACAACGTATTTACACAAGAATTCAGAAATATCGTTGATTTCTAAGTCTGGCATGTGTTTGAAAGCATGGTTGAAACATGCACTATGATCAATCACGATTGGATATTTACCGTTTTGAGATGCTTGCATCAATGCATCGTGTAAGTCCTTAACAGCGCGCTCATGAACGTCATCATAGTTTTCAAAACTCAAGCCACAGCAGAGGTTTTCGATATGTTGAGGGTAGATAATATCGATATGGGCCTTGTTGCAAAGGCTTTCCACTACTTGTTGCAAGCTGCGTTCATCGTCGTAACCTTGATTAGGTTTGAAGGCGCGGTTCGCACAAGTACTAAAGTATACAACCTTTTCAAAATTAGTCGGTTTAATACGGCTTCTCAATCTGTAACGATTGGCCTTAGGTGTAGTCTTAGGAATGTACGGAGTAATACCTGTTACACCATGTAAGCCTTCTGTAATCTTGGAAATCGCTTTTTGTGTAACGATAGAACCTGCAATACCTTCGAGACTTACGCCGGCACGAGCCATTTGAAGTGTAGTAGGGAAATTATCGTAAATCTTCTTAGCTAATTCCGGTGCTGGAGGATCGATGCGGCGCATAGATAATGCAATTTGAGCAGTATCGATGCTGAGCGGGCAAAGACCTTTACACATGGAGCACGCAGCACAGGTATCTACACCAAAATATTCATAGCCTTTTTTAAGTTCCGCAGCCAATGTGAAATTGCCTTCGTTTTCAAGGCGTTTTGTTTCGCGCAACAATGCAATACGTTGACGAGGAGTCAATGTTAAATTGCGGCTTGGACAATGTTTTTCACAGAAACCACATTCCATACAGATTGTAAAAGCATCATCGATAACGCATTGAGCTTTAAGATTTTTCTTGTACACATCTGGGTCATCAGTAATCATAACATCAGGGTTCAAGATGCGTTCAGGGTCAAAGATGGCTTTGATGCGACGGTTGATTTCGTACGCTTTTTTACCCCATTCCATTTCAACGAATGGTGCTACCATGCGGCCTGTACCATGTTCAGCTTTCAAAGAACCACCGAAACCAGATACGCGTTCAGACATTTCTTTTACCAAGTCGCCGAAGTTCTTAGTATCTTTAGGGTCGCTGAAGTCAGGTGTAATGTTAAAGTGAACGTTACCAGACAAAGCATGACCGAAGATTACGCCACCGTCTACGAAATCGTATTTGTGGAATAATTCAGTAAGCATTTCGATGCCCTTAGTGAAGTCTTCGATTTGGAAGCAAACGTCTTCTGTGATAACAGTAGTACCTTTTCTACGTTGACCACCAACGATTGGCAAGATACCTTTACGGATAGCCCACCAAGAATCGTATTCCTTAGGATCTTGAGAGTAAAGACTTGGGATAGCTGTTGGGATGTCTTTCAATTTATCTTTAATGAAAGCTAAGTTTTCATCTACAGTTTCTTTGGAGTAGCTTTCAGTTTGGAACAAGATAGCACTTGTACCTTCTGGCACTTCACGAACGAAGTCTGGTACATTTTCAAGAGTTTGAACTGCTTTTAGAGATTGATAGTCCATCATTTCTGCAGCTACAACCTTATCGCGGCCCATATTAGCCAAGGCTACAACGGCCAAGGATGCATCGTTCAATGTTTTGAAGAACATGAGACCGCAACCTTTATGAGGTACGTCTTCAACAGTGTTGTACACGATTTCAGATACGAAGCCCAATGTACCTTCAGAACCGATGAACAAGTGGTTGATGATGTCGATGATGTCTTCAAAATCAACAAGAGAGTTCAAGCCATAGCCTGTAGTATTTTTGATTTTATATTTGTGATGAATCAAATGAGTCAATTCTTCGTCAGCTAAAATTTCTTTGCGCAATTGCAAGATTTCTTCTACCATTTGAGGTTTTTCACGAAGGAATTGTTCAATAGATTTTTTGTCGGATGTATCAAGAACAGTACCATCTAGTAATACAACGCGGATGGAACGGATTGTTTTATAGGAGTTTTGAGCCGTACCACAGCACATACCAGAGGAGTTATTGTTCAAAATACCGCCTACTAATGCTGTTGCAAGCGTAGCAGGATCTGGACCGATTTTACGGTTATATGGTTTCAATAAATCGTTCGCATCGGAACCGATAACACCACATTCGCATTTTAAAGCCTTCCCATCGTCGATAACTTCCATTTTTTTGAAGCCATCATTACATACGATAAGCACGTCTTCACTGGAACATTGACCAGATAAAGAAGAACCAGCTGCACGGAATGTAAATGGTGTACCACATTGTTGGCACAAACGAATAAGGCGTCTTACTTCACGTTCATCCTCAGCCTTTACAACAACCTTTGGTAAATAGCTGTAACAGGACGCGTCAACGCCATATGCATAACGACGTAAATGATCGGTATATACACGATCTTTACAAATCTCTTTTGCCTCCTTGGCAAAACGTTCATAATCTCTAGTAAGCGTACTCACTTATATTTCCTCCTATCCTCTCTTAAGGAATTCGTCTTATATTGTCATATAATTAGTATACGCCGTTCTCATTCTCACTACTATAATTATGCATAAATTATATGTCTCCTAACAATTCTCGATATGCACTGTGTTTTTATTTCTTTACTTGAAAATGCATCTCAATAGCATTATCATATACTCATCTTTTCATATGTTATATTAAAACTATTTTATTTACTAAGTATATTCATTACGCCATAACAAATGAGTACTAAACATCCCATAAAACATGAGTTACACTGCATATAATTCTATAGGAAATAGTTTGCAAAAATTATGCATAATTTCGGTATAATTTATTTGTTTTAGTTTTCTCGTTCTCATTTATATTTAACTATGACTTTTACTCATACCTTTTTTAATTGCCAGTCTAATACGCCCATTCATAGTTGCTTTACATATAAAAAGCCCTCTAGTAATAACTCTGTCGAGCAACCACTAGAGGGCTTATATTATCCAAGAATACCAGATTTCAAAATAAGGCGTACTGCCAACGCAAAGACGGCAACACTCATAAGGGCTAGGATAGATTTTGCTTTCAAACGTTTAGCGATGCGCGCCCCTGCTTGGGCACCAAAAACGGCACCAATACTTGTAGGGATAGCAATACTAAATACAATATGATTTTCGATTAAATGTGTTATAACACCTATCGTTGTAGATACAGCAAGGATAGATTGGCTCGTAGCTGTAGCCATATGGGTTGGGAAGCCCATGAGATAAATCAAGGCAGGCACATGGATGAGACCACCACCGATACCAAAGATACTGGAGATAAATCCTACAAAGAAGCTAATACTAATACCGATAGGCTTGCTATAGGTTAGCTGATCAAGGGTAAGACTTTCTTCCTTCCGCTCCCCTTTACGGAAATTCTTAAACCCGATCAAACCAGAAGCACAGAGCATAAAGCACCCAAAGGCAAACATAAAGCCTTTACCAGAAAACCAACCAGACATTTGAGCCCCTAAGATAGCACCTGGTAAAGTTGCTAAACTAAATACAATAGCTGCGCTGATGAGTACCTTTTTCTGTTTAATATAGGCAATGGATCCAGAAATCGCATTACACATAACAGAAAATAGCGATGTCCCTACAATCATAGACGGAGACCACTCAGGGAACCAGTACATAAAGAGAGGTACAAATACAAGCCCTCCGCCAGCACCAATGATGGTGCCAAGCATAGCGGCTAAAAAGCCAACTATAGTAAAGAATATATAAAATACTATAATATTATCCAGCATGATAAGGCCTCCCTTTACTTAGAGTGGAAAAATCTCTTTGCTATAACTGATTCGATTGGAAAAATTCTTTCGCTGCTTTTAATCGTCCTCGTTCACAAGAGACTTGTAGTTCGTCACCTGGTTCAAGTTTTACATCCCCTAACGGCACAATGTATGTTCCATTGCGACGAATACTTACGATGAGTGTCCCATCTGGCAAGGCCAAGTCTTGTAATTGTACATCTGTATAATTCGCTACTACAGGTACCTTCGTTTGGAAGAAAGTTTGTACAGACTCTAAATTGTTTTGACCACTCATGGCTTGTAATAAAGAATCGTAAATAGGCGGTTCTTTTAACAACTCTGCCACAAGGTAGGCCACCAGTGTAACGATACCGATGGCGTAAATATTGGAGAAACTATTCGTCATTTCAAGAACGAGCAAAATCGCCAAAATTGGTGTTCGCATAGCCGCCGCTAACATGCCGCCCATGGCGCAAATAACGAATTGCGGTACAAAATCAGGAGCGATGATACCCACTGATGAAAGTAAACTTTCACAAAAGGCGCCTGCCGAAGCCCCTATAACGAGCATAGGCAAGAATATACCGCCTTGCGCACCACTGCCATAGCAGAAGGTAGTAAGCAAAATCTTACCTAATACGATGCCCCCTAAGAGCAAGACGCCATGAGAGTGAAAGGCTAGCTGCCCCACAAGATCATTGCCACCGCCCAAGAGAAGTTGCGAGTCATAGCCGATAACGGCCACAGTCACAAAGGTAAGGGCTAATTTCAAGAACCGAGAGCATTTAAGCCATTCAAAGAACTTCTTGAATGCGAAAATCATGCGACAGAATAGCACCCCACAAAGCCCCATGATAACGCCAACCATAAGAAGGACTGGGAAGTACTCAAGAGGAACACCGGAGGTTACCGAAAATCCAAGGGCTGGTTCGAGACCGAAGATACTAACCGTAATATAATTAGAAATCAAGGTAGCCACGAAGGTGGGCACAACGAGGTACGGATAAAAGCTTTTATGGACCTCTTCAAAGACGAACATCGCCCCCGATACAGGTGCACTAAAGGCAGCAGTTAAACCTGCCCCTGCACCAGCAGAGGTTAATATGCGCTGCTCACGCAGTCCTGAATTCATCCAATAGGACACAATCTTGCCGGCAGAGCCACCAATTTGTACGGCTGGGCCTTCACGACCTACAGAAAAGCCGGCAAAACCAGTCAACACGCCACCAATCATCTTGGAAGCCAGCGTCCGATACGGCTTCATATCAAAGAGTCCCAGCATTTCCCCTTCAATTTGAGGAATGCCAGAGCCCCCAGATAATGGAGCCCATGCGAGCAATCGATCTACGATAAAGGCAAAGATGACCATCATCACAAGCCATCCTATGGCCCATTCCAGAGTAATACCATCCATCAAATGCCAACGAATATGCTCAGATTCAAGGATCAAATAGCGATAGGTAGCACCACAAAAGCCTGCAATCACGCCCACAAGAGCGCCCTTCGCAATGAGCTCC